>Ga0136555_1000020_pt1 | contig 69536 bp, 60 predicted proteins | sample AntRauTorckE5432_FD_104927 | JGI IMG/M metagenome (GOLD analysis project Ga0136555, IMG submission 104927) | Saline lake microbial communities from Rauer Islands, Antarctica - Metagenome Torckler E5 #432 | ecosystem: Environmental > Aquatic > Non-marine Saline and Alkaline > Saline | place...
ACTAATGCATTGAATAGACGAAACTCCTTGTATAATTCAGAGCTTTTCTTAAAATGACGCTTGACAATTGACATTGCAACATCTGCTTCTTGCTGCTTATTTTCTACAATGCAGCTCGAGACATGCCTAAGAAGAAGCTCATAAATGATGCCAACATTTCTTTTTTTATTGTGCTTAATCATTAGTGTCTTCACTCTCCGTGTTATTACCCTCAGCATCAGATTCAGTAATAATACTTCGGGGCGCCTTCTTACTTATCTCTTTCTTAAGTGATTTTAACGTTGACTTTAGAGATAGTGATATTCTAGCTTGTTGTTTGACACTTCTATTGAGGAATGCGTCAAAAGGATCTTCTCTGCCGACAATCTCTTTCATCGGATCTATTTGATTAAGGCGATGTGTATCATAAGGATCTGTCAAAGAATCGCCAGGCCTCTCGTGATTTACCATACGCTTAAAATCAGGGATTCCTGTCTTTTCTGGGCCATGAGTCTTTCTTCTCTTTCTATTTTTAAGAACTTTGTCCAATTGAGCTTGTGCTTTAATTGGTGCATCGCCATCATTAATTGAGTAAGTAAACTCTTCATCAGTGTCATCGTCGTCTTCGTCTATTAGAGTAAGACCCTTTATGGTTTGTGATGCAAAGAGATCATCATCAAGATCTCCATCATCTTCATCTCCGCCAGCGTCTTCTCCATCGGCAGGTTCTTCACCTTCCTCGCCTGGCTCTCCTTCGCCTTCTTCTCCAAAATCTTCGCCGCCGCCGCCTAGGCCTCCAAATCCTCCTCCACCACCGCCAGAGAAATCGTCGGATTCACCGCTAGTTTCTTGCGAGATACCTTCAATCTTAAGATCGGATGTCTTATCGTCAACGCGACCCTTTTCGATACGATCGATTTCATCATCTGTGAGGTTCATGATATTCTTTCGAATCCAATATCTGTCAACAACACCCTCAGGAGCGGATCCTGCTATTTCAAGTCGTGTTCTGTAGATTTCAAGCTTCTGTTGCTGCGCAACAGTTGATGGATTGCATAGATTAAGCTCAAAGTCTAGAAGATCTTCACCTTCGTATCCATTTGAGTACAAGTGTATAATCGCAAGTTTATTAAGCTCAGAGATGACAGTTCTTTGTATTCTGTTGATTGTTCTTGAGAATCGAATATCTTCTTGGCTTAGTGTTGCCTTTGATCCGATAGCTTCATCGTATCCCAAGTAAGCCTTAGGAATCTTTAGCGCAGAAAATAGCTTCTTCTGGATGTACTCAACATCTTCAATTGCAGTTACGTTTGTGCCACCTGCTAGAGTCTCTATTTTTGATCCTCCTTCTCCACCTCTAGTTGGAATGAAGTAATCCTCATCGACTGAATTCTTTACAAAGATACCCGACGGTAGAGTCGTTCTTCCCGATGATGGTGTTAAGTTTTTGTCCTGACGAACTAATCCTTCTAGTGAATTAAGAGTTGATTCCTTGGAACCTTCTTGAATAGTCTGCATTGCAAAGTTGTGTCTGTCGTCTTGACCGTCCGGACCCACTACGGTCATGCAATAGACATCTTCGTTTTTGTAGACTTCTTCAACTCTAGACACACTGTGATTCTTGTACTCAATCTCTCCTTCTGACATAAGTGCTCTGAGCTCTGTCCAATTATTGCAAACACCATTTCGCTTGAATGCATTTATAATTGCAGCAGAGCTAAAAAGATCAGGATCTCGTCTATTTTCACTGTTAGCAACAGCTAGATCTTCAATTAGCGTTTTGTTGTTTCTAATGGCTTCCGTGAGATTTTCTCTTGTTAGCCTTGGGTTTGTTTGAGCCTTATGAATAGAAAACTCTACGATTGATGCAGGTATGTTCCATGACATGTTATTGCATCTATTACGACTGTGTATTTTATCATTCCAGTAGCTTGACTGAACCTTACTTCTGATTTCGTTATGTTGCTTGTGAAGTAGACTTCCATTGTACATTTTAGCCATGTTTTGGCCCTTGTTGTACTTCTTGTTATTCATTGAAACAAGATCGCGATGTGCCTGAGTTCTGTTTGCAGATGCATGATGTGCCTTGTGCTCGAACCATGTCATCGCCTGCAGATTTTCAGGTCTATTGTCCCACTTCTTATGATTTACGTGATGGATCGTTTTGTTTTTAAGCTTTCTGTCGTGATCAATACACGCAGTTCTTGAAATTGCCTTGTGGGTATAAATAAACCTGCTTGTATGTGGATCGTAGACCTGTTCGTAATCATCAACATAATCACCGTCAGATTTGTTACTTAGTCTTCTGTATAGCGGCATTAGTCGATCGCCCGCCGTAAGTTTATCAGCTCGCTTATTAGAACCATCCCTAAGTACAAACGGGTGCTCTGGTGCTGTCATGGCCCATGTATCATCATCAAGCCATACTTTAATTAACTTCTCTGCAGTATAGTTCTTACCACACCAAACTACTTTTCCTGGAACGATCCTCTGTGTATCGTCTTGAATTGAGTAAACCCAGTTTTCTTTACCTTCATCAAACTCTTTTGCAAGATCTTTGATAGTAATTGTTCTACCATCAAGTAGAGGAATTGGTGTCTTCGACCAGACAGGTAATGGGTTGTATCGTAAGTCGACTCTTCCTGTTTGACTGTCGACAACTTGGTTACTTCTTAGTATTGTCTTAGCTTGCTCCATGTAGTTAGGAACATCTTCTGGTGGCACATTTCCGACGTCAACGTAGAAGACTCTTCGCTCTGGAGATCTAACAACTCTATAGACTAGCATAGCGTCTTCAATGAGTATTAGTTGTCGCCAAATTCTTCTTGCTGACTCTAAGACTGATGTACCGTATGGCAAGAATGCATCATTACCCAGAAGCCTAAAGTGTGTGATCTGCCAGTTTTCGAGAATAGTGTTTCCGTTTGTGATCCACCTAAACCTTACAGCCATCGGATCTTGTGGATCGTACCCTTCTTCTCTTTCTATTTCGTTAACAGGAATTGGGAATACGTTAAGCACCCCATATTCTGGCGACACGTCATTAAACAAGAAGAAATCGCCGTGTTTAACCATGTCTCTTGACCAGGGTGTCAAGTTGAATTCAACATTTAGTGTGTCGTAGAATAGCTCTTCGAGCAGTCTCTGAATCTGCCTGTTTTCAGAATAGACAGTTAGCACTCTACCTTTGTCATCGTTAGCAACAGTCTCTTCAGAGTAAATGTCGAGTGCACTTGCAATTTCTGGTGTGTACTCCATCTCTGCATAGTCACTATATCTTGACATTCTATCATAAGTGCCGTAAGCACTCATTGCTGTACTGTAACTTGTGCTCAGAGACTTCTTAAAAACTTGATTAGCTGACGAGACCGAAGGCTCTTTAAATGCTTTGACTTTTCTCTTAATGACTGGACCGCTTCGAAACAGCGTTGTGAGTCTCTGAAATAGATTTTGATTATCTTCTTTGGCCACTTTCAATTTCCTTTATGAAGCTTGAAACTTCACTTTGAGGCATGTCACCTAAGTCTTTGTAGGGTTCTGGTGTAATATAGGACTCACTAGCAAATCTGCCGAGTTTCTTTCCTACTTCACTCTCATCGTTGTCTAAAATTGCAATAATTTTCATACTAAGTGAATACAGCCAGTTTGTAAGGTGTTTTGGATTATTTGTAAAGACAGCAAGTACTGCTTTTCCTAAGTTTGCAATTTTAATTGCATCAAAGATTCCCTCTACAATATACACTGTCTGTGTAGAAGGTGTAATAGTTTCCAGCCCCCAAACACCAATCTTCTTGCCCTTCCCTTCGTCTCCTAAGAAGGTAAAATAGCGTCCAGCTTTAGGATCATTGTTTTGTGATTTAGAAGCACCAGGCCTATATTGTTGATATCCAACTAGTTGACCCGAAGAATTGTAAAGCAAGAAAGCTGCTGTGTTTTCTTCTTCACTAACTATTACACGTGTCTTGCTAGTATCGACGCCTCTTTCTTTAAGATTGTCAGAAACACTTATTGACTCAAGAGTAATCTTTATAAGTTCTCTCAACATAGTGCTACCTCTTTTTATCAAGAAGCCATCTAAGATCAGATACTGCGCCTGTCTCTCGTCTCGTCTTCTTGTTCATTCCAACAAAACTATTTCCTGATGGCTGAATTGGCATAAATGGATTTACTTGCTTTATTCCGGAGCCTTTAATTGCAGGTTGCTTAAACTCTTTGTTTGTAGTGCTCATTCCTGCCAGCATTGCCATATTTTCTGCTACACTGTTTTGGCTATATCCGCCTACCGAATCATATAACCAGACTCCGATCGCCATTGCCATTACTAGGTCATCATTCCTGCCTTTCATGGCTTGTGCTTTTTCATGATGCCAGACAAAGGTCTTTAGCTCATCAGCAAATCGAGTAGAATAACAGCGTATCGTTTTGTTTCTTATGACCTCTTCAAGCTTTGCAAGTACGCGGTTTCTTGAAGCTCCGTTAGTATTAAACCCAGCCTTTGAAAGCTCTTGTGGTGGTGTATACCCGCCAATAAATACAGCTTTGTTTGATTGATAGTACATATTGTTGTACCCGAGCTCCTTAAGCTTCATACAAACTGCGTATCCGTATGAGTTGTTTTCGGGACAAACTAGGGCTGAATTGTACTTTTCGCCGTATTCAGATAGCAATTCTGCCAAACTGTCGGGTCGTATCTTTCCTTTATACTCTGCTGCAACTTCACCTTCAGTTACATCGAGAACTACAAATGTAGAGAAATCTTTAGAGTCACCTCGAGATACGTCAGCTGCAATAACATACTTGTGCCTGGACAATGGCATTTTCCATATCCAGACGTTGTTCGCAGGGCCAGTCCTTCTAATTGGTGGCATTGTCGTTCCTGCAATCCACTTTACTTCGCCTGCACTTAGAAAGGTATCACCAGATGCAAGGAAGTCGCACAAGAACTCTTGAGCAATTTTGCGTTCACTAAAGTTTGCAGTTTGTGATTCAAACCACTCCTGATCACGTTCTGGTTGCACGTCCCATGGAAGCTTAATAGCATTAAACTCATTGAGTCCTGCTTCTGCTTTGGAGTAAATATCGTGATAGGTCCCACCAACACCATTAGGTGTTGACAAAATAATCGCTCGTCCACCTGTTGAAAGTGTAGGATACAAAGCAGTCCAGAGATCTTCAAAATTTCTAATGAATGCTGCTTCGTCAATGATTAGAAGTGATAGTGCTTCTGAACGGCCGGCATCATCAGACGTTGGAACGGCTTTAATTGTTGAACCGTTGGCGAACTCTACTTCCTGCCTGTTGTTCGTTACTATATTAACAAAGAACAGCCATCTTGGCAAGTTATTAAGTACAACCTTGACTTTTTTAATGATGTTCTGAGCAACAGCTTTCTTTGTAGCGATGATCAGTATGTTTTGATCTTTGTGAAACAGTGCAAGCCACACAGCATAGGCAGCAGAAAGCGTCGATATTCCCAACTGTCTTGACTTCAGTATAACATTGAACTTATGATCAATGAAATCTTGGACACAGTCGTCTTGGAACGGGAAAGTCTCAAACGGAATAACACCCTTAAGTGGGTGCTGGATCTTACAGTAGTTGTTAAAGAAGTAGACTGGATCTTTGCCGCACTTGATTATCTCTTTTACTTGGCGCTGTGTAGTGCCACTCGCCATTATTTCACTTCGTGCATTGATGTGAATCTAAAGAGCACAGTTCTTTTTGGCGATACGTGTCCTTGTAGGCTTATTACTTCTACAGAATGATCGTGACTCACCTTTGTTGTTCTGAGCGTTTTTCCGCATCCATCCTTGTATTCGTCCTTGATAAACGTCAAATACTTGTTAGATGCCTTCTGTCCTTCGTCTACGAGTCTTGGAATCTGTTGGCTCATTGCAACGTTGGAGGCAAATGTTGCGATAGTTGTAAATATCACAGTCAACACATCTCCTTGAAGCTTACCCTTCATTGACATCGTTGGAGATCCCATCGTTGAAGATCTTCCCCAAGTTGTATCAAGGACTTGGCCCAAGCAATTTACTTCTTTTGTTGATAACACAATACTCTCCCGAAATAGAGTTACACCATTAACTATCACTCAGCGTACAAGACTTCTATATTGAAAGCTTGGGCACTCTACAAAGACGTGTAGCAATCTCGTCAGTTACTTGCTCTTCAGATGGTCGCCATCCCGCAATCCAATCAGCTTTTCTACTTTCAGCCCATCTAAGTGTGCACAAATGACAACACCCATAAGCCTTAAACGAATGATTATCATCCGCAGTTCTCATGGGAAACTCACAAACACTGCAAGAAAACGGGACAGCGTCAGACTCTGTATCTGGTTTAATTACAAAAAAAAGATCGGGGTGACTCATGAGGAGTCTGCCCCGACCAATGTTTTTCCACTCTTGTTCTAACATGCAGCAACATCCTGTTACTACATTTTAAGTCTTACGTGTTATTCGTAAACAACCTTGGCATCCTTTCCTTCCCATGTGATGTCAATAACATTGTCTACAACATCCTTGACTCCGTCAACATGAGTAATGATAATGATGTTCTTGAACCACTTTTTGAGAGAGACTAGAAGCCTATTGCATGCCTCTACGTTTACATCATCTAGAGAACCAAACCCCTCGTCAATAATTAGCATGTCTGTTTTAGGAAGAGAAGAGATGTTGATTAACGCAACACGAATGGCGAGAGAAGAGATCATCTTTTCCATTCCAGATGCTACTTCAATGACCCTCTTGCTGTCGCCGTAGTTAATATAGACATCCATTGAGTTTGAATTTGGATCTGCTTCAAGCTCAACTGTAAACGAAACAACGCCTTGAAGAATTTTAGAAACTTCAGCATTAATAACTGGCAATTGAGACATGATTATCTGAAGAGGGAGACCTCGCTTAGAGACAGCCTGAATGAAGTATTCATAGATTCTCCACTTCTGCTTAAGTTTTTGATACTTGGATTTCTCACTCTTAAGATTTTGTAGTGTGACTTCAAGCCGTCCAATTGAACTTGCACACGATATTCTCTTTGCATCCTTTGACGAGATTAAACTTTTCTCTTCGTAGAGTCTTGCCTTTAAATTATTAAGCTCTTGATCAATGTCACTGTCAACCATTTTAGACTTAAGATCTTCTAGATCTTGCTCACTCTGTGTGATTTTGCTTTCAAGGCTTTCAATGTCTCTTTTGATTGACTTAGCATTGCTTTGATTTTGCGTCAATTCAATTTTAAGTGTTGACTCCATTCGCATGATCTTTTCGTACTTATCAATCTTGTCTTCAAGGTCTTCACTCATGACTTGATCAAACTGTTCTTGAGCATTTTCAATATGCTCAAGAAGTGCCTTAATCTTCTCTTCTTGTGCTTCTATTTTTTGCTTATCTTTGTGGGAGTCCTTGATGAACTTGCACATTGGAAAAGAGTCACCACAGGGTACGTCCTTAAGCTTTGCAACAGATCTTAACTGTGACTTAAGGAGGGTTTGTTCTTTTTCATGAGAGTGCTTGATTTGTACTAGAGACGCACCTAGTGCTCTTTGATTTTTAAGTGATGCTTTAAGATCTTCAATAGAAGTAGACTCTTTGACTTCTTGGATCTTCTTGATTTTGACTTCTAGATTTTCAATTTTCTCAAAGATTGCATTTCGTCTAGTGATAAGGTTTTCTAGACTCTTCTTTGCAGAATCTGTAAGTGTCTGCTGTCTTTCAACATCAGCACACGTTACAACATCAGCGTTTTCAAACTTGCTTAGTTTAATCTGCAGTTTCTGTTCATCGAGTCTCATTTCAGAGAGTTCATCTTCGATACTGTTAACTCTACTCGACAAATCCTTGATTTCATTTTTTGCTTCGTGAATCAATGAATCCCAATCACGATCTGGTGCAGATTTAACTTTAGTCTGTATCTCTCTTGACTCTTCTTTTGCAAGATTAAACAGATTTTCAAATATGTCAAGGCCCAAAAACCTTGTAAGCATGTGCTTTCTAGCAGTGCTACGCTGCTTGATAAATGCGTTTATCTCACCCTGTGATGCGAGTGAAGTTAGCAAGAAATCATCTGATGTGCCGAACTTTTCACGCAGATCCCTTTCAGTTACACGCCTCTGCTCTTTACTTAAATCAGCAAGCTCATTTCCATTGTTATCAATCTTAAAGATATTGAGATGTGTTAAAGCCGATTCGTGACCCTTTGCGTTCTTGTTTTTGACAGACTGTCTCTCAACCCTAAGCAGGTTTTCACCTTGCTGTATTGTTGCCTTAGCACGGCAATAGTCTTTTCTGGTATTGATTACGTGTAGGTTTTTAATAGGACCACGATCTGTTGTGTTAAACAGACAGTACATTAATGCACCTACAATTGATGACTTACCTCGAGCATTTCTACCAAAGATTCCCGTTATGCCATTCATTGAGTCAAAGTCAATGACGTTTCCCTTGCCATAAGAGAAAGTGTTATCAAACTCAAGTTTCTTAACTGACCACTTATGATTTCTTGACAACGAACCTGATCGTGATATTGACTTGACATAACTTCTCGTTAGTGCCTCAAGATCGTTCCAGTCTTTCTCAGAGAGCGATGACTCTTTAAAATACTCTTCAAGTAGGTTGACAATCACATCGGGATCTTTGAGATCGTTCTTAAAGAGAGTAACAGCCTCAGTTGAAATTTGTTGTGTATCTACAAGTCGTTCATCCTTAGATACAACTTCTGATGGTGCTTTTAGAATTTCTAGTTCATTACACAGTTGCTTCCACTCAACTGACGGGATCGATTCTTTTGTGCGTATCCTGACTCTTGAGCCGTCTTTAAGATCTTTGAGTGCCTTAAGTGTTTTCTGGACATTCCCTTCCCAGTTTACTGTAACAAACGGCTTAGGGCCTTCGACTTTATGAAAGTTAACATCAAAGTCATCTTTGTCCCTAATATCCCAAAGCAGATACCCTTTGTTTGTATCCTCTCCGTAGTTTTGCTGAACTGTGCTTCCACAGTAAGCAACTGTCTTCTTTGGGTTAAGAAACTGGACTTTGTGGATGTCACCGAGTAGAGCAAAATCGAATCTTTCAAAGAAGTTTACGTCAACTTCTCCTTCAATATGCCAGTCAATATCAGTAGTTGAACCAAGCACTCCACCGTGAAATAGTGCTATGTTAATGTCCCCAGGTTTTGGGCGGACTTTACTCCAATTATCTTCATCGAAGCAAGAAAAAACGTTCCAGCTGAACCCTGGAATACCTATTGGATACGTTCCTGACTCTTTATAGAGTTTGATATTTGGATGGCTAAGTGCTGTGATAATCGGAGTGATTGTGTCTTGGCGATCTTTGTTTAGTAGAATACCATCGTGATTTCCAAGAATGACTTCTGTTGGAGCAATATTTGCAAAGCCTGTAAACATCCATACAAGTGCATCAATAAGCTCTGGAGAGATTCCTTGAGTTTTGCTATGAACAATATCGCCGCCAATGTAAATGATATCGGGTTTTTGTTCACGAAGCATTTCAAAAATCTTACTAAAGACTTCACGATACTCTTTGTGTCGTGTCAATCCACGCCAGTGTATGTCTGCAAAGTGTGCAATCCTGACATTTTTCTTTTCGCTCTTCATGTTTGTCACGCCTTTAGTTTAGATCTTATACTGTCAAAGACAGTTTTATAATGCTGCTCTTGTAGTGGGAGACATGTTCATTATCTTTTCACGAATTGCATCCATTCTCTGCCACTGCTTTGCATTACTTCTTGCTTCTAAGAATTCTTTGTGAGACATCTCGCCTACATCACCAAATTTTCCAAGGTCGAGTAATCTAACATTGATAGCGTAGCTATTTAGCAGTTTTGCAAATTTGTTTGCTTTTTTCTTAGCATCTGCGTCTAGGGCAAGGAGCACATCAGTTTTATTTTTAACTAGCTTCCAAAACAAAATGTAGTCTTCTGTTAGGCCGCTTCCTTGTATGCATGTTGAGTTAGTGTTGCATTTAACCAAATCAAATGGCCCTTCGACAATTGTTAGTTCTTTTGACCAGTCTATGTTACACTCATTGAATACAAGCTCTACTTTACCTACTGGTGGCAAAACATAGGGCGGCCAAGATTTTCTATCAATAGCACGCGCTGTATAGTAATTGATAAACCCGTCTTTGTCAAAAGAAGGCATGATAACTCTTCTGTGAAACTTGCTCGCACGTGAAACACCGAGCTTGTAATACCAGAGGTCTCGCTCTCTTACTCCTCGTCGTTTAAGGTATCGAAGTGTATCTTGGATATCAGGTACTCTTGAGTTTATCAAAGTTGCCAGCATTCTAAAGTCTTCGGGGAAGTCAAGCAAAACTTCATTGTCAGTGCTTTCATCTCTTTTTTCGCCGAATAGATTTGAATCATTCTTGCGTCGAGCCTGCTTAGGTAGGTACTTTTCAATGTAATCTTGAATCTGATCATTTGTGCAGACACGCCTTAGTACAGGAACTAAGTTTGAATGTGTTTTAAGTTCACACACCCAGCAGTGAGCCTGATCTGTGTCGATTCGAATTGACAGTTTTTTCTTTCCGTCAATTCTACTTTTGCATTTTTTATTTGGGCAACGAACAGCAATGTTAACGCCGTCTCGTGCGACATCAGCACCCTTAAACACACGGCGCAAGAATGCTATTTTTTTGTCATTTGAATGCATGATGTATTATAACGAGTTACATTCAAATCTATAAATTACCAGATCTTCTTTGATCTCTTCATTCTACGATGCCCTCCGACGCCGCCCTTGTAGCGTCGCGGTCTGCCACCATATCCACCATAGCTGTCGCCGTCCATATTGTCTAGTGACTTTCCATAACGGGCTAAGCATGCTTCGTATTCTTTTTGAGTAAGTCCGCCTGCCTCATAGTCTCTTCGACAATCAGAAGCTTCTTCGTCAAGTGGCTCGATTGATTTTTCAATCTCTTCTTTAATAATACGCTTTAGCTGTGAAAGTTTGATCTTCATGTGTAAACTCCTGTCTCTACATATCTTGGTCACGAAGAAATAGTTTTCAATCCTGCCTTTGCCATAACATAAGCATCTGCCATGTCTCCACATTCGACAATCTTTACTACCATCCCCTTTCTTGGTCCTCGGCTAATTACTTTCGTAGGCCAAAATTCATCAGGAAGCTCTTTGATGATCCACTCAAAAACCTTCTCTTTAGTTGTCTTTGACTTATCTTTTTTATTGTAAGTGCAACCAATTAGCTTTCTTGCTGTGTTTACGTTTATGAGTTGCGGCTCCATGTCAAGCTCATCATATACAATTAGTGATGCCATGCCGTTAAACCTTGAAAGCTTTCGAATGACTTTTGCAGATGAAAACCCCTTTCTAAATCGCTGGAGATCTTCTTCAATAAAAACATCAGTAATGTCGTTAGCGCTGATGATTTCTTTTAATGCAACCCGAAATTCTGCAGCCTTCTGGTAGAGATTTTCAAGCTTCCCTAATGGTATGTAACCCATTTCTAAGGAAAAGCCATCATGGGTCATTGTGCACCACCCTATTGTGGTCGTAGATATATCTAGTCCTAATACTTTCTTAGCCATCACCAATCCATCTTAATTTTGAACATAACCTTGTCTGCGCTTCGCTTAACAATAGGTTGAGCGAGATTCGTTCGTGCGACAACGTTTAGATTCTCATCATGGATCGCGATGTTAGTAATGTAAACAAATTCGCTGTCTTCATCATTGGCGTTAAGTGATGCTGAGAGATGCTTGTATGATGGGTTTGACGACGAATTTATCATTGAGGCTTGTGAAGTTACATTAACTTTTGATACAAAGATCGATCTTTCTCCGTTAAACTCTACTTCAAATGAGTCTTTTCCAAAAAAGCTAAGATGCGGAGACTTAATAAAGACAATTCCCTCATTGTAGAAGATATTCCCTACGCTGTTCCATGATGCATTTGTACCCGATGCGTTGTGACGATACAGTGAGCCGTCACCATTGTCTCTTAGTTCTATCTGGACGCTTTCACTTGATCCCGACAGTGAGTTATCCCTAATAGTTAGAGAACCAGGTTTGATTCGTTTTCCGTAAAACAAAGACGGTATATTGAATATTGTTACTTGATTTGAACTTGAGTCTCTCGTCCTTTGAAATACGGTCGGGACAGCGCCTACGACAACTGTCGGATCTTCAGGTGATGCTCCGTAAATATTATCTTCTAACTGACCAGAAACAGCAGTCTGCAGCACATCATCGCTAATAAAGTTTCGCAAGCTAATCTTTTTAAAGTCAGTCACTCCAAGATCTGATCTGAATCTCTCTGTTGGTGAACCTGATACGAAAAGGGCTGTTTCACTTCCTGACTTTAATAGCTTGAAGTTTGGTGTGAACCTTCCGTTGTCACATGGAAGAATTGTCAGATTCCTTTTAGCGAAGGCAGGATCAGAGTATAGTCGATCTGTTGTACTCAGTGAAGTTTGTGTATGAAGTGTTCCTGTCAAGTTGTATTGTCGTGGATATGCAGATCTTGCAAAGTCTCTAGTAAAATTGTCTATATTTATCTCATGTCCTCCAACTTGAAAAGCAAGGCCGACATTAAATGGCGCAGCCGATTCGGATTCTCTTTTTTCAAATTGTGTAATGTACCTGTCTCTACTCGGAGATTCTCTGGTAAAGAACACAGGCACGTAAAAGAGCATTCCGCTTACAGACTCTTGACCTTGAATCGATGATGTCAAGATCTGGCTAATTGTTCTGTAGCTGTTAAATACTTTGACGTCATGCATTTCTGCGTTGAGAGGATGAGAAAAAGAAAATCCAGATGGATCTGCTGATCCTGAAGTGAGAAGTTCGAGTCCTTCTCTACTATTTACAATCGCATTAAAGAATCGCTCAGGTGTACTGCTGGGTGGTGCCGTGTAATAATTTCCCAAATACAACTGTGATGATGATGTGTCTTTAATTGATGCAGACGGTACATTAAATTCACCTTTAATAACACTGTCAATAACAAATGAACCGGTCCCTTCGTTATAATCTTTTGTCCCCCATCGAGCAACAACGTTGTGCCAGGTGTCTCGTGAAAGAACATTGTCTGACGACAAAAAGACAAGATCTTCGGGATAAGTTCTGTCATTGTTACTTACAGTCAGATCTATTGAAGAAGGCTCTATGTCTGCACTATGGGACAACTGCAACATAACACGAAATGATTCAGGGTTTCCGTTCTTATCTTTTCTTGAACCAGAAACTATTGACAATGCAAATGTAGAAGAAACATGCATTATTGTACCTGCATGGAACTCTTGATCTTTGTCAAAGAACTTGGGAGAAGGTTTAATTTGGAGATCAAGTGAGAATGCTCCTGATGGGTGATAGTAACGCTTGGTTGTGTCACCCTCAGTTGCGCCTGGGTATATCAAGACGGTGTCTTCAGGCACACTTGATGCTGTGAAGAAGTTAAGTGAACTATAGTTTGTATAGCTAAAGTCCATGTCTTGATATCTTGTTGAATAAAACGGCATCAAAGTATTGACAATGGCCATCTTTTTTAAATGGTTCTTGTTAACTGTCAAGCCGGGAGTAACCCTACTTATAGCTAGCGACGCGTTTTGCCTTGTAGATAACGATTCACTACTTACAGCGTCGAGATAGTCCTGGACTTTTTCAGATAATTCTCCGCTGCTAGCATTTTTTGCAGAGATTAACTCTATCTCGACGCCTACTGTTTCGTCAAAAGAAGAAAGCCCACCGGAGAAGTAAGTAGAAGTTTCTTTGACAATCCTGTTCTCTCTAGCGAAAAGATTGACATCTCCAGTTGATCCATCTAAAGAAGATGAAGCAAAAACTCGCTTTGGATTTGTGACAAGATTAAAATTCTCAAACTTATCTTTTGTCAGCTTTACTATTGACATTTGACTTTCCTTTTAGCGGACCCGACCTGTTTGCAAATTAGAAGTCAAGTCTGATTCGGAACGTCAAGTCTTTCTCTGGGTTGTTTTCAACTGGCCTACTAACTTTAGCAACAGCAAGCAAATTATCATTTGCATCGTACATTCCAATACCTGTGATGAAGGAGAACGATTGCTGTGTGCCTTCTTGACCTTCATCAATTACTACGAGTCTATTAGAAGAGTCTGTGTACGTCGGATTTGAAGAGTAATTAAATTCATCAGCTGTAGCTTTGCAGAATATCAGCGTGCTGTTAATGTTAGTTGTGTTCTGGAAGGATATCGACGTAAAAGAACCAGAATTGAATCTTACAGACGCAATGTGGTCTAGAATGTTATCCATAGATGCTGATACCATAAGATCCGGTATAAACTTGGCGTTTCTATTTCCACTGTTTACGCCACCGAGGACTTCCTTTCCTGCTGGTAAAACACCGTCTGGGCTAGTAGCTAGAAGTGCATCAATTGCACCTGACATGTGCTGATTAGCGTCAAGTGCTTTCTTTGCGTCTAAAACTACAATTCCCTGATCATAGAAGACGAGACCGACGTTTCGTGTTGTTTGTGAAGAATCTACAAGATTACCTACATTTCCACCAAACGAAACTAGCTGGTTTCCTGCAGAACCAATGTCTGTGAAAATAGTTGAACCTGATGGTGTGACTTCTTGCAGATTAGGAAAGTCTTCAACTGATCCTGTGTCAACTAGAGTTCTTGCGCCAGTTGTAAACATCTTCATTGCGAAAGTTTCTCTTCTTATAGAGTCTCTTGCAAAAAGTCGCTTGAAAGAGAAGAATAATGCTTCGTCTATCTGATCTACGCTACCTGTTGAATTAAAGGGCGCAGTAAAGTATGAAGACGCATTTCCAAGAAGGTTCTGCGCAAACTGTCGATAGACGTCTATCTTTTCTCTCATCATCAAACTTGACGATGGAAACAGAATCTTTCCTGATGTGTCCTCTCCTGTCTTTGCATTCTGGACAGTGTTGCCTGACACATAAAGACCAAGTGTCATGTCAAATATTGGGTTTGCAGTCTGTAGGTTAAAGTTTTGGTCGTACACAGTCTGGAAGATTGATGACGTTACACCTGGTCCAACTCCGCCTGTGACAAATACTGGGTAAGATTTTCTAGAAGTCGATCCAGATATATCTTCTCTTAACACATCAATTAGCTGTGTAAGGAATGTTCTACTTGTTTTAATATCTTGAGCTGTAAGCTCTTTAAATGTTGCCATTATTTTGTCCCTTAAGCAGCGTTAGTCTTAGAGATTTGAATCTCAAAGTTTTTAGTTACACCAGATTGCAAACCGGTAATTGAAGCGCGTGTACTAATTGTTGTCTTATCGTTGACATTGCCCTTAACTGTAAACGTTGTATCTGTTATTGATTTAACACTAATGTCAAGAGTCAATTGAGATCCTCCTGTCGAGAGTGATGTAGAATCCCTTGTAAGAAGGTAAGTTGCGATGTTGTCCTTGTCAATACTATCAGGTGTCCGACCCGTAACTTCGATTAAGTTGTTAGGCATCGATACCTGGAAGGCTTGGTCTCTTAGCTCAACGTCAATTGCATCTTCATCTTGGATGTTCTGTGAAAGAATTATTCTGCGAGATCTTCCTGATCCTGTTCTTCCCATTGCTAGGACTGCACCCGTTGTATCAAGCCCTTCTCCTGTCAAGTTTAAAATAGGAAGTCTAAGAAGGTTAGGATTTGATACACTCACAAGCTTGAATTTTTGTGCAAAGTTTTGATTAGTAAGTGCTTCGAGAACGGGTGTGTTCTTTTCAATCTTTTCTTTTCCGACTGCGCGTCCAAACTTCTTGATGATAGTGTAATCTACTTCGTCATCAGAAAGAGCAAATTTAACAATAGAAAAAGATCCATCGTTTCTTGCTAAGAACTCTCTGCCTGTGTCTGTTAGAACAGCATCAAGAATGATGTTGTTAGTTGAATGATCTAGAAAACCCATTTTCGGATTTCTCCTTAGCTGTTAGTAAGTATATGCTCATTATTCTTTCCGTAAACTACTAAGATTACGTCTTAAACTTCTTGGCGTAGGAGTTAATTCTCTTGCACCGAGCGATTCTGTTGTGTTTCTGTCTCTTCGTCTATCGTCTATTGTAAGGGTAACTGTTTCACTTGCTTGCAAATCTGTGTTTATTACCTGGACTTTGAACTCACTGTATGCTTGTGAGCTTGGAAGCAGATTCAGGTCATTGTTTTTATCATCTGTTACTCTTAAGTATTCAGGATCGAAAAAGATAGACATATTTTCGTAAGACGAAACTTTTATAGTGTCAATGAACGCAGAAGTCTTCAAAAACATGTTTGGGTAAGCTTTGGGTGCACCAGATCTCGATATTGCTTTTGTCACAAGTTTATTTGTAAACCTATTGAATGAAACTTCATATTGGGCTGAATAGTTTGATGTCAGTCCGTGTGCGTCTATTGAGCACAGCGTGTATATGAAAGTGTCATCTTTGCCGAATTCTTTATCATAAAAGTAAGTAACTGGATCTTTCATTTTGTATACGAGATAGTCATCAATATCTTCTCCTCTATCAACAGGAATGATACTGTTGTCAAAGTCAAATTCCCTAATTAACTCAAAGGGTTCATTGATTGTTCTTCTGCGGAATATTTGAAAATACTTGATGTCTCTCTGTCTATTGACTGGGAAACTCCAGATAAGTCTAAACGATCTCTCTCCATAATCCCACGTTGGCTTAATATCAGCAGGGAAGGGAGGTGGTGTTGCATCAATGCAGTTTATAAATCTAACTGAAGATGCTTGTGATGCAACGAGACCTGTTGACTTGACTTTTCTGTTTTGTGAATCCCTTCCCATTAGAGAGACAGATGCAATTGCGTTTACTTTGTATTTGTACACGCCTCCGAAGACAATCTCTGGATCAATTACTGTCGTTGCCTGAGATCCTTTGATCATAATTGGATCAAAGGCAATTTCACTACCATCCGCTGCGAGCTGAACTTTTGTAATAATGTAACCTACGACTTCAAATCTCGACACTTCGAAGCTTTTTGCGTTTGATTTTATTCGCTCTTGTACAATAGGAACGAAGCTTGAATCCCATTCAGAACTTCTAATAGAAGTTGACTCCATTTTTTCTATGGAAACATCCTGTAAGTCTGCTGCAATATCAATGATTTTAGATAGTTCGTCTGCATATGGACTCAAGCTATCCTCAGCAACAGTTCTAATTATTGATCCAACAAACTTATTATTGATCTGTGCTCGTATCTTGAGATCTTTCACTTCTTCAAATGATGACTTTCGATTACTTATGAGTGGACTTGGGTCTGTACTTAGAATTCCGAGTTTTGACTTATTGTTTACAGCATCAACAAGTATATTTCCGTTTACAGTTTCTCTTGTGAAGTCATTGAGAGACTTTGCAGCATCACTTAGGCTATTCAAGTCGATGTTCTTAATGTTTGTAGAACCTGATACTAGAGAGAATAGTTTTTCGTCGATGTTTGTGTCTTGAAACGTAATTGACGAAAAGTCAAAGTTAGAAAAGGCTTGTTCTGATTGTATGTAGTCGATGTTTTCTTGAGAGAAAATGTCTTCACCTTCGACTCTTGTACTTGCAATATTCTGTCTTCTTGATACCTCTTCATTTCCGTCTGTTTTGCATTTCTTAATATTGATTGGAGACCAGGTGATCTTGACAAAACGAGGTACCTTGTCAATAATGTCAATAATGTCAGCGTCTTGAATAGATCTTTGACTTATGCTGTCACCCGAGTCATTTACTCTTTCATCAGGCGTAAAGTAGTTGTACTGAAATGAGACTGATACATTCTGTGGATCAGGAACATCGACCAGCGTTGCAATTCGTGAAGGATATGTTGAAGGCATTTATGAACTTGCTCCTAATTCAACCACAGCAAATATCTCAGAAAACTCGTAGCTGCCTTCTGACTTCTTTCTTGGTGTAATTTTCTTGATTCTGTTTCCAAACTTGTCTTTCTCTTCAATTACACAACTGTTTAAAAGAAGACTGTTGAAGGCTTCGCGTCCTGTCTCTGTATTTAGTGTTGCCTCCTCATCGATAATAAAATCATCAGGGTCAACAGGTAGGATGAAAGTTCTTTCAAATAGTTTAGGTTGCATAGTCTTATTTGCTTGATCTGCTGATCTAAATATCAATGAGTTCAAGAAACGCTTAAACTGTCGAGCTGCTTCTGTTGACTGCACAACGCGTGTTACATTTTGCTTTTGCGTTTGGAACTTCTTTGCACTGCTTGAGACAGATGCACTCTTAGGTTCAGATTTAATCTTTTTGTTTATCTTTGATGTATTGGGATTCTGCCCAGTTGTAACTTTTTCTCCAATAGGAGGTTTTGTTGCTATAAAGTCATAGTCTGTAGTAAGAGTTTTTGAAATTGTAGCGCCTTGTTTAATTGACTCAAGTATTCCTTGTGCTCCACTTACAGAGTCAGTTTTTTGAAGTGAAGTAAATGATTGTGACGGTGTGACGCTAATTTGTGTTAATAGCTCTGTAATTTCTTGACTAATCGTTACATCTTGCCCTTCGTTTGCAACAAACGAAGATTCGGAAAAATCAAGCCCTGTTAATAGTTTCAAGTACGTTTTAAGGATACTGTCAACTACGTGATTTTCAAATAGTTCTTCTTGCTCTTCTTGCGTCAAAATGCTATATTCTTTTTCTGATTTGATGTCTGACTGTAGCAATGATTGCCCAATGCCTTTTCCGTCAATATTTTTGAGCTTAAAGTCATCATCTAAGAGTCTAGTAAAAGTTTTATTTCTGCTTGAAAGATTTTCGTTGATCTGTGTAAACCTTGACATGTCAAAAATAAAGTTTAGTGGCTTGAAAATAATTTCAGAAAACTCAGGATCACGCTTGAAGACTTTGACTGTTATTAAATCTGCAAGAGAAGACTCTAGTTCAGTGTTCTTTCCGACAGTAAAAATTGGGTTTTGAAGCTTATTAAGTGTACCTGCAGGAAGACCGACGACCATTAACTTCATGTTGTTTGCAGCTGTTTCTTCAAATCTACTTTCTCTAAGCATCGAGTCTAATGCTATCTTTTGAGAGTTACTTGTGATCTGTGACTTTGAAATTAATGATTTATCTGGCGTCAATAGTGTTTCATTGAAGCTCTGCCATGATAAAGCAATTTGTTGAGGTGTGAGATTGGCAAGAGCACTCTTGAGTGTTTCGTCATTTATTATTTCGTTGACCCTTTGTGATGCAGGATCGTTGTTATTATTTTCAAAGAATATGACTGCAGAGTCTGTCTTCTTCTTGATGCCCTCAGTTATGCTATAAAGCATGTCAACAAGATCTCTCGTAATGTTGTCTTCAAGCACAGTTGCCTTAAAAATACTATCGAGTAGAGATGTTAGTGTGCTATACGACGACGTCTCTAATTGTCTTTCGTCATTGCTAGAAACAGCAGTCATCTTGTCTGCAATCGTTTTGTTTTGCTTTAAAATTAAGCTGATTGTCAAGGGTGTGGAATTTTTTGGGTTCGGCCCAAAATCAGCAGAAACAAACTCTGATATCATGGCAGAAAATATTTCAAAGACTATCATCAGCACTGTGTCGTCTGTATATTTTCTAAAACGAGTTGCTCCATTTTCTGTCTTATGCCCTGTGCTACTTGAAGAAGATGAAGGGCCTCTCGAGCTTAGTGTTAATGCATCAGATGTAAGTGAATCAGTCAAAGAGGAAATTGCATTAAATATTGATGAGAAGTCTTCCACACCCTTGTTAAGAATTGACTCAATATCGCCATCAGAAACGTCAAGTAAAAGTTTACTATTGTCAGGTCTTCTACCTCTCCTGTTAGAGTTAAACAGTGCCATGACTCTTTTTTCAATTTCAAACGGAAAAGAGTTCGAAGAAATGACACCCTCTACCTCACCTGTTGACTCATTAATCTTGGCCTCTTCAATTGAGTTTTCATCAGATTTGTTTGTTGGATTCGCTCCAGCTTTACCTTTTGACTTGTCTTCGGGATCAAACTTTTCAAGTGGTTTATCATTTTTTGTATCTTCTACTAGGTCTTCTAAGTCTTTAACGTAGTCTTTTGTGCCTAGATCGCTTGCAGTATTCGTCTCTATGTTCTTGTTTTCAACAGGATCGTCTGATGTGCCTCCAGTTTCTTCATTTCCTGTATTCTCGTCGGAAGCGTCGACAACTTTTGTTACAGTAACTTTTCCTGTTCTAATTTCTTTTGTGTATTTAAACAGAAGATGACGAAGCTTACTGTCATCTCGTGCTGCTCTTATTAGCGCTGTAGTAATAGCGGAAGTCCTGTCGACACTTCCAAGTGTGCCCAAGCTTTTTGATATTTCTGACGCGACATTAAAGATTTCTGTTACAACTCTTTCGCTGTGAAGTGTATTGTCTGTGCTGTCAAAATTCATTAAATAGTTAATCATTGCAATATTGCTACTAGCGATACTTGATGCACGTTGATTGAGACGCGTAATTGGAAGAAGATTAGGTGTTATTGCAGAGTCTAATATAGAATCTATAAGAGCAGTATTTCCGGGAAGGTATCGCCTATTGTCGCTAGGATCGTCCACCTCTCTTGTTTCAAATGGCAAGATTACACCATCTGTTGCGGGATCTTCGTAACGAACTAAAGAAGATAATGTTCCGTCAGTCGGAACTTCTCCTGTTATCTTCTCTCCAGTTGAACCAAATATGTTTTCAATTAGCTGTCCAGAATTTTCGACAGCAAACTTTCTTCCAATATCTGTATTGATCAACCTAGCAATTCCTGCAGAGATTCGAAGTTCCTTAGAAAGTAGGGTGATCAAAAGCTTAATTCGATCTTTTTCAAGAACGGGTAGTGACTCTACAAAGCTGTTATAATTTGACTGTTTGTTTGGGTTAAACAGTGCAGGGTTTCTAGTACTTCGACCTTGTCGTCTACTTACATTATTGACAGGGAAAGAAGCTAGATCTTTCGGTTCAAATGAAAAATCTGATGATGCCTCAATTGACTTAGCAATGTTTACAGGATCTCTGTCTTCGGCTCGTGATGGGACAAATTCGTTAAATAGTCTTGGCGAACTATTTGATACAACACTTCGCAGGCCGATAATCAACTGCGAAAGAACTTTTGTATTAGACATGCTTTCATAAGCATCATCACTAAATAGTAAGTGACACACTAGAATATCTCTTAATGTTCTCAAAACTCCGGGTGGTGTGGGTTGTATTGTGCTGTTAATTTTTGATCTGCCTCTTGAGTTTCTTAGTTTAGAAACAGATGCAGCAATTTGATTTGTATTGTCTTTGATGTCGAGGGTCTTTTTTGCAGAAGCTAGGTTCTGGTATATAACGGAGAAAAGTTTGAGATCTCTCTTAGTGTCTTTTGTCAGGCTGTTGTATGCATCAATTGCTTTTGTCAATGCAATTGATGCAATTGGATCACTTGACAGATCAGAGATTAAAGATGATACATCATCAGTCTTAAGTGACCTTGCCATGAATTGAGTGTCTAATAATCTTGATGCAGGTGTCTTTTCGCTTATGTGATTAGTTGCTAAAAAGTCAACCATAGCTATGATTTCTGGCTTGTTAGCGTTTAAAGAATGTGCCAGCAATATTTTTGAAACACTGTCAATAGAGTCAATTTCAATCTTTTCTTCATCTGCATCAGGTGATACCTTCTGTTTAAAAGAACTGACTTTCTTTCCAACGTTTACATCAAACGTAATAGAGCCATCGCTAGATGCAATGTTTTTACTAGACGGTTGTGTAGAAACCGAGTTGTTTGTCACTTCAAATAGTTTCTCAGTAGGCATTACTTTCTCTTAATTCTTTGTGTATCTGTTTCTTCGGACCCAATAATGATTTCTTGACCCTTAGAGAAATCAAGGTAGACAGGGTAGACTGAATATGTTGTTGTGCATACGCACTTACTAAGTACTCTATCTTCAAACCTTACTGCGTTTGTGTTGACAAGTGCATGGGCTTTTCCTAATATTGATCTCATTCCGAGTTGTGTTCCCATTACAACGAAGTGATCAATTCTTTTCATATCGCCCTTTACAATCCACTTAAGCTCTACGTTTCCACGAGAAGTTTTCGTTGCTGTTCCAGTAGTAATCTTAGGTAGGCTCGTTTTTGTACTAACATTGACGAACTTCTGAACGCCTGTAAATCCTTGCTTGAATTCACTATCTATTTGAGCAGCTAATATTGTCTTCTTAGTTCTTAACACTCCTCTTGACAGAGTAGATGGGTGTAACCACTTAGCTGGCTGCAGTGCATAAGTTTTTTGTGTCTTGCTATCTACTACTTCTCTCACAGTAGTGGGTAGTATTTCATCAATTTTTCTTCTATAGACAGAGATAACATATCGATACTCTGTTTGCGATCTAAGCTGCGAGACATTATTAAAGGTTCTGTTTGCAAAGTCAGAAAAGCTAGTCTCAGTAAAGAACCCGAAGTCTTCTGTAACTCCTCTTGTCAAGTCAATTCGCTCTATGCCGACAATTGTAATTTCTTCAAGCTTTTCTTTTTGATTTCGGATTTCTGTCTCAAAAAATGTACTTAAATTTGAAGATTGTAGGAGTGCAGTTGTTGCTGATATGTTGTTCTTGGGTACCTTGACGTTGATGTCAAATTTGACATCAAGAATGCCGCGGGAGTTAATTGACACTTCAGGTTGTGACACAATCAGATCTACAGCGTTTTGAACAAGAGGCTCGTACTTAATGAGACTATACGCTGTTGAAAAAATTTCACGACCTCTCCTTGTAAATATTTTTGCACGATACTCATAGATGTGATTTAGCTTGGTTTGTGTGTCAACAAATGTAACTGCAGGTGATTTATTACTGACAACCTGGTATGGTTCTGGAACACTTATGGGTGTGAATTTTTGCTCATTTAGCGTTGTATCTTTTCTGACGACTACGACTGTGTAACTGCTTTGAAAGTTGTCAAGTCTAATTGCGATTCCGCCCTTTCTTAAAAAAGTAGACAAAGACAAAAACCTATTGTCTGTCTCAGAAACTGTGTTTCTTAAAATAGGATTCGCTGTAGATAGATTTCGAGATGGAGAGGGCACTATTAAATCATCAAAGTCCGGAGTAGTCGGTGAAAATCCTTGACCAATTATCCTTTCGATCGTTGTTGAACCTTTAGGGGTTGAAGTCGGATTGTCTAACATTTCACTTATCTTCCAGGTTGAATCCGAAATCGGACCGAACTGTGAGAACACCCTAGAGTACCTTTCGAGAGTTCTTGGTTGACCACTTCCGCCGCCGCCTGGACTAAGATCTGTCGGCGTGTCGCTTGGAGAAGAATCTCTATTAACACGATTCAGTCTACTTTTTAAGTTTATGTTTAAGTCTAGGTCATCTGTGTTGCTTTTAATCCTTTCAAGCCCTTGCAGTTTCCCTTTTGATCTATCAAAAGGAGACTTAAGGGAATCTGCTTCGTTGATCTTTTCTACGATGTCTACAGCACATGCAGCTGATGAAACTTCGTTGCCTTTCTTATCAAGCGCAGCGATTTTTAGTATTCCTGTGTTTCCTATGCTTGCTAGATCTTTACTGCTAACTGTGATTGTGGATACAATTTTAACATTTTTTCTCTTAGATCTTCTAAGAGAAGGAAAAGGTGTTGAGCCCTTTCCAATATCTGATGCCTTGAAAACGTCCTTTAAAGATCCTTTAATGTTGCTGCTTATAATATTGTCAACTGGACTAACATTATCATTGAGTTTCTTCTTAATGGGTGAAAGTATACCACCGAGTGTATCTTCAGCAGGTGAGAATGGGATAAGTCCATCAGATGCTTTTGTCGGCGAGAGGTTTCCAATAAAGATTGAATCTAAGCTTAGTTCACTTGTGTCCTTACTGTCTTCAGTGAGATTGACACCAGAAAAAGTCGGTGTTTGTAATATCGGTGTATTCTCTATTGAAGATGCTAAAGAGTCAGGTGAAAGGTTTACAATTTCTTGCTGGAACCCTTCATTTGAATTTTTGCCGATGTTGTTCTTAGCTGTAGTGTTGTTAAACTTAGATGTAATATCTGTCTTTTGCTTGATCACACTCTGATTTTCGACTTTCTTATTGAGTAGATCAGCGTTACTCGAAGATTCCAAGATATTTTTAAGCACGTTATCAGGTGCAGACTTATCACTCTTTTTTGAAGGATCTTCACCTCTTTTGCTTAAAGAGACTTCAAGAGTATTTACATCACTGTTTATTGCTTCGTTTTCATCTATTAAAGTCTCAATAGACAGAACAACTGACCCATTTGAGTTCTGACTAACTACCTTGACGTCATTATGATTAATCTTGACACTAGTAGAATTTCCGCGTCGAGGAGATTTAGGCTTGAAAGTACTTTTGCTACTAGTTGACTTTGACTTTCCTTTCTTTGAAGTCGAAGTACTTTTTCCAAAATTTGTAGGTGGTGTCTTAGTAGATTTTGGCATGCTTTACTTCCTTAGTCAAATGAGATTACAAAGATGTTTACAAAAGTTGAATGGCCAAATTCATCTTTGAAGATTTTTCCCACAAAGTAGACTTGCTTAGTCCTGCTTTCGTTTTCTCCGACAGTAAATTCTCCAAAGTCAATTATGTCAAGTTTTATGACTTTTCCACTTGAAGCCTCAAACATCTGTATAACTAGGTTGTTATCAGCTGATGTCGATGGAAATGTTATGTCAATTTTTTCTTTGTTAGCAAGCTCTGAAGAGAGTTCATCGAATGTCGTGATCTCGGGCTGATTTGGTACTGGATAGTTTCCGAGCGGTTTTGTCTTTCCTTTATTTACTGGTGGGAGGTATTTAAAGTTAGGGATGTGGGACAATCGTTTGTCTTGATAAAAACTCTCTATGCTACTAACAGATGCTTGCGTTACACCTCTTCTTGTATCTATGGGCAGTTCATCTGTGATGAGAAACGAACCAGACTGTTTTGACAGAGAAAATCTATCAATTTCTGAGAAGACATCTTTGCTACCAAGTAAGTACATGTTTCGGAAGTTGTCGATGGACGACTCCAATAGTCCATCGACAGTTGACGCAAAATTATCATCACTACTTACTATTGATGTGCCAGATATTATCTTGTCGCCAACTATCTTTAAGCTGCTAGGCCCAATGTATGGTACAAGCGCTCCATCATCACTTGTGACAAGTGTAACTTGATTTCTTCCATTAGCTGTAGCTTCAAAGAATATCCTTTTGCCGGCGTCTGTTGAGCCGCTGGATACATCACCTTCGTAAAAAGTATTTGCATCAGAAAAAGATGCGAACTCAAACTTTAGTGATCCGGCAGCTAACTGCCGTCTACCCTCAGTTGTCAGGATCGTATCAAATATTCTGCTCTTGTTATCTAAGATACCTGCCATTAGATTACACTTGTCCAGTTGTTAAACACATTATCTACATATGGTAGCGAAGAAGTTGCGGCATTGCTTCTATTTGAAGAACCACTCAATACATCAAGTCCGCCACCGTCGATTAATTCTCCATTTTGAACAAACTTAACTGTGACCGGTGCTTGAAGAAGGCCTTGGACTGTCGAGACATCGTCTTTACCTTTTGACTGTTTGAAAACTCTGCTATCTTTTCGTTGTTCAAGCGTGTCTCGAAATTGTCCGTATCTTCCTGGTCTGAAGATGGTAGTAGGGTACTGTGGAAACACGCTCATTATTCCATATTTGTAACCTGTTGATCCTGACACACTGTGATGAAGTTTTCTTGGGTCATAAAGATCGGCACCTTCAACTGACAATCTATAACCTCTTCCAAAGAGAAGTGTTCGCAGCATATATACACTGTTGATTACTACTTCACGATAATAATCGTTTACTGAGCTGCTTATGACAAGTTGCATCTCTTCGTTTTTAAAACGAGCTGGGTTATCTGAGTAGGGGTAGGGATTTAGTGCGCGATCGGAAAGAAATGGATGTTCGGCTTTTTTGACACCTAGCGAGCCTAGTGTTCCTGTCACTGCATCGCCTCTAAATGCAAACCCGTCAGGTGTACCTCTTAATATTGGATCAGGACTCGGATGTGGATCGAATATAAAAGATCCTGTAGGTGTGAAGACAGTTTCATTACTGGATGCACCATATTTCTTAAGGCTTGGCAGCATAGAATCATAGAATCGTTCATCAGTTGAAGCAATCGTAGTTCTAAAAGATCGCCCTCGCCCGAGATCTCCAAAAAACAAATCGTTTCTGCTAGCAGAAACTTCATTGTTTGCAAAAATTAGATCTGTTTGGAACGGGTTACCATTAAGGACTATGTTTTTTGGTTGACTATTTGCTGAAAGATATCTTACACGCGAAACTTCTTGAAGTTCATCGGGCTGAGTATTCTCAAGGTCTAATTCACCAAAAATACTTCCTAGCATTACGTCGTCTCCGTTTGATCCAGAGTACATCTCGCGAGGCGCTATTATGTATTCATCGACAATTTCTTCACCAATAAACTCATGAACTGTATCTGTAGTCAATTCTTGGTTTAGAGTATTATGATACTGCTTGCCTTCTCTAAGTAATGATCCAAACATTTTAACAGAGGCTTTGCCCGGTACAACTGTCATGTAAGAAGCTGTATGGAATCCAACATTTGTTCCACCACCGGTTCCATTCACTATTGACGTTTGTGTATCAATGCCAAAAACAAGTTCATCTGTAGGTAACAATAAGTATGGTGAAACTTTTGACTGTGGGTCTAGTACACTGACAGATTCGTCAGCATCGCCTATGATTACTAATCCATCATTGTCTGCATTTCCAGCACCAAAAGGTGAAAGAGTTCTTGGATCATACTTTTCGATAGGAAGTTGATCAGTCGTTTTTGAGTAACTTGTGGGATCAATTTCATTAATAAAGTATCTAAAGTTAGTATCTGACGTTGGTACCGGTGCTTTGCTTACAATTGATGCAGAAACTTCTGGTATTCTTCCTGTCAAACTAATATCACCAAAAGCTCGTGTTGTTGTCCCACCAGGCCAGTAATTAAAGTAAGAAGGGTACTCGCTAGCGCTATCGGGTGGACCTTCTCGCCAATCAATTCCAGATGAACCGAGCATTAATTTATTTGCTACAGCCGGTTCAAGATCGAGAACAATAGAGCCAGTAAAAATGCCTTCTGCTACAGCACTACCATAGTTAAATCTTGAAATATCAAAACCATACTTAAATGATGGTGAATGTTGCGGTTCAAAATCTTCTGTAAGTGCATTGAGTCCTGTGCCGCCGAGTTTATAAAAACAAATTGATCCACTAAAAACAATAAATCGATCACTTGATGAAATATCTTGAAGGCTGTCAACTACGTCGTTGTGGTTTTTTCTTTCTTGTCTGTACGCGAAGAATGTCCAGTTCCAGATATGCTGTCCTCGCTCCATAGGGTAGCCATTCTGTGTTATAGGGGCTATTCTTGCTGTAATCGGTAATGTGACTTGTACTTTCTCAAGTAGAAATGGTTGCTTGATCGATCTTGACATATCATACGCAGAACTTGCTGTTGCGTGATATTTTGTGGCAAATGGTGCAAATGCAACACAAGTCGGTGATCCAAGTTTACTAAGGTTTGAATTGTTTTTAACTTCCGCTAATGTTGTTAGGCTGTTTAAGCTTGATGATGTCTCACTTACAAACTGTTGGACAAACTTCTCTGTGCCATTTGTTGGTTCTGTGTTTCCTAGTGAACCTGTTATAGTCCAACTAAAATCATATGGGTTTCCTGTTGCATAATCTGTAATGCCAATTTGATCCCACGTTCCATTGTCAAAGTTAAAATAAGCCATCCCAGAATAGTCTTTTCCAAAAAACTGACTATTAGCATAATCTGTTGTGTGTGTAGACATATAATCTTTAGGATGCTTAACAAAGATCTGTTCATTCTGTGCTGAGAGGTCGATTTCAAATGACGTCTTGCTTAGTAATTTATCGCTAAAGCCTGGCAGAATTTGTATTGAAGTTCCTGTTAGAAAGAAACTAGGATTAGACACGGGTGGATTTACATTTTGATTTTCTACAGACCCAGATGGTGAACCATTGTATAACATTGCTGCTGTAAAGGAAGTACCCCTTGACACCAATCTTGTTTCATCAAATGGCGAAAGTGCTGCCGACTGTGTCTGATTGTCTATAACATATTCGTCAGAGATTCCCTTGACAACATTACCAGTTCCTGAAAGATAGCCTGCATAAGATGAAGAAACAACTGTGTATTCAGACCCTGATTTAATCATCTGTGAAAAGATGATATCGTTTTCCTGCTGAAACACAATGGACTTTGTATCATCATAGACTGACGTACCGGTTCCTGTCCTTTGATCGCCGGTTCTTTTAATCTTAGAAGATTTTTCGCCTTTGTTGTCCCTGTCTCTTATTTGAACTCTTGGTGAATTATTAATAAATCGATCACTCATTTTTTGAGTCCTCCAAATGCTATTGAGTCTGTACCTGCGACATTATTGTTATATGTTGACCCAGCGCCTGCAGATCTGTGATCGTTTGGTAGTAAATCGTCAGTCTGCGGCTTCATGTCACCAATTGCTCCAATTAAGTCGATACCTGTCAATGTTACGCCTAGTTTGTCATACTCAATTTCATTTTGCTCATCAAACGGAGATAGAATAGCTGTGTTAGATGATACGATACCTGGTATTTTAACAGCTGCTGTTATAGTATCGCCCATGTATTCATCAGAGTCTACAAACGGAACAATTGTATCAGGTATCTCGATTTCGAAAAACTGATTGACAATAGATGTTCTTTTAAATGTGTCTTCGTTTCCTGACATCAAAGTACCAAATACATCGTGCGCTTCATATGGGTGATCAATGGAATTTCTGCTTGCTTTACTTCTAATTGTAAGGGGCTCTATTATTCCGTCTAAAGATTCTGGATCTCTGATATTTAGGTTTCCGAGAATCGCAGGGAACATTTGATCGCCATTGACGTCATTGATATAGGATACAGGATCGTAATCAGCTAAATCTTGAAACCCTAAGTTATCAGAATATGTTTTTGGTTGTCCAAAAGCACTTTGTGACAGAAAAGAACCATCAAGTTCAGGACCAAGAACAGGTAGCGAGCCTCGTGCAACTCTTTTAGATGAATTGACACCTTGATAGAACTGACGAACTTGTAGATAATTGGATCCTGTCACTGCCATACTAAACCTCTATTGTAAACATAGGCAGTTTTTTGATACTCAGTCAGAAAAACTGCCGCCGTCGTTGCTTACTATTGTTGTGAGTAAAGAACTTCTTAGATCTTCACTTAAGTGTACTTCTTCTTCTATGTATCTTACCTTGGGCCTCTCTAGCATGTGTGATTCAATCACAAAGTTAGTTCCCAAGTAGTTTGTCTTTCTCGGTAGCAGTTGCTCAATAAACATTCCAATAGAGCCGTCGAACCACTTAAAGAACTCAAAGAAACCTTTAAGGTTGACCTTGTCAGTCAGTCTATTAAAGTAAATCTCACGCATAGATTCAAGATCAGGATAATCTTCTGAGTACCTTAATTCTGGGTTTCCTATTGCAGACTCAAAGAAGTCAAATGATTCAAATATTTTAACTATGTCTTCGTTTAGGGCATCAACTATTGAGAAGTCAATTGTAAATCTTGTATCATCTTGAGGTAACTCACTGGGAGTAATTTGATACACAGGTGCTGTGGCTGTGTCAAATTGATCTATGTTTTCTTGTTGCAAAAACCCGCGCACTCTAACTTTATTGTTTGTTGCAGCTTCATCGAACTTAGTGGAAAGTGTACTAAACCTAAATGTCTCAGGTTTGATTACTTTTTTGCTTGGCTCAAAACCTGTACCTACAAACGTAAGATTGTTCTGAGTAAAGTCTGTGAGCGTAACAACTCCCGATGCATTAGATTCAGTTATCGGCTGATCTGTTGTTGCATCTAAACGTAATCTCTGGAAGGCCCCAGAGGTTTGTGTGTTGAAATTGAAGTTAACCTTGGGCGTTTTAACACCTATAGACTTAAAATTCCTTACGTGTTCTTTCCATTCATCTGACGTAAGGCCTTTTGACCAGAACCTTATCTGGCTAACTTTACCACTAAATCTAGTCTCAAGTGTCTCATTTGTCAAACCCTGAGCGTTTAGATACAATCCAGGATCTATCGATCTTGATAGGCTCTGTGAACCTATTGTTATGAAGGAACCACTATCATTTACGGTCGCTAAAGCATTTGAGTATAAGTTGTCTGGGTCTGTAAAATAGAAAGACGATGTTGTGTATGTCTTCTCGAGTTCACCAAAATTCTGTTTACCTGCTCTAATAAAGAATGATGAAGAAACACTGCTTCCTATTAAATCATTGCGATTTTTGCCTACAGATACTGACCATACAGAGCCATCAAAAATGTTGACGCCTGTTAGAGGTAGACTAATAAGTTCTGCATTTGTACCTGATACAGGTCGTGTGTAGAATACAATTCTTGATGTGTCACTTGTTGACCCAGATATTGCGACAAGGTTAGCAATCGCTATCTCATTTGAGTTGATAGCACCGAGAGTTCCTGTAACATTTAGCCTCATCAAGCTTTGACTTACTGGGTGCGATCCTGTCAGTAGATTTTCAAATTTGTATAGGGACTCGAAAGTCCACGAACCAGACGTCATCAGACCATCTGAAGGACTATCTGAGATGCCGTGAATTGGTGAGTTTTCTTTATTCACAAATGTTCCATTAGCTAATGGAACTCCGGATTCAATCCTTGAACCCGACAGATAGGCAGACTTCAGAAACGGTTTGTTGTTAGGCACACCCGATATGTCAAACGTTGATGTATCAGTCGATAGAGTTCCTGACATGTCTATCATGGTCGAAACTTCTGTCCTGTCAAGTCGCAGTGTCTTAAGATTTCCTTCTTTCGGTCCACCAAATTCTCTTATTCTAAGAGTCGTATCTGGGTTAATTCCGACAGATCTAATTAGCGACTTGATAGAGTGAAGCGTGCCTTTTGACTTAACGATGTCTCCCATATTGACAAGTATTCTTCGCCAAATCTGATTCTGAACGGATTTCAGACTGTTTTCAGAGATGTCAAAGCTATTGCCGATGTTTTCACCATCAATAAATTGATCAAAATTTGAATTGTTAAAGAAACCTGGTGCTTCTATACCGTGATATTTAAAGATCATTGGTAAGAATTGATCTGCTACAGTGTCGTTAACATCATAGTCTACATGTAAGACATTTGACAGTTGGTCGATGTAGAGCTTCATTTCGTCAAAGTATTTTGCCCAAACAAACAAGAAGGCAGAGAGGAGTTGAGGGCTTCCAAGTTCGCCTGATCCTGGGACATTTCCTCCTGTATACTGATCTCCGATTGTTCCTACTTCACTATTAAGTCCCTCAAATTGTTGTCCTTCAGCAAAGTAGTGTTGAGGGACAAGCCTTGTAATCATGTTCGGGTTTTTTTGATCGTATAGACTTGCTGATGTCAATAGCACTGCATTAAATAGTACAACCTCTCTCTTTGTTGAAAAAAGCACAGGGTTGAGACTTCTATTCTCTTGCAACAGTGGATTACCAAACGAGTAACTACCAGTCGCTCTGTTTAGCGACGTAAATCCTTGTATTCTACTATGAAGAGAATTACCAGAACTATCTAAGACTAAGTTGTCAAGATTGCCTAAAGTTCCAGATGGTTCATTGAATTTGAAATACAACTTAAGTTTGTCATCTTGGTAGACATTCTTATTAGCAAACTTAAGCTGTGTATCTTCTGTCAAGACTTTGTGATACACTCTTAGCTCATCAATCACACCATCCCAAGTGTTGTTTGGCGTCATTGTTCCAGATGGGTAGACATGAGACGATCCTGATCCAATAAGAAACTTCTCGGATGTAAATCCGAAAGATCCAATCTCAGCCTGTTTAGAAGATGTAGCAACGAGAACTGAGTCTCTGAATATCTTAAGTCTGTTTACGCCAGGTGTTCTATCGAATGTAAATGTAACATGTTCCCAATCGCTCTTTGACAATGTTGTTGATGCTGAAAGTGCGAGGGTTCCGGACGTAACTACGAAGTGGATGTCATAGGACTCCGTTGATGCTGTATCTTGCTGATAAACTGTAAACCCTGCTTGTTGTGTGTCTTCGGTCAAGTATTGAAAGAGAACCTCTGTGTTGTTTTCTCTCGGCATTTGATATATTTGACTTTCTAGAGTAAATGACTTAAGGCCAGGATCTATTGTCTTTTCTCCCGTTTTATTTTTTGAGAATGAAGGGCTTTCAGATCCAGCAAAATCATTTACTGGAATGTAAGTTGACGATGCACTTAGAAATAAGAGCTGACCAAGATTCTTGGGAAAATTATCGTAAACCCATTTTTCAAAACCTGTTAAATCGTCAAAGAATGATTCTGTTTCTTCACGTGTTCCATCGAATGGGAATTCATTGATTATTCTATCAAATGCTACGTTTACTTTCGCCTCAGCACTATTAAAGAATGTGTGATTTTCAAATTTTGACCAATCAAGGTTAATCTGTTGTGTTGACTTTAGACCTACACCAGGAGGATCGTATCTAAAAGATGATGTATTCTGGATATTTGAGTCAGATAGCGAGTTGCCTACAACCTCTCTTACTTCACCTTCTGTGTTTAAAACTCTACGAGAAAATGCTGACGAGAACAGTTTTGGCTTTTTGAAATTATTAAGATTATTATTCGGTGTGATCTTTGACATTATTTCTCAACCTTAAATCTTCCGCCGACGGCCTTGTAAATCTGTTCAACGTTAGACTCTACTACTAAAAGGTCTACCGCGTATACCGCACCAGGTGCGAAGCTATCCATATACAGGTCAAAGTACATTCCCCTGCTGTCTGTGGATAATCTGGTCGTATTTCTCGTTCTATCAAAGGGTATAATTACGTCTCCTGTATTTACATCCCTTATAGAATAATACATGAAGGGTATGATTTCACTCTTCTTTTCAAACGGAAGCTTAGAGAACTTAAAGTCAGTAAAGTGTGACTCATCTTGTGCGTGGACTCTAAACCTTGATTTTTCTGAACTTCCGTAGACAGAGTGTATATTAGTAATGTTCATCGAGTATCGTTTCTGTTCGACGTCAAAACTAGTTCTGTTGGGTGATTTTATGACAAGTGTACTTGACAAGAACGGGACCGTTCCATCGAGCGAGCCCCACACTTCTGTGAATGTTGCTGATCCTGCATTCTGTATCTCAGTTTTAAGCAATGCATTGTTAGATTGTATTGCAAATGATGCAGAGTATACGCCTAAAACTGGATTTCCAGCTATAGTGTGTTGTGAGGCAATAAATGACTCAGAGAATGAACCTGATGTTAGTGTGATTTGAAGGCTTTCACTTCCTGTGATTTGAGTCCCTTGCGAACCTGACACAATATTTGCGTAAGAACCGCGAGGAGTATTGTTCAGAAAAAGTGAACCTGACGTGTCAAATACAAAGTTTTCATGATTATCTTGAACGTTGTCATCAAAAGTGACAATAATACGAGGCGTCTTTCGTTTATTTGTCGAGTGCCTTGTTATAAACCTCTTTACGAACCTTGTTCTATTATCAGTCTCTTGTGAACCTGAGAATGATATTCTGAAGCCGCAATCTGGAATTAGATTTGCAACTGTTGCAGACACTATCGTTGTAACGTCCATGTAGAGATCTTCTTCTCCGCTAGAGAAGAGCTGCTCTGCCCACAAGTTTTGAATACCTACACCTGCATCGAGGACTCCACTTGATATGATGTCAATATCACTTGATCCGAGTAGACCTTGTTTATCAGCGCCTTCTTGATTCCAGAGAGAGATCACAGACTGACCTGACGCTGTTAAAAAATTTGCAGTGTCTAGGTCTTGGTACTTGCTTAAATCCCGCCCGAATCCTTCATCAAAAGACTGCGATAGAGGAAATAAGATAAGTTTAAAGTTTGTCGGAACACTTTGCCCACCATACACATCAGACAACTTTATAAAACACCTAAGGCTCGGATCATTAAGATTAAGATTTGATGCAGTCATTGCTCTAATAGGATCGAGATCAAATTTGATTAGTGCCCTCGATAGTTCAATAGGCTCTGTAGAACCACTAATGTAAGACTCATCGTATAGTTTGAACAAATCGATAGTTCCTGCCCTACCAACGTTGCCATCAGTAGCACGGAAAGAACTGTCAACAATTTTGTTTGTAATGTATGTGTCTTTGCTTGCTGTTAAAATTCTATACATTTTTGTGCCCTTTAGACTGCGCTTCCGATAATGTCAAAGTCTGGATATCTTACTTCAAATATTGAACCTGGTGGCCCAATTATGAGTCCCTTGAATGTATTTGAACTAACATTAAACGCAGAGTTTGAGTAAGCCCTCTCAAGTACGTTTCCACTAATCCCAGTAATTTTTAGATTGATAATTGATAAGACACCTGGTGTATTAATGATGATGTTTGTAATATCTGCAGTTGATATTGGCTGATCTATCTGGAAGTTCTTGATGTTAAAGTACTCCTTAAGATCAGAGATTACGTTTTGAACTGCCAATCTCTTGTTTGTATTTGGTTCAACTGCAACTTGAAATGTCACCTTTGTGTTTATTACTTGAGCATCAAGAATGTCAATTGCATCAGAGATAAGACGGAACTGGTTTAGATAAGTTCTTAGATTCTTCTTAAGTGTGTCAGGAGAAGTCACAAGTTTCTTCTGTCTATCCCTGCTTGTTATGAATAGCTGCGTAGACAGTGGATTGTTTGGATTAGATCTTACGCCAGCTCTAAAAACTCGACCAAAACCAGATGGCATTGTATACACACGTGCCAATAGATCTTCTCGTGTGACAATCCTTGATTGTGCATTTCTTGCTGCTGGTATTTTTGATCTTAGTTCATCAAGAGTTAGAGCGTCGTCTCCTCCTCTTGCTACAGAGTCATTCCTAATGTCTATAGACGCTCTTACCTGCGATGCTACGGTGCTAGACGGCATTCCTGGAAAACTTATAATCAGCTTATCAAGTGTTCTTATTGTTCCTGCAGCAACATTGTGAGAAAGCCCGCCACCATGTCTATACTGAATTGTAAGTGTAGTATTGACGGGTGCAATTCCCAAAGTCTGCGTTCGAAGAAGACTGTTAGGATCTATTGCAAACCTTGAAAAGTTATTTTTTCCATAAAGCGGAACTCCCAAGTCACTTGGATCAGGAATAATATCGTCATCTAGGGAATCAGCGCGGCCGCCGCCAAACTGAACTGTTGTAAGTCCTGTCTGTAAACTTGTACTTTTGACGTACCTATACGGTGCAGGGACTACTTCGAGATTTTCTTTTACGAGCTCGCCGTCCTCATCAAGATTAGTAATACCTCTAAACACTGTATCTTGTGTAAGCGCTTCGACTTCATAGTACTCATTGTTGTCAGAGTCTTTAACACTAATAATCTGTGTAACATTTTCTTGTGACAGTGTTAACTTTCTAAATCTGACTAGTGAATCAGGAATTCTAAATGTCTGAGTCGCTGTAGAACCTGACACTGCTAAAACTGTCCTTACAAGCACATAAGACGTTGGGACTCCGCTTGAGTCAGTTGATGCGATTATAACATCTGACGTGAGAAGACCTGTTGTTTCGTCTTGTTCACCAAAGTCAATGTCAGACAGTATTTCGAACAATACACCACTGTTCGATCTAGAAACTGATCCCTGTAGTATTTTCGGCAGTGCAGAGGACTGGGGCTGGTAGTTACCAGATGATAACTCTGCAGGGACTTCAATTGCTACTTTGATTAGTACAACCGCAGGAGGCGCACCTTCTATTTTGACTCCTGCAGCTCTAATCAATCTTTCAATGTTTTTTGTTTCTACTGCACTTTCAACATTAAGTTCATTAAACTGGTGATCAAGATAGAATGAGTTTACATCACCAACATAAGCAGCAAGATCTAAAAGTAGACCTCCTAGAGAAGCCTCTGAGAAGTCTTTGATCCTATCTGGGAAAAATGTCTTAGTGTATCTAGACAGATCACTTCTGAAGCCGTCAAAATCTTTGTTAAGATAAGTTCTGCTTCTTTTTGTGCGAAGTTTCTTTTTAATGTCAAAGGTCATAGTTTTTATCCGGCAAAGAAGAGAGAAAGCTCAAGGGCCTTGCTGTTTAGCGATATTTTAGGTACGTCGTATGTAATGAGAAGCCTAATCTCTGTTACATTACTTTCTTGTACACGTCCAACAATTGTCTTTTGAAAGTCTTTGAGTTCAATGTAAGACATCCATTTGCTTGTTGCAGATTTTATCCGAGTCATTACTTCACTGTCAAACTCGTCAGATGTAAGCTCAATTGTCAGAGGTTTAAGATTTGCACCAAAGTCATAGAAACCGACTCTCTCACCCCAATTTGTTAAAAGTAAGTTTCTGAGGTTGTCTTGGATTTGATCACCAAGACTAAAGTGCATAGCGAAAATGCCATCATTCTTCTCACCAAGTCTCAATGGAGTTTTAAGGCCGATCGGAGATTCGTTTACTTTTTGTTTAAAAGTTCGATCTGTTGACAGAACACCTACACTCTTAAAGCTATAAGTCTTAGGACGAGATTCAATTGTAGTCACCCCATCAGATGAATTGGGATATGTAATTGTTCTTGCCATTTAGTTCCCCTAGAGCTAAGTAGGCTTTTCCTCCGAAATCATGTAATGTTTCCGGTTCCAGTCACTCTACCATTTGACAAAGGTCTACTTGATGTGGACGTTACCTTAGTTTTGACTGTGCCCGATTTTACATATGCTTCAATAGCCTTCTTAAGCTCTTTTGCTAATTCTGTATACTTCTCTTCGGATTCTTTTCTAGCTGATTCTGGTATCTTGTCAGATGAAAACACTTTGATAAAAGCTTGTACAAGATCATTTTCTAACTTTTTAGAGTCTAGTGACATTTTACTCTCCGAATATCTTTTTTGATTGTGCTTGATCTAGTCGTGCAGAAAGCGCGTTAAGTTTTGCTATTTTTTGTGTCAAAGACGGGATTGATCCAACAAGTCCAGGTGCTGGGGTTCCTGGTGCAGCTACAGGCAGACCAAACTGTGTAATCAATGTAGTATAAAGATCAGTCGTAATATCAATTAGCTCGTTCATTTGATCTTTGTATTCGCTAAATTTGATGTAAGGTTCGGTACCTTTAGGACCTGGTCCACTACCTCCGGGCCTTCCCATATAAATAACTTCTGCATCTATTTGAACTGCACCATCATGAAGAAGGTAAATAGCCGCTCTGTCTTCTCCTGATGTTCCTTCTTTGATGATTCTTATACTTCCGTTGATATTGTTTTCATCATCTTTTCTGGCAATTATTCTAACTTCATCGGACTTCATGACCGCTGCAGCTGTGTCTACTTTTTCATCAATAGTAGAGCCGATTCCATCTGCTATCTCATATGGGAACCTTCCGTCTACGTCAGTCTTCATCGACAAATACACACGTGAAGCATCACTTATATAATTCGGATCACCTTCATTTGGATTAGGCGTGTTTCCTGACTCTGCTGTATTCTTGTCTGTTTCTACGTAGCCACGAGTATTTTCAACGGTTGGTTGTTGAGTATTTTCTGGAACCTCTCCTGGACCTTTCGGAAAACGACCACGACCAACAACTGCATCGATTGTTCCCGACTTATCTTTTGTGTTTTCTGATTGGACTGGTCCTTCTCTGTCATCTGTTAAGACGATCAATGAATTGTTTGATCCTTGAATGACAAGATCTCCAGGTCTCTTTGTAAATCTTGGAACAGATTCAGCACTAAAGCTCGAGAACGACGGATCGCTATTTACAATATTTTCATAGCCTTTTTCGTCAGACAATGTCTTAGAGTTTTTTGTTCCAGCACCGTTGGGGAACCCTGGCACTTTACTGTCAGGCTCATTTGTTTTGTCAAGTGTAGATCTTACAATCTTTGAAACAAATTTTCTATCTGCATGTGTATAGTTTGCATCTTCAACATGATCAGGCTCACTAGTTTTCCATAGCCAGTACGGAAGGCTTCCACCTGCTCCTGGATTTTCATATGCAATCCATACTTGTTCGCCTGCCTTTGCAGGAAAGCACATGTGAGAAGGCAAAAACGGGTATGCTACAATAGGTTCGCCGCCTCTATTATCCTGGTTGCCTGTGACAACCCTAATAACAACAGAATTTCTTGGTGCAGAGAGCAGGTATGATGGATTCAAGACAAGCTCTTCAATCTCTTTAAGATCTTCTGGCGTTAGTTGTTTGGGATCGTGAAGATATCTGACAACTACTGCTCTAAGAAATGTTCCGGGTGTACCTCCAGTTCTTAAAGAGCCGATTTCAGCTTGAACACCAGTGCTCGCCGGTGCTGTTATTCTTCGTGATACATTAATTCCTTTACCAGTACTCATATTTATTAGCCTTCTTGGATCTGAGCGAATATTGAATCTGCATCAGCTCCCTTCTCTTCCTCGTCTTGCGCTTTTTGAACTAACTCGGCAAGCTTAATGAGTTGATCATTAGCCCTTGACATTCTCTCAACATACTTTGCAAGAATTGGACCATTTAACTGGTGCTCAGCAGCTTTTGACTTTGTCTCAATAAATAGATCAGTAAACAGTATATATGCATGCATTCTGTCGTCTACAGCATTTTCGTAAATATGCATCCACAGCATTTTCTTTTTGTCTTGTAGCGTTTCAAGTGATGTTAGAAGCTCTTTGAACTCTCCGATTTTATCTTGTTTTACCTTTTCAAGATCGCCAATTCCTTTTCTCAAAACTTCTTTTTTGTCCTTGCTCATTTTATGTCTTCACCCTTCGTAATAGGTATCACAGTCTAGAAGATCCCAAAGTCGTCTGACCTCGAAAGTTCACGATAATGTTTTCTAATCTGTGACATTGCAACAGATAGCTGCTTAGGATTAAGTCCTGATAGATCTCTGATGTATACGAAGATCGCTCTTTTGTTCAAGAACTCAAGATTGTTAATGTGATCGAATATCTTGATAACAGCGTTAATGCAAAGAAGCTCATTTTCATTTGATGTTCTGAGTTTTATCTCTTTAAGGAGCTTGACAATCTCATCGGTCCTTTCTTTTTCGATCATTACAGCATCTGGTGGCGGAACAACCTTGTAACTTGCAATCTCTGACTTCTGATCTATACTGAGAGATTCTTGATCGTCCATACTGATGTGGCGCCTGTTTCTCTTTGACTTTTTCTTTGATTGAATTATCAACCAGTTCCTAGCAACGACGTTAAAATAAGAGAATGCCTTAGTCCCTCTTTCAGGCTTCCATTTGTATATCGTCTCATAGAGGAAAGAGACACAGTCATTCTTTAGTGTTTCAAATGAGTCGAAAGACTTATTAAAACCGTGCATAAAGATTAAGTTCTCTGCCAATTTATCAAAAGCAGGAAGGATATCTTTCTTGTACAAGACTTCTTTTTCACGATCTGATTCAGTATCTTGATATTGAATAATCGCTGCCTGTGTATCAAGATTGAAATACATATTTCGCTTTGTCTTTTTCCTTCTAATAGTTCGTTTCTTCTTGACTGCCATCTACTCCCCCTGTTCTTCAATTGCTGTCGTATCTATAGCTGCTGTCATTGAATTAGCAACATAGAGTATTGCATCTCTAGTCATACTTATGTCCTCGATCGCCCGCCGGACTTCAGGACTATCGAAAAATATGTCTTTTTCAAGTAGTTTAGACAGGGAATCATACCTTTCATCAAAAATATCAAGAGAGGCTTCGATCGCTGATTGGACGTCCAGGATTACTAAGCCCCACTTGTAGTTAATTAACAAAGAAGCTAATAGAAGCACAGCAAGAGAAATTGTCATAGAAATCAAGGCTGCGAACCACAGTGTTGGTATTTGAATCACTTAAAATATCCATCTAGTTCTTTGTTATACTTTTCTTCAACTGAAGCCTGACTAAACTCTTTCTGTATCTTCACACTTAATTCTTTAGCCCAATCAGCTGGTGCTTCAGAGCCATTTCTAAACTTTTTGATTTTTTTCTTAAAATCTTTCTCGTTTGGCTGTGCCCAGCTAGTATTGGGAAGAAAAATTTGATTGTCAACTCTTTCTTTTGGAATCGGTATCATAGAGTAGTTAATTTTTATGAACTTACCTAGATTCATAAAATCTAGATGTCCAGACCAGTTTGTTGCTACGACTGGCAAACCTGAAGCGGCGGCTTCTAGAATTGGTAGACCGAAGCCTTCGCCCCTTGTTAGATTGACTAGAGCTTTTACATCGTCTCTTCTATAGAGACCAACCATCTCTGATGTTGTCATATTGCCGTGCAGTAAATACACAGCAGGATACTGTCCTTTTCTGTTCTCTTGTAAGAATCGATTTAACATTACCTGTGTGTTCTTTCTATCAATAGAAGTGTTTCTGCTGCTATTTGTTTTCAATATGATACCTACATTAGGATCGTTATGAAAAGCATCACAGAGCCACTTCAGGGTTCCGAAAGTATTCTTTCTATCGCTATTGCTATCGTTACCTGTAATTTGGCCGACCATTAGAAAATTAAAGCTAGTACTAAGCTCAAGATCAAGAGATGATGTGTCTTCATCAAATACATCTTCAAAAAACGATTCATGAATAACAGAGACTTTTGTGCTTGTCTTTCCTGTTCTTTCAATTGTTTCTTTGACATGGCTTGATGGAACAACTACGTGATTCATCGAATTACAGCATGCTAACCACTCTGGATTACATTTATCTGTCTCTACAAAAGCTGATACGCCGATGTTCGTCTTTGCCAATGCGGGATCCCACTCATTAGGTAACAAAACCTGGACTGATACGTCAGCATGATGTTGAACACTAATTGACGTGGAACACGCCATAATTTTTCCAATTAGCCCTTTCTCAACGTCAGGATCTAAATACCAGGAAGTTCTTCCCCACGGAACGATCTGTGTTATTAGCTTAATGTCATTTCGATTTGAAAGCCATCGAAATATTTGTCTGGAGTGGACGCCATATCCACTAGCTGATAGTAGCGGTGCACGAAGAATAACTGTCTTCATATTATTTCCCCTCGATCTTTGTGCAAGACCATCTTGTGTAGTTTTCTTTCCAGTTCTTGATTGTGTCTTTGAGAGTTTCATCCCACTTATCAATTGTGTCTTGATGATTAAACTCAGACTTTACATAATCTATGCACTTCTTGCCTAGCTCTTTTCGACCTTCTGGTCCAAAGTTGTACATTTTTAAGAACCCCTCAGCTACTGTCTCTATAGTAACGTAGTCTTCGTAAATGTAAGGTACTTGTTGGGATCCGACTAGTGATTTTGTTTCAACGGGTAGAGCGACTCCGTTCTCAGAACCATCTCTGTGATCCACAACTTGTCGTGTCAAACCACCGGTCTTTACAGCAATGATGGGTGTTCCAGTTTGCATAGCCTCAAGGGTACCAAGACCAAAACCTTCTGCAAAAGAAATATTTACATAGCAGTCAGCAATGTTGTGAAGAACATTTATTTTTTCAAAGTTCAATCTATCTCGCGAGAAGATAATGTTAGGGACAACGCCGAATGCTTCAGCGGTCGCAAAAAGATTAGGACCCTCAGAATCAGTAGGATCTGTGTGCATAATGAGAGATGCATTTCTATGACCATGTTCTTCTTCAAGTCTGTCAAGGAATTTTGCCCAAGATGCAATAACATCGTTTGGGCGCTTCCGCTTCGCGTTTCTATTAATCCAGAGAGCAACGAAATGATCTTTGCGATCTGGACCTAGAATCTGTGGTTTGAGTGTCTTGATTGCGTCGTCTTCAAGTTTAAAAAACAATTCTTCTGGCAAAGAGTGTGGTATAAAGTTTGTCTTTTCTGGAAAGTTCTCTGAAACCATCTCGAATGTAAGATGTGAATGACAGTTGATAAGATCTGTTGCATCATACAAAGGATTGTTGAAGATTGGTGTAGGCCTATTATCCCAGACATGCCACCAGACTATTGGGCAAATCTGATGTATCTCGTCTTCCATTTCAAACAACCATATGAAGAACCTTGGATCTGTGAAGATAAAAAGTGCGTCGGGTTTTTCTTGAGCAAGAATTAAGCGAAGCATATCCGGACTTCCAAATCCATCAATTGGTTTGATGATAAAGTCTGGATTTACGACGGTGACATTATAGTCTTGATGCTTAATTGCTGCACCGAGTTGCCTAAATGTCCAGTCACCTTTCTTGATTAGTCCGTTGATTAAGTGTCTACTCTGTGTACCTACGCCTGACGTTGATAGTGCGTGGTCAGAGATCATCAAAATCTTTTTCTTTTCTGACATGTTTCCTCACAAAAAGCTTAGTCAATCATACCAGCCATTGCTGAGAAAGTTAATCAAATCAATTTGCAGTGTTCTGTTTCAAAGAACTCACAGAATTTGCAGCTGTATCTATTCTTAAGGTGCATCCTTCTGTTGACAAGAGTGAACATACTCTTTACTTTCTTGACAGCTCTCTCAATAGTGACTGGACCCGCTGATACTTTGAGAATAGAACATCTGTTGCCGCTTGACTTCTTTGTCATGTCCGGGTTGTTTCGCTTAAGAAGCACGAAGGCACATTGAATAGATTTGTAATCAATCTTATGCTTTTGCGCCCAAAAATACTTATAGAGCACTAATTGCATTCTGACATTGTTGTCACGTCGCTTCTGTGGGTGCCATCCACCATTTCCGGCAGTTTTCCAGTCAATAATGTAATACTTAGTCTTTCCTTTCTTCTCAACTTTAATGATTGCGTCGATGAAACCCTTGAAGTAAAATCCAGTGTCAAGGAAAGGTTCTCTAAATCTTTCTTCTACTGCGACTACTTCCCAGCCGGGATATTGTTCTTCCATAAATGATGGAACACTAGCTAACATATTTTCTGCTGTGTCTAGCCAATATTGAAGAACAGGAACTGCAGACTTATACTCTGGCCAATTATCTACGTCTGGGTAGCCGCGCTCTTCCCAAAAAGTTTTGATTTCAGATAGTGCTGACGCCGTGTCCATCTTTCGTGTTTGTAGGTAGCCTTCACAAGCTGTGTGAATTGCTTTTCCAAAGTCAGAGTATATGCTGTCTTCAAAGTCAGAAAGTTTGTCAATGTGGATAAGCTTGTGTGCCCACCCACATTCAATCCAAGTCTTAAGCTCAGAAAATGATATGTGACCCTTTCCAGTAGGTAGGGTAAGTTCTTTTTGATTAGTCATACCCTTATTATACTACTTTGTGTCAGATTTTTTAATACTTTAAGATCATATCTACAAGCTTGAACTTTGGTGCCCAGCCGAGCATTAATTTTCCCTTTGTATTGTCTGCTCGTGTCTCTTGAGCCTCACCTGGTCGCTCGGGCACATTTACTTGGTTATCACTAATCATGTCAGCTATCTGATTTACAGAGTAATTCATTCCTGTGCCGACATTAACTACTTGGTGTGGTATATCTTTCTTAAAGACATCTGCTGTACTCTTAGATGAAGCTACTATGTTTGCCGAGACAACATCGTCGACATAAGTAAAATCGCGTCTTTGCTCTCCGTCACCGACGATAGTTAGTGGCTCGCCTGCTTCTTTTTGGCGCTTAAATATGCCAATGACAGGTGCGTACCTCCCCTTTAATGGTTCACGAGGACCATAGACATTAAAGTATCTCAATACGACAGTTTCAATTCCATGCATTCTAGAATATAGCTTACAAACTTGCTCTCCTTGATATTTAGAAAGAGAGTACGGGTTAAGACAGTCTGATGTCATATTTTCTCTATGTGGTGCATTCTGTTGCCCATAAAAAGAAGAGCTACCGGCATATACAACACGCTTTACTCCGTGCTTAACGGCAGCTTCTAAGACACATTGAGTGCCTATAACATTGTTTTCAAATGTATGACGTGCTTCATTGAATGCAGGTTGAATTCTTGAACGTGCCGCCAAGTGAAATACAACATCAACACCCTTGTATAGCTTTACTGTAGATGGATCAGATATATCTTTGTTGACATACTTGACCTTCTTTAGTTTTGTAAATTCAAAGAACTCACCATTTTCAGGCGCGCTTTCATCGTCTATAACGATGACTTCATGCCCATCTTTTGCAAGTGCCTCTGTTAGGTGGGATCCAATAAATCCCTTTCCACCTGTCACTAAGTATTTCATCTGTTGTTTCTTCCTTTATACTGCGTTTTAGTCTTCTGACACTGCTCGACCTGTCATACTTAACCAATCTCTTTCTTCGAATGGCCTAACTTCATCATTCTTTTTATTGACTGCATGTAAGACAAGAGGTTGTACATCAAGAGATTTAGCAAGAGAAATCATTGCATTGACGTCTTTTGGAAAACAATTGTGAGTCACGACGCAAGAATTTTCTTCAACCCAGAATAGATCATCTTCAGTATGCGATTGAGAAACTAGTTCAAGATTGTAGACTTGGCCTGAAAACTTTTCCCTCGTAATACTTTTTATTTTGGTTTCGCTAATAGGCCCTGCGTTCTGAGGTTCAAATCGTCTATCTGACTCTCTAGCGACCTGTTTGAATTTCTTTACATTTTCTGTCATATTGTGACTCATATTAGTACACCTAGTTTTTGTAAGTCATCCTTGAACAACATAATCAAGTTGATTTCAGGATTGTCTCGTGTTATCTGGTCGAACTTTTTACGCTGGATGCTAAAGCGGTATTTGTTTTTGACTTCAACGTACGCATTCCAATCTGTAAGGTAAAAGTCGGGGAAGTAAGTTCGCTTTATTGCCCATCGAAGTATTTAATTGTACCTCTATGGGCAATAAAGTTTATTTCTTGTTTATCTAGCCACGTTGCAAATGCGAGCTCCCACGTTCCTTGCACTTTGATAGTTTCGCCTGTTCTTTTAGAAAGACTACTTGCATCATACTTTATAAACGTCATGATGAAATCAAAGTGAATTTTGGAGCCGTACTCTCAACTGTAAATAATATGTCTGTTTCTAGGACATCCTCGGCTTTGACAATTAGATGTTGTCCATCTCTTTTAATAGGCATCAAATGTTCAGGTGTGCACTTAAAGAGTATGTTTTCACCTGGACGTCCGATGTCAAATACAATAAGCTCACCTTCAAAATCATTGCGAGTGACATCAGATACTCGCTTCCCGCCCCTGGTAAGGCTTTTACAGCCTGGATTGGCGCTCTTTATTTTAAAGTAGTCTTTTGGCGGCATTGAATGAAAAAGTTCATATAACTCTTCGATTGTAACCTTACCTTCATATACATCATGGATATCACGATCAGTAATATCAGCTCCATTGCTTCCTGGTATGACGTAAGATAGGTACATTGCAGAAATTAATGAATCACCAGGAACGCAATGACCGCCGAATCCTAGCGAACCATCTGGACCAGGTACTGTCAAATGTGTATCACCGATCCTCTCATCATGAAGTGTATACTCAACAACTTTATCATAGTCAATGTTGATAGCATCACATATCTGCTTCATTTCATTTGCAAATGATACCTTAGTTGCAAGGAAGCAATTAGTGAAGTACTTGACAAACTCTGCTTCTGTTGAACCTGTTTTTACTATTGTGACATTAGGAAAAGCTGCTGAGAATACTTGCTTAACTATTGTTGATGCTGGACGAGGACCACCAATAATAATCCTGTTCTGTTCTCGCATATCGTCGATAGCGTTTGCCTCTGTCAAGAATTCAGGATTAAAGACAACTGTCAGGCCTGAACTTCTGTACTTGGCATTCCAGATCTTTGTTGTTCCAGGTGGTATCGTTGACTTTACTACTGCGATCCTATCTCCTGGAATTTCTGAAAGCTCATCAAGTACAGATTCAACTATTCTTATGTCTGCTGAGCCATCTTTTCTCATTGGCGTTGGGACACAAACAAAGTAGATTTTAGACTGTGCTCTTTCAAGCGTTTGAACTAATTCGTGAACAGACTGCTGGTGAGCGTATCGCCTATGAGGCTTTAGATAGTTATTTCCTTTATCAAATGCAAAAACGTTAAAACCACGTTCTAAAAACACTGTAGCTAGGCTACCACCTACAAACCCTTGGCCAATTACACCTATTGTATCTTCTTTGTTTTTCACAAATTCTCCCATTCAAACTCGATCATTTCTTCGATCATTTCTTCAAAAGTGATCTCAGGTTTCCATCCTAATTCTTTTTCTGCAAGAGTATAACTTCCTATCAATGTATTAACTTCAGCTGGTCTAAAAAACTTAGGATTTATGATTATCTTATCTTCATAGTTTTCAACACCTGCAATCTTAAACGCAACTTCTACTAAATCTCTTACAGATCTTGTTTGTCCAGTTGATAACACAAAGTCTCTTGGTTCATGATGTTGCAACATCGTGTGCATTCCTCTGACAAAATCTTTTGCGTGCCCCCAGTCTCTACGTGCCTCAAGGTTTCCGAGTTCAAGAACATGTTGGTCGCCATTAGCAATTTTTACTGCTGCTTTACAGACTTTTCTAGTAACAAAGTCTCCGCCTCTTCTTGGGGATTCATGGTTGAAAAGTATTCCAGAACATGCGAACATGTTGTAAGCTTCTCTATAGGTTTTCACCATGTGATGTGCAAAAAGCTTACTAACTGCATAAGGTGATCTGGGATTAAACGGTGTGTCTTCATTTTGAGGAACTTCAATAGCGTTTCCAAACAGCTCTGATGTTGACGCTTGGTACACTTTTGAATTGAAATTTGATATTCTTACTGATTCGAGAATGTTAAGGGCACCCTGCGCTGTGACGGCGGCTGTAAAGTGAGGCATCTCGAATGATTTTCCAACATGAGATTGTGCTGCAAGATTGTAAATCTCATGTGGTCGGACCCGTTGGATGGTGGAGCAGACATGACTAAAGTCTGTCAAATCGCCTTGGATCAATGTTATCTTGTCAAGTATGTGCTTAATGTTGACATACTCACTCTCTGTTGTCGAGTGCCTTACAAGACCGTGAACTTCATATCCCATTTCGAGCAGATGCTCTGCAAGATAAGAACCGTCTTGACCCGCGATACCTGTAATTAGTGCGCGCTTAGCAGCTTTCAATTCACACCTCCAATTGTTTCTATTATACTGCGAAAGCTGTCAAATGATTCAGGCATGAAAAGCTTACTAACTTTATCATACGCATATTCAACGTCAGATCTCACAGTGTCAAGAATGTCATGCTCATAGATGAATTCGTCTTTGATACATTCATCACCAAAAATACTATGAGGAGCCAGAATTGATGACGCAATTCCAACATCAGTTGAAACTATAGGTGTTTTAGATGCAGCACATTCAACAACAGACTGTGGTCCACCCTCGTACCTTGATGCTACTATGTATAAGTCTAAAGCGTTGTACATTACATTAAGGGTTTTCTCTCGAGGCATTTCGTTAAATGTATACTTGATCCCTTTAGATTCGAGTCTTGATATAACATATTGACGTCTCCATGCTCCCAAAAGTACTTCTACATCGCGATCTGTGTGCTCAACTATGTTTTCTACAATATTACAGAAGAGGTCTGGTCCTTTTTCAAGCTTGGGCTGAGTGAGATTGCGCCCCATTGTATCCCGCTGAAATGATCCGATTACGAACCTGTCCTCTTTAATTCCGAGACTCTTTCTTGCAGAACTTTTGTCAATCGGAAACCACAGTTCTTGATTGACCCAGGGTAGAATAAGCTTAATAGGTTTTGGATTAGCTACTAAGTGATTCTGTATTTCTTCAATTTGCTTTTTTGACTTTAGACTCGGTGCATGATACAAGTCAACGTACTGATCTCTTTTTGCAAAGTCATTTAAACTATGATTGGTGAACCTTTCGGGAACAGCATGCCACATCGTGACAATAACTTTCTTCTTCTTCAATAGGTCGAGAGATATGTGATTCCAACACCATCCAGCAAGTAACCAGATTAAGTCAGCTTCTTCTGGTGTACTTACAATTATGTCTTTGTTGTTTTCATTAAATTCCGATACAAGCCTATCTACAACCCAGTTTTCTTTGGGCGCTAGCATGAATATTTTCATTCTAAAATCCTTTCTTTAATTGTAGATGGCTTTGAATCAACGTACAAACATTTCTTCATACTGATCTGCTACTGTCCCTATTTCAAGATCGGTAGTATCAAATGATGGAATATCTCGTAGTTCAAAGTTTGATAAGTCAAGTTTCGGAGGATTATCATAGTCTACTAGTTCGAACTTATACTCAGTTTCTGGAACGATTATTCCTCTATCCCTTACAAGTTCATCAGTTCCACCTGCAGTAGTACAAATTACTGGGCAGCCTTGTGATAGCGCTTCAACAACTACATTTGGGCAATGATCTAGCCAAGCTAAATGGATGAACCAGTCGGCCTGATTGTATATTTCTAGACACGACGCATGATCTATGTTACCTAGTACGATTTCATTACTTCTGAAACCTAACGGAGATGTGGCGTTAGATCCCATTATGAGAAGCACATCGTCTTCTTCTTGTACTTGACGAAATAGTAAAAGGTTTTCTGTCAGTCTTTTTTGGTTGTGCCAGTTTGCAGAACATACGAATTTCCTTCCCTTGATGTGGCTTAGTGGGTAATTAGAAACAGGTTGGGGTTTAACATCAATTCCATTTCTAATTACCCTCCCAGACCTTTTACCCCAATGATGCTCAGACATGTTCCTGTCAAAGTTAGACTGCCAAATCACCTGTTCAGCGTTATCATATGTCCACTTAATCCCAACGTTATGTGTAATGAATTCGTCAGGTTTAAACCAAATTCCGTCAAGTCTTTGAATAAATTTTGCGTGTGCTGGAGGTCGAGATGCAGCTTCTATAAAAGCTAGAAATACTTCGCACTCTTCAGGATTGCCTGTTATTTTATGGCCTCTTCTTGTTAGTTCACGCCCTAGCCTATATGCAAATGAGTTAGGTCCTGAACGTGAGTTAAAATTGACATTTGAAAAGTGAATAATCATTTTGATTGATCCTGGTTTATTATTTTGACGACTTGATTAGCTGCATTGACGCACGTATCAAGTTTTCCCGAAAACATGTTAATGATCTTAGGAGATATACGAGATACTACAGTGGGTCGTGCATCTGTTTTATCGAGATTTGGTAACACAGCTCTTACTGTAAACATTGACGCAATATGTTCGCAACGTTCTGCAGTTGGAAAAAACTCTGATGCTGACTGAATGAAATCTTTGAAAGCGGTATTTGGTGGGTTTCTTATTGGGCCGGAGTTGAGTACAGAGCTGAGGTCTTTGGGGATTGACGGAAACATGCCTACATTTGAACTTCTGATTGCATGGACGACATTGCCCATAAGAGACAATCCGGTATTCCCGAGAGGATCAAAGCACATAAAGGGTCCGTCCATCACCACAATACTCTTATTCTTAAGATCCGGAGGTGGCTTTACGATGATCTTCTCACATACTTCAAACTGGTATTTTCTTCTTAGTTCCTTTGGTACGATACTGTTGACACTTGCATAAGTGCAATTAATGACGTAATCAAAACCCTCAACATCTTCAGGTAGAAACTCTGTTAAATAGTGAACTTTAACTTTGCTGTTATTTAATCGACTAAGGCAGATGTTGCGAAGGGACCAAAAATCAATGAGCGATTCTTTCGCATTTACTATTGTTTCAATTTTATCCTTGTCAACAGGGCATGTGTTATATGAATAATCATCTTCTCGAAACTCTAGATTGTTTTTTCGACAAAATTCCAAGAATTCAGGACCGCTTACTTTACTGCCAGACTTAGCAATGCAGTAATAATGTGAAAAATCATTAAGAACTACACCATGGTATTCTTCTAGAAATGAAGCTTGTGAGGCAAGAAGTTCTTTAACAGTCTCAGGGCTTCTTGGGTAGTGATACCCGCGGTGAAGTCGAAGTTGATTTACGCGAGAAGCTGCTGTAAGAATATCTCCTGACTTTTCAAATAGGTGTATATCACCAAACTGCTGTAATTTTAGTGCTGTTGTTACACCAAAGAGTCCTGCACCGACTACTGCTATTTTCATAATGCTTCCTTAATTTGATCTAAAAATTGTCTAGTAATGATCGGTACTATCGGATCGGTCAGGCTTTTGCTTTGAATCTCGCTTGAAAAGTTGTCTATCATGATTGCGACCGTATTTGTTGAATCAACTCCGCCTTGATAATTGATTTTGCAATCATCAATAAAATAGCTAGTCATATACTTGTTGATGTTTTCAGTATCTTTTTTGATTAATGTTATGTGTGCAGTATATTCTACATCTTTAGAATCGCTATCACCAAAAAAAATACCGCATATTTTCATTGATAGAGTTAAAACGTCAGCATGAGGACCCTTTGTGTTTTGAGCATTGATATCGCTAACTGTTATGCGTTCTGATATACTGATGCTTCTTAACAAAGATATTGTCTTTGAAATATCGTGACAGAGTAGATTGTCAACAATATTTCCTCTTGTCTTCTGTTTAGTCCATTGATGGTGGATCTTAAACTTCTTAGGTGCTTTAAGTTTACGACAGAAATCAGCTATCTTACTTGAATCCTTATCAAGTCCTCTATGATAGTTGATTGTCAAAGTCAGATCTTTTTTACGAGCTAACTCATAGAGTGAGATTAACTCTTCGGAACTTTGCGCGCCTGGCTTTTCAAGAAGAACATGTTTGCCATTTTGAAGCATTTTTCTTGCAACACATGATAGTTGATCGATAGGAACTGCGATGATTGCAGCATCAAAATCTGCTTTTTCTAATTCTTCCATTGTTACCCATCGGATACCGCTTAAAAAGCTTTTCTGGGGGCTTCTGGATGCAATACAGACCACTTCTACACCATCAGAATCGATTGCATTCTTCAGCATAATTTGAGCCCATCTTCCGGCTCCGATAATTATAGTCCTAACTGCCACATGCTTCCTTTATGATGTCAAAGTATTCTACAGCTACATCGTCCCAGTTTTTAACTTCCATTGCCGAGTTTTTCGTGTATGCCTTTGATTCAAGGATCTCAGCTAGCTCTTCAAATGTTTTGTAAGCGTGATCTCTACCAGCCATCTCTACTGCTCCGCCGCCTTGGTGGTGAACATAAGTCGCCAAATCACATGCTAAGCTTTCAACAATATGATTCGGACCCGGATCCCATCTTGAGGCTGAAACGTATACGTGATTCTCTGATAAGCGATCTCCCAGCTCTTTTCCAAATGTTGGCTTTACAACAGTGTTCTTGAAAGAGCCCATCTGCCTTCCGATGTATACAAACTCAAAGTCGTCTCTTGTTCCAACCCATTCGTCAAGCTTGTTGTAAATGTCTTCTTGTCTGTGCCATTGAGGATTACCCTAGAATCTTTGCATTCCCATTTTCCATCAACATGATGATGATCAAGGAGCCAGTGTGATATAAAGATGGAGACATCAGAGGCTTGACTAGTCGCTCTGAGTAGTGGGTCATTTTTTTCATGATCGCCCTTTCTCATATCACATTCGTTTATTCTGTGGATAATTTTTGTTTTTGGATTTCTACGCTTATATTGAAGTATTTCGCTAATAGAGATTCTTAATTCATCGTACCTAGGATCAATTACGAGTATTGCATCAATATCAGTCTCGAGAGATGTCGTCAGATCAACATTATTGTTCTTTGCATTGCGAAAGATTGCTTTGATAAAATGATTTCCGCCACCCCAAGGTCCATCAACGGGTTTTCTATTTATTAAGAGTTTCAACATAACCTCGACTTCTTAGAAATTCTGCTTCGCCTTTCTGAAACTTGGCATCATCTGTCTGGAATGTCTCTGGTGAAGCGTCTATTGTGTAGTGATAGGCTACAATGGGTTCAAAATGCCAGTTACCCTTAGCGTTTCTTAGGGCCGGAAGATACAGCGCTTGATCACCAATTCTTTGGAAGTACTCTCCATCTTCTCCTCTAAAGTTTTCATCTGCGACATCTTCAATAAGGGCTTTCCTAAATGTCTTAAAGTGAGACGCACACCACTTATGCTCGTAAGGATCAGCGTCTTTTCTCATTGGAGCAGAGATGTTATGGTTTGAGAAGCTCCATCTGTGTCCAGTCCATATTGCGTCATAGCCGTCAGTCGTGTATCTATGGTTTAGTATTGCTAGTGCATCAAGGTCACAAAGCCAATCGTCTCCGTCTAATCTACACACGATTTCATCAGGCTTAATTTCTTTGAGAGCCTCGACAATATTTCTAACTTCCCAATGTTTCTCGGTATTGACTGTTAAACTTACTCTGTCATGAATGCCCAATCCTGTTGTTAAGTTCTTGATTAACATGACTGTCCCGTCAGTTGACATGTCATCTCTAATAATGAGTCTCCAATCTGAATATGATTGTGATACGATTGACAGTAAACATTGCTGAATTGTCTTTTCTGCATTGAATGTTGGAATTATGAATGCGAATGTGTTGCCCAATTTATTTCCTACTTGTTGTTCTTTGTGTTTCTATCAATCCACTGCTTTGTTACTTGAGGATGAGAAACATGTGAAGTAATATGAGGTGTCTTGGCATCAAAATTAACAGGAGAATGGAAAATCCATCCACCCATTTCTGAACCTAATCGATCTGCTAGCTCTGATATGTTCTTGTCAGTTACTTCAGACCACTTTTTCTGGAAAAACATATTGTTCTCAGGTGTGTCCTCTTGTTCAATATCATACAGGCTTTGCCAATGTCTACTCCAGTAAGTTTTGTATGTTCTGATCTTTCTCTCGAGATTAAACCAAGAGTAATGATGAACGCCAGGTAATTGATCTACCGCTGCATTAAACCATTCTTGATACTTTGTAAGTGCTTCTTGGTTAGACATTGCATGTCGCCTTAAGTTATCAACCTCTTGTGTATAGAATGTGCTGTGCGGGATAACTTGATGTGTTTCTTTATGAATGTAGTCACAACCATCCGTACCTAAGTTTGCATAAATGCTGCCATCCTCATCGATTACTCTTAGGTGACCAGGTATTCCATGTGTAATGTAGTTTCTATTTCTACTCAACCTCCATTTCCAAGGGTTGACGTCCACTCTAATTTTGCCTGGCCCTCCCCAATATTCAATTACTGGAAGCGCTACAATGTCAGCGTTACCAGGGAATTGCTTCACAAAGTTTCTAACTTTGAGGTAATCTCTTTCGTGCACTACTTCATCTGCATCTTGCTGCCAACAGAAGTCTTTTGTGCAAAAACTTCTTGCAACTGCTTTTTGCTCACCATCATAAACAGCGAATCTTTTGTTATTCCAGTCACGGATATTCTTGTGAATGACAAGTCTTCCGTCATTACCATCAAGATCAAGTTGAGTTGCTAAAGTTTTAAGTTCTTCCCATGTACCATCTGTTGACCCTCCATCTACAACTACGACCTCTTCACAGAATCCTAGCATTGATGTTATAGACTCGATGAATGGATAGTCGTTTTCAATGCAGTTTAAAGTTGTAGTGTAACCTGAGATTGTAGGTTCATTTTTCATGTCATTCTTTATGCCATTCCAGAATCTAGAGGGACCTTGTGAAAGATAAGCTTCAATCAGATCAAGTCTTTCTGTATCAAACCAGGCTTCTTTTGAATGTTGAACATTTTCATTGTCAACAATTTCGCAGTTTAGAAGCTTAGCTTCAATCACTATTCTAGGGCATGTATCTTTTCCTTGTGGGAGAAAGACCAGCCCCTGAGATTGTGCAAGCTTTTCTAGCATTTGGGCATATGGAAGGTTAGTTAAAACTTCATAATCCTTCTCATTATCCTCACACCACTTCTTAGCGGTATCTGTACCCTTAATCCAAGAATTAGATCCTAGTACTGCCCACTTCTTCTTTTTATGATCTTTGTATTTTTCTCTAAGGGCACTAATCTTTTCAAAAAATTCGCTACTGAATACTGATGATAAGACTGTGTTCTGAGGTGTATCTAGAAATGGAAATGCGTCATAATATACACCTTGCTGTGCTTCTGACATCCACCAGACTGATCTTGCACCATGATAAAATGCAGAGATCAGTTTTCCCGTCATCTGGTTTTTGCAGTCACAATCCGATCCTTCAGCAACTTTATGTTTTTCTGGAGATCGGTACTTACAGAACTTATAGTCATATTCAATAACAGAGTATGACATATTTGCAATGATCGATGGAATAAGTTCAGGATTGATTCCTGAAAAATTACCAAAGATCCAATATTTTTTATGACCACGCTCTAACAGATCTAATGTTACGTCTTTTGAATAGATCTTAGTAATATTAAGATCTGACGATCGTATCAGCGCGTCAGTAGTAAGTTCGGCACCGCCGATATGATCTTTAATAAAAAGATCAGATACGAACACGATATCTGTATCATGCGGTATCGTATGTGCACTAAAAGTATTAGATTTAGATGAAAAATCTGACGACATATTTACATTCCTTGATGATTCTCATAAGGAATAGTTCACTGTAATGCCTGTCTTGTTTAAATTTCAAATGTTTTTGTAAAAATCATAGTAGATCATTATAGTCATCTAACCTTCCAGCAAAAACATTCTCTGCAAAATGAATTGCTTGATATAATGATACACTGCTAATAGCGCCTGCAAGTGATGTCACACTTGCAACAAAAGCACCTTTACCATCTGATGGGACTGATCCTGTTATTACTCCGCTGCCCCTCTTCACACCGTCATTATCTCTAATTTCCCAATATACAAAATGAGTCCCACTAGAACTTCTTGCTTTAATAAGCACAAAGTCTTCACCTTCTGATGTATTAGGTGTCAAACCCGTATCAGTTAATACTTGTGTTGTGCCATTATGAGTTAAAACCTGCCAGTTAGTATCACTTCTACTGCTGGCAAATTGAAATCCAACTGCCCTCCCTGTAAAGTTTTCAAGTGTTCTATCTGTTGGATTGTCAGCTGAACCTATGAAGCAAACTACATCTGTTGTTGTTGTAAAATACGCTCTACTGTATTGACTATAGATGCCTTTAAGATAAAATGCTATATCAACAGTTGACATGTGCGCAGCAGAACCGCTTGTGTTTGATAACATATAGAAATACAGTCCGTCGTCTTCACCAGATAATCCCGAGCCATTGTCGGACGGGAATACATTTCCGAAGACGCCACCTGTGTTTAAAAAACCTGATGAGTTATGTGGCATTATGAACCCAAATTGCTTACCTGTTTGTACAATTCCAGGCGGTGAAAAATCTGCCATAAAACTTCTATTTTGTGTTCTAAAAGGGATCTTAGGTGACCAAACAGGTCTAGAAAATGTATTTCCAGCACCGTCAGAAACACCTGATAAGACAAGAGCGTGACCATCAGTATCTACAGAACTATCGGGTGTTACACTAGCCCAACTAAGTGAATCAGAATCAACTGTGTAAGGGACTGTCAGGTTAAGGCTGCCACTTCTAAATAGAATCGAACCGTAATCAGCATCGATAGACAATCCTGTAACAAAAGTGTCAGCGATTGTTCCGCTTAGATCTCCACCATCAAGATATTCGTATGATTCGTCGAAGCTTCCCGTACTTGCTGCGCTTAATTCTTTAAAACCAAGAGTACTATCTGTAAACCAAAGTGATGTCGGTGAAGTCTGTGATACAAACAAATACCCACCTTGCGGAGCTGTCATTTCTAATTCATTTGAACTTGTTTGCTCAAACGAAGTGTATCCATTTATGCTTACGATGTGTGTATCTATCTTACCAGTCACAGGCAATAATGTGTCTCTAGTTCCAGTAACACTAGACGAGACAGATGTTATTGTATTTACATATAGATCTTGTGTTTTGAATGGTGATGTCATTAGACTTGTTATCCTATTATTTGAACGAACACAGTACCAGTAATGTCCATTGATGTGTTTATTACACATCCCGTAGTACCTTTCTCTGTAATGTAAGTATTAACGTTTTGAGATACGGGAGTAATTAAAACTGTCGGCGCCGATGAATATGTTAGCTCAAACACAAGTTCTTTAGAAGACTCATTTGTGAAATTCACAACTTGTGTTTCAATTTTTAGATTTGTAATCAGCATTAAACTCTCACTTTATGAAAACTCTATAATATGAAAGTGTACTCTTCCAGAAAATATCGCAGATGCTCTAATTGTAAGAGATGTCCCTGAAATAGGCTCAGCCCACAAATTTACATTGTCTTGATCTTCGTCATTGCTTGTTTCAAGTGTCAAAGTGACGTTGGGATTTCGTGCCCCATAATTGTTTGCAAGTGAAACAATTGCAATGTCTGCATCAAACTCAACAACACCAGTTTCAATACTAAGTTCATAAAGTAGAGTACTGTCTTCAAGAATTTTCCCGCGATCTTTCCGCAAAAAATTGTATGTATTCCTAAATCTGTTTTGGTCGATGACTGAACCCGGAAAGAGTTCGTTAGTCGACTTAAAACTTGAACTTATAATAGTAGACATTGATTACAACTCCAAGGCATGAAGTGAAACCTTTCCAGTAAAAAACTGAGAGGATCCTATCGTCACGCCAGTAACGTCAATATTCTTTATGAAGACATTGACGTTCGCATCATCGTTATTTTCACTATCTACTACAGTAAGGACGACAACAGGTGACTCTACAAACGACTCAGAAAATGTGTAAGTTTCTTCGTTTGAGTTGGTAAAAGTTACATCTGCTACTTCTGACAAAAATGCTATTGTATTTGTATTCTTTGAAACTTTAACGTTCATCTTTTCAAATCGTCGAAAAGAATACACTTTTGCACGGCGACGCCTATCTCTAGATGAAAATGTTGTAGACGCCATGTCGTCAGTCTCCTATACTATATGTATGCTAAAGCTTACAAAATTTTAGAAGCTAGAGTTGCAAGCTCAGATCGCTCTCCCTTAGGTAGGCGAATATGCCCAGCAATCTCTTCGCCTCTAAACCTATCAATTGTGATTGACAAACCGTTCGACAATTCGTCAAGGTAGGGAGTATCAATCTGTTCAACGTCACCGAGCAAAACAATCTTTGAGTTCTGCCCAACACGCGTAATCACAGTCTTCAGTTCATGTATGGTCGCGTTTTGAGCTTCGTCAACGATGATAAATGCGTTGTTAAAGGTTCTACCCCTTATGTAAGGAAGTGGAGCTATTTCAATTTCATTCTTAGATCTCATCGTTTCAAAATAAGCTGATCCATGCTCCGAGTCATTTGATCCATCTCTAAAGTTGTCAACTATGGGCTGAATCCATGGCGCCATCTTATCATTGAGATCTCCCGGTAGGAAGCCAAGATCTTTACCCACAGCTTGAATCGGCCTTGTTATAACGATTCGAGAAAACTTCCCATCATAGAATCCAGACAATCCTGCCATAAGTGCCAAGAAAGTTTTTCCAGAACCAGCGATTCCTGTAAGTGTCACTAGCTTGATTGCATCGTCTAGCAGCATGTCAATTGCAAAGGTCTGCTCTTTGTTCTTGGGCTTGACATTAACCATGTCATTCATTTTAGAGTTTGTTGCAAGTTGCAAGTGTCCCTTATGTGCTATCACAAGGCTGCTAGCGTTTTTGTTTATCTCGCCCTTAAATACTAAAGGCTCACATGGAAAAAAGCTATCCAGTGGTACGTCTATATCATAAAACGATACCCTTTTCTTGCTATGAAGCATATTAATGACATCATCTGGAACAAACACTTCTCTGACATCATTTTGAATTGTCGATGGCTCTACTTTGTCTTTGTAGTAGTCTTCTGCCAATACATTAACAGCATCACACTTGACTCTAAAGTTGATGTCCTTTGTGACCATTACGACTGTTCTATCTTTATAGAGCGAAGTAAGTGCATGCGCCATTAGGATTATTTTGTTGTCACCCTGAGAATTGTCAAAGTCAAGAGGCAGTGTTTTAGCCTCTTGCTCTAGATCAATATCTTTAGTTGAGAGCACCCTGATGTTGATGTCGTGCTCTTCGATATACACACCCTTCGACAAGCTACCTTTCGTTCTAAGACCATCAAGGTAACGATTGATATACCTTGCATTCTCTCCGACTAAACCCTTTCTTTCTTTGTGCCTGTCGAGTTCATCAAGGACGACCAGAGGTAAGGCAATGTCATTTCCTTTGAATGTGTGAATTGAGTGCTTATCGTATAGCAGAACTGACGTATCAATTACAAAAATCTTTCGGTCATTTTCTTCTTTGTTCACGTGTACATTCCTGTTTTTTTGTTTAGGTTTAATGCATGGAGTCATAATAATGAAAGACAATATCTTAAAGGACACTACCTGCTTTAATGAGCATGCTAAAAGAAGTTTATCATGCCAGAAATCATCGTGCAGGTGTTGGTTTAAAGATCAAGACAATTTAAACTGTGTTTTACTTGCATCAAAAAATGGCCCACGAACTCTACAAGAGATCGGTGACCATTTCGGAATCACAAGAATGCGTGTATGCCAGATCGAAAAAAGCATAACACAGAAGATAAGAAAAGAAGTCGAAAAAGACTAACAAGAAAGACTACTTCTTAGCTACAGTCTTTTTCTTGCTAGAAGTCTTCTTCGAAGGTGCTTTCTTAGCCGCAGTCTTCTTAGAAGCAGACTTTACAGGCTCAACCTTCTTCTCGGGCTCGGGAGTAGATTCAACCTTCTTCTCTGGAGCTTCTGCTTCTTTCTTTGCAGGCCTTGATACTACAGGCTTTTCAGGTACTTCTACCTCAGCCTTCTCCTTCTTTACTTCAACTACTTCTTTCTTTACAGAATCATCGGTTTTTTTGTGTCCAATTCTTCCTTTAGTAACTGTATGTGGTACTGTCGGGTCTAGATCAAAGTCTTTAATGTCTTTTAAAATGTGTCTACGGGCCATTGGAAATTAATCCTCCTAGTGATAAGTATTGCTTAAAAAGAAAAGCATGGAATAATTTCCATGCTTTTCTGTGTATGTGGTGGAGGCGGTGGGAATTGAACCCACGTCCAAAGCAACACTAATATCTAGTCATTCACAAGCTTAGTAAACATTTTTGAACAGTCAGTTTACAAGATCTGTCATCATTCTAACCCTCAAGCTAATGAAGTAAGCTTGACCACCCGTAGGGACTCCATTTAGTTTTTTGTTTTCGCAGGATTGCTACCTGTTATCTTAAGTTGAAAAACAAGGTCTTAAGAAACCCCGCCATTAAGCAGCTAGTGCTGTCTGGAAGTGTGAGTTGTTGTTTGCAACTAACGTTTTAAGCAAAGATTAAAGTCATTTACTCATTAGACTGCTTGCACTATCAATTAGACTATCACCCTGTCGAAACCGGTGCGCCCCCTTGCTCGTGTCACAAAAGTGACACGAGGTTTAAAGTTACTCTTCCTTAGCAGTCTTTGAAGCTGCCTTTCGAGCCTTATCATCAGCCAAAGACATCTTAACGACCTCTGAAGCCCACTTCTTAAGCTCTCTAAGACCCTTACGTGCTCTAGTACCCGCTGACTTGTTTCCCTTAATAGCATTCTTGCGAACATCAAGATCAATCTTCTCAATCAAAACGCGCATCTCGTCCCATTTCTCAATTGTTGCAGACATCGTTATATCTCCTGTGTGTGCAATAAGCTATATATAACACGCTGAAGGAGAAAGTTAATCACGTCTTTTGAATTGTGTCCTTAAAAGATTGCGGAAAGAGCTTTTTGTTCTGCCCGTAAAACCTTCCCCAATCTTCATCTAGAATGTACGTTATAGCTGTATCGTCAACACTTCTGATGCTTCTACCAACTGCCTGAACAATAACCTTGGCAGTTTGCGTCGGATACCACCAGGACCATTTGTGCATTCTTTTTCTGCAAAGCTTATCGCCAAGATATGGGAATGGAATCTTACACACGATCTGGAATCGACTTGAATCACCCTTAAGGTCGACACCCTCTGTCATTGATGGAGAGATAAGAACTGTGGGTTTCTTGCCATTAATGTGCTTGTTAAGGATCTCTTCGCGATTATTGCTATCATGGATCAAGATCCTTCTACTTCTTAGAGCTTTCTTGATGTAGTGGGCAATCTTAAACGTGTGTGCATGAATAATGCCTTTTTCGTTTGGATGGTTTTCCAAAATTGCCTTAACAGCTTCTGCAAGTTTAGGAAGTGTTTCATCAATTCCGCCTCGACTCATTCTTCCCACAGGAGCATAAAGAATAGGTCTATTTGCAACGGGAAATGGCGAAGGGATTGAGATGAAAGCAACCTCATTCATTGGAATACCAAGTGACTCACAAAACGACTCGTGATCAAGGATTGTCGCAGACATCATAATGACCTTTTGACCCATCCTGAAGAGATACTGCTCTGAGAATGGTGCAACATCAATTGCTTTAAATTCAATTCTCCTCTTTGCTCGGCCTTCGCCCTGATTGATATTCATCACCCAGTTGTCTTTCTCATAGACACTAAGGAATGTTGACAACTTTGTCTTATGACCCTTTAACAGATCGATTTGTCGAGAAGTATTGCTGAACTCTGTGATCTTCTCTGCAAGTCCTTCGTACTTGGCCATAAGCATTTCAATATTTAGCAGATGAGAATTAAGCTTAGCCATATATGGACCCTTGATCCAGTCTAGACACTGCTTTTGAGTGTTGATATGCGGCATATCAATCTTTAAGACTTTCTGTGCAAAGTATTCAGACACAGAGATCTCAATGAATCGACTAAGTTCTGGCTCAATGTTATGTGCCTCATCAACAATAAGCACTTGACGTGGTTCTGTCTTACCCGAGAAGGTAGATTCGGTCATAAAATAAGGAAAGTTTGTTACACTCTCTGGTGAGGCTAAGAATTCTGCCTTTGCCAATTTGTACTTGCAGTTAAAAGCACACGCCTTAAAGTGCTTTGAACTCTTGTCAGCACCCTTTAGCTCTTGTTGGCTTTCATTGCAATTCTTGTCTTTGTGAAAGTTACATCGGTAATTCGTGCTTGACTTAATAGAACGCATAGTTCCACCAGCACCAGGACCAAAGTCTTTTACATACTGATCTTGAAGGATCTTCTGTGTTGTTAAGAAGTAAGCGCCAGGAAGAAAGCCTTCTTCAACAGCAAGCTGCTCTCTAAGTAGTCGGCCAAGTGTAAGGCCGACTCCAGACTTACCGCATCCAGTTCCAAGCTCAAGAATAACAAATCTCTTGCCGTTGTCAACAAGATTTTCCATTGCAAAGCGAATCGCCTCATCCTGTTCTGCTCTCACAGTAGGATAAGGGAAGAATTTCTCAAAGTCCATCAGGACTCCTTACGTAATTAGTGTAGGTTTCTCGGGAATGGAAGTGTCATTTTCTAGTGCCTTCACTGCACCAGTCATTGTTTCAAAAGCTTTTCTATCAGTCAAATTCAGAGATAAGATTTTGATAATTTTCAAGATTTGCTCTTGATCTACACCAAAGTCCAATATCTGATTAACGATCTGCCTGCACTGAAACATTTTCTCAGCATGCTTTTCGCTGTCAGTTGACCCATACTTTTTAACTTCTGACATACATCTTCCTACTACAACTTTACAGTTTGATTAGTAATTGTTCAATCAATGAATTCATCTCTAATAAATGATTCAATCTTGATATTGTGCGGTGGCGAAACTAGCTTTAAGATTTTACCTTGTGTTACGCCGTCGACTTCTTCTTTAGTCAGTACAATTACCTTACCCCACTCATTGTTCTCAAGTGAGAATTGCACTTCTTCCCATGTCGGAACACCAACACTATAACTTTTAAGCACCGATGCTACATTTGTAGGCATACTAAACTTCATGTCTTCAATAGTAACAGAAGAAGCAACCGAGTCTTTCCCGATTGCTATCTCTGATTTTCCTAGTTCATTTACTTTGTGCGCAGCTCCACAGTTATTACACTCAACAATCTTAGGGATAACTTCGTCTTTATCATCGACGATAGAAAACACAACAAATTTATGAAAAATTGGCTGTGCAGCATCTCTAAACTGTGGAAGTATGCAGTGACATGGAACTAAATGCTTAATACCGTACATGACTATATGTATTACTTAGTGTGTGCTTTGACGACAGATTGAAGCTGCCTAGTTCCATTCTGAAGCGCTGAATTTATTGACGACCTGACAAGATTATCAAGCTGTCGAAGATCAGTATCAGACAACCTTTCGATCTTGCCCTCAGCGCTAGCCTCAATAATTGTCTTCATAACTGTGTCCTTGACAACATCGCCAACCATAAACACACTTCTCATAACATCACGTTCTAAATTTGACATGTGGTGACTCCCTTAAAAAGTATCCATATCAAATTTTAGACACTAAGTTAGAAATGTAAACCCTATCGAGCGTGTTTATCAGCAACTCCACCCGCAGCCCAGTCTCCAGGCTTTAGCACACACTTGAAACCATAGGCTTCAACCAAACCCTTAAACCCAGACGCAAACTTGCTAGACCCTTCACCATCGAATGAACTTACATTGACGTGAATTGCTTCGACAGGTAGCTTAAGTTCGTCTCTAATTGTTACAGCAGCGTCAATGGACTCTTGTACTTCGTGGTAAAGTCTACCGTACAAGTTGGAAAACTGCTTTTTTGGAATGTGAGTCCTGTGAAATACGTACCAACCACCACGAGGATTCTCTCCGTTCCAGACACATAACGCAGTTGCGCAAGCAATGTGACGAGACTTACGACCCCTGTGTGAGTCTGTACCTACAATAATTGTCTGCCCGAGAGTTTTCATTCTGTCGACAAAGATTTCTTTGACTTGATCTAACGTGTAGTGATTTCCTCTACCGTCAATCCAAGAAACTTCTGCTGCTTCCATTTTATTCTCCATCTATCGTTAGTGCAGCATTAATACTCAACAACGAAATTGCTGCTTGTGTTCCATGCTTAATAGTTGCTAACAGTGTTAGGGTCGGCAATATGTTATTGTTAGTTGTGTTTAATACAGTCTTGAGAGACGATTCAAATAACTTTGGAGTTATTTCTTGAACCGCAGATAAATCTACCACACCATTACTTAAAATTGCACGCGATGTTCTTAAAATAAGATCAAGATCCTGAACATGTGGATAGAAGGCTTTGTCATATCTAATCCTAACACTCTGACTCGTAAGTGATCTTAAGCGAAAATCCAGCAAGTTTATCAAAGCATCAGACTGAGCTGTCTGTCTTCTTTCCGTCAACTCTTTGCTTAGGTGTTTTGCGCCCATAATGCCTTTAAGGTTCTCTATCTTTGTCTTGCCCATCTCAAATGTTAACTTTTCAACAGTACCTAAGTTGTCGAATTCAATTTGAGAAATTAGATCACCCGTTAAAGAGCTTACGACTGGTGTATCACAAACAACAGAGAGATCTTTGATAGTGTTGGCAGAAAACTCATCAAAAGGCACACGAACAGGAATGACATTAAGTGTCTTTCTTGCGAAGTTAACAGACAGTGTGCCGATAACTTCTTCTGCAAATGCTCTAGCAAAGATAACGACCGGTGCATTGTCTTTGTTTGCACCAGTAAGAATCTTATCAATTTCTGACACGGTTTCTATCATGCCGTCGATTATCGCAACTTTTACATTGCTATGAATCCACTTCTTGCTTCCGCCAACCATATCTTCGTATGGAGTAACGTCAAACACGAAGCCACGATTTAACTCAACAATACATTCATCTGATGACTCTGCGTCAACAAAAATTCGACTTTCCATTCCCGCCAATTTAATTGCGTTCCAGACCATTCCGGCTGCTTTAGGATGAACAGGAAGCTGCTTAATTTGCTGCTGGAAGGCATTTTCCTGTAACCAGTTGGCAACTAATCGGTTATCATTTAAAAAACCTCCAGCAGCCTCCTGCAACATCTCTTCGATCCCTCTAGAATCTTGTCCAGATATGATCTGCGGCAGAACTTCTTTTACTAGAGAGGTTGTCCATCTAAGTACAAGATCACTAGAACCTGGGCCTAGAGCTTCTGAACGCTTGCACGCGTCAAGAACAACTCGTCTTACAATTCCGGGTAATCCTCCTCTAACAGTTCTTCCTACAACAGCAGGAGACCAATTGATAGTCTTGTGTGAGCTTCCATTTTGTGCTAAACAAGGAAGTCCCTGATGAAGTATGCTGCTAATGAGCTCAACCTCGTCAAGGACTTTTTGTCTGATTTCATTAGGCTTGCTTATAATGTGAACATTTTGTAACATGAACTCATTATAATTCAATTCTGCCTAAATGTTTCGCATTTGTCTCTACTTTGTTTATTTGGTAGATCCCGCGAGGGTTGAACTCGCATCTGTCCGTTTATGAGACGGGGGCTTTTACCTATTAAGCTAGGGATCCTCTTCTAACTATATTAAGCTTTGACTTCTTGTTTCAAAAATGCTTCTTTTGTCTTCTTGTACAAGGTCTTGTGAAGTCCAGGATTGACAATCATAGCTTGTGGAACGATGTTGTGTCGAATATGATTTCTCATATATTTTGTGTCACAGTTGCTAGGATCAGTTACAAACGGGACGTTCTTACGCCTGGCCCAATCGGAAAAATCCTTTTTCTTGGTGAGTAAGAACGGGCGGATAATATGTCTGCCTCTTTTGGCCGGGATTGTTTTTGGTTTTCCGTGCATAGCGGAAAAGATCCAGGTTTCAATTTGATCGTCCAGGTGATGACATGTAATTAGGGGAACATCGTCATAGATTTCAATTACACTTTCAAAAAAAACGTATCTTGCATCACGCCACTCTGCCTCTGTTGACTTGCCAGGCTCTAGTTCACACTTGAAGAAGCCTACATGTAAAGGCAGACTAAACCGATCAGCGTACTTCTTGACAAAATCCCTTGCCTTACTGCCATGCTCTGTACCATGATCAAAGTATGCAAGAATAACCTCTCTGCCACCAGCTTGCAAGAAGTCAACTACAGCCATAGAGTCAACTCCTCCAGAGCATGCAATAATTACCTTGTGAGGAATTTTACCAAGAATGTTGATCATACATACTTCCAAATCATCAAATTCCCTGGGACACTATCTGCAGACTTTCTTTCGCCACCAACTGTGATAATGTCCCAAATTGTATCGCTTACTCCATCTTCTAGCGTCCCAAGGTTAATCATAATTCCGGGAACGACTTCAATTTTATCGATCTCCTCTGGAATCCAGGCTACCTTATTGACAAGCGCTTCGCTTGCACTTGAAATCATTAGGCACTTACGATACTTAACTTCACTCATTTTTCACCCAATAGTTTGACTAATCTTTCGATCTCTTCAAGATCGATTTCTTTCTTGGATTTTGACATTTCATTGTCCAGATCTTTTGTCACTGCAGACTTGTCAGTTCGTCTTGAGAATATTTCTATTAATCTTTCATCAATATCTTCACCAATCTTATTTGCCATGTGCCTAATAAGAACTTCTGCGTCGTAACTCTTAGGATCCAGCTTTTCCATTAACACTCCCTAAAAAGTTGCCCACTATACAACGACTTGTCTTATCGCTAATGTTCTAGAAACAAAAGGAACATTGCCTTTAAGACATGGTGAGGATTAAATGGTGTGCGGAGATGGATTCGAACCATCGACTACCTAGACTCCCACCGGTTAAGGCTACATTCCACGTCTTCTACCAACTGAATTATCCGCACATAAATGGTGTTTCCGGCAGGATTCGAACCTGCATTTAGCGCTTAGGAGGCGCTTGCTCTATCCATTGAACTACGGAAACGAGTATGTTTTATCTTGCAAGACTAGTATAACATAAATCTATACGCAAATGCACAAAAAGGGAGGAATTTATTTCCTCCCTCAAAACTTGCTAAGTTTTTAGCTTTTACGAATCACGCCAGAGGTTGTTTGCTGCGTAGGTCAGCACCTCTTCGGCACTTACTTCATTGTAGCCGTACTCTTCAATGAGTGTCTTCACCATCTCATTGTACTTGCCCTTCTGCTCGTCGTCTCTGGTACGTGCCTTAGTCACAACACGTGCCATCTTGCGGACATTAGACATCATGTAAGACTCGATAGCTTCCTTGAGAGGAGCGTAAGACGTGTAATCAACCGTTCCACCCTTTCTTACCGTGCGGAACATGTAGGAAGTTACATCCTGCCTGAATCCATCACGAGAGCTTCCTGTGATACCGATTTGCTCTTCGATAGATTGCATGAACTCTTCATCTGGGTAGCGCTCTTCTTTCGTAATGCTATCCTTGAGCATAATGTTGTTTGTATATGCCTCAGCGCTGTCAAGATACAACTCAAAGATATTCGCTGCATTCTCTTCAAATGCTGTGATGAAAGCCTTCGAGATTTCCTTTTCAAGCACACTTAGGTACTCTTCACGAATTGTCTTCTGAAGGAGACTTAGGTAACGTTCCTTGGATTCCTCGTTTGTGATTTGCTCCTTGACTTTTCGAATCATGGCATCAATTACGGAGATTGGTGTGATAACATCTTTGTCAGAAGTTGTCAAAGCGTCATCGATCGCCTTCATGATAAATCTAGTCGAAATACCAGTCATACCCTCATTGTTAGCTTCTGCACGAAGATCCTTAATGTCAACCTTCTTGACATGCCCAGCCTCAATGACTTCTTCGCCATTGTAAAGCTTAAGCTTAGTCATTAGATCACACTTGTTACTTGGTGCAAGTCGCGTTAGAATCGAAAACATACTTGCAATTCTCAAAGTATGAGGTGCAATGTGTACGTCGAAGTCAGACTCTGCCATTCGCTTCTTGTAAATCTTGATCTCTTCATCGAGCTCAAGCACATATGGAACGTTGATCTTGACGATTCGGTCCATCACAGCTTCGTTTAAGTGATCTGACTTAAACTTGTTCCACTCTGCTTCGTTACAGTGTGATATGATAAACACATCATGATAAATCATGGGGTGCTTACCAGGTGCTGGAGAATGCTTCTCCTGGGTAACTGTAATTGCTGGGTGGAGAAACTCAACTTCATTCTTAAAAATCTCTACGAATTCAACCAGACCTCTGTTTCCTACATTGAAAGCACCATTTAGAGACAAGATTCGAGGGTCGTCATCTGAATAGAGATCTAGCTTAGAAATGTCTTCCGAGCCGATCAAGATACTCACGTCCTGCGTGTTAGGATCAGTTGGAGGAACTACACCGACACCCTTTCGGCCTCGAGCAGAGAAGGATCCCTCAACTACCTCAAACTTTTCGTAGTCACCATCGTACTCTTCGATTAGCTTCATTCTACAGATTGGGCACAAGTCTCCTTCGATATGAGCACCCAAAATCTCCTTGAATTCTGATCGTAAAGATCTAGGTACAAGGTGCAAAGGCTCCTCTCGGATTGGGCATCCCTTGAGGTAGTAATAAGGCTCGGCAGCTTCAAGTGCCTTCTTGACATGTTCTGTTAGCGCTGACTTACCCGCACCAACTGGTCCCATAAGCAAGAGAATCTGTCGACTCTCTTCTCCCTTTAGCGAGGCAGCCTTCAAGAACTTCATTAAGCGAGAAACTACTCTCTCGGCGCCATAAAAGTCCTTCTGGAAGAAGTCGTAAGTCTTTAACTTGTCCTCTTCGAAGAGCTTTCTAAATCTATCATTTGAGTCATCTAGCGTTTGAACGCCCTGAGACATAATAGAATCATACACTCTGCTATGCGATAGCTTTGCGATGCGTGGATTCTCTTCAACAAGCTCAAGATATTCAATGAAGGTTCCTGACCACTTCTTGGCCTTTACCTTCTTCTTGTGCTTCTTAATAAGAGCAAGATAGTCTTTACGATTTGATGTCATTTACTTTCTCCATTTCAATTTAATCTTACAAAGTAGTTCTATATGTGTTTCACATTTAGATTTCAAAATCTTCACCATCTTCCGCAATTATCGTCATTAACTTAACTGAGTCCTCCCAAAGGTCTGCGATGTGCTTAACGACTGTCTCTGCATAGTTTAAGTCGAGATCTCTTCCATCATGTTCATGACGAAGAATTAGTTCACCTCCTCTATTAGCACTTTCAACGTAAATGATAGGCATATTGTTGATGCCGACAGTCTTAATAAGATCTTTTTGAATTTGCTTCCACCCTGGTTCATCTGGAACGTCGTCGATTGTAAAGATTTGCTCTGTCTTTGTTTCCTTCATTGAGAAAGAAAATAGACCTAAATCTCTACATGCTTTTTCGTCGATGAATTCTCTAATTGCTGATTCATCATTGTGAATTTCTCTAGCTAAGAAGCAAGCGTCAAGCCCTTGCTCTTCTTCTAGTCTCTTGAAAATATAGAATCCCATGTGATATGGATTAATCCTATCACCAAAAGGCCTTACAACTTGGTTGTGTGACTTTAAAAATGGGATGTGGTATTTGTCCGGTAGGTCGAGTTCATTCATCATCTTGTAGTGCCAAAAACTAGCCCAACCTTCATTCATGATCTTTGTTTTAATCTGTGGCATGAAGTAGACAGACTCTTCTCTGACAATTTCAATGATGTCTCTTTCCCATTCGTCTAAGTGCACACCATGCTCTACAATAAAGCCAAGAATGTCATAGTCAGGCTCGATAGGAACCTTATTGACGTCTACCCTGAATGGTGCATTTGACTTACTTGACTTAAGTCTCTTGATCCACATTTCTTTCTTTTCTTTGTGTGGAACTCTCTTTCTACCATATCGCTCTACATTGAAGCTAATTGCATGACATGCATCGAGAATCTTTTCAACTTTCTCAATTCCGATGCTTGGGTCTTCAATGTATTTTTGGATCCTCTTCTTTGCAGACCTCATCTTTGGAATTATACTGTCTGGCTTTGTATGGCCAAATGTTGAGTTATTCTTGAAGAAGTCACTATGTCCAACACAGTGAGCCATAATCAAGATCTGTAAATACATTGGGTTTTCGCGCATTAGATACGCAATACTCGGGTTTGAGTTAATAATTAGCTCATAAGGTAGACCAGACATACCCAAATTATACATCTGGTGGGTCCTCTCAAAGCTTTTTCCAAAACTCCAGTGGTGATAATGGCTAGGCATACCGTGATACGACATGTGGCCGATCATTTCGTAGTAATCACAGATTTCGTATACGATAGGGTGCCAATCTAGACCATAAGACTTCGCCATTGCTACAATCTTTTCGTCCCATTCGTTTAGCTCCTTAAAAGTCCAATCAGACATCAGTCTTACCTCCGAAGATTTTGTTAAATACTGGCCAAATATCGTCCTTCCCGTTAATCTTGACAAGCTTAAAGGCATCGCCCGCGTATGGATGATATTTCTCCATCATAGTGCTCGAATTTGCAAAGTATCTATCCTCTTCTGTAGGTACGATTTCACAGTAGCAATACATTTGACAAAGTTCTTTTAGCTTAAGGGAAGAATCAATCGCCTTCTGGACGTCTTCACCCCAGTTGTCGCCGTCGCTCGCATGAAAAGTGTAAGAGTTCCATGTGTCTGTGTGATATCTGTCATCAATAATATCAATGACTTTGTCAAGTGCAGGAGAAATTGCAGTGCCGCCTGACTCAGCCCTATTAAAGAATTGATCTTCAGTGACTTCTTTCGCTGTAGTCGTATGTGAGATAAAGACAAGTTCAATCTTTTCATATCTGTAACGAAGAAACTGATACAAGAGAAAGTAGAAGCTTCTCGCCAGGTACTTCTTGTTTTTAGACATTGATCCTGAGACATCCATCACAAAGAAAACGACTGCGTTTGCAATTTCTCTTGGCTTAGAGTCAACATGACG
>Ga0136555_1000021_pt1 | contig 64702 bp, 69 predicted proteins | sample AntRauTorckE5432_FD_104927 | JGI IMG/M metagenome (GOLD analysis project Ga0136555, IMG submission 104927) | Saline lake microbial communities from Rauer Islands, Antarctica - Metagenome Torckler E5 #432 | ecosystem: Environmental > Aquatic > Non-marine Saline and Alkaline > Saline | place...
CAGCCATACAAGTTAAACCCGTTAAACCCGTTAAACCGATAGTTAAGCCCGTAATTAGACCGATTAAACCTGTTAAACCCGTTAAACCGCCCGTTAAGCCAGTTAAGCCTGAAATCAAGATTTTAACGTACAATATATGGTTTGATGAACATAGATTGCTAGAACGTACCATACGAATTTCGGAAATAATAAAAGAAGAACAACCAGATGTTGTGTGCCTTCAAGAAGTGCGTTCAGATACCTTAGCCGTTTTAACACATAAATTAGGAAATTACCAGTTTACCAAAAAGACTATATTGCAGGGATATGATACCGTCATATTAGTCAAGAAAGAACATGAAATTCTAGGAGGAAAACGCCATGATTTTGAACATAGCATAATGGGTCGTAATTTAGAGTTGGTTATACTTGCATTAAGCAACGGTGCAGTGTGGGTTGTTGGCACATTTCATCTGGAAAGTGTATTTGGTGCTGCAGTGCATACCGAAACTAAAAGACTACAACTGAAATTTAGCCTTGAAAAAGCTAGAGAATTAGCGGACAGTATTGGAGCAAAACATGTGACTATTATGGGTGACACAAATTTGGGATTCCGTGAATTTTACAGATATAATTCAAAATGGCAAGATAGTTGGGCTGTGGCTGGGAAACCCAAAGAACACACATATACAAACGATGGCAAGCGCAACAGCAATCTTAAACACAATTACCGTAACAGGATGGATCGTATTATTATAGATAGCGACACTGACGTGCACCCCAATAGTTTTAAACTGGTTGGCACAGAAGCTCCCAACCCATCAGATCATTTTGGCGTTGTGGTTGAATTAAAGTAATAGAGCGGCTCGAGAGCTGGTATGTGAATCATGTAGTATTTATTTATCAGCTTTGGCATATTCTTGCGTCATTACAAGTGCTTGAGCATCAAAAGCTACCTTATCACGCAAATAAAGGTTAGCGGCTTGCGGGTTCAGTGGGTCATCTGGATTTGCACTGGCGAACAGAGAGCGAATAGCGATCAGGGCTTTCCCTAGTGTCCATGCAGCAGACCATTCTCCGTCAGGCTTTCTGCGCAAAATACTTAAACAAATCATACCATCCTGGCTAATGTTAGGATGATATATCTTGGTCTTAAATTTAACAATAGGAGGTTCCATGGGATATTTGGTAGTAAAACGGATGTCAACTTTGAATTCTCCATTTGCATACGGAGTATTGTCTACACCTTTAATATGACCTGTCCAGTGAAACATATCATCTTCCTCATATACTTCTCCATCTTCATGGAAATCAGATGTGGTCAGGGGTTTTACATCGAAGGCGTTCGTGTAATCAGGTTCCTGTATAATTTGCTTGTAGTCTTTACAAATGCGTTTTAGTGCGTTATTGGAATTAGAGCTCATTAGTTTGTAAAAGGAATCATTTTATGAACATGATGCAACTTAATTGAAAAATGAATTATTAATAAAAATAATGACCGAAAAAACCAGTCACATTTCAAATTTGGGCAAAATTGCAGCAATGGTAGCCGCAACCAAGGCTATAAAAGGTTTTGATATACCGGCCACCATGATGGGTTTAACACAGATGGCGTTTGAAGATGTTTGGACCACACTAGTATCCATAGATTTAAGCACATTTTTCTCTAACAATAGTACAACAACGTTCGACGTGACGGGCATGTTAAATGGAACATTTACGTATACTGGAAAAGTGTCTTCTTATATGTATAATTATGTCGTGGAATCAGACGTAAAAGATCATTTGACATGGACCAATCTTATTTATCTACAAGTGACCATGTTTTTCGTCTACTGTATTTTGAAAATGACATATGTTTATAGTTATGTAAAACACAGCTATTACGGTAGCATATTGAAACGAATGTACCGTCGAAAAATTAGCAATATGCACCGGTCGGTTTTGATGGATTACAATGATATGTCTACGGTACTTAATCGTCTAGTAGATAAAGATCTGTTTGTTAATGATTATGACCTTTACCAGTTGTTTCGCCACGAATATGATTGTTTGCCAGTAAACAATTATTCGCTAGAACTGTCTTGTTATAAAGATATGTATATCCCAGACTTAGGAGCTCGTCATTATTTTAATGATGAAGAACTGGGTGTCAGCGGTCATATAGTGTGGACAGCCAAAAATATTGTTATTAACGTCCTGGAAAGTACGGTTCACAGAAATGAAAAAGGTGAGGCAGGCACAGTGCGACAAGATCAACAGAAGCAAACTAAGATCCCTATATTGGCAGTATATGTTAATAAGCGTGTCAAATCTTACATAGATGATATTAGAGCACATAACAGAAAACGCGATAGTGTCATTGATTTATACTATGCGCATTTGTCAGCTGGAAATACTGGAGAAAAAACGTATCTGAAAAAATTTAATACCTACACATACACGGGTGATTGGATTGAGTATTTTCGCGAACATTATGCAGCGACAGAGGAAGCTAACTGGATTGACACGTTTTTCCATCCATGCAAGGCCGATATTTGGCCAAAGATCAAGAAAATCAACTTCCAACCAGAAGCATTTGATAAATTAGGACAATATGCACAGGGTAGTTGGTGTCTCTATGGACCTCCAGGAACAGGTAAATCAACAACCGTTGTCCGAACTGCGAAGGCTACCGGTCGTGGTATTGTTAACATTAATTTGGCAGGTATTAAGAGCAGTTTGGAACTAAGGCGGATTATCAACGGAACATACTTAGAGAAGGCTCAATTAACGTCCAAAGACAACAAACTTTCTATAAGCACAAATCCTAAATACATGGTCATCGTGTTTGATGAATTCGATCGGGCTATGCTGGCGCTCAAAGCCCGAGCAGATATCAAGGTTAAGAAAGAACAAAAAAATCATGAGCAGATGACTCGTGTGTTCGGCGGATATGGCGGATATGGCGGATATGGACATGGAAAGAAATATGGGAAGCGAAGACTCAAACGTGTTCCCTCCGCTCCGTCATTGTTCGGCGACAGCGATGATGATAGTGAAATGGTGGTGGGTTCAGGTACAGAGATAGAAGAAGTGCCAGATGTGGAGGAAGTTAAGGAAGAAAAGGGCGAAAAGGGCGAAGTTGGAGTTAAGGGCGAAAAGGACGAAAAGGACGAAAAGGGCGAAGTTGGAGTTAAGGTCAAAAAGAAAGTACCTAAACTTACAAAGGAGGATGAACTCAAAACTATTATCAACAATTACACAGAGATGGATGACGATGATCTTACCGTGGATAGTTTGTTGGATATTATTCAAGGTTGTTGTGAAAATCGGGGGGCACTGGTGTTTGCAATTACAAACAAATATGAAAAAATCAGAGATATGTGCCCAAGATTGTTCCGCGATGGTCGGTTCAAACCAATTTATTTTGGCTATCCTACTCGAACAACTGTCAATGATATCACTACATATTATTACGACAAAAGCATTATGGGTTCAGACTATGATTTTATACCTGACACCATCAGAATCTCTACCGCTCGTCTAACCAACCGTGCGGTGGACCTTGCAATATGTCACGAGGAAAATAAGGAAAAACAATTTCAAATGTACATAGAACATTTGAAATGGGATCTAGAAAACTATAAATTATCGGAGAAATTTACTGCATTTGAAAAGTGTATTGACAACGATATGTCTAGCGAAGCGAGCTGTGAAGTCAACGAAGTCAACGAAGACGATATTATTCAGTAGGAATGAACTTCAGAGAACCGCCGCGACCACATTGTCTGTTTCTGTCACGAAGTGTCTGATATGTATATCCGCACCCGGTGTATACCGTTTGTCCTCGTTTAATGCCACACGCTGACTTTTTAACGTCATCCCAAATAAATTTGGAAGTTCCTCCGCGACCACACTGTTTGTTACGGTTGTTTTTGCTTTGGTACGCGTAACCACATCCAGTATAAATTGTCTTACCGCGTTTCAACGAACACGAGGGTGACCCTTTACATTTTTTTGGTGGGCAAGGTCCTTTTCCGACACCACATACAGTACAAGGTTTAGGTGCCCTGCCCCCGGCCAATTGAAAATTCAATACTGGTTCCGAGAAGGCATGCAAAGATAATTACGAGACATGTGAGCAATAATATCATATATATTACATTCAGTTAATTTAATTTTATAATGGGTTTACTAGGTTTACTATTCGTTAGATATTTATATGTCATAGTCAGCATTGCCAGTATGATAATGACCACGACCATTATAGCTAGATAATAGGCGATAGTCCCCATTAATGTAGATTGAACTGGTTCTGATTCTGGTTCTGGTTCAGGTTCAACTGATTGAGCGGGTACTTGTGGTGTTTTAGTTACTCGTGGTTTGGGAATTTGTACTTGCAAAGGTTTAGGTTTAGTTTTAGGATTAGTTTTAGGTACTGGTTGCACAGACCGTTCAGGTTGACCACATTTCTGCTCGATGGCTGAGGTAAATTTAACATTGCCACCAGTTTTTGATATCTCATTATATATACGACAATCAACTATGTTAGGACAAGGTTTATTGTCCATCATACTGCGGGTTGCATATCCCGAACTAATACATGCGGAATCAATACATGCTGGATTATGGTTCAAAGCAGGACTGTTTAAGCAAGTACATTCCAGGTTATTTTTATTTTCTGCAGATTCGCAGTAACGTGTCATTAAGTTATCACATTCTCCACTGTTTACTTTACAAAAATCGACACATCTCTTATCGCTTATTGGCGCACTTTTACAATATTCCTTTCGTTTGGCAAAGCATGCTGAATTCTTATCTGAACAGGGATGTACTACTTTTTTAGGATTGTTGATATCACAGTCCTTGTCCCAGATATTTTTATCATCGTTGCAGTTTTTCCTGAAGTTTCTGCCACATATTAGTCCTATGTTGTATAATGATTTCCCATACCGTAGATCAAGACCTACTGCTTTACCGTCAGTATATGTACCAGTCTTACATTTTGCGATAGGATATGTAGTATATCCTTTACCGGACGGGCCAGCCGTTTTCTGCCAAGTTTTGCCATCATCTTCAGTATTGAATTTAATATGATATATACGTTTGCCGGGCTGTGCCTTGATATTATCAAAACCGTCTAAGTTAGTCACGGTAAAGGCATTACCGTCGGAAGCACCATAATATCCTAAATTTGTTCCGTCCGAACATTCGGCACCAATACCATAAACAGCCTTTCCTTCCCTACCGTAGATTTTTGTAATGTATTCACCATCTTTGCACCTGATGTTCTTTGGATAACCCTTATCATTACCATATTTGGCTATTGGGTATATATCGGTTAATGACATTATAATATATACCAGTTAAATTAAATTAAATAAAACCACGAATTAGTGGTTTGTGTAGTCAAATGAATCATCTGTACGCCATCCGGTATATTTCAATATTCTTTGTAATTTAGGGCTTAGACACGATACAATAGTGATATTCATAGGAGATTGTTGCAGTTTCCTAGCTAATGATAATCCATAGCCTTGCCCACGATATACACGTTTGACCAAAAATTCTTTTATTTCCAAGGTATCGTTAACATTTATATGAACACAGTATACATCCGTATCTATATATTTGGTTCGTGTTTCGTTTAGGCTGTTGAGAATGAGCGAATATAATTCATTGGAACATTCCTGTTGCTGTTGCATAATATTCAAAGTATGTATTTCAATTATTATTAACAAGGACTATTTAATTAATCATAGGTCCCGTGTGAAAAATTCCTTCCATTCCACGTATTTTGGACCGTCATCCATCCAGGTCTCAACGCTTTGGCCGGTCAAGCGTCGTGGAACTTGGATAGTGTTAATATAAATACATTCTTCGACATCGGCACGACCTGTGTACTCAAAATTCTTCGGATGCAACTGTGCGAACATGCGATTTACAGTACTGACAGTAACGGCACGTTCATCATCTTCATCATTTGACATTTGCATGAAGTAATCAACCTCAATGCTGTTGGCGGTGGTCATGGGTACATACAGTGTAATATACATGTCACCCCCGCACACATTTGACATAACGATACGGAAAGCATAGGTCTTGTTCCGCACATTGTCATGTAGGACATGTGTTGTGATATCTCCATTATTAAGTATGTCCTTTTGAATGCACAACCAATTTCGGATTGTGCGCATATAGTCACGATAATTGGGAATATAGATGACTCCACAACTCTCGTCATCGTTGATGCCGGATGTACTCACATCCTTGAAAAAAGGGGTTGATTCCTTGATATATTTCAATATTTCTTGTCCTCCCTCGTCGTCAGGAAGGACAAGAATACAGTTGATTTCACTGTCAGACAGTTTCACTGTCAGTACATTATCAGTTTCGCTAAGAGTGGCAATCATTATATGAACAATCACCGGATCAATTTTTAGGCCAGCAACTGCGAAGGTTTAAAACCAGTGTATCATAGTTATCAATAATTTAATGCGTTTTGTACTAGGCCAAAATATACATGTTATAGTAATGGACGTCAATACTGCTTATAGTATTTTACAAGTCTCGCAAGACACATCGAATGAAGAATTAAAGAGAGCTCATTATATGGCATGCTCTCTTTACCATCCAGACAAAGGTGGTGATAGACAAACATTTGCTAAATTTCAACAGGCGTATAAAACAATAGTCCATTTCCGCAAAAATGGACATAATTTCCATCAAACTGACGCGCCTGAAGATTTCCATAGTTTAAAAAGTAAAAGCAGAAGGGAGCCGATATCGAAGGACAAATTTCGTTTTGATCCCGACCAATTTCGTCGAACTACACAGGACGGGCAAAAATTCGATAAAGAACGCTTTAACCAGAAGTTCCGTTCCCAAAAAATATCAGAAGAGGACAAATTGGATTTCACTTATGGTGTCGATGATTCTGGCGAACACGAAAGAGATAAATCCCGTTACGAAAGAGAGCAAAATTCTATTACCGCACAAGCAGAAAGTATTACTCCTATGTTTGGCAAACGCGGATTTGACAACGAAACCTTCCAAAAAGTGTTCGTACATCGTAAGAAACAACACAAGCAAAGGAAGGGGGAGCTTACTGAACGCGTCGATCCTAAACCGTTGGCCGCCAGTGGTTTGATAGAATGTACTGATGTTAATAATCCTAAACAGTCCGCCAATGTAGTTACATCAGGAGCAGCTAATTTCGGTGATGCTTATAATATGCCGAGTAATCCAGATCAATACAATAAAAAGTATATGGATGATATGAAAAAACGTCCAGACATTACCTCCGAATCAAAATTATCCAACGCTGAAATTAAGAAACGTATGAACAGATATCATACAGCAGCTGATCGGTTTAAATTTAATAAACAAAAGTTATTAACCGACAGGAACACTGCATTATTGGATATTGGTCCAGGTGATTCCGTCAAGGCAAGTGAAGCTCTTCGTGAACAGCAAATGAACTTATATCGAAGCGAACAAAATCAGCAAAATCAACAGCGTAATAGGGATGAACCTAACACCAATACTAACACTAACACTAATAACGCTAACATTAATGATGAGTATAGTAGAATGTTGCAATTGAGACAACCTATATTACCACCCATGGATCCAAATGCTTTAATGTCCCGCCCACAACCCGTAGATAGACCAGTCATGAAAGATGCCAGACTTGGATATACTCCAATCAGTCCAGCATTATTACAACCGCGTTCACAGGAGCAATATCAACAACAACAACAATACCAACAGCAACAGCAACAGCAACAGCAATATCAAAGAAATCCACAACAACAACTGCAGGAACTACAAGATCTACAACAATTACAACAATTACAACAATTACAACAATTACAATTACAACAACAGCAACAGCAACACCAGCCAAGACATAATAAACCTAATAAACCTAATTCTAAGTCAACTGACAAGGAATTACGGAAACTTAAAAAGAAACTGAAAGATCAAGAGCGTGTAATAAGGGAAATACAAAAACAACAGGGTGGCAGCAATTGGTAATTTAATTGGTTATAGTTATAGCACGTTATGATGTGATATATTTTATACATATCATAATATAATATGGCTGGCGGCTTGATGCAACTAGTTGCCTATGGTGCCCAAGACATATATCTTACGGGCAACCCTATGATAACGTATTTCAAGGCAATATACCGAAGACACACTAATTTTAGTGTCGAATCTATACAAAATACATTTGAAACCGATCCAACATTTGGAAGTCGTGTTTCTGCACTGGTGGCTCGCAATGGCGATTTGATGTCACATGTGTATATACAAGCACAATTACCCGATGTAGCAGAAAAAGGTTTACCTGATTTCGGTATAACCGATGACGGATTCAATATGCCCAACCGAAGATATACACGATGGATTGATAATGTGGGTCATTATCTTATTAAAACTGTAGACATAGAAATAGGGGGACAACTTATAGACAGACATTATAGCGACTGGTTAGAAATTTGGGCACAGTTAACTGTTCCTGCTAGTCAGATGGAAGGTTACCGGACAATGATTGGTCAAGACCCTTATAATGTATTTGGTCAGAACACCGGTTTACAGGCAGATGTTTTTCGCACGTCAAATAATAATCCTTTCACAGAACCGGGTAATATGCCAAGTTACACTCGCACAGCAGAGAATATATTAGTTGGACGCGAAATTTATATTCCCTTGCAATTCTGGTTTTGCAGAGACTATGGTATGGCATTACCGCTTATAGCGCTACAACATCATGAAGTTAAAATTAATGTGGAATTCAGCGAAGCACATGAACTGATAATGACACACACCGCTGAGCAGGCAGGAACTTCCGGCGAATGGGTTGCTACCAGTGCAGAACACTCTAGGTTAGTTGATCATGCCGCTCTGGATGTTTCTTTATGGATTGACTATATTTATCTAGATACCGACGAAAGACGCAAATTTGCGCAAGTTTCTCATGAATATCTGATAGAGCAAATGCAGACAGCGTCTGATATAGTAGAATCGGGAACAGATGCTAGACCTCAAATGAACAATGTGGATTTATTTTTTAAACATCCTGTCAAAGAACTAGTGTGGGTATGCAAGGGATTCGAAAATGGAAGAGAGTGGTGCAATTATACTAACACGCAAATGAATTTAAAGCCACCGTTAAGTTCTGTGTCGATAAACGCAGAAAGCGATGGGGTTTTTGCCGTGCCGCAAGCAGGATTAGCAGGATTGAATAACAAAAGAGTTAGTGTTGATTATGATATAGATGTAGTCTATCAAGTAGGTCTCGGTGGTGGTGGACAATTGCCAAAAGGTACTGAATTGACAGTGGTATCAGATGACTCTCTAACAACTTTGACAAACGCCAGTTTGTATTTCAATGTCAACGAAGTTATTAATTTCCATATAGGTGACTTAGTGGTGTTAAGTGACCAAGATCCACTTACTGCGGACGAAGACGCCAAATTTGTACAACTATTGGTATCTGCTACAGATTCTAATCACAAGCCAACTACTTTTGTTACAATGACGCCAACTACAGGGTTATATACATTATATTCCTTCGCGTCTACGATAGACCATACCGGAGGAACTGGTACAGTTACAGTGAATGGTATTACAGATTTAACTGCTGGTTCGACTTCGCAGATCATTACCCGTTCTGATCTCATTGATTTTGCAAGTTACAACTGTACACGTCCCTATAATTCTACAGGATTAGCCAGCAACCCAGTAAAATTTGCTAAACTACAAATAAACAACTATGATCGTATCGCTACTAGACAGGGTAGTTATTTTAATTGGTATCAGTGTAAACGTCATCATACAAATATACCCGAAAGTCCCGGTATCAATGTTTATTCATTTGCACTAAAACCCGAAGAGCAGCAGCCAAGCGGAACATGTAATTTTTCGCGATTGGAAAGGTCCCGTTTGATTTTATGGATAGGTAGTTTATACAATGGAGGGTCTAGGGGTACAGCTATGCCTGTTGGACAAAGTATGCGAATTTACGTGTACGCTAAAAGCTACAATGTTTTAAGGATTATGAGCGGGATGGCAGGGCTTGCGTACCATTCGTAATACATAGTTTATATATGCAAGTCATGACTTTTCACGTCATTGTCAAGGGTCCTAATATCGACACATCTAGATTTCCAGACAGGAAATATTTATGTGCCCTTTGAATATCCTGAGGCTAAACGGAATTATACCGTGGTTTATTGTTACGCATAACATTATAAATTTTTTTCAATATATAATAAATCATGTTAAAGATAATGAAATCCAACTGGATGTCATACGAGAGCTCGGTTTATGATAACCGAGCTCTAAAGTTGCAGCAGAGTGGTCGTCATGCGATTTCGTAGAATCTTCGCGCTTGTTTGAAAGGAATTATATGTTCATGTACATTGTCTTGGTCAAATATACCAAATACAGAATCCCTGTCTGTGTCAAACGTTTTCTTGTGTGTTAACCCATTGTTAATTTACTTGTAAGTAAAATACATTTGTTTTCCGTGACATACCAAGTATCCCAAATATCGTTCAATAACATGTTCCGTTTGTAAATCGGGTATACCTTTGTACCCATTTTGAAACAACTGGTATGCATTGGTTATATTATGATCGATTAAAAACTGTCGTGAACCTGGTGTTATAGCCACATTGAATGGATTTTTACGGTAGATCTCATAATACTTATCGAAAATGTTTTGGTCTTTCATAGCATTGACCCAAATAGTATCGACTTTGTTAATGTGAGTTAGTTCCTCATATATTTCACTTAATTTAGGTTTAAGACTAGACAGAAACTTGTATCTAGTGTTGAACATCGTCCCTCCAATGAAGGGGAATTTAGTTGTTCCATGCAATGGGAACAAATGTTCTAGTTTTTCAAATATGGTATTGTTATAATCACCGTCATTCATATCGTATTGGCATATCCATTTACCAGAAACCACTGTATCATGATTCAAATGTTTTCTTAAATTAATGTTGATTATACTGTGCAAATCACGTCTCCATGCATAGTCTCCTTTGCTGTGCAGATACATTAAATACTTAGGGTTAATGTTCTGATTTGACATATACTGCATCCCTACTATAAAACCACCTATATCATAGCCTCGGTTGGGCATAAAAATTAGAATGTCCGAATTTAATTTTTTGTATCTTAACTCTTTTTCATCTGGCGACCCATCCATATCGAACAATAGTATGTTATCATTTAACTTTTTGAATTTACGCTGTCCTGATTCAGGCGTTAATATTTTTGCTATGGTAATGACCTTGACATCTCCATCATTTATCATGCGGATATATTGAATTATATTCTTATAGTAGGATATTATGTCATTATCGTCGAGATTAATCCACATAGATAATATTACATACTGTGAACATTGGCTGTTTTTATTCAAATGACATGGTTGAGTAAAATTATCTGCTACATAACTATGAATGGTCCGTGCTTGACATTGTGTAATTTTAGTATCTTCTATTATTTGGCTGAATTTAGGTAATATGTTGCATGGGTCATTATTATGATTATCAATACTGTGTATTCCATCGATAAATGGATATTCTTGCCATACATTTCCGTCTAGATATATTACAGGAATACCTAGATATAAGGCTTCTAGCACAACATATGGGTTAAAATCTTGTCTGCTGGACAGAAAAAACCAGTCCCATGTGCTTATGTGTTTTATTACATTATCATGACTCATATTACTGTAATGAACGACATTATTAGGCATTTTAGGAAAATCGTGTGATTTTAGTTCCTGTTTGTTTCCCCCTATCCAGTAAAACTTATGTTGATGAAGTTGTTCGGCAATGCGGAAGAATATGTCAGTTCCCTTCCTAAGACACAGTGAACCAACCATACCTATATGCAGAGGCAACGTTTTTGACCGCTTGGATTTTCTTTTGATCTTTATCAACGGTTTGGTTAGATTATAATTGTTTTTTAATAGTTTAACTGTTACAGAAGATAGAAAATTAGGATTGATGATAGAATCTATGTTGCGGGTTCTCAGGGATGTCTGCATTTTCTCCTGTATACTATAAACCAATTTTCCCTGTATAAGAGAAATGATACTTTCTTTGTAATGACGGGGTAATTTTAATATCTTCATGGAAATGGAACACTGAACGCTCCGATATTTCATGTAATATTGTATTGTCGAAGTGGGTAAAAATGGAATTAAAATAAATAAATACCGGATCATACCGTATAACTAAGTCCAGGAAAACATACAAATCATTAAAGTAATAAATAATAGTCACATTATCTGGCAGTAATTCCCGATAATAATTATCATTATACGCAAAGGGTAGTAAAAAGCACATGTTATCAAATATATTACGTTTTGAATAGTGACTCACCAAGTTTGCCAAATATATGGGTGCGCCGGTTATTTCTGATTCATGTGCCACAAAAAACAAGCATGAACCCTGCTTTACAATATCCGTTTCTTCAGTTAATCGTTGCTCATGATAGCCGTGGCTTAAGTAATGTGTCCATGGATCTATTTTTTTCTGCTCAACTTCTGCCAAAGATTCAAAATTCTTCATGTAAGATGATGGAGAAAAATTAAAAGGAACGCCATTTTGGATGTTATCTTTTATTAATTCGATGTTTTTGTGGTTTGTGTTGCAATAATGGTGATATTTGTTGTAACAGATGGCGTTAAGGTATTTTCTTTTATGGTGTATATAATGATGTATGCATTCATTGTCCGTTAATTTTTTTAAATCGTAGTGCATCATTCGGTATTTCTCAGGCGTAAAATCCTTGGGAATAATATTCGTGTTATAAATGCGGCCTTCCCTTTTGCCATGTGTTATATAATGTACCATTGCTTGTGTATCATCGAGATTAGCGAGATCGCGATTAAGACTTTTATAAACCTCGGCATCAAAGTTTTTTGGGATATTCATATTATACATGCGACCTTCCTTCTTACCATGATGTATATAATGTTCAATGGACTGTTGTTCCGTACATTTTTTTAAATCTGGATGCAGGGAAATGTAAGTTGATGCCACGAAATCAGGTGGCAAATTAGGGTCTGTCATTAATTTTATATGGATAATATTATAACTTATTTACATATCTGCTCGTATATTCTTTAGTTATGGATAAATGCTTCGAAACCGCCGGGAAGTTTCTTCCATTTAGTGTGTTCGATATATGATATTGTTGCAATCACAGCAAACGATAGGTAAAACAACATTTCTGCAGCAATTTCATTGTACTGAAAAAAACAATTGAATGGCACACCTTTATGAATATAATAGTTAAGAGAATAAAAGGACAATATGGAAGTCAGGCACTGCCAACCAGCGTAAGTTTTCCATTGATTGTCTGTATGTGGATAATTCACAGTAAAATCATGTTTACTGCGAACAATGGTCCATGCAAAATTTAACACAGTTAAAATAATGAATACTATGATGATACCAACTTGGTTGCCCGCTGAACAATCGATGTTCTCGAACACATAACGGTTCATCATAGTCATAGCTATCAAAACAGCCGTCGGTGTATTGTTATGCATATACTGAATAATATTTTTGACAGCACCGGCGTCATCTGGGTCAGTTTCTGGCAAATCTAATGCAAATTCTTCCATGCTCATATACTTTAAATATTACGATCACATTTAACATTAAAAGAGCACAAAAGCACAAGAGCACAAAAGCAAAAGTAAAGTGAACATATTTGTAGTTTAATGTCTTCATCAATTGTTCGAAATGCTCTAATGTCAGCTGAAAAAATTAGTGATGTGCTAGTGGACCAAAACAGGTTAAAGTGTCTAGTCAACCAAAACCAGTATTTTACACACGAACTCGAAACTATCCCAGATGTTAGTAATCAGAAACAATCAGGTCGTTGTTGGATGTTTGCGGATCTTACATTTTACAGGACGACAATAATCAATAAATATAAACTAGACAAATCATTTGATTTTTCCACATCATGGCTCTTCTTTTATCATAAATTAGAAAAATTTCGACGTAGTCTGTTATTACTACAAGAGAATCCTGACTTACGTAAGAGTAACAGTAACAATAGTTTGAAATATGGGTATTGTACCAGTACAGGCGATGGAGGATATATGGGAGACACTCTTAATTTAATAGAAAAATACGGTATCATACCGAAAGAAGCATATGGTGAAAGTAACAATACTGAAAAAACAAGTGAGCTTAATGGTTTGGTACGCCGTTTGCTTAAGGTTTATGCATATCGTATGCAATTAACTGACGATGAGAAGTTGTTGGAACTTCTAGTTGAACAGGGCATTGCGGAGTGTCGCAATTTGTTAGAATTATGTTTAGGTGTTCCACCATCGCAATTTACGTGGCAATATCGCGGCAATGATGATATGTCTAAAAGTCGAGAAATTAAACATAGTAGTGCACCGTTCAAAAGGAAATATTACGAAATTCAGGAATATACACCCGTCGAATTCTGGGAAATGGTAAAGTATTCTGCCAAACATAATTTGTCTAGGGTATCATTGGTAAATGATCCACTGAAAAACATAGGTGTTCATGTGGCAAGTATCCCAGAATGTACAAATGTTTATGAGAATATGAGACACAGGACTTATATTACTGCGACCATGGATGTAATATTAGAGTATGTTAAAAATGTTATCAGAGAGGGGTTGCCCGTTATATTACATTGTGGTGTGGGTACTGTACATGATTTTTACTATAACAGCAATTTAGGAGTGATGGATAATGGAATATTTGACTATGAAGACTTATGTCCATCATTAAAGGGGTTTGACAATCTCAAAGACAAGGTGTCCAGTCAGATGGAAAGCGTTAATCACGCTATGTGTATTGTTGGTTATAATAAATTAAACAACACATGGAAAATACAAAATAGTTGGGGAAAAGAAAGAGGGTACTCCGGTTACTGGTTGGCCACTACAGAATGGTTTCATGCGCGAATATGCTTGTTTAATATTCCTCTGACATTGTTATCTGAGGAACATCAAGAATTAGCCAAATCTAAAACTACGGACCAAGTTAAATTGGATGATCCTTACTAATATGTACTTTAAATGGCTTTTCCGTATCCAGATTCCCGGACATTGTCTGTATACCGTTCACTTAAAATGGCTTTTTCATAGCTAACTAAATGTCCTTCGGGAGAAAAAGCAATTTTGGCTGCCAGGCCGGTATAAATTCGAGCTCCAGCGGATACTAACAATTCGCCCAACTGATCTCCCATCGTATCCAATGTATCTGAACGGATAAGTATCAATTTATATTTGCTGTCATGCTGAAAACGTTTCCATTCGATAGGCTTCTCTGTTTCTACCAGGTCATTAATAGCTTTTAAATTTTTCTGCAGTTGTAATATCTGCAAGTCTTTTTTATTACGATATTTAGAGTATATATGTGACAAAAATACACCTCCGGGTATCTTCGCGGCCAAAGCAACACATCCCGACAATCCTTCTGTTGCTAAACCGAAATCATTACTCTCCATATTAGCTAGAGTAAAACCAGCACCTTCGTCTAGTGTAACCATATATACACACGCATCAGGTGGCATAAGTTTCGATAAATTGGAAACTTCCGGTATTTTACGGTGTATGATTGTTCTTTCAATTGCTGGTTTGTTAGGACATTGGTAAATTGGATGATTGCTGTCCAGTCCTCTTTCTTTGCATCTTGAACACGGCATATAGTACTATATAGATAACTTATCTATTTCGCCCTGGATAAGTTGTAGTTCTGACAAAACCTGATGTCCAATATCTTTACGGTAGTAATCTAGGTTACGGTAGAAAAGTCTAAATACAATCTTTAAATATTCACGTGCTAGTGTGGTCTGTTCCCTATCGAAATGTTTATACCGTATGAAGTTGTGTTGTTCATCTACTTCTATCAGAGCGCGTAGTTTATCATACATGCGACCAGGTAAAACGACCGATAGTGTATCATAACAGAAATATGCTGGTTCCAAACGGGATAACACGTGATATTTGCTGTCCGACAATAACAGGTTCATCGCAAGGTAATTTCTTAGTAGATGTGTTATAACACCACCCATCGAAAAATGCTCAAATAATTCATAAAACTCAGGATGATGCAATTTCGCGTCCTCTATCTCTGTGTCTGTCAAATTGTCAGTATCGTCAGGCCAAGACGGTATATTGTAGTTTGGTTTATCACTACTGGTACTTTTAAATTCTTCTAGAGTGTTTACAAATACTTTGGCAAAATGTTCTTGTGACTTTAGGTCATCTAGTTTCAAGTTTCCCCAACGGAGCTTGTGTGACAGATGTGTCATTAGTAAATCGTTCCGGATCATTTTTACCATAACATGCAGTCACCATCTTCTATTGTACCAACAGTTTGCAAAACATTTGGTTTAACTTCTTTATATATGTTTTTTTCCTGTATATCTGAATAGTAATCAAGATAGTCATCAGATATACTATCTTTTTGTAACATTGCAGGTTCTGCTGTGAATTTAATAAGTTTACCATCTATTTGAAAACCTGTATTTTGTAATTCGCCTACACGCATCATGCTGTCTGTGTCATAAAAGTACTTGTCGTACATATAATACTGTTTTCCCTCGATCTCAACAAAATAAATACCTACATCTTCCTTGGTAGTGATGTGCGTGACTGGCGGAACTATAGATTTAACTATTTTAGATTTAGATTTAGATTTAGATTTAGCGGGAACCTCGCCCAACATACATGAGTCTAGGTCAGGCATACTGGATGAATAATTAGAATTAGACGTGGTTTCGGTAGTCTTAGGTTTAGCTGGTTTAGATTTAGATTTAACTTTAACTTCAACTTTAGCATTAGCTGCTGGTTTAGCTTTAGCTTTAGGTTTTACATTTACCTGGACCTTAGCATTAGAGCTGGTTTTAGGATTATTTTTCCGTCGCGTGCTCGGTGGTGCATGTATAGGGTCATAACCTTTCAGGGGGTCGCTCTTACTATTAATTAAAGCTGGCAATTGTTCATGTTCCAGATATGCTTCATATGTGTTTTTTAATAATTCATAACCTGGTGTCATCTTCAGATCTTCTTCTTCTAAAAGATCCGTCAGAGCACCACGCAGAGAATCATTATGTTCCTCTAATATTTCGATGTGTTTGACTAATGGTGTCATCAGTGATTTTAGCTGTTTGAGTAAATCAGTCATTGCAAAGTAAAGAGGCTCATTTTTAGTTTTTTAGTTTAATGAATTCAAGAACGTCTTACCTATATCTAACAGTGAATCACCCGACATATCATAATCCTCTGCAATCTTGGCTATAAATTTAACGCGTGCCTCTTCCTTGAAAGCTATGGTTATTATATCGTTTTCCTCAGTTTTAGTTTTGATTTTGTAGTCAACATGTTGTTTCATTAAATGTTGAGCTATTAAATGGGGCATACCTGAGAATTCACACTTTGGCATGGGACATTGTATTTTTTTCAGTTCGCATACCTGTTCATGCTCTATTCTTTTGCCATGTGTTAACGCATACCCACATTCACATTCCCATGGTATATTTTTACAATAACGTTCTAAATAAAACAAATGTTTCCAAGGCGCATCGTTGTCATTCATGCATATGGGACACACAGCCATATTTTGGTTAAGCATAAGACATTTTTTACATACAGGATGGCCACATATTTTTTCCATAGGTTCCGTCAGTATATCCTTACAAACAGGGCATTCGGTATCCATTCATTAGAATTATATCAATCAATTTCAAATACAGATTATAAATTGATCCTTTTCTATTATTAATGAATGGAATGTCTAAATATGTTGAACTATACCGTAAATTCACCGATTTTGTGGAAACCCCACCCAAGAACCTTGAATTAGGACATGTTAGCAATGCACCCACAATTTATGATGATTATGGCGACAAGAGCGCGACGGAGTCTATATTGGCCATCGCGGTAAAATGTTTGATGTCGGGCGATGAAATGGTTTCCCGCATATTTCACCAGGAAAAGGGAGTGAACATTAATATCACATATGAAGACAAATCAAAGCGGTCATACTATTATAGCGGTAACAGCACTCAAACATTATACACTTATAATAGTCGAATATTGTTAGAACATGCGGAAAAGGCACCATATGGCAATACTAAAGACGGCGTTACAGGTGTTGACGAAAGTGTTCGTCTATGTTACCAAATAGTACATGGTGAAAAGTATAAAATTCAGGACTTACCAGAAAGTCTTGTCGAAACTATCAATAACAACATGTACCCTGGTAAAGATATAAAGATAGTTCCAAACAAAATGAACATCTATTTAAAAGGTGGTCATTTTGCTCGTCACAAAGACAGTCCCAAACCGGGTGTAATTGGAACCGTCGTTGTTTTCGACAATAATACTACGTTTGAAGGAGGTCATTTGGTTCTGGAAGATACCGAGAATAACTTGTTGAAATATAACAAGGGTATAGTCGCATTTTATAACAATATTCCGCATTGGGTAGAACACGTAACTGACAAGGTGAGGATTACTACAACCTATTACATTATGGAAAACGGTGATGAGGAAGATGAAGATTCAGATTCAGATGAAGACTCGGATATGGATATGGAAGATAGCATAAAAATACTTAAGAAGCAGGAACCTTTCGGTGTAATTTTGTCTGAAACATATGGCGACGGTGAAAAGTTCCTCAAAGGACAAGACAAAATATTGGGCGATAGATTAAATTGTAATTTTAGAACTACCATGCTGCCCGTTATTTTGAAATACAATCAAACATACTGTGATGGTGATGGTGATGACGAGATAGATATTACTTGTAGTGTTTATAGGTGCATGCCAGTAGATTTCATAGCATACAGCACAAAGACAGATTACACTCGAAATATATATGATCATATTGAATTCATTCACACGGGAAGCAGAGCTGGTGCTGACGAGCAATATGGTAAGATGATAAAATCTGAACATCAAGATTATATAGAACACGTGGGCAATGAATGCCAGGAGGGATTTTACGACAATGTTTATCTGCACCGTGTATTGGTTGTTGAAAATAAGTAATTATAAGTTCATGAACTCAAGATATTGTGCAAGTTCACGTTCGTATTGCTCGTTAAACATATCCAAAACCTGTTCTTTGGTTAATTCAGGATTTTCCAAGGCATTCTTAATCTCAATTAGTCTCTTCTGTTCATATGTACCCTTTGAAATAAAATGGCTAAACTTACTGTTTTGATGATCCATTTTCCAGAGGCATTCTTCTACGTCTGACATTAAACAAATGCGACCATCTTTCCATAGTTCTGAGTCTTCGAAATGTGCTTTTAGTTTGTCATTAATTTCATTTGTCCCGTTAAAAAGATATTGTCCTTCTGCATTACATAAATACACGGCCGTACTATGAAAATTATACGATACACTTACTGTAAAATACCAAGGCTTACCATCTAGAAGTTTGCTTTCCTCGGTCCCTTCGTTGAAACGATAAATACCGTTGCAATAAATATTCATTCCTTTCTGGTTAGATACAAGGTGGATGTTAGGTGGGAGCTTCATATAATGATTGTTTGGTTGCTTCAATTTTTTAACAAAGTAATACATAACATAACGTATCTAATTTATTTATCTCTTAATAGATACGGTAATCTTGGGTTTAGGTTTAGATTTAATTTTAGGTGTAACTTTAACATTAGTTGTAACTTTGACATTAGCTTTTGCTTTAGATTTAGATTTGGCCTTAGATTTTGATTTAGATTTTGAACTAGATAGGTTAACTTTAACAGTCTTTTTGGGGCCAATTATTGTAATATCGTTGGTTTCTAGCCATTCCTTATATGTTAATTTCCATTCCGTTCGAAGTGCGTCTATGTCATCTATCCACAGATCTACATCTGTCACACTCTCTAGTTCGGTGAATTTCTTTTCTAAGGTATCCATTTCCTTTTTCAGTTGCGCTAGTTTGTTCTTAGTCAAACTGCGGAAAGACATGTTCAGTAAATAGTCGTAACTAGCGTCTTTTGTTTTTTTAGCTCCTTTTCCGTTGCCTACTATATCACTAGTGTCGGCGTTTTTAGCATACTTAGGATATGGCGGTTCTGCATTTTCAAGAATTACTATAACCTCCGATTCATCCTTTCTATTAATAGGTAATATGCCATCCATATATTCTTGAACGAAACGATAACGCGAACTAGATTTGTCAAAATCATAACGATGCGTCTTAATCCAGTATTGACGACGTTTTTCATAGTATGAACGGCGAATATCACAAAATTCACTGATGATATCCAGTGGAGAATAATATTTCTTAATTTTGTTGTCCTTGTCAAATAGATGCATATTTTTAGTACAAAAACCGAAGGCGAGTTTCATGTTTTTCTCGAACTGGTATTTTGTTGCATGGTTAAGTTCTTGCTCTAGTACACCGTCTTCAAACTCCACATCAACCACTAAATCCGTATCGGTGGCTTTGATAATATCATAGTCTTTGACTAGACCTACCAGTGTGCCTGAACCTTTACCAGTGGTCGACATACTCGAACCTTTGCCCGATGTCTTAGATTTGGACACCTTCGTGGGACCTACTTTACCTCCCTTCTTTTTCTCAGTAACCAAGTGCTTTTTCTTCGAGTCATCGCCCAACAAACCGTTTAGGAATTCAATATACCCTTTGAACGACTTACAAAAATTAGTACCAACCGGTATTTCAGTAATTCTTATGCGATCTTTACCCAACTTAGACCAGCGACCAATAGTAATAAAACTTTGTGGTCCAGTTTTTTCGACGGTTCCGTTGTAACCGCGGAACCATGGGAGCATTTCCTTCATTGGTTTTCCTTTTATATATGCCATCTGATTATCCATAATCTCGTCGGGGTTATAGCTATATACACTCGAAGAATAACCAGTACCTATTCCCTGCATACCATTGCCTATAATAAGAGGAATAGTGGGTAAATAGAAATCTGGTTCAATAACCTGCCCTTCTTCAACTTTAAAGTTAAGCAAGGGAGTATCCAGACTATTAAAGATTTTACGGCAAGCATTCGTTAGATATGTATAAATATAACGGGTGGCAGCAGCATCATCGCCTTTCTTTAGATCTTTACCACCACCCATACGACTACCGAAACTACCAGCAGGGTACAACAAGTTGATATTACAAGCACCTACGTAATCTTGTGCTAATCCTACAATGGCACTATTTAAACTCAATTCGCCATGATGATAACCTGCATGCTCTGACACATAACCGGCCAATTGCGCTACTTTAAGTTCTTCCGTCAAATTTCTTTTAAAACAAGCGAACATAATCTTTCTCTGAGATGGTTTAAATCCGTCCATTATGCTAGGTACGGAACGTTGCACATTGGCAATACTGTACTCTTTTAGTTGATTGTTAATAAACTGGACATAACTATATTTATTTTTCGTACCTATCTGTGGTGCAAATTCAATGGTGTCATCATCATTGTTCAGCCAATCTTTACGGGCATCTTCATTTCCTTTAGAAAAAACCATATCAAAATGATATGCCGTAATGTTTACCGTTTTGTATTTACCTCCTTCTTTACAATCCATGTCTGGTACATGAACGTCGTCGGTATCCCAAACATAATTCGTGACACGCATGTCTTTGATCAGTTCGCGAGCCTCTTCAGGTTCAAACGTACCTAATCCCTTGTAATACTTAAACTTCCAACCCTTTCCTTCATTGTTTTCTGACATCCATTTCTCAAACTGTGTGTCAGTGTAAAAATTAATGCTGTTGATTGTTTTTCCGCGCGCGTTTGTCTTTTTAACTTTAATAATCGGTGTCGCGATATCACAAACGAAATCTTCTAACTGAAGTAGTGACGGCCATTTGGCGCTAAACAGGTTCATAATAAGAGCTTTAATATGGTGACCATCCTTATCATAATCGGACATAATCATAAGTCTGTCGTAACGGAGTTCCTTGGTACTGGTGTAAACTTTACCCTCAACTAAGCCAAAAATCTTCTTGATCATCATTATTTCCTCATTATGTTCTAACTGTTTGACAGTGGCTTGCCTGATGTTTAACAATTTACCACGAAGAGGAAACCAGCCCCAATATTTATGTTGGTCGTTAGGCATACCCTTAATACCCTTAGCCATAAAGTTGGCGGCTGAGTCACCTTCTGTTAAGACGCATGTTGATATACCTTTGCGTTTTGGCCCAGCCTCACGCGCATCCACAAGTTTGGGATGGTGGATCTTACGAGCACGAGCATTTCCGTCAGTAGCTTTATCCAGACCCTGTTTAGTTTTGAACACTGCTAAAGCCTCAGCTCTTTTAAGAACCCCCAATTTTACAACGGATGCTACAAAATCATCATTTAATGTACATTTGCTTCCGAATTTCTCGACCAGGCTTGTCATCTTCCGCTTTGTCTGAGAGTCGAATGTAGGATTCTCTATTGAACACTTTACAAAAACCATTAGGTTTTGTCTGATAAATGATTGTTTGATATCAACCTTTTTCTTACTGTTTTCTTTAATCTGCAAACCTATTTTTTTGGCCAAATTGTCTGCTACATGGCTAACATGTCTGCCACCAATGTCCGTGCAAATGCCATTTACAAATGAAACATGTTCAAATTCACCTTTCGGGCTCAAACACACACCAACCTCCCAGTCTTCATTGACTTTTTGGAATACTCGTCCAGTTTCCTTATGATTGCCTATATATAAGTTGATATATTCCTCAAAATCGGATATTTTTACCTTTTTATCATTAAGATATACGGAAGCATACGACCGCGTGCAAGCAGCAGCGTCAATAACCCTTTTCTTTAACAACAACCAATCTTGCATTTTGCTAGGATCATCCACTTCGAATCGTTCGTAATCAGGTAAATATGTAATGCGTGTAAATGGTGCTTTGGTATACTTAACAATTTCGGGAGGTTCTACGATAGTCATATTGTCCCGGAATGTTTGTTTGTACTTAAGTTTCCGTTTTCTGTCTACTGTTTCTAACGTAAACACCTTGCTAAAAAGATTGGCAATTTTCGCTCCAAGACCATTTTTACCACCAACCTTTTGCTTTTTTTTCTTATCGAAATTGCCACCAGCCAATAAAACACCGAAAACCATTTCTGGTACATATTTATTACTCTTAGTGTGTTTTGCTATATCTAACCCGTCGCCATCGTTCTCCAATGTTATTAGGCCAGTTATCTCATCTATATTACATCGCAATTTAGTGACTTTCTTTAGGTCGGCCTTGGGGTTATTCTTCAACAAATATTCAATTCTATTGTGTTGATCTATCATGTTTACCAATAATTCATCGAATAGTTTGAAAAAGCACTCAATATAAGTAATGTTGTCTTTGTAAATTAGACCAGACTCTTCCGAGTAACACCACACAAGATCTGTCTGCGGAGTAATACTACCAGCATATGTATCTGGATCGCTTAAGATGTGGTCCCGTAATTCTTTTTGACCATACTCATCATCAATATTGCCACCCATGTAGGATACTTCTGATGATTTGGATGATTTGGATATTTCGGATGTTGTATCACTCACCTTAATTTTCATCGTTGGCTTCACCGTGACCTTTATCTTGTCAGACATTATTAGTTGAAAAGAGTATCATTTTTAAGTTAGTCTGAATGAACAATTATGACATTGAATCTTATGCACATCATCACTCTAAAGAAATCGTAGAGCAATGGATAAGAACCAAATGGTCTAAGATGAGAGAACTGCATCACGAAACTATAACATTCGGTCCTCTCAGTTGGAAAATAAATTGTATGTTTGGTCCAGGTGTTAAACAAGAATATCCCATATTAAAAGCAAAATCAGGGAATCTAATTGGTTTCGGAGCAGAATGGACCACTTATCCTGATTTAGACAAGGATAAACTTGCAGAACGTGGTCAAAAAGTGGAAATGGTACTAGATTTAGTTATATCCGAGGAAGGTAAACCTAAGTACGGGATAGAAATAGTCCATACTCATGCCTGTTCTAAACACAAACGGGAAGCTATCAAAAAACTTCGACCGGATTTCAAAGTTTATGAACTAAGCGCCAACTGGGTTATGTCGCAATTATATGGTCGTATTCCTACCAGCGTCCCCTTGGTAGAGATTATAAATTGATTGTGACAAATTATTTATCATGACCGAACCCAATTATCAATTCATACTTAATCTGGCTCTTGTGTCAGAGGGCATACGACCGGCGTACAGTTATGATAGCCGCAAAGCGCCTCCCAGTCATCTACATGATAATATTCTTATGCATCAAGATGACAATAGGGAAAAACATACATATCACCGTATATATTACAGAAATGATGCTGAAATTAAAGCAAACTTGGAAAAATATGTCTCATCACCTAAAAAAAGCAGTGAACGCCAAATAGCACTAGGTAAACTGTTAGGGTATACTAACTACTGTAGCGATTTCAGTAAACTAGTATCAGGTGTCATATATACTGCACGTATAAATGTTATCAGTGAACGTTCTGGAAGACCTGTTATGCAACGTGTGCACCTATGGGGTGAAAAAATCAAAGTAAGTCAAATAAACCTACCGCAGTTTCTGATTAATGCTACAAAAATACGAGATTGTTTATCTGAATTGAAATTATGTAAAAGTACAGCCTTCGAGATATCTATTTAATTACGCATCACGCATTATTACCTGGGTATGGCGGGGGTGGATCATAATAATCCCAACCAATCATTACTTTGTCGTTTTGAGCTGAAACAATTACAATTAAAATTTAAACTGTAACCAGATCTTGCGTATTCCCACCACACTGTGAGTACTATAACTGTCAGAATATATAGCGAAGGTATAGCCAAGTTAACCCATTGTCCTGCATTGTATCCAATATTCGCTTTTACCTGAGATACAGACCATGGATTATAGTATACGGGTGTGCTTTCTCCCACCAAGGGATAGCTGTCACGGAAATTACTGACACATTCAGTGTCATTTAAACTACAACTTTGAACACGTGTAGTTTGAACCAATCCTCCGTTAACTATGTACTCTACGTCAACGTACACATTATTGCAAATTCCCCGAACCTGTGTACATGCACGATTTTCTACGCTTCGCACACATACTGTTTCCCACCAACCGCATCGTGGATAACAATTTTGACTACAATGACGTCTAGTTCCGCTACCCGTGCATGTGGTATCGCAATGAGTGGTCCAATATCGGCACTGTTGTTCAGATTCGCAGCAATGATAACCTGTTTGGCATGGTGTGGACCATTGCAATGAACCCGGAGATAGTAGTTGTTGCGCAGCAGATGCGCAGCTTGTACCATAATAGTTTGAACAGCCGCAATTGACTGTTCGTGTACAATCATATGGTTCAGTAGTTTTTGCAGTGACATATTCGTATGTTTCTTTCCAATGATTAACTTCAACTTGATCATCATATATAGCCAAACCGTAAACTAGCCAAAACCACATCCATGCCAACAATGTGAATGCCCAGAGCCAAGGCAGCAGGGCATTGGTGTCCCGATTCAAATAAACTATAGTCATAATGATACTGAAAAGAACGCATGCTGTAGCCCCAACGCCAAACAATACATCTTTATGTTTCACAATGCCTGGCTCGCTTCCCTCTTCAGCCGATTGTGTGCGAGGGCAACTTGCAGTATCTGGTTTTAAGGTAAGTTCCTCGCAAATCTGTTCTTTCTTGTTGTCTTCGTTAATTTGATTAGCGGTGATGTTATTATTCAGCTGGTTGATGGGTACATCAATATAAAGACCCAAGAGCACCTTGTCATTATCATACACTGGTAATCCAGACGTGACCATCACGCCTAGGCCCAGCAAATCTGTGTAGGCTTCTGAATAACGAGGGACGGTTACTTTAATATGTGGCGACAAGTGTTGGTCGAATTCGTGGACCAACACTTGATTCTCGGCCTTGACCTTGTCAGAAGTGTTTATTATCTTCTTATAAAAACCTGCACCATAACACACAATACCCTGTATCTGAGCACTATCTTGAAGGGTGAATGCGCTAACAATAGAATAAGTATTGACAACCATTTGTCTCGCCGATTCATAAATGTCAGGACTGTTGATACTGCGACCTCCTTGACTGAAAAAGATAGTGTAGTTATGGCAAAAAGATGTATCAGAATCCTTTTCACTGTTGCTAAACAGAGCCCCAATTTCCTCAAACACGTTGCCCAAAATAGTACCCGTGCGTTGACTCTGAACAACCGTATTGAACCAATTTTTAGTTTCTTGTTTTCGTTCTGTGGTTGCCTGAACGAGTGTATCGGTATGAGAAATAATCCCCGTTTGATATAATACTACTGCGTAATAGTCGTAAAATGACAGTGAATCTATAAAAGTTACAAGCAAACTTTTGAGTATGGCGAAAGCTGCGGGCGTTACTGTATTTGTAATATCAAGAGCTAGAATATAATTACCCTGACCTACTATACTAGATCTGTAATAGGGACGCGACGGAGGATAATATGGCGTGTCGGCATTACACTGCCACTGCAATGCGGGTGAAACTGCAAAAGTAGTTGCAGAAGCTGCATATTGCCATGTGTTAAGGCCGAGTTGTTGTTGCGCATCCTGCCATATGGTCTTCAGTGCTTGCAGCGCACCAACTTGGTCAGGTTGTTCATTATTGATCTGACGAAACATGACAATATCCTTGTTGATTGAAATATTGTCATAATCGACGCTGGGACTTAGTGAGTAATCATCGTTACCGAAACCATGATTGTTTGCACACGCTCTATAAATGGTTCCTGCCGGAGGTCTATCGTTGCGAAGGACTAAAAACTCCCTAATCACCGTGTTCAACGTCGTTGAAACAGGCTTTAGGTAACTAGGTACGGCCATGCCTGTCATGAAACAGGTCATTATGATTATTATTGATAATTCAAATTCAGTTCGGCGAGACATGTTATTATTACTTAGAGGCATTTCATTTTTTTATGTATATATGCCAAAAGCCCAGTACATTCTAGGTGTAGACATTGAAACAGGTGGGCCAATACTCGGTACCCACCCCTTGCTGGCCATAGGATTTTCAGTACATTACTGGAACGGAAATTCAAATTCAAACTCAAAGTCAAAACTTACACTGGAAGATGTAATTGAAGTACATATGGAAGCGGATGAGTCCTGTTATGAAGATGACACTTTGAATTGGTGGAAAAAGCAAAAGGATGCTTGGTCCGTAATTAAAAAAGATTGCGTTTCAGACAAAGAGGCTGCTGAAAAACTAGTAGAGTTCCTGAAAAAGTGGCAAAAGATTGCCATAGACAAGGGTGCCTCCTTTAAAATAGTAACGGACAATTGTTGGTTTGACGATACATGGGTCAGTTGGTTTCTATGTGTTCATGGCAAGGACGTCGGTGGTTTACCATTAAGAAATAATTATTACACAGGCTACACTAAATGTTCTAACATGATTGATGTTAATCAACGAATACAGGCTGCTTCAGGGGACTTAAATTGTCCTATAGGCTCGTTCACACCTACAGTACCTCATGATCATACACCTGTCTCTGATTCCAGAGGTATTGTAGAAAAATATGTTAACTATATGCAAGTTACAGCTAAATACAGAAACAGAAAAACAATCGTCTGACTAAATCAACTTCTTTAATTCCCGCTCTAGATCAGATCGTTTGTATGAAGACTGTATAGATACACCGATTGATTTAAGGTAAATCTTAATGTCGGCCACATTCATGCCGCCAGCTGCCTTTGAAGCACCCGTGGCAGCCTTGACAGCTTCAGCGCTCAATACAATAGATTTAGATTTAGATGGCTTGACGGCTTTAACAGGTTTAACTGGCTTAACAGGTTTAACTGGCTTAACAGGTTTAATGGCTTTAACGGCTTTAACTGCTTTAACTGCTTTAATTTTTGGAGGTGGTTGTGTCCAGGCAACGGAACCGGAAATTTCTTCCAGTTGTTCAGCTTGTTGAGCCTGGATTGCAAATAAATGTCTGAGTTGAGCTAATACAGAATCCATTTTGTTCTTTTTTGGGACAATATTCCAAGCCTGTTTCTTATTGTTCCATTTAGCTTCAAATGCTAAATCTTTCAGTGCCTTGAGTTGTTTGTATATTGGCTTAGTGTCTCCGACAACATATAAACTTTTGCCAGTGTCACTCTTGATTAATCGCAAACCGACGGATTGTGTTTTAGTCATTGTTTTACTCATATACCATTACTCTTTAAAAAATTGATTCACTTGCGCAATATATAATGTCTGAAAAAGATCTTATTGACCCAGCACTTAACCGAATGCACAGATGTGTTGCAATCTTGATCAACCTATCACAGCGACCTCAAACGGATAGGACCAAATCTATTTATCATTTATGTCAAGAAACTATGGTCAGAACAACCACAACCTTGACTAATGCAAAAGGCATAGTCAAGGCTTATTTGGCGGCAAGAACACCGAAAGAACTAGCATCGGAAAAACATACTAATTTGAGGAAACACAACTACAAAGATAAGTTTCTTACCCGTATCAATGATGATATTGTCATACCTCTCATGAGCCACATAAGTCCAGATGTATCACTTGAACAACATTTTGCTAATCTTGTGATATTGGAAGATGCTGAAGCGGAAGCGGAATAATTATTAAACCTATTTAACACATACTGCAATATAATGTAACTTTTGTATCAGAGTCAAATACAACACGTAAATATCCGATGGGTACGTTGACAGGACATACTATATCTTTTTTCTCGCTACCGTGAATTTCCTTTAGCTCAAAAAAATCTTCGCCGTCAGGAGAAACATATACAGATGCTGTGTAGCTGTGACCTTCCCGTTCCTCGATATGTCCATATATGCAAATGTTACTGAAATTTCGACAATCTACTTTGGCTGTGGGTACACTTTTAGCAAGCAATCCGTTATGAAACTGCATATAGTTGTATTTTTCCTCTCTGATGAGCATTCTTCCTTTCGAATCGGTAGCTATCGGTATTTGTTTGTTGCCTAGTATTGTAATATCTTTTAGAGGTATATCAATATCGATCCCTTTGTTCAGCGTGACGCATAAATTACCATCATCGTCCTTTTTAAGGTCCAATTGTTCCGTTCGTTCTGAACGTTCAAAACGTTCAAAACGTTCTGTTCGTTGTCCTCGTAATTCAACAACAAGCGCTCCGTTACTGCTGTCTAGGCATTGACCATTAGAATCAGTCAGTTGTACAAAATTAGTGGACTTGTGTGACATGGTTTGATATTCTATATCAAATACCAAGTCTTCCGTACACGATTCATTCAATTGTATATGAAACTGAATATTTTCGGCAAAGTGAGTATTTACGGTCATCCATTGCGATGTGCCTTTGCACATTTTCACTTCGTAGTCGGAAGTAGGTACAGTGTCGATACGTAATGTACCATTAACAGGAACATTCACAGTCTTAAAAACAATATTGCCCTTGTTTGTGCTACAGCGGTTACTTGAGCCTTTCAATTGACCTGAACTTAAGTTTATTTTAATTTTTTTTGGTATCATTTAATAGTACAATATAAAATGATAAATGATCACAATAACATTGTTAGATATGGATAATACACAACTTCACATACAAATGGAAAACTACACAGAAGCCGAAGTTAATCGTAAATTAAAGCTAAGACTGAGAGAATTAGAATTAGCTTTAATGCGGTTATATCCAGCAGATGCCGGAATCATTACCGACATTGTCACTAAATACAGTTACCCTGTTACATCCACATTAAGGCTTGATATCGAGAAGAAAACGAGGAAAAAGCGAGAATTGCCTATAGAGATGCGTTGCGAAGCACGTACTGGTAACAATACACAGTGTCGAAGACCGAAAGGTAGCGGTAATATATATTGTTTAAGCCATCAACACACCTTACCACACGGTAACATTAACAAAACGCAACCATTGACGGAAAGAATAACCGGTAAAAGAGGACGAAAAAAGAAAAATAAGGAAGTATTCAAAACAGAGGACTTAGATAAAACAAAGTACATACAGGCAGTTTTAGTAGAAATCGGAGACACACCATATTTAGTTGATGAAAACCATATAATCTACAAATATGGTGGTGATAATATAATAGTAGGGCATATTAATGGTGACAGTGATGTCTGTTGGTTATAAAAATGAACATAACAATAATTTAATATGGATAATGAACAGCAATATGACCATGGCCACCCTGCCAATACTACGTGTTACACTTGTGGTAAGAAAGTCTATTTTTATAGTGATATTATGTATCATAAATTGTGTAATTTATGCCGAGGCGAATTGAATGAATATATGGAAAAGATGCGCAAGCGAAACTCGCTAAAAGATGCGAATGCGAATATAAATTAGATTAAATTTAACCACATTGTTCTAATTTCGTTATTTATCATATTTGTTAGTTAAAAAATGATCCATACTAATTATAATGTCAAACACAAATGAAAATGTAAATGTAACTGATGGTACAGCTGAACAGGTTGTTAGCACATTTAAACCACATCAAGAACGAGTGTTTGTTGAAAGCATGGAATTGTCCATAAAGATTCTTGCTCTGAGTAAATTCATCACATCATCGGAATTATTTAAGAATTTATCAGATGCAGACCAAGGCTTGCTAAATCTACAACTTTCCTTTATGAAGAGTTACCGCGACATTCTTAAGTGTCGCATATCATTGTTTTAATCATAGTCATATGTATCCACACACTTCCACAGCCAATTGACTTTGATTTTTTGTTATTCTGTATGGTTTACCACAACCATATATTAGACCTTTAGCTTTGGCTTGGTCACATACATTTTTTTTTGAATGAGGAGGCAATTGTTTTCCATTCTTGCGAAAAACTCCGTGTCTAAAGATTTTGCAATTAAGTTGTTCCTTGTCTGTTTCTATATAATCTTCACAATGTGGGCACTGATATATATAATACCCGGTTGAAGAATCAAACCTTAAATTTAACGGTCCCCCTATGACTTGACCCGATCCATATCTCTTATGCAAATAGTTGTCAACAATGCAGCGAACGTGATCTGGATCGGCTGCTGCGGCAATAGTGGCATCCCGTAGTGCTACCGTTGCATGCCTGGCAGGGTCGGGTAATCCGAAATATAATGCAATCGTAAGAAGACTCGATAATCTCTGGTTAATACTGATCATTTCGGCGGTGAGAGGTAAGTCGTTCTCTGCCAGCTCGGCTTTGTCGTCGTCGTCGAGACTATTTAAGTTTAAAAAGTTATTTGGGGTCTCGCCGATACGGAAAATGTACATAGCTGCGTCAAATGCGTCCTGCATGTTAAAACGCACCCGATAGGACTTGGGGTCGATATTTCGATTTAGCGTATCTACAACCAATTTGATAAGTTCCAACAATACGTCCTGCAACACCGCCAAATCCGGCAACGCCGCTACAGGATAACTCGTCGGTTTATCGTTAATTACACAGTTAACCAGCTCAAGTGCCTTTTTATGATGCATTATAAAAGAATAAGGTTCAATTTTATAATTTTAGCGAGGCCTATTGATGGCTTGGGTAAATTTAAATCTGCATTTGGATTTGCGTTCATATTAATTTATCATGTTATAATATATGTCTGATAGAGTTTTTACCGATCGGGAATTCAACAGCAATGACGGAATGTTGACCTACGTATGGGGACCCGCTATGTGGCATTACTTACACACTATGTCCTTTAACTATCCGATTAAGCCTACCACTGAACAACGAAAATGGCACAAAACATTTATTGAATCTTTAGAACACACCTTGCCTTGCGGTGCGTGCCGATCCAATTTAAGTAAAAATCTTAAAAAATGTGCCTTGACTGACTATGCGTTAAAAAACCGCTCAACATTTTCACGATGGTTGTATCGCTTACATGAGGAAGTTAACAAAATGTTAGGCAAAAAATCAGGTCTCAGTTACGAAGATGTTCGAAATAGGTACGAAAATTTCCGTGCACGATGCAATAAAAATAAAAAAGCAAAGATTGAAAAAGGTTGCGTGGAACCTGTCGCCGGTGTCAAATCAAAGTGCGTTATTAGTATTGTCCCCAAAGATGTAAAATGCGAAACTTTCAATATGCACGAAGATTGTTTAAGCAAAAGAAACTAATCCGTGTTTATACGAAAAGACACAGGGTAAAATGCTTCATTGCGTGATTTTTCCGTAAGAGTGATGTTTTCTTTTTTAAGAATAAGATAACAATCGTCACCGGAAATAATAGATACTGCATCCTCCTCTTGTTGTAAAATATCGCGAACATCCAATAACCTTCCCATGAATGTGCAATATATGTATATCTTGCCACCAAACGCCATTTTGTCAAGGATATTACCAATTACTCTGACTGGGTAACAAGAATATGCAATTGCACCATACACGTCGATGCATATATTGATCTGATTCAAGTCTGATGGTAGTTCATTTTCCATGTTATGGAAAATAACAGGATACTTAATATTTTCGGCTGATGTCATCGTTATCCCAGTAACATTCATATTAGGATGCAGCCGCTTTATAGTTTGACACGCATAACCCAGTCCACAACCACTATCTAATATAACGCGATCTGTTTCATTAATTACTAATTCTGCGAACAATTTCTGATACGTATCCCAATCACGACTCATTTGAAAGAGTCCTTTGGATACCATGTTTTGTATTTCTTTCTGTCTCAAGGTCATCATTGACATATACTACATGACGACTTGTTTCTTCATTTTTTGTCTGAATGTTGCTGCGGTTCCCTTTTTGCTAGAAACCTAGCAATTTGTTCATTTGCGGTTCCATTTGGATATGTCTTAGGTTTATCGGCTATCGCACATGGTTTCTCGGTTATTTCTTTCCTTTTGCTAGAAACCTAGCAATTTGCTCATCAGCAGTTCCATTCGGATAATCCATATGTGTTTACTCAAATGATCACTTTATTTTACAACTCAGCAATGAATGTATCCATACAGCTCTTCACTATCTATGATGATATGTCTTTTAGTCGCTTGATTTTTTGCTACAAGGACAATCTGTTCGTCAGTTGTCGTATCGCCCACACCACCATTGTACAACTTTTCAGATTGTATGAGTTTAACTTTAAACTCTCTGCAACATAGTTGAATATTTTTCCCTGCATCTATGTTATCTATCAAATCTTTTATACCTTCGTCGATAATCGCTTCTTGTTTTCGGTTGTCATCCCCTTCGTTTAAAAGGCTGTATTTGTCTTCCGGTAACACTGATGTGCTTTTGACTTTCTTTTTGATTATCACTACACATTTCTTAGACGTATTTGATTCATTCGAGCTATTACTACGGTTGCTTTCAGTATTAGAATCAATACTGGAAATACTGTCATCTAGGTCACTCTTTTCTAACAGTTCAGCTTCTTCCTCACTAAATTCTCCATGTGGTCTTCTTTCGTTATGCCCACCACAATATGATACATCCTTTCGTTTCCGACTGCAACGACCATTGCCATTAATTTTAGCAAGACAACGAATATTGGACGGTATGGTTTTTCTCTGTTTCTTAGCAACAGGTTCTACGGTAATATTATCCAGAACATTACCATATTTCGTCAACAAATATTCTAAAGACATATCCTCTCCCTTGGCAATACTATCCATAAGTCTCATAGCCAATTTGCGGACAGTAGCGTCCACACTCAGCTTAAGTTTGTCATTAAATTCTGATAATGTAGGAAACCTCACTTGTGTTTGTTCAAAATCCATTTAGAATTCATAAAGCATCATTTTTCGTATAATAATATATTTAATAGTGTATAATGGGAAACGGAAGCTCCATACCAAACAACATCAATAAACAAACACAATTAATACAAGAAATACATGCCGTTGCAAATGAATTAAGTAACGAATATACAAATAAATATCTGAATCCTAAATTTTGCACCACTGTCGCTTTGGTTTACAATGACAAACTAATGAATTTCCGTCATAACCAACTTGATGGAATAGCTTCCACACTCGGTTTGGTTGTGGATAATCCACGCCACAAACAGCATTTATGCTCCAGTATAGTAAAACACTACACTGATCGCTTGAATCTACTGGCTGTAATTCAGCAAAGTTTAAATTTTTGCTCAAATCGTATTTTTGCATTAACTACAGGGCCACGTTGTGATGGAAATCCAGAAATATTCGATCAAGCGGAATGTACTAAAAGTGGAGGTAACTGGATTAATACCGTGGTACCGCCAAATCATGAAATACCAGAAAATAAAGAATGGTTTAATTATCTGCAACACATGCAGGAAACTTATTTAAAAAGTTTAGCTCGTCTGTTAGACATAACTAAACAACTTAAAGAGTTTGATGAAGATATCAACGATGAAAGACTTCGAGGTCTCGGTGAAGAAGTAGAGGGTTTAATGGATAATATGAACAGCACATGTCACCAGCTTTACAAATTAATGTTAATGAAACCCACATTCACTGCCGAAGAACTAAGATTACAGGATGAATCAACTAACATGAACCAACAAGAGGCTGCTGCTCGTCATGCAGCATTGCGTGCCACGAAAGGCCTTGCTCCTATTGCACAGAAATAAAAACATGTTTGCTTTAGTACCATTGTACTATTCGGAGACCAGTAAATGAATTTTGTATGTTAACGGTAATATAATACAGACCTTCCAATTTTGGGTTTTCGGCGTATTTCCACTCTGACATAGATTCCCAGGCTGACTGCAAGTCCTTGGAAAACTGGTCACCACAGTCGTCTACAGGGCGCGTATCAACATAACAGTAAATATCAGGGAAATGTTCATAGTCTATAACACAAAACAGGGGACCCTTTTTATTTGCTTTTATTATATCATCGGTCATAGCCTGTAGCATATAATATTCGTTCTCAGCTGGAAGACTATTAACAATAGTAGACGATATACCCATAGCAATAGACGCCGCAGTAGCAGGATCTATTGACACGACATCAACAGCTTTAAACTGATAACCACATACACCATTCATGGCTTGTCGTCCAACATAGGTAATCCGGCTTGAGATTATTGTGCTCATTACAGATTTGAATTTGTCATTTTTATAGTACCGCTTACTATAACAGCCATACTTGAACGTCCACCGTTCATCACGCGATATTTGCGCTCTTTCGGCTCTTTCGACTTTCTCTGATTTCCAAAGAACGGGTGTCCAGGGTTATAGGTAACCTTAGAGAGTTTTTCTATAATATCGCCTTTATTTCCGGTTATCATGTCCTGAACATTATCTGATACTTTGCTCTCTCGCTGATTACTAGCATATAACATTGCTGAATGAACACGGGATTCTACTAATTGTTTTACTTTATCGCCTCCCCTATCGTCTATCACTTGCCTTTCTTCATTAAGATAACGGAAATGTCTGTTATCATGGCATGCTATTGAATATTTGCTAGGATCCTGATCATTTAAATACAATTTTTCGATTACGTCGACTTCGTCCACATTTTCGTTCGTCAAGTAATCTATGGCGTTATCTCTACCTAGTTTGTCTACCATGTCCTGATAAACATCAGCTCCCACAATAACACAATTATTAAGACTGACGTTAACAACAGGCATATTTTGATTATTTTTCATTTCTGTCACCTGTTCTCTTAGAGCTCGCAATTCTTCCAGTATTAAATTATCAACTGAGCGTTGTTCAGTCTTTCTTTTTGGTGTTGGGTTTTTTCTTTTTATTGTTATCTTAATCTTTTCATGTGGTTTACTCAATGTCATGGGGACACTAATGATATTTACGCATACTTTCTTTTCATGCCGATATCTGTTTGAGCGATCTGAAAATGTGGCGCCACAACCATTCCTGCATGACATTTTACAGGTTGACATTAATATAATACAACAAATAATTCTAGATCCGGTAAAATGCAATTTAAATAAAAATGACTTGCACTATTTTTGATAATGACAGACACAGAACTCCGTTGGAAATTTCGTTATAGTATTACCGAAAAAACAGGTGTATTCAACTTAAACCATCTCATGACAAACATAACGCCCACTTCAGTATAGTTTGGTCAAAAAACCAGAAATTGGATGCTGATACCATGGATGATATAGATACAAAATTGCGTCTATATCTACATGAACATAACAACGAGCTCAGATTTGTACCGCTCGTTGCCTGCGAAAATTGCACTTATGGACATATGGACGAAGAATTCGAAAAGATAATTGTTGAACTTCGTGAACTGTATCCATCCATTACAGTCGACAAGGACCTCCCACTGGCAAATACTAGGGGCGATATGCTCCGCGAGACACATCCTAATTTGCGGGAACCTGTATTTATGCACATAGCACACTCTAAAAGCACCGACGAGGATTTCAACGAGCATCTAACCAAAGCAAAAGATGTTCTTGTACTAGAGATAGAGAATTTATAACTTATGATTGATTTTCCTTTCTGTTATGATACAGTTTGATTTGGTCACTGTCTGGTTGCTCTGCCATAAGTTGGACTAACCTATCTCTTATGTATGATGTAGACATTCTTAAACTATCTAGAAGAATATCGTGACCAGGACCTCTGTACTCAAGGACCTGTTCTCTGACACCATTCAATAGATCGGTGCCATCTATGAGAAAGGGATCATACTCGCCGACAACTAATTCACTATGAATAGTGGCCAAAACACTTGCAATATCCATAAATGCGGTTATTTCATCTTTGGTGAGAGAGGTTTGAGACATAATATAAATTAATGCAAATCATTTTTTAATTGTGGGTTTTCAAATGGAATCGCACGATGTTTTCAAAGAGCTGTTTTCAATATGGACTCGCAAGCTTTTCTATAAATGGAATAGTATATGAAATCCGGTAACACACTATGACCTAACATTATACTATTCGTTATACCGCATAATAAAAAGTTATAATAGTAATAAAACACAATAACAATTATTTTAGCTGCATAATAAAAAACAAGTAAACGACGTCTGTTATGCATCTATACATCAATATGTTGTTGCGTGCATTAAAACAACAGGACAACGTTTTATACATATCTAGTGGATAGAGCTATGCTCTACTTTGTAAAAACTTACTAATTTCACTCCACTGGCATAAAATCAATAGTTTGATGCATGGAATAAAAAGTACATCAAAGTCTGTTATCAAACACCGTTCGTTTTATACTGGCTTAAAAAAACCTAATCTCTATTCGATGCATAAGATATCTTGTTGATAATGGATAATAATTTAATCCTAATAGTTGACGATAGCATTGTTTGATTTTTGCTAATGGATAAGAATTTTATGTTAGACTGACTGATACGTCTATACTTGTATTTATACTGTATTAAATCCATGATAGTGTGCGGATGTAACCAGTTGCGATACCCTGTTTCTACACAATGCTGCATTGGATAAATATAAAACAATTACTAGAAAACTAAAAGATCGTAAGTGTGTCAGATACAATTATGGATTATAGTTATACAGGATAGCGAAATGCTCATTAGTCATTTTGTTTTAACGGTATACAATTGGTTGCTGCAAATAAAATAATGCTAAGTGGTTTTGTTAGTACTTTAAAAATCAAGTTCTATTGCTTGAACTTGTATATTTATCGTAACATGTTATCAGACCAAACAAGATCATGTGTCATTATTCGCATATGCAGAACTATGCAATCGTTCACTGCTGCATAAAATCAAGATTGAGTCTGATAATGCTTGCTTGTACGTTTTTATAACAGTCTTAGCTGCATTTTTATTGATATTTACAAGTGTAGGGTGTAACGACATTCGCAATATCCCAAATATATGGTTGTCTGATTGTTTTTTCGATACTTAAAACAACATATAATCAAATTAATGCGCATAATGCGTATAAAAAACAAGTAAACAATCCAAAAAATCAAGATGACAACGTTTAGTTTTCGATTATTTTGCATTTCTATGCATCTTGTTTTTAACCTGTTAGATCAGTACAATTGTGGAGTTATGCAACAAGTGTTTTCGCCTGCATAGAACTTGTTCTGATATTAGGTTTGACATATACAATAAAAGTGCTGCATAAATTAAAATCAAGATCGCATTATATGCGTCTTGATCTTGTTGTCTCCAGCATAGAATGACTACACAACATGTATTCTATGCATCTTGTTTTTCTAGTTCTACCATGTCCAGCACTCATTAATTTGCGTCTTACCAATTAATCGCAAAATCTGCATTATATTGTTAGATTGCAGAGTATGTTATCAGACTTGTTACTTTGTTTTTACACTAGCATAATCAATTAGACCTGTATTAATTTATCCCATTATGTTAACATAGCCTAATTGATTATGCTGGACAATTGACTAGTACCTGGAACATATAGAAACGTGCTGATCTCCCAAATCCTAAACAGGCTATCAGACTCAAATTAAACCCACTCCTTTTTAATGAAGTTTTTATAGTTTGTCTAGAATATTATACCTTGATTGTAATTTAGTGTATAGGATCTTAGGATAAACAATTAAGATAAGAAAATGCATATTAGGAGTATTTAAGAGTCTTGATTGTTCTATGCATCTTGATAATACCATACAATCAAAGCAGGTGGAAACACAAATTTTAGAAGTTATCCACGGATAGACATACCTTTCATCGTTTCTATTGGTATTATCTATCCAGGAACGATGTAGGCGACTGATTAGAAGTGCATAGTATGCAAGTTGTGTATTTGATTCTATGCGCGGGGTGCACTTCCAAACAGCTATTCGTATTATCTAAAATTTATGGGGAGCAGCATTGATTGACAAGTATTCGCAACAACCATTATACCAACTATACAGCTTGAAAACAAATACACATGTCGTATAGGAAGCACCCTTGTAGAAGTGTCGGGAGCACAACTTATGCAGGAAAGCCATATTTACTTATTTTATACATTTATCAGGTAATAATTTAGGGATCTATAAAATTTAGATTACAGAGTATACTATACACAAGCATGTATACTAAGCACGTAATGTTTACAAAGTAAGTAAGTTGTTATTATTTAATTAAAAGTCGATATCGTCGCTCGATATCGACTTCACATATTTGAAGGTTACATCAACCATGTTTAATGACATGCTGCCATCAACGTTATCGCAGCTAAACTCATCACTAAAATCTGTTAGGGTAGGAGCACGCAATAAATCTCGCAGATGGTTTCTCTGCGAGATTAACTTTTTGCGATAGATATCCGAATGTTTTTCACGATACAACCCCAACAACATTTCGTTGCTGTCTTGATGTTGGCTACAGAACTCTGTTAGTTGACCATTTTTCGAAGAACGACCATATCCGCAACGTAAACATGTTATTGAATCACGCAACAATACGGAAGATTTTAGTTAATAATTCCTTGATATTTATCCATTACTTCCTGAGCTGTAAGTTCACCCTCAACACCTAGTTCTATGTAGACAACAGGATTATCTACATGGACATGTGTATCTGTCTCCATGTATGGGAGGATTCTACCACTTGCTCGAGGTAGTTGGTCCTCCACCCAATATTGTACTTGAGACCAACTGATACCTTCCGGTAATTCAGCCCTGTACATGGCCCAGTTACCTAATACTTTTTCAAGATTTGACGAGTCCATTAATAGATTGCGGGTTTCATTTTTATCTTACGTACTTTTGGAGTACTGTAAGTGCTTCGTTATGTTTAAAATTACGTGCAGCATCGATAGGTGTGTAACCGGCATTATCCGGTTCTTTTGGATCATAACCATGCTGACATAATATTTCGCATATCGTATCATGTCCATTAGCGGCTGCAGCGTGTAGTGCAGACCAACCTTCGCTTGTTCGTACAGAGTTGTTTAAGTTCGGATCATCATACAATAGACTTACAAGAGTGTCGCGACCGAAAGCGCATGCTTCCATAAATAGTGTCGTTCCATGAACAGTAAAGATAACACCATTGGATTTTTGAGAGTTCATATCGTGTTGGATATTGATATATCCGACAGGATTCTTTTTAAGATAATTTTGCACAGCAACAATTTCTCCATTTTGAGCATTAACTATAGCAGCAATTTGATTTTGCCGGTCCATTGTTCAATATTCAATTGTTCAATTGTTCAATTCATTTTTATTAGATCAGATAATTCATCCCCGAACTATATAAAATGGCAAAAGATGATAGTTATAAAAAATTAAGAAAGGATATACTGGCTTTCTTATGCAATTAATTATTTTTCATTCTAGCTATAAGCTTACGGCTTTCTTTAATGTTTTGATCAACGTGAAAGGGGCATATTTCTTCAAAAACATCTATAACTTGATCATGTACAATATCATTTTGCAGAAGACGATTGAGTCTTGCTGATTGATTATATTTAATAAAGGTTTCCACTAGAAGTCCAACAACAATACCAATGTGGCTATGTTCGCGAAATATACGACATAATTCTTCCCGTAGTTCGTCCACAATATAGCTTTTACATTTCATAGTTTCATATAGTAATATAAGTAATTCATCACTACTTCTTTCCCTTTTGTTGTTGATTTCAATCCAACGGTGCAGATTGGATACTAAAATATCGTAGTGGTAGGTTGTCTCTATAACTGTACCAAGGCATATAATAGCGTATACACGCATATTATCCGATATAGATTCTTTGATGGTTTTGACCCATCCGTCATCTTTTTCCTCTTGCACTTTATTTAGCTGGCTACTGTTCGCTTCTATTTGTCTACATAAATCTTGACAATCGGGCATATTGGCAACGGAGTTAAATATGGAATCTTTGAAAGTCAACCAAAAGTCTTCATATACTATATCTGGATTGTCGGAATTTAGGCTAGCATGATATGATTGGATACTCATTCTACTTAATTTTAAGGATCATTTTACATAAGCAATAATATGTTAAGGCGTGTTCAATATCTAAAAAAATGATATGTATTATTTCATACATGTCCGAAAATTTAAAACATTTCTCGGCCAAGAGGAAAATTAAAATAGATATACAAATGAAACCCAAGAAACCAAACGAAGAACCAGCACCGAAGATAAAACTAGACATTCAACGGAAAAAGAAAATACCGTTGGATATCAAACTAAAATCTAAACCCCAAACACAGCTTAAAATAAACCCTAAAAAATCAGGTAGTGTTTTAAACCTAATAATCAAACCAAACAAAACACAAAACAAACCAAAACCAAAACCAAATGTAAACTCAAAATTAAACTTAAACGTAAACGTAAAATCAAAACCAAACAACACAAAATCAAAACCATTAAACTTGAACATAAGGAAGAAATATCCTGAACCCGAATTCAGTTTAGATCATTCAGGCATATCCGATGCTCCTCCGTTGATCACGGACACCTATGTTCTCCCAATGTACGGTAAGATGGTACGGCTAACTCTAGATAACCGTAGAATCTACGACATGGGATGTGAAACATTGCTCGGAACAATGAAAGGTCAGGATGTTATATGGTCTGAAGCGGCACTTACCGGTACGGTATACTAAGTACTAAGGTACTAAGCCGGTAATTCGTAGAAAAATGTGGCCATACCTCTGATAGGCATATTGTCTGGCAGAGGCTTGCGATGCTTATTAAAAATAACAATATCACCTGCATGACAATCAGGAATTTCCAACTGATACTTGAGTCCGCGTATAGTGGTTGCATATTTTACATTAACTACAAGCTCACCCTGCTCTTCATTTACAAGCACAATATCAAAGTTCATATTACTTGCTTTGATATTGCGTCCAAAGTACATAAATTTCAATTTTCAAAAGGTACATATTTAACTTAATTCATTGTATTTACAATTACAACACCAGGTTGTTGTTGATGATCTTACCCATGTCAGACACAGCATTGCGACGCGTAATTGTCTTTAGACCAGTGTCATTCACACTGCTGGAAACATTTGTGTTTGTGTTTCGGTATGGTTGGTGTTCTCGAGGAGCGATATCGTATGGATTCATAATGAAATGCACGCGCTTTGTGTCCTCTCCAGTTAGGTAATAGGCAAGCTCAACATCAGTCATTTCACCTTGGTCGAACTCCTTGACAACTTCCTTTGTGAATTTGAAGCGGCGCCCATTGATGAATGGCCAACGCGGATTGCTGAAAATGTCATCATAATCGGCCATGATGTCAGACACGGTGTCCAGAAAAATGGACCTCGTGGTTTGGAATAGAGCCTGTTGGTTAGGATAATGAAGCAAATATTCTTGCATTTTCTTTCCGCTTTCAAGATAATCCATAAACTCTGGTAGAGTAGCAGGTAGTTGGTCTAGGGGTTCCTTGTTGAGCAATGCAATCCAATGTTCATGGGGGTCTGGAAGATTGGGAAGAACATCTGTTGCATGTTGGCAATTGCGGTCAACAATGCGAATCTGTCCATCATTTGTGTGCAGAGTAATACCAAATGAGTTAGCAATGACAGGACCGTAATGTGTAGGTTCCTGAAAAAGTGCGGTCGTTAGCTCCTCGCGATCCCTAGAGCTAGAACTTTGGCGATGCTCAAAATGACTGAATTCATCACTGTCCAAGAGCAAGCTATTCATAGTGGTCTTATCCACAACATCAACAAGAATGAGTTGGTTGGACTCAGGTGTGGTGAAGCTATGATGGTCGCAATGGACAAGGATTACATAGTAACAATAATCCTTGTTTAGTTTTTCAGAATCAAACTGATCCTCGACATCGCTGTACATGTCGATAATACTCCTTGCGGTGGGTGGTCCCCAGCCTCGATTTGGAGAAATCATACCGGAACTAGATACCATCGGTGTGTCATTGTGATGGTACAGGCGCAACATAATACCGTCATGTGCGTTCGTAATAGTATTACTCTCATCAAGAATCATACCTTTCAATTGTTCGTTTGTAAATGTGCTTGGTTCCAGAGGAACAGGCACTCCAGGTGCAACTAGAACACTGTTGCAAACAATAGCCCCCTTAAGAGCCTTTGCGTTAGTTGTATCCGACGCCTTCAGTACCTTAAAGATAGATAGGTCATCTTCATGCTTTACAGCAAATTTGTACTGCGAGGCGACATCCTCGACGGATGCAGCAGTAAGTAGATTTTGGATCTCTGAATGTGAAGCCATTAGTGATGTTATTGTAGGATCATTTTTTTCTACGTGTGGTTATAATGGCTGATACCTTTATGGTTAATGATAACTTTATTACACTTGAGATTATTACAGGTTTGTTTCATGATGACATTAAGGGCAATACGTATGTTGGTTTACCATCAGGCATATATGTGCCTATAAATATTAAAGATCGTGAAGATGAAGACTATGGGTTGGATTCTAAAAGACCTTTCTACGCACCCGTGGGTAAAATTGAATCCATTAAAGAAGAAATGGCTAAAGTCAATTCTGATTCAGTAACTATTGAAATCTTAGACGATAGCGGTTTACCTGAAGAATCAATTGCTATTCCTAATATAGATACACTTGAAAAGGTTCTTGTCGGAGGTTCCGTCCAGGAAGAAGAATTGGAGGAACAGGAAGAAGAAGTCGAAGAAGCAGTGGGTGTGGTCGCTGGTACCAAAACGCAAGAAAAACAAGAAGAGGAAGTAGAACTACAGGAAGAAGAAGTAGAGGAAGCTTTTGCTGAACTGGAAGGCGACGTAGAATTCGAGGAATATGATCCGTTAGATGATTTCGACCTGGAATTCGAAGAAATTCTTGAAGAAGTCAAACATGTGGGTATACTCAAAGTGTATAACGCATACGATATCACACGTGTCAAAGACCTTATTGCTGACGATGAGGTTGCACTACCCGAATTACTGGAACTCAAACGCTCCAATCTCATGAATCTGGTCAATATCAGTAATGCTGGACTTACACTCAGCAAGGGTCAACGGTTGTTGGAACATGAAGGTCTCCCCTCATGGATTGTTCCTGTTGTAGCTGTTACACAAAATAAAGTCGGAAAGTTTACCGATGACATCGAAACACCTCTATATGAAATGCAAGTACGCGACGGTTGCACACTGGAAACTGAATTGAATAGCCCATTTGTACATGTAATGCATAAAATGGACACGGATCCTATTGATCAACCAGCAGGTGGCTGGACACGCGAACGGCAGGATCATACCTTGAATGTTGTTCACCACCTTAATGGGTCGCGTCCTCTTAAGGACGCATTACAAAGCAAGGTTAAAAAACTCAAGGGAAATCAATATGATATGCATATCCAACTCAAGGATTTTGCTAGATCAAAATTGCAGAGAGCTAAGAAAGATAAGAATATGTATGGACGATTGTTGGGCATGCCAAATCAAATCGAAGGCATTAGTACCAAACAAATTTACAGCAATCACATGCATGTTGTTGGTTTTATTATCCGGCCTGTTGGAACACCGCTAGGGAAGCCTCTGTCTGGCAATGAACGTATTATACCACTGAAATGTGAAGGTGTATCCAATACCAGGGACCACGTAGCCGAAGTTTTGGACAGCATGTTTCGTACAATTCCTGATATTATCAGAGAACACAGCGATATTGTTGAGAGATGTTACAATTTAATACCTTTTTCTAAAGTGCTTGCACACTACAAATATACTATCAATGATCTTACGGTGGATGACATGGATTTGCTCAGGTCTTATCTGAGGCGCAATAACGAAGAACACACTAATACTAGGACACGATGGGCACGGATACATGCTGATAAGATCAAGTCTATTGATAAGCGAACACCTGGCGAAATTACCTTCAACCCCCTAAACCAACTGGACTCTGGGCGTTCCTACTACTGCAGTGAACTCACACAATATCTAGAGAGAGTAGGCAAGGAATCAGGTGACATTATTCGCATGGCAGATAGTCAAAATGATATTCCAAATGTGTCGTTTCCAGCGGGAACAGATGATATATATATTACATCCAACGATGTTTATTACAAATATGGTAATAAATGGTACATCAAGGACAATTATACCAAAGTCACTCTTAAATATGCGAGGAATATGTACAATACTATGGTTGATGAACATCCAGTATTGTCTGCGGTTCAAGAGGAATGCAAAAAGCTGGACTATTCGCTACAAACCATCAAGAATTATCATCATGCGAGACTGATGCGGAGTGTTATGTCAAGACTGGAAGATAGCCGTAAACAAAAACATGTAAGAATTTCCCCCGAAGTTAACCTCTTGTTATCTTTTGACTTGACCACACGTAGCGGTGAAAAGTTATTTAAGGAATATTTGGACAGTTACATCCGCAATGAAATTGCAGCAGATATTCATGGATTTTACCGCATGAAATCAACAGGAGAAATTATTTGTTGTAAACACGTTTACAGACAGGTTCATAACCAGGAATTTGACGGATTGACCAGCAGTGATGGTCGATGTATTTATTGCGGTGTAACTATTGTTACGCAGATACAGAAAGACGACTTTAATCAAATGCAACAAACCACTATGAGAGATATGTATATGTCTGAAGATATTGAAGAAGTAAACGATCCCAACAGAATGCTTGAAATTTTTACTAATGTAACACTCCGTGGTCTTAACGATATTATACAATACAAACTTACTCCTGAAAACATTGAAGATATTACTACGGCGGTCATAACATACATAACAGAAAATCACCCTGAACTTGTCGACCCTTATCGGACAAATGACCTTCCAGCACAACCAATTGGTTCCACAACTACGGACTTGTTGACCGGTCTATTGTATAGCATGCCCGCAAGTGCTAAAGAAAATTCCACCAATCTATTTAATACTGTAACAAAAGCGAAAGGTAAGGCACTTGTCCTGAATAAGTCTATTATGTCGCAAGTATATTCCTATGTCCAGGAAATGACAGGTTTCAATCTAGCCACATATGAGGTGGATTCCAAACCCTATTATATTCACTTGCAAAAACTAGCCTCCAAATCCAAAAAGATCCTAGCTCAGGTGAATTCACGGTCCAATATTTATGCTATGGGTATGCTTAAACCATTCAGCAAGATTTTCGGTATTATCCTAGCACATCTTATTAATAAAGTCAATGAGGACTATAATACTACAAGCAAGGCCGATATTCTCAAAACTGTAGTGGGAACTTATAACGGAGGTGACAGTTACCTTATCAATCTGATGAACGATTACCACCGGGTTATTAATGAATATATTGGTACAGCTATATCTTACCTTAAGGTAGCGTCCGTTGAGAATAGAGAGTTGGTGCGTGAAAACTATGAACGTATGACTCATTTGTTTGAAGGTAATTTCAATAAATCATTGATTGATGCTAAACTCCTTGGTGATATTGATGTATGGGCACAAACCAACCAATATGTTGAAAGTGTATACACTAAAATTACGTACGGGCTTAAAATATATCAAGAGGAAGCTGAAAAGGAAATTAAGGAAGACGGACTATCTCTTGCCAAGTTCGAGAGAGACTACAACGGCCTGCAGATTAATATCAGCCAAAGCACTGGTTATACATCAGCCACCACTCATGATGAACACCAAAAATGCATAGCTGAAATGTTGCATCGTTCAGGTGAATACGGTCGTAGACTGTGGCAACATTACGTAAATATTATCGGAACTGACTTGGATCAACTAATAATTCAACCAACCTGGGAAACTGAGGAAGACACTATTAAAATATCAGACCTATTTGAAATGGAACGTAAGGGTACCAATATCACTGATGTCCGTATGTCCAAGGGGCAAACCTGTATGTATGATGCAATGGCATATTCAACTAAACTATATGTTCAGCCCGGTCTAGAAGAATTAAAAAGCACCGCTGTTCAACATTATCTGCAAAACGAACAAACATTGCAAGACTACGTAGACAGCAAATCCGACTTAGAAACAGTAATGGCGGTTTACAATGATGATGTTGGTTGTGACATGTTGTGGTCTGATTTACAAAGCCATAAAAATCTCGGATTTAAACCTGCTGATGACTTCCGTAGTAATGTTGAAGTTGTTCCTGTAATAGACGATTTTGAAACGGTTGGTGTTACTTTTGAGAAGGGGTCTGAATTAATCTCCAAATCTTTTACAAGACCGATGGATGCAGATTTCCTTAAGCGATTGCATGTACTTGTAAAATACATGAAAGATGACAAATATATACATGCACTAGATGGAGTATTTGAAAAACATAAGAACATATTGACAGCGTACATTACCGATGGTGCAGCGGACACAATCAATCTATCACCCGCGCATCAAAAGGCGCAAGATCGTGCAGGTGTGACATATTATCAATCTGACGACTTTATGCCGATCGACATGAATGATGACTTTTTAGTGTCAATGATGGGTGGCGACACATGGCCAGTTCCAACTAAAACACCCGACAACAAAGTCAATCTTGTGCGCCGCAAACTTAAGCGTAAACAACAACTCGGTCCTATGATGAAAAAGTATTTCCACTGGATAGCCCAACCCATTACAGGTGATGTGGATGAATGGAGCACTATGATGGACGGCATTGTTGAGACAGAAATTGGTTCCAACACATACACCATCGAGAAAGAGATTCTTGACATGGATGGTTACTTTCTAGAGGGGCTCTTCAATATTAAAAAATCTGGCGTTCAAGCTCATAAGTTAAGCTCATTTCAACACTATCTCCCGGAACTGTACAGTATGTCCTACTCAGAATTTAAACTATATGTTGAAGATAACCAAGATAGTCTTGTCGGAGATGATGAATCAAAGTTATTGGTTTTCGACCGCAACATTTATAGTGATATGATTACCGCGGTGATTCGCTTGGATTTGTTAATGCATTACAGGTTTGTCATTCAAAGCGACACCGAATACGATGTCAGAACTATTCACAAACTAGCCTCAGGACTAAATGTAGATGATAAGGGTACTCCCTATGGTGAGTTTCTAAATGATTTTTTCACTGCGATTAATACCGTAGATGTGTTGGACCCTGTACGTTCAGAGATAGACAAGATTTATGAAGTCCGTTTTCTAGATGATATTAAACGTCGTTTTATTAACAAGGGACACATGAAGGCAATGGGTTTGAATGTTGCTGGTGCAGGTTTGTCCACCGGAGAAGGCGAGGAAGAAGATAACGCTCTCGAACTTACCGAAGAAGAAGAAATAGAAGGTGCGCAAGGAGGCAAGATCGAACTACTAGAAACAGAGCAACTGGAATTGCTTGAAGACGACGGTAATCTAGAGCTTGAATAAGCGTAAGCATAAATTATTTTTAAATTATTTTTAAATTAGTTTAATTTACTTTGTCTATTTTGTTTTGTAATCATTTTCACCGACCTCCACTGTACCATAGTATTGCCTAGATGCATGTACTTTGTTTTCGAGCACGTGATGCCAGTACAATGTCGCGAGTTGTTCTTTCTCCTTTGCTTCTGCTTTCTTGGACTCACGAGCAGCTATTAGGTAATCAGAGTAGTCGTACAATTTAACGTCTTTGTCGCGGAGATGGCACAGTCTTCCCGATCCAACATAACCATCCCAACTGTAGTTGTGCCGACTTTTCTTTCTGACGGATATATTTTAAATGTAAAGTATGTTGTATATTCTTTTTAAATAGGCTTAAATGGGTTTAAGGTTCCAATCAACGGGTTGTTTACCGCAGCTGACCAGGAATTTGTTAGCTTTACTAAAATGATCACACTCAGTAGGAAACTTATTGTTACGAACCATCGTGGAAGGATGGCAATATTCAAGAACGAGATGATGATTTGTCTTGGAGATGAGTTTTTTCTTAGTTTTAGCTGGCCCACCCCACAACATAAAAACCAGTTTAGTATAATTATTAGAGAGCAATTCAATGATTCTATCAGTAAATGGTGTCCATTCAGCCAAATGGGTTTTAGGTTTACCCTGCTCAACAGTCAATGCGGAATTGAGCAATATCACTCCTTGCTCAGCCCATTCTTTTAGATAACCATGCTTCGGTTTGCTCTCGAATTTAGGTGACAATTGCCCATCTGCAAGCAAGGCTTTGTATACATTGTTTAATGATGGTGGAACTTTGAAACCAGGTTGAACAGAGAATGATAGACCATGCGCTTGACCTGGTCCATGGTAAGGATCTTGGCCTAGGATAATTATTTTAGGTTCAGATATGAGGTAGCTAAAGGCATTGAACATATCCTGCGGTGGCGGGAAGATATTGTCTTGCCCAATCAAATCTCCCAGTTTTTTGTCTACATCTCTGGCTAGTTTGTTGATTTTTGTGTCATTGAGAATTTGTAACCATCGGTTATCTGTTGGAAAGTAGTTGAGTATTTTAGATCCATGACCCATAGACTCTGTCTCGGATTTAGAATTAGAATCAGGTATTCTTACCAGTGTAGTAAAATCTACTTCATACAACGGATTTTCAGCATCATTAACAATGTGATTTTCATTAAGGATTAGTTTAAATATCCCAGCGTCAGTTTCAGTTTCAGTTTCGAGTTCGAGCTTAGGTTGTTTGGGTTTTACGGCAACTCTTGTTCTGGGTTTAGATTTAGTCCTTTCAGTATTTTGTTTTGTTAAATTCTGAATATTCGGTTCAGATATTCCATTGAGATAGATAATAACCTTTGGTTCTATGCCGCTTTTCAGTTTAAATGTTGCCATAAAATCAACAACCGCTTCTGTATAATCTTTCAGATCATACTCATTGCTTATGGGTAATTGCATATGCAATTCTGATACTCTGGCACTGTCGCATATTTGCTGCATACATTCCGTGAATTTTTTGACACGGACAACATTACTATCATTAAGATAACTTTTGTCATCGGAAGGGTACACTTTACAGAAAAGATTAACAATACCAGAATGACCTGAACCCATATATGATGATTGGGTAGTACCTGCCTTAGCACGTTTTCCTGCACTGTTTATGTTATAGTAATTTACCGTATCTACCGCAGTATATTTATCATACAGTTCTTTAACGTATGGTGCGTCCTTGGGACTAAATTTGCTCAGTGATATAGCAGGAAAGCATGCTACGTGACTGATACAGTTATCATCGGTTAGATCCGTTTCCTGGATGAATTTAACTATGGAATCTTCAACAAATTCAAGAGGCATTAAAAAATGTTTATCTGTCATTTTTTATATTAATGGAACATACACGAACACCCCTGGACCTATTAAATGATATCAATGCAGTCAATACAGTGTTAAAAAAATCAATCGATAAATACAGAAAAGAAATAATACCGGGCGCAAAAGTGCTCAGTATTTATCAGAGTTATGGAATTAAATTTTTTAATCTTCTTGAAGATCGTACATTCGTGTGGGAACCTGGTATGCATTTCCCACATTGCTCACCTTACAACAATAAGTCCAGTGATGCTATACATTATTTCGCATTACCCAGTTTAAATTCGGCCACATATCACCTTAAATGGACAATAATATCACAATTGATGGATATAAAAAACGACACCATGGATAGGCTTCGCTCATCTGTTAGGACAGGACAAAAATGCGATGAATACGATGATGTATTGGAAAATATATACACATATCTGACCACGGGTATAGAATATTTGCAGAGACTGCACAGAGTGGCCATATGTTGTAGAACAACTGAAGAACATTTATCATTGCATGTAGCAGAAGATGAATTTGTCCAACAACTAAGCGCTCTGTGGAAACCATTATGTTTTACTGTGTTGTCATCTATAATATTATATAACGAATCACCGGTATATTTTAACAGGACCATGTTAGATATAGGAGAACCGATGCATGGCATAATAATAACATTGGAACATAACTATCGCGAACTTATGAGGAAATATGGTGCGGAACTCCAGGGGAAGTTAAAATCTGGCTACGGTTTACCTGTACCATCTGATGCAAATTGGGAACATGGTAACTTTTAACTTCAGAGCTATATAATTTGACAGCTATTGATTGTTATTATGTCACAACAAGAAGCTCTGTGCAAATTATCAAAGGCGCTAAATATGTCTGAAAAAGACTTATCAGACATATTAAATAAACTGGAACTCCAAATTGATGTTGAACATGTCTGGGTATCAGGATATGGAGGCAAAGATGAGTATATACGCAAATCTAAAATTTTGATGGAATGTTGCTGTGGTTGCGATATAGGCCCAGGCGGTGATTATAACGGCATGGACTGTTCTAACTGTGGTCGAAGTGTAAGATGTTATGAATGTGCTTTAGGTGGAGGTAGAGGTGAGTGTGCCTTTTCATAAGTATATTGGCCCTCTTTAAAATGACTGAATTCATCCAAGTTATATATAAGAACTTGGTATTCTTTAGTGTTGGTTTCCTGGTTAGCCACCGCGGCAAATTCATCAGCTACCTGCCTGACGGTAAAAACACCGCGAATATCACCCATATTGGGAGGCGAATAAAGACAATCACAAACGATATAGACTGGAACATTATGTGACATATGGTATAGCTTATTATACTATGTCCTTAAGCCATACCATATTCACTTTTTCGAGCAGGAATATGTGGAGATTCTTGTTAAATTATTTGCACAACGCACCGACCAATATTATCTGCTCTCATATTGTATATTGAGAGCAATATACAATTTCGATAATCAATAAATAATAAGTTACGGTAATTTACCGCTTTGCTTTTTAAGAAATCGACCTGTTGTATAATAGGCAAAACAGTTCGCGGTATCATATGATCAGGAATATTACGGATGTCACAATCTATTGGTAAATGCTTACTGTAACATGTAAATTCAAATTCATCTGGTTCTAAATCATCATCTGTTTCTTTAATAATTTTCCAGGTTCTCATCCTAATCATATTACTCGGTGTGTCTTTAACCATTTACCAGTATATTTAGATACTTCATGTTCTAAATCATTCTGGAGCTGTTCTAACATGTCCGCTTTTTTACCGTTATCTTTAATTCCTTCGATTTGTTCAATAACGGTATAATATATATCCTTGATTTCGAATTCTGCAACATCGTTAAGACGCCGCATAAAACCATTTATTTGGCGATTTAATTTGTTGTGGGGCAATTCGACATTGCTTAATTTACGATACATGAATGCCAAAGTTTCACATTCTCCAGATACTTGATTTACGATGGCAGCCCCTGAACTGAACAGCGGATACAACTTCTGTGTCATATTGCGATCTTTTTGATATAATGCCTTGTTCCATAATCTTTTGGCAAGTTTCAAAGGTTTCCAATGTTCTTTACTTCCGTATTTGTCAATATCGTGGTTTAAACTCTTTACACGGTCTTCCAACGGAGCATTTAGAACTGCGTCATTACCTTTACCATCAGTCCATACGAATAAGAAAAAGTTAGTTACCTCTGTATAATTTCCATTAACAGGAGCCCATAAATCCAGTTTAATCAAACTTTGATGCGTAATAGCTTCTTTTAGACTTAAAACACGTGAAGAAATTTTCTTATTTCCCGAGATAATTTCATCAATAGTCCATCGCACAATATAATTATCACGATCATCCGCAGAAAATTTCATATCTAGACCTGCTTTAAAATCTCCCCAAAAGATTGTCTTACTCTTTTTGACTTTACATGCCATGTCCTGCAGTTCACCCGCTATTTTATTGAGAGCTGTTTCCCGTGTACAGCATATTTTCACAGGTTCAAATATATCAATATCGCCTGGATACCGATGAACTTTGTATTTAAAACTACCCACAGGTTCTGTAGAATCGGAAAATGTGATAAGTTTAATAATATCCTGAGTGTCTTGACTGAGACCTAACATATTTCGTTGACGGTAAATGTCATACTCGCTTTTGTTTGTTTGTTGATTGGATGCAATGCTGTACAACATAAGACCACCGGACAGCAATTGTGGTAATGTAATTGGCATATATAATATCATACTATTTATTGTTTTTCCTCATTGTTTCTTCCATGTCTTTGGCTTGTTTAACGGCGTAGTCAACCCATGTAGTGATTTTGGGTAAAGCATAATTTTGATCCAGATACACGCCAGCAGCGATACCTAACAAGAAACCAGTGAAAGATTTCATTATTATATTATATATAATGTTATGGCTAATTATCTTACTGATAATTACATTATCATCCGTAATTTACACATTCGATGTCAAAACCTTCGAAGGTTTTAGAAATGAAACCAGGATGTTTCCCTTTCATTCTCCATTAAGCACAGATTTTCACCATTACAAAGAACATACTATAACCATTAGTAATAATATGACTGAACGGGGAAGAATAATAACAAGCGAGCTCAAGACAGAGGTGCGGGATAACCCAGACATAAAGCTTGTACCAGAATTAGAACTATTAGAACTATTAGAACTATCAGATAACTCAAACTATAATGGTTATAGTTTTGTAGCTACTCTGCATCAACCCATTCTTTTACTGTTGGTCAGAGATGAAACAGGCATGATTGAATTTAATGACATACAACATTATACATGCAAAGTAAAAATTGGCATTCCTCACAAAGATAGTACAGAGCGTCGCATAATTTCAGACATACTTAATTATTATCCCGACAGTGTCAAAAATAATACTGATATCATACCCCTAAATAAGTGGACCACAAATCATTCTACCGTAGGACCAACATCAGGACTCATATTGGGACATGACTATCATATACATGCTCAACTTGTTTATCCTGGCAAAACTAACAGTATAATTCGCAAACTCACAGAAGAGCAACCTAGCCATTTAATGACTATGGTACGGATTAATGGTGGTAACTACTTCATAACGGGTAAAGAAAAAGCATTTTACAAGAAAAATACCTATTATGAAAAAGCACTTTATGATCTGCAGAGGAGCATCAAATTTTATCCGCAACTCTCCCGTATAGGTAGCCAACAGTATAGTTTATATTTACCCACAATCAAATGTCGATACTTGTTGTTAGCTAAAGATAGTGTAGATAACCGAACTATAAACAAGATAATCCGCAAATTATTTATTCTGTACACTTCTCGTAAAATCAAAGAGATGACTTTGACTGATATGGTTCGTAATGTTACCAAATTACCGATACATCCTGCCAGTAAAAAAATCTATGGTCATCTGCACTTGGTAAAAGATGCAGATACACGTTCGTCTATCTATGAGAACAATATTATTAACCGAATCTAAACCGATTAGACTGGAATTGACTTCGGAGCTTGCCAGATTGTACGGTCCCTGGATTCGCCCTAATTTCCATACTGGGCATTGGATTTGCGCTATCAGCATCGGATATGTTATCCACGTCGATTATGGTATGGTGTGGTATAGGACTCGTCAGCGGGATCACATTGCCCGACATATCAACAATATGATCCATGTCTGTATCAGCTATGGTATGCCTAATATCTTCTACCTCGTCACTCTGTCCCCAATATTTATTGGGGTCTAGTTTGTTACTATCCATTTCACCTTCTATTTCCTTCCAAATAAAGGTAGGCAATATTTGTCCACCGGTTGACAAATCTATTAACGATTTTGTGATAGACTTAAGAAAATCTGTCCCCGGTTCCCGTTCATCATATTCATTGACTAGTTCAGCTTCTATATTTAGGATGATGCGATTATAACCCTTGCTCATTTCCTGATGAGCAGCGGCTAGAGTTGAAGGGTCTTTACTGTTCATTTGTTGGCCCAATACACCTGAGAGGGCGGCACATATTAAAACAGCTACACCAATGCCAATTTCTGGTTTATCCAACAGTAAGTTGGTGCCTTCCAAAATCGTAGTGGTTGCGCCCAGCAATGCAATTATCATTGTTATCCGTTGAAACGATCTTTTATAATACTCATACGCTCTCGCGTGACATAAACTATAAATCTTAGATATGTCTGAATCTGCTAATAGTTTCTGTGTTTTTTTATCAGTCCATTTATTGGTATCAATCACAACGTCTGCTGCTGACATATTGTATTTTATACCGACTGATCAATTTAGATTTAAATTTAAAAGGTCTTCCATGTGCTGAGTGCCTCCTTTAAGCAAACCGTCGTTATATTTTTCTGTAATCTTAATGATCGATTTGCCTTTCGGGTGATTAGTTCGCAGTTCAGGTACAATATACCTAAAAGTTAGGTTGTATCTGACACCTGCACTACTTTTTTCTGCAGGTATAGAGTGTTCATAATGTTGTTGACAAGTATTTTCCATTAGATTTATTTGAAGAACAGTTAGAATTAACATATGACAAGAAGGCCAAAATGAGAGGGAAAGTAGTAAACAAACACGCAAGACATAATTTGTGTTTTGATCACGAAGCGCAAGAGGCAGCATATGAAGAAGGTAAAGGTACCGTTGTACCTTATAGAGATGTACCGTTGCTGGCTAAATTGCGCGAAGTCTACAGTGAAATGGGAGAAAGTAAAGGTTATCCTGAACTCAAAGTTGAAAGTAATTATTATTACGATACAACAACCTGCGGTATTGGATATCACGGTGATACAGAACGTAGCATAGTGATAGGTGTTCGGTTAGGAACAACCATACCATTAGTTTATCATTGGTGGTACAGCAAGGAACATCGCGGAGAAGCCATACCCGTAACGTTAAATCATGGTGATGTTTATTTTATGAGTGAAAAAGCAACTGGCAATGACTGGAAAAAGTGGTCTATGGTAAATCTTAGGCATTCAGCCGGCTGTGCTAAATATACTGTCCCCAAAGCAAAAAAAATGAATGTATAAATTTATTAATGTTTGTTATTTGGTCACTTGCTGATGGAGACATATATACCTTCTATAAATGCTCGGAAGATCGAGAAAAGTTACTAGATTGGCTGGACAATCATTTGAGAACTAAATACAAATACAAGACCACGAAGCCCTTGGATAAGGACGAGTTGGTTTGCGGGGGTGAAACAGTATACATCAATGATTGGATTCATTTAGAGGACGTTGAACTGTTGTAGTGATGAAACGCGGTTTCCTACAATCTTTCGATTGCAACAATGACACACAAATGGTGAAGACATTGAGGTTTCGCTATCATTATAGTTAAAAGTTATTTGGTCACCTACATCCACTGGTTTGACAGTAATAAGAACCCAACTGCCGTGAAGTTTAATAACTTTGCATGTTGGATCGCAGCTGTGGTTAACCATTGCTCCCTTAACATCCTCAACATGACCCTCATTGCCAATCTGAATGGATGTTCGAGTTGGTTCTTGCAAGACTGGTCCTGATAACACAAGGACTACTGTGTCAATGCCTAGTCTAGGCTTGGAACCGGTATATGCGAGCCCGCTATACCCCTGTGTGATTTGTTCGATATTTGTTTGTACTACCATTATTCACATATTTGATTCAATTTATAAATTGAATTGGTAATCCATATAATGTCTTTTAATCTAGTTCGATTTTATAACCTTAAGTATATTCGTTCTTATTTTAATGCTCTGACAGTCTTGTATGAAACAGCTAAACCGGCAGGAGTTTTCTGCAGACAACAGAATTTGTTAAATTGTCCGTCATTTGAACAGTTTATAGACCATGTAGAGGAAAGTAATACAAACATCCATGTGTGTATCACTGGATTTGAGGGTATTCAAAACGATACCGTGAGTATGCATGTGATGGAACATAATCTGTTGCAGCTGAAAAATTACAATTACAAACACAAAGACGCGAGTAAAATAGATTTGACAGTATTGGCACTGACCGACACACAGATCCCGCATTTAGAGTTGTTTCGTGAGCACATATGCATCGGTAATTAATCTTAACTACTTATAACTTACAGGGATTAGTAATTAATATGATATTGGGTTATTGAATTTAATGAAGATGAAGATGGTGAAAGAGCTAAAGATGTACTAGATGGTTCGCCAAATGGGACACCATTCTGTGGTAATATTCTGCATATCAAAGGTAATAAATGGATAATATGGATAGCTTCGCAATGCCTGGAGCATCATTTACAAAGACTAACATAACATATCAAATCCCGGTTCCAGAAACTGTAGTATCTAGGGATAATGTGCGGTTTAATCTAATGTTAGACGACATATTTCACAGATACCTAGCTTAATTACATTTCTTACATACCTGCGTTATAAAACACATACAATTGGCACAATGTTTACGCTCGCACTTCGAACACTTGTCGTGACTCCTAACTCCATAACCGTCGCAATCACTGTGATATCCTATGTCTTCGATATTTTCGCATTGCACGCAAAAATATCGATCGCAACCATCGCATCGCCAAGCTGCTGGTTGCTTTCTGTTACATAAAAAACATCTTTCCTTAGGCATTGAACTATTTTATTGCACAAATCAATTTTAAGGTTAATAATTTAAATCCTGCAATGTCGTACAAATACACCCTTTGTCACATGAATACGGGGATGGACAGCATTTTGGTGAGCAACGGACGTTTAAGTTGTGAAACGTTAATAAAGGGTTCCACATAGGCCCTGGTTTATGATCTTCAGAACGCTGGGGTATACCGTGACCATAATGTGTGGGATCGGGTTGGCCAAAATTAAAACCCGCAATAGGCCATTTAGGATTGCGGTCCGATGGCAAGTTGTTTTTACCATCATAGGAACCAGGGACTCCGTTACCTATACTTTGACCTATATCAGCAAATGGACGTGGTTTACCACCACCTAACTGTTCTGTCAATATATTTCGGCCTTTATACAAAGCAAAACCGACTATTATTAGCAATAGTATTGTTAGTATCATATTATATTATTACAACTAAATTAAACTAAATTTAAATCCAAAACTGAACGTTTTGGATTTAAATTATGCCTTCTGTCTTGTGCAAGAATGAATATGTGACCGTTGAAGTTTCTATTGAGACATTTTGGAATAACTTGCATACTAGAGCGTTATATGTCATAACTATAGTATATTTAGAGGACGAGGGCGTGACCTGCCCTCATGCAGAAATAATACATACGGAACAATTATCAATTAAACAGTATTTGGAGTATGAAGACGTTCAATCATATGTACTCACTATAACAGAGAACAATAATAAGCACGTTATAAGACGCATATCCCGAGACAGTATGGAAAAAATAATAAACCTATTGTTGGTGACATTCGCCTGGGCTATCACCGTTCATTTGAACAAATTGAGCGCCGTTTTGACTTCCCCTCATCATGAATTGTGGCATACCGCCATGCATACTCATCATTCTTTGACGTTGTGCCATCATATGTGTCTTATAGGCCTCGGGTGTCATTGAATTAGCTGCTACATCAAAATAAGGTGACTGTACTTTTGGTATCTTTTGGCAGCATAATGACTTAACGGTAGCAATTTCTCTTGTCTTATTCTTTCTAATTGAACTGAAACCCTTGTGATCAATACTTACAACAACAAGCAAGTTGTCGTTATCCGTCAATCCTGAACCGGTAACGATGTAGATCTGTTCACCATCGTCTTCTGGATGATCGTAATAATCACTGACAACATATGTTTTTCCATCAGGGTGAAGGAATGAAAAATAAAACGCTCCAAACGCGTCAAGTGGGTTAAGAACATGTCTGTAAATCAAATCACCATTGTTGATTTCAAACTTGGTAGGTTCCTTGTTCCAGTTAATATCGAGTTCAATAACAATGTCACCTGTGACATAATCAGGTCGTTCAATACCCTGATGTTGAACAACTTGTTTTTTGCCCAGAGCATCCGGATCCATCTCAAGTTCAAGTTCAAATTTTTTGTTGCTCTTTTTGGCGCCTTTGTCGTCCAGAACAGGAATATCCTGACTAATTTTAAGTTTCTTGCGTTGTACGACCTGACGCAATGACACGGGTAGCTGAATACCGAAAGGTGGGCAGACGCGGGATTGTTGTTCCATTGCGTCTCTTCGTTGCTTCAACATATTAACCATATCCCATCCACCTCGTTGATATGCACGTTTGAGTTGCGGGTCCTGCAGATCCATGAGCATACTCTGGGCACTACCCAATTCCTGGAAACGTTCCTGTGCATCGGGTGCCTTATTACGGTCAGGATGAAGTTTGATGGACTTTTTCTTGAATGCCTTTTTGATGTCTGTTTCCGTACAATTCTTCTCCACACCTAGCACTTTATATGGATCAATGTTATTGGTTGAGTTGTTCATTAAAAAAACAAAGAGATCAATTTCATTTAATCTATTTTCATCCCGTATTAATTATTCATGCAACAGAGAAGCTACACACTCTTGTGCACACAGGGGCAAAACATCGACATTGTATCCACCTTCCAGTACAAGACCTACATTCGGTGTTAAATCTAATAACATCTGTGTCATAATACCATAGCATTTAGGCGTGACATGTGAAGCGTCGCCACCAACCGGATCACCTTCAGCAGCATCGAAACCACATGAAACAAGTATCAAGTCTGGTGTGCCATTATTTAGTTTATATTGATTCAGGAATTCAGCTAAATTACTTGTAAATATTGAATCTGTGCACGGGACATTGATACCATAGTTTGTTATTTGCCCATTGTGATAACTACCTGTCGCTCCACGTTTTTTGAATGGGAACATGTTACAGTTGTCATAGTAATGCATACTCATAACCTGCAATTCATTTGCGGTATAATCTTTTTTGCATAAAATGTCGGAGCTTCCATGATGATAATGAAAATCCCAGTCTACAACTAGAACTTTGAAGGCCAGTCTTTTTTCAAGTGCATATAATGCTGCTACCATAACTTTGTTAAAATAACAAAAACCGGAACATTTCTTTTCACATGCATGATGTCCAGGGGGTCGCACCACTGCAAATCCTGATGATATCTTACTGTTAACGTCGAAAATATCATCAACGAGATTTAACGCTGCGCCGGCGGCGAATAGTGCAGCTTGTGGCGTGTGTTCATCTGAATACATATCGGGATCATTACCGGTAATTTTGATAGTATCATGTAATACATTGTACACGTATTTATCTGTATGTGCCAGTGCCAATTCTGACTCTAGTGCTGCGCGTTGAGTTTTAAATACAACATTAGGCATCGTATCGAAACTTTCATGAAGACCATTCATAATAGCAACGGTACGATCAGCAGATTCTACGAATGCTTTGCGTAAACGTACAATATGATTGTCCGAAGAAGTGTGGTGATAAATTGCTACTGACATTAAAAAAGAATAAAACTCAATTTTAACTGTTCAAAGTAAATATTCATTTGCAAATACAGTATTAATTCATGTACAAACTTTGTGGAACCACAATGTCGCGGATGATTTTGGATTGGTGATTATCTAGCAAGCTAAGTATTTTGTCATTTTGGGAAATGTGGGCTATCTTAACACATTCGCGGCAAATATTGTTTAATTTCAACATCATGCGCACAAACTCACCTGAATAAATTTCGGATTCGGTATTATGTATTATACTGTTGAAATCCATACCCGAAACCCACATTGCAGCAATATCTGTATATTCGTGCGTATAACTCCAGTCAGAATACCATAACTGTTGTTGTGCTTCGTAATTCTCGAATTCAGATATATCATCCAGATAGTGCTGTATGACATCTGGGACAACGTTGTCGATCCACATCAAATTTCGGTCACTGGGTTTTGACTGCAGGAATAAACTTAAGACTGATATCAACTGTTTGAAAGTAGTAATCTCATCTAAGTAATTGCCTGTCAACAATTCTGTCAACATAATAGGATTGCATTCATTTATATGTGCTGCTATTGTTCCTGTCATAGTTACATTTTCTGATGAACAATTATCCATGGACGTTCCACTTGAAAGATACCCAAATTCTATCAACATATCAATTACTTGCGATAACCAAGACGAATAACGGCTGTCATGAGCATCGTATTCATGTTGTTCATGGTCAACTTCCCCTTGCAGGTCCTGCAACTCCTTCAATTTCAGAGTAAACGCCTTAAATTCGCCCTCATTCTCAATAATCCATGGTTTAATGTTCTTGAAATAATGTTTCTTGGCAGCTTTACCCATACCCTTCTTCTCTTTGGATTTCAAATGTTGATCATACATCTGCTTGACTGTGCTTTCGTTGTCGCCATCACAAGACAATCCCGTAACTTTTTTCTCTAGGATTTCTAACTCTGATTTCAGCTTTGCTAGATAACTACCACGATTGACATTAACCTTATTTTCCTGCACAGCCATTAACGATTTGTTAGCGGTATCCAGAAGTAAACGTTGAGCCTTGCTAGCCAATTCACCTCCTGCTAACATATTTTTAAGAATATATGAGTAATCCATACGAAATCTAGAACGGATTTTGCTAATATCGCCACACATCATATCCCTGGCATCGTTAAGTGACGGCATACCATAACGAGCATTGAACGGTAATAAGATAACTGTTCCTTTTTCGTCAATGCCGCGACGACCAGCTCGGCCAGATATTTGGCCATATTCTTCTGGCAAAAGTGTGCGGAAAGTAGGTCTGCCACCATTAGCTAAACTTTGGCCGTCAATCTTCGATAAACCACATAGCACAGTGGTTTTGGCTGGCATGTTGACACCAGCTGCGAATGTCTCAGTTACAAACAATACTTTAATCCATCCTTTAGAGAAAAGTTCCTGCACAATTTCCTTAAGTGGTGGAGGGAGTCCGGCATGATGATACGCAACACCCTTGAACAGCAACGTTCTTAGTTCCTCGGTTTCTGCCATTGCGTCATATGAACTGCTGAAGTTTCGTAACATCTTTTCGAACTCTTTTATCATTGTATTTCCTAGTTTTGCATCGATCAATGAACGAGTGATGCTAGCGGCATATTCTTGGCACTTTTTTCGGCTGAAGCAGAAAAATAATGCAGGCATGTCGATCCTGGGCAAATAGTTATCTAATTGGTCGGATGAAAACGAATAGTCTTTGCAGGCCTTCATGTATTTATCCTTGTTGAAATTGCCCATATTGTCCATAATTAACAGTTTCTGCTTGTGTGTGAGGATATAATGTGACAACGGAACAACGCGATGTGGTGTAGTTGTATATGTCAGATCTTTACCTTTACAGTCCACAATCCATTGAGCAAAATCGACAGCGTCCGGTAACGTAGCAGATAACATTACCATCTGAATATGTGACGGCATCTTAATTATCGATTCTTCCCAGACTGTGCCACGATTCGGGTCTTTAATCCAATGAACTTCATCAAACACAACTACGCTGACATGATCCAGATTGAGACCGACAGCTCCGCCAACAGCACCTGATTCGTCCTCATTCTCCTTATCCAGATTAAATAGAATATTACGGAGAATCTCGGTGGTCATGATAACTACTTGTGCATCATCTGAACGTTCATTAATATCACCTGTTTTGATACCAATGTCCCAATCTGGATATTTGCGCCTGAAATCGCCATAGATCTGCATGCTAAGGGCTTTAATAGGTGACGTATAAATAACTTTTTTGCCTTGTTTAATACCATACGCGGTAGCATATTCGGCCACGCTGGTTTTACCTGAACCAGTATGAGCGGTGACAAGGACATGTTCGCCGCTTTCGATAGCCTGAAATGAATGTTTTTGGAAATCATCTGGTTGATATGGGAATGTTAATGAACATTCACCATCTACCATATCTGGTGCTGTACCTGTTCTGACATGAAGTGACATTGACAATTGTGCACTATTCATTTTTGATTTGTAAATGAAAATGATTAGACTTATTTAACAATGTCGGTATTCCGCTTGAGTGTTAGTGTTGATGTATTTACCCCCGAGACAGCGGCTAGCGAGAGCTACATCCAAGAATTAAAAAAACTGTGCAAACCCTACATTGGAGGGGGAATGCCATTCGTTTATAACTACACTCATATCTATATTGTTAAGGCTATGGATCAAAGTAATGAAATAATAGGAGGTGGTGTCGGTACAGTTTACAAAGAAGATACAATAGGTCGTTGCGATCAATGGCATTTCGGAACTAATTATCAACGAATGTTGTGGATAGACAAATTGTGGGTTATAACAAAAATGCAGGGATGCGGAATAGGTCGGCAAATTGTTAAAAAGCTGGAAAATGTTTTATCTAAACATATAAATGAAGCCAGTCGTCCCAACATATACGTTATGGGTGTTACAGGTAGCGGTGGGTTTTATAGAAAGTGTAACTATCAACTGGTTGATACACCAGACCACCAGGAGGATGAAGACTATCCTAGTTCATATAAGTATGGTGCTTGTGTAGGTTTTTGGTATGCTAAGAACCTTTTAAATCCTGAGAAGTTTCCATCTAACGAAAAATCTGACCACATGGATCTAATATGTGCCGTTAAAAATCGTCTGCAGTCAGATTATCAAAGCTATTTTCTAGATCCTGTTCCTGATCTAGATTTTCTTATCCAGTGGTTGGAAAACGATGACTATTCAAAGGTTGATCAAAAAGTAATTGACCAAATTAGACCCGAAAATGAGTGTGCTATTGAATGCTACACCGAAATGTTGGAAAATTAATGTAATTATGGTGTGCATGATGAGTCGGGTAAAATTTCATGATTGGAACACGTCTTCCCTGCACTCTTTACACAACATCTTTGATTACCATGTTGTGTTAGACATCGTTCTTGCGTGTAACGCTTCCTGTTGTTCGGTGAAGTGCAATATGGTGTTCCTTTAAGGTTTTTGAAGAACAGTTGCGTAATATGTACACGACCCTCAGCAGACCACGCAAATCCACAACTCATATGTGTCCAACTCAAGGACATCATCTGTTTATGATGTCCCTGTGGTTGTGTATCAGGATACAGTGGTTCATTGTACATTTTTTCTAGACAACGAAACATTTCATCTCTGACTCCTTGATATGTAAGATGTTTGGCTCGGTCAAATCGTCCCCATGAATACTGACCTCTAGAACAACATGAATTATGTGCTCTATTACCACAAGCAAAACCTTCCTTGTGTCCACCTTCACAACCACCGCCGTTACCATAGTTGAAAAAAAGCCCACCCATAGCAGATGCGCTGGAACATGTGTTCATTCCATAAGCATGAAGAAACGGATATGTTAGTCCTTGGGAAACCCTATATGGAATGGAGCCGTTCTTGAATGGAATCAGACCAGCACGGGCATCATTATGAAACTTTACACAGACGTTGTGTAACTTTTTTAGTTCGCATTTGCTGATACTTTTTGGTCTTGCTACGAAATTGTATTCGTAGTTGTTCCATGGTTCAGTACCTGTACCTGTAACATAGCGACCAGATGGCGGAACACCGTTTGAATATATCTTATCCTGATACCATCCACGGAGTTTGTAATTAGGGCAACCACCACAAACGATGGCGAAAAGGGTAAATAATACGGACATTGATTGATAAGTCATTATTATAAAGCGTCGATCATTTTCATATCAGTTGAACATCAATACTGGAAAATAGTTAGGTCTTATAAATGTTGGCGACAGTTATCACGCCAGTTTCCGCAACGTTCTTGACCTTCGCCAGTTTTACTGGCTTTAGCCCAATAAGGACTGCCATTTCCGCGCATTAATAGACATTTGAGTTCGCTACCGTCTCCGCGGATATCGCAAACATCGCCAAGGGCTTCGTCACCGTACATATCATAATATGAACGAGCAGATATTCTACCACTCTTACCATGGGCCTTAGTTGTTGTAGTTTTAACCTTTGTAACCTTGGTTGTCTTCTTAGTGTCAGGATTTAACTCAGCACCTGCTAATATTAAGGCATATTATGATAACCCGGAACTCGCGTTGGATTATGCCAACCATGAATAAATAACTTCAATGCAGGGACAAAACAAATTCCAATTCC
>Ga0136555_1000031_pt1 | contig 53852 bp, 54 predicted proteins | sample AntRauTorckE5432_FD_104927 | JGI IMG/M metagenome (GOLD analysis project Ga0136555, IMG submission 104927) | Saline lake microbial communities from Rauer Islands, Antarctica - Metagenome Torckler E5 #432 | ecosystem: Environmental > Aquatic > Non-marine Saline and Alkaline > Saline | place...
GGCAGGCGGGCCTGCCCCTCGCCAAGGCGAGCTCGCAAATAAGCCCAATGGAAGCAATAAGATATGAATAATACAAAAGTGTTGAAATAAAAAAATGGCTTAAGCGATGGCAGGCGGGCCTGCACTAGAATCTTCAAACATGACTCCACTGGAAACATTAAGAAAGGAGTAATTTTTTTAAAAAAAGAACAATATCTTAATGCAATAAAGGCAAGTGCTTGTCAATATTGCGGTATTTTGTTTAGTTGATATAATTATTGTAATCTAAGTTTAATAATTAATACTTTAGTAATAACTCTTAAATATTCAAAATTATGGAAGAAAGAGAAAAAAAAGAAATTCAAGATGCTGAAATTGATACCACTCATCAAGAAGAAGAGGAGAAAAAGAAGAGAAACTACAAAACAGAAATAGTCCTTATCCTTGTAATAGGATTTCTCTTGGGAGCTATGATAAAAGCAGAGGCTATCAAGAGAGTCAGCGTAGGATTTAGTGATTATAAAGTAATTGCGAAAAGTCAACAATATGATATTGATGCTATTGAAGACAATTTAGCAGAAGAAGCTGCTCAAGAGTCAGCAGCTCAAGAAGAGCTAGTTCCAGCTGAATAGTAATTGGAATATTAAAATAATAATTAAATTTTATAAAAATATAATAAACTATAATTAATTTTTCTTTTTGGTTATATCTTTGAATATAGTCATGAGGAGTAAATTGCTTAATTTCTATGAACGAAGAAGTGAATAATAACGAACCTCAAGTATATGCAAAAAAGAAGAAAGAAAAAAATCTTATATCACTGGCTATTTTATTAGCAGGACTTTTTATTGGAAGTCTCTTTGTTGATTTATCTCAGCTCATTAAGGGAGGTGGAATATCTCAAAAAGTTTTAAACAATAAAGATGTTTTTCAATTAGATGGGAGAACTTGGGTTGCTTATGCTGATCCAATAATAGATGTTACAATAGTTAACGATGAAGATTGTGAAGAATGCAATGTAGACGAAGCTTTGGTTTGGTTAAGAAAAATTGTTCCTACCATGCTAGCTAATAAGATTGAGTATGACTCATCTGCAGGTGAGGAAATTATTTCAGACTTTGATATAAAATACTTACCAGTTTTTGTTTTCAGTAAAGATATAGAGGGGACAGAGTTTTATGCTCAAGCCAAGCATCTTTTTGAGGAGAAAAATGGAAAATATGTTCTAGATGCTGCTAAGATAGGATTACCATCTGGTAAATACATCCAAACTCCTGAGGTAAGAGAAAATTCTATAACAATTGGACCTGATGACGCTGAAGTTAAATTAATTGAATTTTCTGACTTCCAGTGTCCTTATTGTCAGTTGTTCCATGAAACTGTTGGCGGTGTACTTGAGGAATATGGAGATCAAGTTCAACTTGTCTTTAAGCACTTGCCACTTGATTCAATTCATCCGAGAGCTAGAGATGCAGCCTTGGCATCTGAATGTGCTAATGAGCAAGGAGAGTTTAAGGGTTATGCTGATAAGTTGTTTGCTAATCAGGAGTCATGGGGTAAAACCGAGAATAATACAGCTTTCTCAAACTATGCTTTTCAATTGGGACTGAACACCTCTCAGTTTAATGAGTGTCTTGAAGAGGGAGAATACAAGAGCAAGATTGAGTCCAATCTCCAAGAGGCTACTGAATTTGGTGTTTCTGGAACTCCAGCGATATTTATTGGAGATAGCTTCAAAAGTGGTGCGGTTCAAGCTGATGAGCTTAAGGCTATAATTGATGAAAAACTAGGATCTCCAGTAGCAGAAGAAGAGTCTTCAGAAGTTAGTGACATAATTAAGGAGGAAAGTGCTCAATAATCAGAATTGAACTTTGCTTAACTAATTTTTAAAAGCAGCCTAGAAAATAGGCTGTTTTTTTATTTGACAGGAAAATAATAATTGTATATATTTATAGTATGAATTTAGCAAAAAGCTTACTGACAATTATTAAAGTCATTATTGTGATTGACCAAAGAGGTCAGTTAGTTTTTGCTCGGAAAAAGTAATATAAAAAATTTCTGGATAAAAACAAGCTGACCTCAAGAGTCAGTTTTTTTAGTTTTTTGACAATTGAAAATTTGTGATGCAAGAGAGATCAACGGAAGGTAATGGGGTGCTTTATCTAAAAACTAGCGCTGCTAGTGTAACTCAAAAAAGAGAGGGATTGGTAATGAACTATAATATTTTTGATTTACCCAAAGAGAACAAAGATATCGTTAACAATCACGCAAAAATCTTCATTTTACTTGAAGACAAAGTGATACCCTATGGTCGTGAAATAAATATAGATAAGAGAAATGAAAATGGTCGCAATAATTTATTTTGCAGATTGATTGGTGTGTACACTGCGTTTGCAGAAGAATCAAATCTGGTTATTGCGGTTTTGTTTAGGAGGTACGGAAAATTAAATATTGCTATCCATGCAAAAAACTCAGAAATGTCCTTTTGTGAAATACGCTCTTTTGCTAAGAAGGAAGTAGAAAATATAATTATAACGAATGAGGAGGGAAAGGAAGAGTGTTTTATTGATGCAATTTAGCGAAGATTGTAGAAACAATTCATCAAAACTAATGTAAGCGGGGGGGGCTAATGAACACTCTAGTTGATAAAGTAGCATTAGAGATAGAGAGAAGATTCTCGGAATTACAAATTCAAAATATCCACAAAGGTCAAATCAGCTTTCTTTTGTTAAAACAAGGGAAGTGCGTTGGCTCTGACATTTTTTCTGTAGATCCAGGAAAAACATATAAGGAGAATTTTGAAAATTTTGCATCAAAGATTCAGAGACCACTTGTTCCGTAAAAGCTAGAAATACGGAACATGCAAAAGACTACTGAGCTATTGTGCTTGAGTAGTCTTTTTTACTAAGCATTGAAAGAAATCTGTTGTTAGTTTGTATAAAATGAAAATTTTATACAGTATGCCGCGATCGCGGTATGTATATTGTATAAAAATATTTCTACTCGTTACTTGGAGAAGGGAGAAAGTGTTTATAAAAAATTTGCGTTTTTTTGTGAGTTGTATTATATTGAAACCATGCAAAAACAAATTGTGAAAAATGAAATTTTATTACTTAGCTTGTTACTGATTCTCCTTAGGGGAGATTGGTTTGTTTTTGTTCGGAAAAGATAAAGAATATGTATTCTGATTAAAAATAAGCTGGTCTCCTGGGAGATCAGTTTTTTTGTTCTTTGTCAGGTCAATGTAAGTCTTTGTTTGATTATTTAATTGCACATATGGAGGAAAAATGTCCAATAAATCAGAGCAAGAAAAATGGGAAGAAGTAGGGGCGAGTAGATTCAAAAGAATTGTAGAAAATACTGAAGGCGGAATAAATTTGGTTAGAGTTAAGGGAAGAAAGGGAAATTTTTTTATAGAAATAATTGTTCCGGGTGGTAGAGGATTTTTTGTGATTGATAACCTCTCGCCGAACGAAAAAAGGGTTTGGTTTCGTGTGTTGAATGTATTAGAAGATAAGCTTCCAAGAAGGATGATCAGGGATGATGAAATATTTAAGATTGTTCAAAAAAAGGGGCTTTACAACGATGCTGATTGCTCAACGCACTTCATAGGCGCTCGCTGATATAATTTAATCACGCTATTAAATTAGATTCACTTGTGCTAATGCAATTTTTTAGTTTAAGGATAACATTTTGGACCCAGCTGTGGAAAACTCCGCATCTGGGTCTTGTCTTTTTTTAGAACGTATGTGTAATGAAAATATGAATAAACGAATTGCTAAAAACTTATATTTCTTTTTTGTTTTTATCTACTGGACTTTGTCTAGGCAGTTTGTTTTTGCTCGGGAAAAATAATATTTAAAATATTTTTTGGATAAAAATAAGACTGCTAGAGAAAGCCAGTTTTTTTCACTTATTCTTTATTTTTCTTTACTTTTAGGGTAAGCTTAGGTATATTGAAAAACTAGAATAAATATATGTTTAATGATAAGTTAATTGTTTTTACCGACGGAAAATATAAGAGACTGAGAGATGTTGCAATATCTCCACTTACTCATTCCTTGCATTATGGAAGTGGGGTTTTTGATGGTATTCGTGCTCATAAAACGATAGATGGAAAAACGGCAGTCTTTCGGCTTTATGATTATGTGGATAGATTTATGAAATCAACGAAAAAGATTGGATTAGATATTGAAATGAGTAGAGATGAGGTTGCAGAGGCTATAAAAAAGGTCATTAGAAAGAATAATTTTTCATCTGCCTATATTAGACTGATGGCGTTTTTTGACCATTCGTCACTAGGTATTTCAACAGAGAATAATAAGACTAGATTTTTCGTAGCGGCTTGGCAATGGGATAAATACCTTCCTGATGGATTAAACGTTGGAATTTCTGACTTTAGAAGAATTTCTGAAAAATCAACTTTCGTGGAATCAAAGTTTTCTGGCCATTATATAAATTCTCTCTTAGCTAGCACGAGGGCAAAAAATGATGGTTTTGATGACGCCTTGATACTTGATGGTGAAGAGTTTGTTGCTGAAGGCTCTGTGGCGAATATATTTTTCATTAAGGGGAAAAAGATAACAACTCCTAAAAAAGGAAAAATATTCCCTGGATTAACCAGAGATAGTATTATGAAAATAGTTAAGAGTATGGGCTTTGAAGTCGAAGAGAAAAATATAACAGAAGAAGAGATTAGTAAATTTGATGAGTCTTTTTTCACCGGAACAGCAGCACAAGTAGCTCCTATTTCGAAGATAACACTGTCAGATAAGTCAAAGATAGAGTTTAATTCAGAAGAAAGCAAAAAAATTAGTGATGAGTTTGATAGGGTGGTAAAGGGTGAAAATAAAAAATTTATTAATTGGTTAGAATTTATTTAATAGAAATTTTATGAAAAAATATAAAATTGCTTTCCAGGGAATTCAAGGTGCTTATAGTCAGGAGGCATTATTGGAATTTGGAAATAAAGAAAATATATCAATAGAGTCTATTGAGTCTTTCAATTTTAATGAATTGTTTGAAAATATAAAGAAAATAGGACTTGGCTTTGTGCCTATTGAAAATTCAAATGCTGGTACAATTATCCAGGTAATTGATCTTTTTTTTGATCACGATATTGAGATAATTGGTGAGTATTATTTTAAAGTAAATCACTGTCTTTTGGGAAAGAAAGGATCTAGTGTAAGAGATCTAAAACGAATTTATTCTCATCCACAGGCATTGACGCAATGTTCTAATTTTTTAGATAAAAAGCACTTAAAAGCAATCCCATTTGCTGACACAGCTGCATCAGCAAAATACATAAAAGAAAAAGGGATGAAAGAGGAGGCTGCTATTGGATCAATGAATTTATCAGAAATTTATGGTTTGAACGTTCTGAGTAGAAAAGTTCAAAATTCTCAGAAGAACGTGACTAGGTTTTTCTTGGTTAAAAAACGGGGTAAGAAATTTTATTTTGAAAGCAAAATAAAAAACAAAACTGATAGAAAAAAGACAAGTTTAATTTTCTGTGCGAGAGATTTGCCTGGAGCTCTTTACAAGACACTGGGAGGCTTCGCAACTAATGGTGTCAATCTTACAAAAATAGAATCGAGACCTTCGCAAGAGAAAAATTTTACTTATTTCTTTTACATAGATTTCGAGGGGAGTCTACTTGATAAATCGGTAGTCAATTCTTTGGATGAGCTAAGATTTTTTTCTAAAAAAATAAAGATTTTAGGAACCTATCCTATAGAGAAAAATTGACAATATTTTAAGATTAGTTATTATTAAAGATATGATTAATAAATTAACAAACTGGTATTTTGGATTTTACTTTAGCTGCCTTAGTGGCCGGTTTGTTTTTGATTGGAAATAAAAGATAAAATTTCTTCTGATAAAAAATAAGCTGACCATGGGGGTCAGTTTTTTTTAGTTCTTTAAAGGAGGTTGTGAAAATGAATGAAACAAAAACTTGTCATAGATGTAAAGAGGAAATGAAGTTTCAGAAAAAAGGCAAGTATTACAAATGTCAGAATGACACTTGTGGTCATGTCAACAAGCCTACTGCTGTTTTTGCTGTAGGTGCTAAAGATAATCCCGTAAGAATCGTGCGCGGTTGGTGATAACTGGGTGAGTTGCTTAGACAAGCAACTCGCCCTGATTTTATTTCTACTGAAAAACAGTAGGATGACATTTCTATTGAAAATTGACGGTTGGGAATGATTACTTGCTAAGATAAAATTTTTGAGATAAAATAGTATTAAGACATTTTAAAATAATAAATCAAAAGTAGCCGTTAAAGTTTAATTTCTTAGTTGGTTATTTTTGTTTTTAATTAAAAAATATGAAAGTTATTTTATTGAAGGATGTAAAAAAAATAGGAAAGGCGGGGGAAGCTATAAATGTGGCTGATGGCTATGCAAGAAACTTTTTGATTCCTCAAGGGCTAGCTGAAAAGTCCAATGAAAATTTGTTGAAAAAAGTAGAAAAAATAAAAGAAGATAAGAAAGAAGAGGAGAAGAAAGAAAAGCAAAATATTGAGAAGGATGTTAAAAAAATCCATGAGAATAAATTGACTATTTCTGCAAAAGCAAAAGGTGGAAAGCTTTTTGGCTCTATAGATGCAAGTATTATTAGTGATGAGCTTAAAAAGCAATTAGATTTGGAAGTAGAGAATAGCTATATCAAATTGTCTGCGCCGATTAAAGAAGTTGGTGAAAGTAAGATTGATATTGAATTCCCTTACGAAATGAAAGCAACCTTGTTTTTAGAAATAAAAGAAGAAAAGTAATTTTAAAGCCCTCTAATAAGCAGGGCTTTGTTTAAATAAATTGTCCATGAGTGGAGCTAGGCTTGTCTCAAGGAAAGAAAATTATGAAAAAAAACAATAAAAAGAAATATATTTTTGTGCTAGGTGGAGTCATGAGTGGGATTGGAAAAGGAGTGGCTACTTCTTCTGTGGGAGCGATTTTAAAAGCTCGAGGTTACACTCCAACTGCTATAAAGATAGATCCTTATGTTAATGTAGATGCTGGAACTATGAACCCAACAGAACATGGAGAGGTTTTTGTAATGGAGAGTGGTCTGGAAACAGATCAGGATATGGGTAATTATGAGAGATTTATGGAAATTGTTTTACCTAGTAGTAATTATATGACAACAGGGAGTGTTTATCAGAAAGTTATTCAAAGAGAGAGAAATCTTGAGTATAAAGGTAAGTGCGTTCAAATAATTCCTCATGTCACTGACGAAGTTATCAAAACTATCAAAAATGCTGCTAAAAATAATAGTGCTGATGTTGTATTAACTGAAATTGGTGGAACAATAGGTGATTATGAGAACATGCTTTTTATGGAAGCTGCGAGACAGATGAAGCTTAAAAATCCTGATGATGTGCTGTTTGTGATGATAACTTATCTGCCTTATCCTCCGAAAGTTGGAGAAATGAAAACAAAACCAACTCAGCAGGCAGTTAGAGAACTAAATGCTAACGGTATAAACCCCGATATAATAATTGCTCGTAGTGAGGTTCCCATAGATAGGAAGAGAAAAGAAAAAATTGCTCTTTTTTGCAATGTAGAAGAGAGGGATATAATTTCTGCTCCAGATATTGAAACCGTATATGAGGTTCCGATTAACTTTGAAAGAGATGATTTAAGCAGAAGAATTCTCAAAAAACTTTCTTTGCCGACAAGAAAAACAGATATAAATAACTGGTACGAATTAAATGAAAATATTAAAAAAGCAAAAAAAGAGGTTACTATTGGAATAGCTGGAAAATATTTTGGAACAGGCGAATTTATGCTAGGCGATTCTTATATTAGTGTAATTGAGGCTATTAAACATGCCTCATATAAAAACAAAGTTAAGCCAAAAATAGAATGGCTTAATAGTGAAGATTTTGAAAAAAATCCAACTAGCTTGAAAGATTTAAAGAAATATGACGGGATAGTGGTTCCGGGAGGATTTGGCTCCAGAGGGATTGAGGGAAAAATCGCTGTGGCTAAATATTGTAGAGAAAACAAAATACCTTATATGGGCCTTTGTTATGGAATGCAAATAGCTGTTATTGAGTTTGCTAGAAGCATACTTAAATTAAAAGATGCTCACACAACAGAGATAAAAAGAAGCACTAAAAATCCAGTTATTGATATTATGCCAGAGCAAAAGAAAAATTTGGAAGATAAGAATTACGGTGCAACTATGCGACTAGGCGCTTATCCCGCTTTTTTGGAAAAAGGAACTATAGCTCATAAAGCTTATGGTAAAAAAGAGATATCAGAACGTCATAGACATAGATGGGAAGTTAATCCTGATTACATAGAGAAGGTTGAAAAAGGTGGATTAATTTTTTCAGGAAAGTCAGAAGATGGAAGACTTATGGAAATTGTAGAGTTGCCTAAAAATAAGCACCCTTTCTTTGTGGGAACACAGTTTCATCCAGAGTTTAAATCAACTCCTCTCAGTTCACACCCTCTTTTCTTTGAGTTTATAAGAGCTGCTAAAAAATAATCCTCGTAAACTATAAAAATTACAGGATAAAAAATAAAATGATAGAGTTAGAAAGGACTTATTTAGCTAAAAATCTTCCAAAGGATTTAGAAGTATATCCAAAAAAGGAGGTTTTTGATTTGTATATCCCAGAAAGTCATCCTCATCCAGTTATTAGGCTTAGAAAAAATGGCGATAAATATGAGATGACCAAGAAAGAGCCTGTTAGTGGTAGTGACTCTTCTATTCAAGAAGAACAAACTATTGCTCTAGAGAAGGACGAGTTTGATGCTCTTTTGAGGGTTCAAGGAAGGGCTTTGAGAAAAATAAGATATAATTATAAAAAAGATGGTTTCAATTTTGATTTAGATGTTTTCAAAGATAGGCTAGAGGGATTGGTAGTGGTGGATATAGAGTTTGAAAAAGAAAAAGATAAAGATTCTTTTGTCGCTCCAGATTTTTGCTTAAAAGATGTAACTCAAGAAAAATTTATTGCCGGAGGAATGTTAGCTGGAAAAAGTTACGAGGACATAGAGAAAAATTTGAAAAACCTCGGTTATAAAAAAATATTGGAATAAATAAAAACCCGATTTTAATTATCGGGTTTTTAAAATAAAAAGTTTATTTTTTGGATTTTTTTAGAACATTTACAAATTGTCTTCGTTCAATTTTTCCAGTAAAACTCTTAACTTTTTTCTTGGTGAATTCCACAATCCCATCAATCATTGAATATAATGTGTCGTCTTCTCCGCGAGAAACATTTTTTCCGGCATGGAATTTGGTTCCTCTCTGGCGAAGAATTATTTGTCCAGTGTTGATATTTTCACTGCCAAAAACTTTAACACCCAGTCTCTTGGATATCGAATCACGACCCAGTCTAGTAGAGCCACCAGCCTTACGATGTGCCATAGATTTGTAACTTATAGTCAATTTCCTAAAGAAAAACTGGAAATTGAAAAATAATATAAATGTAAATTATTACAGACATTAGTATAGCAAATTTAAGAGTTATGTCAAATATAAAAGCAAAAAAAATAAAAGAATTTTGGAATAAATATGAAAAGAAAGTCGTAGTGTTTTTGGGAATTCTCTTTATGGGTATTATCTCTTTTGAAATGGGAATATTGCAAGGTCAAGAGTGGCAACAAGAGCCGCTTGTAATTGAAAAAGTTCCTGATTTTCATGTAGATAATATAAGTAGAGTTTTAGGAGAGGAGTCTCAAAAAACGCTTAGCAGTACAGTAAATGCTAGTGAAAAAATAGTCCCTTCAGGCAAGGATAATAAATGTTCACTTGTTGGAAGTAAAAATTCTGATAAATATCATAAAATAGATTGCAGTCATGCAAAAAGAATTAAAAAAGAGAATCAGGTTTGTTTTAAGAGTATTGAAGATGCAAAAAACAAGGGCTATCAAGCAGGCAGTTGCTTGAAATAAGTAAGATTTATATATTAATAAAATTAATTCTCTATAATACCCTAGGAATAACTAACTTGCTCGCATGTCTAGAAAATGCTATATTTTCAAGTGTATATAATAAGCAATTAACTTTTAAACAAAAAAATATGCCGTTGAGAAAAATAAAATCAATGTTATTTGGAGGTTCTGATAATTCTATAGAAAAAATGCCCATGGATAGAAAAATTGAAATAGAAAAAATTCCCGAGGATGAGTTGGAAAAAATAGATATAATCACCTTAAAGTTAAAAGAAAAGTACGGAGAATATAGTGATTTTGATCTTTTTATAGACTATCTTTCTAGTATGGAGAGAATTTTTATCATGACTAAGATGGGAAGCTGGGGCGCAGATGATGTAAAAAAAGCTTTTATTGATGCTGAATCATATCTTATATCCTTAGATTCCGGCATAGATGAGGAAATTTTTGAAAGTATAAAAGGTGATTTTGAATCCGCATATAAAACATTGGATAGTATAAGAAGTGTCGCCAACAAGCTTATTGAGCAATATACTGATTCGGAAAGTTGTGTTGATTTTATTAAATATATGAGGGACACTCTTATCTTGCTCTCTGATATTTCAAATATAAACATAGATGATGACAAGGACAAGGTTCTTCGAGCTAGAATGCTTCTTATTTCTAATTATGATGGGAAGACTGATTTAGTGAAGCTAGAGGAGGTTTACAATGACTTCAAGGACAAGATAAAAGAAAATATTGATAAAAGTATTAAGAATAAATAAAATTCTAAAAATTTTAATTAATGAGCAGTATAATAGTAGACATTGAAACTATTGGGATAGACTTTGAAACTTTAGATGAAAGGTCTCAAAAATATCTACTAAAATATTCACAAACAGAAGTAGAGATAGAGGAAGCAAAACAAAGACTGGGATTGTATCCTCTTACTGGAGAGATTGTAGCTATGGGGCTTCTTAATCCCAAAACTAGAAGGGGAGTTGTCTATTATCAAGGCAAAAAAAATAGAGAGAGTGATATTGAGGAGGATAATATTGTTTTTAAGGCAGGTAGTGAGAAAGAATTGTTGGAAAATTTTTGGAAAGATGTTTCTAGTTATAAGCAAGTAGTTACTTTTAATGGTAGAAGTTTTGATGCGCCCTATATTCACCTTAGAAGTGCTATCAACCAAGTGAGGCCTAGTCGTAACTTGATGCCATACAGATATGATCACAAAACCCACTGTGATCTTTTGGAGCAATTAACTTTTTATGGAGCAACCAGGAGATTTACTTTGGATTTTTATCTTAAAAGGTTTGGGATTAAGAGCTCAAAAGAAGGTGGTATAGATGGGACTATGATAACTAAGATGTTTAAAGAGGGAAAAAATAAGGAGATATCCAGATACTGCGCTAAAGATGTGAAGGCAACTGCAGAACTTTTTGATTATTGGGATAAATATCTGAAGTTTTAATAATATAAGAGGTTAAAAAAGGATTTAAGTGTTAATTTGTAGAAATAATATGAAAAATAAAGGGAAAATAGTCAAAAAAAATAGTCAAACAAACAGTGCAATGCATTTTTTTATGTACATGGTTAGCTTCCTTTCTTTGGCAATTTTTGCGACAGGAATTGGTAATATAATCTTCCAGATTATAAATAAGAGTATATCCGATGACATAGGGTATGCTTATGCAGGACAATTTTCTCAATCAGCAGTAAAATATGGCATTGCCACTCTCTTGATAGCTATGCCGGTTTATTTTATTGTTATGTATTTTATAAACAAAAAGATTTTTCAAGGAGAAATTAAAAATAACTCCATGATAAGAAAGTGGTTAATTTATATAGTTCTTTTTATTACTGCAGCCGTTATAATTGGTGATTTGATAAGCTTAGTTTTCTCTCTTTTAGATGGAGATTTAACAACTAAATTTTTACTCAAAGCCCTTACTGTTTTGGTAATTGCAGGATCTATTTTTGGCTATTATGTTTGGGATATAAGAAAAGACAAGAGGAAAGGAAATAGGTATTTAGTCAATAGAATATTTTTTACAGGAGGGATAATTATTAGTGTTATTATCTTAGTTGCATCTTTTTTTATTGTTGATAGTCCGCAAGTAGCGAGAGACAAAAAAGTTGATCAAGAGACAATTAGGAGTTTGAAACATTTGACCTCGCAGATAAGATTTTATTATGAGAAAAATAAAAAACTTCCCAATAAAATAGAGGATATGGAAAACATAAATAGAGCACTGAAAAATAATTTTAAAAAAATCGATGGTATAGAATATAGCAAACTAGGAGAATTAAGTTACGAAATTTGTGCTTATTTTAGAAGGGATATGTCAGAAAAAGATAGTAACCGAATTTATTATCTTGGAAATTTTGAGGAAAATTGGGATTATTCTCAAGGAAAGAATTGTTTCTCAAAGAAAATAATGAAACAAAATCAAGACAATAAGACAATAAGACCACTAGAAAAGCCAATTCCTATAGTAGAATGAAGTATGAAAGAAAGAAAATTTTATTTAATATTACATAGAATTAGAAGTGCTCATAATGTAGGTTCAATGTTTAGAACAGCTGATGGTGTAGGCATTGATAAGATTTTTGTAACCGGATTTACTCAAAGACCGTCAGAAAAAATATATGAACTTCAGAGTAAGGCGGAAAAAATGCTTTCCAAAACAGCCTTGGGCGCAGACAAATATGTGCCATGGGAGGCAAAGAAAAATATTTCTGAAGTTATTGGTCGCTTAAAGGAGGATGGTTTCCAGATCGTAGCTTTGGAGCAAGATAAAAAAAGTATCGATTATAAAAAGTTTAAGCCCAAATCCAAGATTGCGCTTATTGTTGGCAATGAGCCTCGTGGTATAGATAAGAGAATTATTAAAAAATGCGATCAATCTATGGATATACCTATGAGAGGTGAAAAGAAGTCTCTTAACGTATCTGTAGCATTGGGAGTGGCTGCGTATGAAGTTAAATCAAAATTATAAAATAGATTATAAATTATGAATAAAAAGAAATTAGCTATATTTGATATAGACGGAACAATTTTTCGTAAAAATTTGCATTTTGAACTTATAAACGAGCTTTCTTGGTTGAAAACTTTTCCCAATAGTGCCAGAAAAGAGCTTATCAAGGCCTATACCAACTGGCTTGAGCACAGAGGTACTTATGAGAATTATAGGAAGCGATTAGTTGAGCTTTATGATGAGCACATAAAAGGATGTAGTGTTCAAGATGTTGAAAAGGCAAGTAGGATGGTGGTTTCTTTTCATAAGAATAGGACGTATATTTTTGCTGAGAACTTGATAAAAAAACTAAAAGAAGAAAACTATCACATAATAGCTGTTTCCGGATCTCCAATAGAAATCGTAAGGGAGTTCAATGAAAAACATCTTGGTTTTGATGAGGTTTTTGGTACAGTTTATGAGATAGGCGGTGACAGTAAATACACAGGTAAGGAAGAATTTGTGCCAGTTAAAAACAAGGGTCAGCTCATAAAACAATATTTATTTGAAAATAGCTTAACTCTAGAAGGTTCTTATGGTGTGGGAGATACTGAGTCTGATGCTAGTTTTTTGGAGCTTGTTGAAAACCCCATTGCTTTCAATCCAAATTTCAATCTCAAAAAAATAGCTGAAGAGAATGATTGGAAAATTGTAATAGAAAAAAAGGATGTGGTTTATGAGATGAGGCTCAGTAAGGACAATGTTCTCTGTAACATTGAAAAATAAAATTATTTAACTAATTTAGTGAGCTAAATATTGACATATATTGTTTTTATTTTTATTTGACAATTTAACTAAAATTCTATATAATTCCATATGAAACGATAGATCTTTAACAGTGTCGTTTCGGTAATTAGTAAGAAGAGAAAAAAGTATGACAGAAACAACAACAGACGCAGGTTTCATCGAACAAGTTGTAAAAATGCTTGTAGACAACCCTAGCGATGTAAAAGTTGAAAGAAAAGTAGATGAGATGGGTGTTCTTGTTAGTTTGGATGTAAATCCAGCTGATATGGGAATAGTTATCGGTAGAGAAGGGCAAACAGCTAAAGCCCTCAGAACTCTGTTAAGAGTTATCGGAGCAAAAAATAATGCTCGTGTTAATCTAAAAATCAATGAACCAGAAGGATCTGAAAGAGCTAAAAAAGAAGAAGAAGCTCCAACAGAAGAGTCTTCTGAAAAGAAAAGTATTGATGAAGTTGTGGAAGATATTGAAAAAATGTAATCTTTCTCAGAATCTTTTTATGAAAACCGTCCATTTGTTTGGGCGGTTTTTTTGTGTTCCTACGAATTTCCGTTTTAAATTTATTGTGCTACTTAAAGTTTTTGATCCAGTTCGTAATTCGTAGAGACCCTCTTGACATATTTTAATAATAATTTAAAATGAAATTAGCACTCACTATTGACGAGTGCTAAGGTATCGATTATAATTTAATCATCAGGTTTTCAAGGATTTTATTATTAATATTAGCAAAAAAACCTAATTAAAAGTCAAAAAAATCAAAAGCTAACTAAGCTAGTGAAGTTCACCCTGTAGTGAAATACTTTAGGGCTAAAAGCTAACGAAGCTAATCTTATGAACAAAAGGCAGCAAAAAATATTATCTAGTGTGATTGAGGAATATACCCAGACAGCTACAGCTGTTGGTTCAAAGGTATTAGTTGATAAATATAAAATAAAAACCAGCACCGCTACAATTAGAAGTGATATGGTCAAACTGGAAAAAGATGGTTATCTTTATCAGCCTCATATCAGCGCAGGAAGAATACCTACAGACAAGGGTTATCGATATTTTGTAGAAGAGTTGATGAAGGACAAGGAGCTTACCAAGAGGGAGCAGATAAGACTTCAAGAAGAGCTTCTTAAGCTCAAAGCCAAAAACACTAGGCTTTCCAGGACAACAGCTAAGCTCTTGTCAGGAATATCTGGAAATTTGGCAGTAAGTGGGGTGATAAAAAGTGATGATTTTTTCGATTTCGGAATGAGTGAACTTTTGGAGCAACCTGAGTTCAGAGAGTTAGATGAAGTTTGCCGATTAGCCGAGACGCTGGATTCCCTGGATGAAATGTTTGATAAAATAGTTATTGATCTAAAAGAAGATGAAACAAGAATATTTATTGGAGAAGAAAATCCTATTAGTGGAATATCTAATTGCTCAATGGTTGTGTCTCCATACAAACTCAAGAATGGGGAGAAAGGAGTGTTAGCCCTTATTGGACCGAAGAGAATGAAGTATGCTAAAAACAAATCTCTAATAGAGTATGTTAAAAAAATGCTTAGTTCGGGATTAGCAGTAGTCATTGTGACTAATATCGTATTTTACTAATCTGGTTATAAATTACTAAAAAATAAGAAGTTAAATATATTATGTATAAAAATAAAAAGTTAGCAGAAGATGAATCAAAATTATTCAATTCCGTTTGGATGACTATAAAGGCAGTTGTAGTCAATGAGGATAATAAGGTCTTGGTTCTCAAGAGGTCTAAAAAAGAAGATTTCCACTCTGGTAAATATGATCTTCCTGGGGGTCATTTGGAAAAAGGGGAAACTATTGAGGAGTGCCTAAAAAGAGAAGTATTGGACGAGACAGGCTTGAGTATAGAAGTTGGAGATATATTGTCTGTCAGAGAGTATCCCAAGGATCATGAAATGTTTGATAAGATAAGGTCGCTTCGCTTTTTAGCCACTACAGATAAAGAAGAGGATGATGTAGAGCTTAGTGATGAACATGAGAAATATGAGTGGCTTACATTTGAAGAGGCACTAGAGAAAATAGACACAGAGGGATATGCAGGAGAAAAAAGGGATACAATCGAGAGAGCTCAAAAATATTTAGAAATGAAAAAAGGAGTTGATGGTTGGAAGAGGTGTTTGGCAGAGTTTGAGAATTACAAAAAAATTCAATCAGAATCAAACAAGGACACGGTTAAATATGCTACAGAAAATATAGTGCTTCAGGTTTTGCCGGTATTGGACAATTTTTCATCTGCTGCAGATCATATTCCAGAAGAAGAAAAAGAGGGTCCGTGGGTTACAGGAATAATGTATATCAAAAAACAGTTAGAAGATGTTTTGAAAGAAAATGGAGTAGAGGAAATCGATGTAAATCCTGGAGATAGTTTTGATACAGCTATTAGTGAGGCGGTGGAAAAAAAGGAGTGTGATGATTGTGAGAAAAAAGAAAAGTTTAAAAATAAGATAGAAAAAGTTGTTGTAAAAGGTTATAAAATAGGAGATAAGGTGATTCGCCCAGCAAAAGTTGTTGTTAAGTAAAAAAAATCACCCGAGAAGTGATTTCACTAATCGGGTGTTCCCAGAGGTAAGATATTTTTTCGCCCAAGAAGGAGAGGAGGAAAAACTTAGACGATATCTGGGGTTAAGGTTATAGGTTTTGAGGATAGGGAGAGATGAGATAAGAAAGATATCTCTAATCGTGCTGAAATTATAACAAACAGTATGTAAAAAGCAAGTAAAATTAGATAATTTTAAGAATTAAAAAATAAATTAATAATCAAGCTCTCTGTTTAGCTTGAAAAAGCTGAGCAGGTTAAGAAGCTAAAAAAATATGAGTAAAATATTAGGAATTGACCTCGGAACAACCAACAGTGCAATGGCTGTGGTTCAAGGAGGTAAACCAGAAATCATTGAAAATAAAGAGGGTAATAGAACTACTCCTTCAATGGTGGCTGTTAATAAAGGAAAGGAAAGATTGGTTGGTCTTTTGGCAAAACGTCAGGCTGTAACTAATCCGGAAAACACTCTTTTTTCCGTAAAGCGTCTTATTGGTAGAAGTTTTAAGGATGAAGAAGTTCAAGAGGATTTGAAGTTAATGCCTTATCAAATTGTTGAGGGAGGAAAAGGTGAAACTAAGGTTAAGATGGGAGATAAGGATTATACTCCTAGAGAAATATCTGCTATGGTTCTTCAAAAACTTAAAGCTGATGCTGAAGAAAAGCTTGGTGAGAAAATAGAGGAAGCCGTGATAACTGTGCCAGCATATTTTGATGACTCTCAAAGAAAGGCGACTAAGGAAGCTGGTGAGATTGCCGGACTTAAAGTTAAAAGAATTATCAATGAGCCAACTGCAGCTGCTCTTGCTTACGGATTTGATAAGAAGAAAAATGAGAAAATTGCAGTTTATGATCTGGGTGGAGGAACATTTGATATTTCAATTCTTGAAGTTGGAGATGATACTGTGGAAGTTATGAGCACCAATGGAGATACTCATCTTGGTGGAGATGATTTTGATCAAGTTCTTATAAAATGGATAATTGATGAGTTTAAAAAACAAGAAGGAATTGATATTGGTCAAGATAAGCTTGCTCTTCAGAGAATCAAAGAGTCTGCTGAAAAAGCTAAAATTGAACTTTCAACTGCTCAAGAAACAGAAATTAACCAACCATTTATAACTACTGATGAATCTGGACCAAAACATCTAGCGCTTACCCTTACCAGGTCAAAACTCGACGAACTAGTAGGTGATCTAGCTAGAAAAACTATGGATCCGGTAGAAAAAGCACTTGCTGATGCTAAGCTTAAAAAAGAAGATATAAATGAAGTTATTCTTGTTGGAGGAATGACTCGTATGCCACTTATTCAAAAAGAAGTAGAAAGTTTCTTTGGTAAAAAACCAAATGCTTCTATGAACCCTGATGAAGTAGTTGCTCTCGGAGCTGCTATTCAAGGGGGAGTTTTGGAAGGTAGCGTGAAAGACGTTCTTCTTCTAGATGTTACTCCGCTTACTCTCGGAATCGAAACAATGGGTGGCATATCTACTCCGCTTATTGAGAGAAATACAACCGTGCCAACCAAAAAGAGCCAGATTTTCTCAACTGCTGCTGACAATCAGCCAAGTGTAGAAATTCATGTGCTTCAAGGTGAGCGTGAAGTAGCTACTGGAAACAAAACTCTTGGAAGATTTATCTTGGATGGCATTGCCCCTGCACCAAGAGGAGTTCCTCAGATTGAAGTTACTTTCGATATCGATGCTAATGGAATATTGAATGTAAGTGCCAAAGATACAGCCACAGGCAAAGAGCAGTCAATCCGTATCGAAGCCTCAACTGGGGTAAGTGAAGAAGAGATTGAAAAGATGAAAAAAGACGCTGAGACTCACGCTGAAGAAGATAAGAAAAAGAAAGAAAGTGTCGAAGCAAGAAATGTAGCTGAAAGCCTAGTAAGCTCAACTGAGAAAGCTCTCAAAGAAGCAGGAGAAAAAATCTCAGAAGATAAAAGAAAGCCGGTAGTAGATAAAATGGAAGCTCTCAAAAAAGTTCTCGAAAACAAAGAAGCTGATGCTGAAGAGATAAAGAAATCTACTGAAGAATTCTCAACAGAAGCGCAAAAGATTGGTGAAGAGCTTTATAAGGCAGCTCAACCAGCTGAAGGAGCAACACCAGAAGGAGCTCCAGGCGCTGATGAAGCCCAAGGAACTGAAGAAGCTCCAAAAGAGGCTGAGACTGAAGAGAAGAAGGATGAAGAATCTCAGTCATCCGCGGATGACGGGACAGGGAAAGAAGCTTCTAGTGATGAAGCAGGAGATAAGAAGGAAGAAGATCCGTCTAAAGCCGAGACAGAGAAGAAATAATTAATTAGCGGGGACTCACGTCCCCGCTTTTTTTGAAGATTAAAAATAAAAATATGACCAATAAGACAAATAAGACAGATGATAATTTGATGTTTAAGCATGGTGGTTACCGCGAGCTAAAATCTTATCAAATGTCTACAATTGTTTATGATGCAACGGTAGAGTTTTGTAAGTCTTATGTGGATAAATTCAGTAGGACAAATGACCAGATGGTGCAAGCTGCCAGAAGCGGAAGACAGAATATTGCAGAAGGAAGTAGAGCAGCAGGAACTTCAAAGAAGAGTGAATTGAAGTTAACCAATGTGGCGAGAGCGAGTCTTGAAGAGCTGCTTCTTGATTACGAAGATTTTATTCGGCAAAATGGATTACGAGCTTGGACAAAGGATGACCTTGAGGCAAAAAAAGTGAGAAATTTGTGCTATGGAAATCTGTCATATGAGTCTTATAAGACTTACTTGGAAAATAGTGAGCAAGCAGCTAATATGCTAATATGCATAATTCATCAAACTAATTATCTTCTTGACCAGCAACTCAGAAAGCTTGAACAAGAATTATTGAATGAAGGCGGATTTACAGAAAGGTTGTATAGTAAGAGAAGAGATAGAAGGGGTTATTGATAAGATCTAAATAAAAACCCACCAAACCCAGCCTGACGGCGGACAGGTCCAATCATACACAAATAACAAGCCAAAAAGTTTTTGAAAAACCCCAGTATCCACTTTTTACCATATTACGTAATATGGTAAAATCTATAAATGAAGTGTTTGATTAGTTTGTGGATGTTTAAGTTCGTAAAAATGATATAATAATAAAAGCCAAGATTGTTAAGTAACATGTTAAGTAACAAAATTTTTATTTAGTACTTTACGTAAATGATCTGTGGTAAAATAAAGTTGTTAAAATGTTAATATATTAACATGCTAAAATGAGTTAAATTTTATGGAAAAAATAATAAACATTTTTGGAGATAGTATTGTTTACGGGGGATATACCGGAGGCAATGGCTGGGTGGATTATTTGAGAAGGCATCTGGAAAAAGACGAAGAAAAATATTTTGAGGTTTACAATCTTGGAATAACAGGTGAAACTTCTCAGGGATTGCTAGAAAGATTTGACGTTGAAGGTGAAAGTAGAGAGCCGGATACTATAATTATTGGAATAGGGATTAATGATTCATGTTACTTGAAATCAAAAGATAGCAACTATGTTTCCTTGGAGGAATTTGAAAAAAATATAGAAGAGCTTATAGAAAAATCAAGAAAATTTACTCAAGAGATTTTTTTCATAGGACTTACAAAATCAGATGAATCCAAGGTCTTACCAGTACCCTGGGTGCCAGATTTTTATTGCAAAAACGAAAACATAAAAATCTACAACGATAAAATAAAAGAAGTTTGCGAGAAAAATGATATTCATTTTATTGAAATGCTAGATCTCCTTAATAATGAGGATTTAAAGGATGGACTTCATCCAAGTTCAGAGGGACACAAGAAAATGTTTTTGCGGATAAAAGATTATTTAAAAGAAAATAGTATTATATAAATCTAAGATATTTGTTTTTGATCACTTTCATATTTTAATATTGGAAGTGGTTAAAATAAATTTAAATATTATGAATAATGTTAAAAAATTTTTAGAAGAGCATGATATAAAATATGTGTGGCATGAGCACCCAGCGGTGTATACTTGCGAAGAAGCTGAGAAATACTGTTCTCATATCCCGGGAGTGCCTGCAAAAAATCTTTTTTTAAGAGATCAGAAAGGAAAGAAATTTTTTCTTTTTGTGACTCCTGCCCAGAAGAGGATTGATCTGAAAAAATTGGCTGAAAAAATGGAAACAAAAAAATTAAGCTTTGCCAGCCCAGAGAGGCTCAAGGAAAAGCTAGGGCTTGAGCCGGGAAGTGTTTCTCCCTTTGGACTTTTGAATGACAGTGAGGGCGAAGTAGCAGCTTACATCGACAAAGAAATTGCTGAAGCAGATACGGTAAATTTTCATCCCAATGTAAGTATTGCTTCAATAGAACTCAAAAAAGAAATGTTTGAAAAATTTTTGAATTCTATAAAAAATAGAGTTGAGTTTATAGAAATGTAGTAGAATTCTTTGTGTTTTTATAATCTTAACAGAGTAAGAGAGGAAGCGAGATAGGATTGCGTGATTTTTGGGTATTGCAAAGCAACTTATTTGTGTTATTATATCTTGAAGCTTTTTGAAAAATCGAATAAAAAACAAGGAGGGTGCTATGAGAAATAAATTTTATGCTTGGGATATTCCGAGGTTTGTTTTTGATAAAATATTGAAAAAATATGATATTCAATATAAAAAAGAGATTATTCTTCCAGGAGAAAAAATTTTTCCGGTAACTATTCCTCACGAGGGAAACATTTGCCTCCAGTTAATTATCGGCAGGAGGAATAGTGCGGTATATTTTTGGCCAGGCGAGACGGCGAAGTCTTATGAAGGTCTTTATGAACAAAAATATTTTTCTAATCTTTGTCGTCAAGCATCCTGGATGCTCAGAGGATTTCGCACTCATACTGGCATGGGCAAGATTGACAGGGTTATAGAAAAAATTCCTCGAGAAGAGATTGATTTGCCGTCTCACTATTCTCCGAAAGTGGTTGCAGATATAGATTCTTTCGCAAGAGAGTTCCTGGATAATCCCAGGATGGATAAATCAAAAATGCGAGCGTAAAAGTTTATTTTCTTGAATTTTTTAGAGGGGCTGGTTTTTTATCAAAAACCAGCCTCTATTCATTTCTCTCTAAATTAGTTAGAATAAAGATAGGATTAATTTTTTAAGAATAAAAAAATATATGAGTAAAGATAACAAAGAAAATGTGAACCCGGAGACTACTCAGATAAAAATAGCTGACAATATCCCCGGAGCGGAGTATGCAAATCTTATGCAGACCAATCACAATAAGGATGAATTTCAAATAATGTTTGCTAGTATTATGGGCGGTAGTGGTAGAGTTGTTAGCAAGGTTATTACTAGCCCAGGGCATTTCAAGAGAATGCTTGGCGCTATGCAAGAAAATCTCAAGAAATACGAAGATCAATTTGGAAAAATAGAAGAATCACAATCCCCGGAAAGATCTATGGGATTTGAAGATAGGAAGTAGTAATCATTTAAGCATAAAAACATTAAAACATAAAAACAAAGATAGGATGATTTTGATGTTGTAATTATTATGAAATTGTAAGGCAGTGGAACTTTACTATAAAAAATAAAAGAGCGAGGATGCAATGTTGTGCATTCCTCGCTTTTTTTAGGTGATTTCGCCTAGGTAAACTACTGGGCCGATATATCGGAAAGCATTTCATTTTCATCCTCAAGAGCTTTAATGTCGCTCTGTGCTTTTTTGAGTGAAGCTTCGAGAAGTTCATTCTCAGTTTCGAGGTCTTGGTTGTCTATGTAAGACTTATTGAGTTCGCTCTTGAGCGCTGCTGATTCCTTTCGGAGGCTTTCTATCTCCTGATAGTTATCAGCAAGTTCTCTCTTAAGCTCTTTAACTAATGCTCTTAATTCTTTTTCTGATGGCATATTAACCTCTTGAATGAAGTTATTTATCTGAGAATATTTAATTAGGGAGAAGCTTGTTTTCAAGGTCTTTGATTTTTTCTTGCAATTTTTTATTATCTCGCCTAATTGCATTGTTTGCATGTCTAGCTGCATCATTTTCAATTTGCAAGTTCTCATTTTCTTCAGTCAATATGTAATTTTCTTCCAAAGATTTTTCGAGAGCTTTTTCCAATTTTTTGATTTTCTTTAAAAGATCTTTTTCCTGCATAACCAATCTCCTCGAAAAAGTTTTATTTTTTTAAGTTACTGATATATAAAAGTAAACCTTTATCGCAATTTAGTCAAGAGTATAAGCTTTGACACTTGAGGTTAATTTGAGTATTATATAGAGGTAAAATAAAAATATAACTAGCAAACCCAAAGCCTCTAACTTTTTAAAAACCAGAGGACTTCTTTATATATATGTTTAAAAAATTCAAAGAAAAACAAATAAAAATCCTAGGAGATTTTTTCGGAAATATTTCCAAGGACATTGGTATAGATTTGGGAACAGCTAATACTTTAGTTTATGTAAAAGGCAAGGGTGTTCTTATAAATGAGCCTTCTGTTGTGGCTGTAAATAAGAAAACTGGTCAAATATTAGCTATTGGAAAAAAAGCCAAAGAGATGGTTGGCAAAACGCCAGGACACATTGTTGCAACTCGTCCGCTTGTTGATGGTGTAGTGAGTGATTTTGAGGTTACTGAACAGATGCTTAAGTATTTTATTGACAAAGTTCAGCAAGGATCTTTTTCATTAATTTCTAGGCCAAGGGTTTTGATTGGGATTCCTTCTGAGGTTACAGAAGTTGAGAAGCGAGCTGTGATTGACGCAGCTATAAGTGCTGGAGCAAGAGAGGCTTTTATAATTGATGAACCCATGGCAGCAGCTATTGGAGCTAGGCTTCCTGTTACCACAGCCGCCGGAAATATGATTGTGGATATTGGAGGCGGAACATCAGAGATTGCAGTTATATCTCTTGGCGGGGTAGTTTCTTCAAGAAGTTTACGTGTTGCTGGAGATGAAATGAATGAGGATATTATCAGGTATTGTCGCGATGAATGCAATTTATTGATTGGTGAGAAAACAGCTGAAGAACTGAAAATAGCAATTGGAAGTGCTTATCCTCAAGGAAAAAAACTTGTTAGAAAAGTTCGCGGAAGAGATCTGGTGAGTGGTCTTCCTAAGGAAGTAAAAGTTGATGATGAGCAAATAAGAGAAGCTATATCGAGATCAATTAGGATAATTATAAACAATATAAAAACAATAATTGAAGATACTCCCCCAGAGCTTATTTCAGATATTATGCAAAAGGGCATAATCTTGGCTGGAGGAGGTAGCTTGATTAAGGGGTTGGATAAATTAATCGCTAATCAAACTGGTATCTCGGTTCGGATAATGGAAGACCCCTTGACTGCAGTGGTTAGGGGTACTGGTATTGTATTAGAAGATTTAGAAAGCCTAAAAGATATACTGTCTGCCAATCAATATGATGACAGTCCTTTGAGGTAAATAATTTTTTTATGCTTAAGAAAATAAAAGGTAGAAAAATATTTAAAACAGCTTTAGTTGTTTTTTTATTTGTTTTTATTATTGCAATAAATCCTTATAATATTTTCAACAAAACAAGAGCAGTTATTTTTACATTTACTTATCCTGTGCAAAAAAGCTTTTCCACAATGGCCAATAAAACTTACGCCTTTGTGGAAACTATTGGGTCTATAGGCGATTTCAAAAGAGAAAATGAGTATTTGATGAAAGAAAACCTTCGTCTCAGATCAGAAATTGCTAAGCTTAAAGACGTAGCTCGAGAAAATGAAGAATTAAGAAAGCAACTGGAAATACTTCCAAAAGAAAAATTTGATATGGTTGCTTCTAGTGTTACAGCAAGAGACCTTTATAGGGGCAATAACTGGATAGTTATCGACAAAGGGGAAAAAGACGGCATAAAAAAAGATATGGCAGTGGTTGTTGCGGATGGAGTTTTTGTAGGTAAAATTGAAGAGGTTTTTTATGCTCATTCTAGGATTATACCGATAACTAGTCCTAATATAAATGTAAACGCCACTACTGTGGAAACAGGTGCTATTGGTGTTGTTAATGGAAAATATGGATTAGGTATTCTTTTGGATATGGTACTTCAGACTGATTATTTGAAAGTGGGAGATCAGATTGTAACTTCTGAAATAAGTCAACATATTCCAAGAGGATTGCTTATTGGTAAAATTGAAGAGATTTATCCATCAGAAGGTTATTTATTTCAGAGGGCAACCGTAATATCACCAATTGATCTTTCGAAATTACGAATGGTTTTTGTAATTAAAAATGAAAAATAATGAGAGCTTTTTTTATAAGACTGGTATTAATAGTTTTGGCGGTACTTTTTCAGGTTAATTTTTTAAATATTTTGTTTTCCGGAGAGATTAGAATAGACATACTTTCACTAGTGGTTCTTTCTTGGGTTATAGTAGCAAGTTTTGAGGAGATCTGGCTATGGATTGTTGCTTTGGGGGTTCTTAGTGATTTGATACTATTTGATAAAGTTGGGGTCAATGTTATATTCTTTATAAGCATAGCTTATGCGATAAGTTTTTTTTCAAGAAGGTTTTTGATAGAAAGAAAGCTAGAAGGAATCTTGGTAGTAGTTTTATTTGTAACTTTCTCCTTCGTATTCTTAGATTTAGGAAGGATGTTTGTTTCTGAAAATCTATCTTTTATTGATACATATATTAGATTTAAAGAAGCTTATTCTTCTTGGAAAGTAATTTTAATTCAAAATATTCTAAACATATTGTTTTTTTATGTAGTTTATTTTTTCATTAATAAGATAGAAAAAAATATTGAAAGATATAAAAATAAAGTAAATATAATTTCTTAAACATGATTAGTAATAAAAAATACAATGTTTGCAACAGGGGAGATATGGATGAAATAGCTGATTCAGCTATTATGACAGAATCAGACGGTGCTAAAATAGAAACTCCTTTTAATAAGAAAATATTGAATTTCTTTTGGTTTTTTATTGTATTTGCCTTAATAATACTTTTAGGTAGGACGTTTTTCTTGGGAGTAGTAAAAGGAGAATATTACAAGGAAATAGCTAATGGAAATAGGATTAAGAATATATTAGTTAGTGCTCCTCGAGGAAAAGTATATGATCGTCATGGGGAAGTTTTAGCTTACAATGTTCCAAGTACTGATTTGATAGCTTATCCTGCGGATTTTGCTGGAGATGATTATAAGAAGAAAAACCTTTTGGATAATATAAGGGAAATACTCCCTGAAGAAAAAGATGAAATTTTTGAGAAGATAAATAATGTTTCTGAAAATAGTGACCCTTTCATAGTTAGTCATAATATATCTCAAAAAGAAGCTTTGTTGGCAATGGAAAATCAAGATAACTTGCCAGGAATTAGGGTTCAGCAAAAAGCCATTAGAGAGTACGCCGATAGTTTGATTTTTTCTCATATCTTGGGTTATGAGAGTATAGTGCAAAAAGAGGATATAGAAAACAATCCAGATTATGCCCTCACTGACAGTATAGGCAAAAGAGGTCTGGAAAAATATTATGAAAAATATTTAAGAGGGAAACATGGAAAGATAAAAGTTGAGGTAAATTCTATGGGAGAGGTTGTTAGGGAATTAGGCATCGTGTCGCCTTATCCAGGAAGTGATTTGATTTTAAATATAGATGCAGAATTGCAAAAGAAGATATTCGATAGCCTTTCTGCTGTTCTGGAAAAAAACAATCTCAAGGCTGGGGCGGCAGTAGCTCTTGATCCCAAAAACGGAGGAGTCCTTGCTATAGTTAATGTTCCAAGTTTTGACAACAATTTATTTGCTAAGGGCATAACCAGTAAGAATTACTCAAGGTTGTTAAATAATCCAGATAAGCCTATGTTTAATAGATCTATTTCAGGAGAGTATCCACCAGGATCAACCTTTAAGCCGATAGTGGCTGCTGGAGCGCTTAAGGAAGGCCTTATAGATGAGCATACAGAAATAGAGAGTAAGGGAGGAATAAATGTTGGAAGTTGGTTTTTTGGCGATTGGAAAACTCATGGATTTACTGACATGAGAAGAGCATTGGCAGTTTCTAGCGATGTCTACTTCTATTCTATAGGAGGAGGGTATGGTAATATTGAAGGATTGGGGATAGGTGGTATAAAAAGATATGGAGAACTTTTCGGGATAGGAGAAACAACAGGAATTGATTTGCCAGGAGAGGCAGATGGTTTTCTTCCTACGCCAGCATGGAAGAAGGAAAAAATAGGAGAAAGGTGGTATGTCGGAAACACTTACCATGCTTCTATTGGTCAGGGATATATAACAACCACTCCTTTGCAGATAGCCAACAGTGTCTCGGCAATAGCTAATAACGGAACGCTTTATCAGCCACAGATAGTTTCTCATATCAAGAAGGGAGATAACGTTGTCAATAATAAGTCGGAAATTATTCGAGAAAATTTTTTAGATAAAAATATCTTAAAAATAATTAGGGAGGGTATGAGAGAGACCATAACCGAAGGCACTGCTAAGCAGTTAAGTGATTTGCCCGTTGAAGTGGCTGGAAAAACCGGTACAGCTCAGTATGGAACTAAGGATAAAACTTATGGTTGGTTCGCTTCCTTTGCCCCCTTTGATGATCCAGAAATAGTTATAGTAGTGCTAGTAGAGGGTCAAGAAGAGGAAACCTATAATGCTGTTCCTGTTACCAAGGAAGTTTATGAGTGGTATTTTGATGAAAATAATAATTAGTAAAATTTAATAAAAATAATAATCGTTTTACATTTCTTGTATTACGCTTTAAACTCTTATTTTATGGATATTAAAAAAGAATTAGGAAAACTGAAGAAAAAGATCGATCCTGAAATAGAAAAAGTTCTAAATGAAGCTATTGATAATTCCAGAGAAGAAGGTGAGCTTATAACGGGCGCCTTGGAGCAGGTCAAAAAAATAACACTTTCTGGAGGAAAAAGACTCCGTCCAGCTCTTATGTATTGGGGATACAAAGGAATGGGAGGAAAGAAAGAAAAGGATATTTTGGAGACAGTGGTTAGCATAGAGCTTATTCATATATTTTTACTTATTCATGATGATGTTATAGATAATGATCCACAAAGACATGGAATAGAGACTATTCATCATAGATATAGAAAGGTGGGTAAAAGATTTGAGAATATTGGCAAAAATTCTCAACATTTTGGAAACTCCATGGGAATTATTGTGGGAGATATAGTCGGAGCTATTGGAAATCAGGTTATATATAAGTCAAATTTTTCTAGTGATTTGATAGTGAAGGCACTAAAAAGGCTTCAGTCTATAGTAGCTACTGTTGCAATAGGAGAAGCTCAAGATATTATTATAGAATATAGAAGAAAATCTTCAGAGAAAGAGGTTGTTGATATGTATAAAAATAAAACAGCCAAATATACCATTGAGGGCCCTTTGCATCTAGGTGCGATATTGGGAGGTGCTCAAGAAAAAGATTTAAAGAATATAACAGAGTTTTCCGTGCCTATTGGAATTGCTTTTCAGATTCAGGATGATATTTTAGGTATATTTGGTTCAGAAAAGAAAATAGGGAAGCCAGTAGGGTCTGATATACGAGAAGGAAAACAAACTATTTTGGTTATAAAAGCTATGAAGAATGCGGATAAATATCAAGAAAAGAGACTTAATTTTTTGATGGGTAAAGAGGATATTACTAGAAAAGAAGTTTTGGAATTTAGAAAAATAATCACAGAAACAGGAGCTTTGGAGTATGCGAAGAAAGTTGCTGAAGATTTGATAATAGAAGGTAAAAGCAAAATAGATAAAATGAATTTTAATGAAGAGACCAAGGGTTATCTAGTAGGGGTTGCTGATTACATGACCCAGAGAGAATTGTAGTAAGGGTTATGTGGAAAAATAAAATTTAAATAAAATAATTTTATTTAAATTTTATTTTCTTAACTATGATTTCGACATCTTCAAACTTTTGTATTTTTATAGCTTCTCTGCGAAGTTCAGCGGCGTTTACACTTCCTCTTAAGTAAGCTAGTAGGTGTACTCGGAAAGAAATTATATTTTTTTCTCCAAAATATTTTTTAGCCAACTTTGCGTGACTCAAGATAGTATCTTTCTTTTCTGTAGCAGTTATTGAAATTTTTTCTTTGCTTTTTAAATAATATTTAATCTCTTTAAAAATCCATGGTCGTCCGATCATAGCCTGACCTATCATTAGAGTTTTACAGCTGGTTTTTTGAGCATAAAAAAGAGCATCTTCAGGGGTTTTGATTCCTCCATTGTAAATTACCGGAATGGACAATAGGGAATTTAGTTTTCTTACTATCTGCCAAGCAGGCTCTTCTTTGAACATACCCCTCAATGTACGAGCATGAACAACTAATTGATCTATGCCTGCTTTTTCAAGCTGGGGAGCCCAGGTCAATACTTCATCTTGATTTGTTATTCCCAGTCTTGTTTTGAGCGAAAGAGGCACTTTGATTGTTTTCTTTGTTTCTTTTATGATTTCAATAATCTGAGATATGTTATTCATTTGGATAGCTCCATAGCCAGCACGCTTAGCTTTTTTTACAGGGCAACCCATATTAATATCAACTCCTGATGGTTGAATTTTTTCTTCTATGATTTTTGCCGCTTTAGCCATAGAAAATGGATTTGTGCCAAAAATTTGAACCCAGTAGTCATTTTCATTTTTGTTGAATTTTTTAGCAATATCAAGAGATTTATTTTCTTTGGACATTGATCGAACCAATCCTTCAGAGCTAACCATTTCACTCCAGGATATATCTGCTCCCCAGTTCTTACAGATTTCACGAAAAGACCTGTCTGTAAATCCAGCCATAGGCGCCATTGCTAACTTTATATTTTCTAAATTATTATTTTTCATACATCTTAGTATTGCGTATTTTTTGCTACGTATCAAGTAGAAAATATCTTGGATTAGATAGGTTGTCATATTTACTATAATGATCCACAGCTAAAATAGCAGCATGCCCTATAGCAAATCGCCACAGGCGCTCAAGGTATGGTAAATATTTTTTAAAACAAGTGACGCGATTTATTTTTAATAGTAAGGATTTATTTTCCTTTTGTCTAAGGTGATTACAGGTTTTGTTCAAAAAATGTTATTGTTCTTTGCCAAGCTAGATTGACGTTATTACTGATATTGTGATTGTCGCCTGGGTATTCAAAATATTGAACATCTTTTCCAGCTTCTTCTAGCGATTTTTTAAGACTCAAAGAAAGTTCAATGGGTACGCTGCTGTCACTGGTCCCATGTTGCAATTGAATAGGAGCAGAAATGTAGTTGAGAAAATAGTAGGGGTCTATTTTTTTCCAAAATTGTGGATTTTCACTGGGAAGACCGTGCTCTTGAATAAGCGGATTATCTTCATTTTTTAAAAAAGATATTTGGTCATTATAAGTTTCTAGCATATCCTCATAGCTCCCCACAACACCTGCCCAAAAAGAAGCTGCTTTAATATCTTTGGAAATAGTAACTATTCTTAGTCCAATTTCTCCTCCATTAGAGTGGCCCCAATAGCCGATTTTTTCAGTATTTACATCGGGGTGGTTTTTAAGATAAGATATTGCATGCATAGTGTCCACTACGTATTTTTCAGAATAATGCGCGCTAACTGGATCTCCTTCTGATTGACCATGTCCACGGAGGTCTGGCTTGAAAGTTACGAATCCATTTCTAGCCAATCTGGCTTGATAAGTAGGGTAGTCTCCGGTTGTTGAATATTCTTGAGGAGGAATGTATCCATGGATAAAGACAATAGCTGGAAATCCATCGGATGGTTTGGGATCAAGGGGAGTTGTTAGTAATCCATATATTTTCAATCCCTCCGACTGGTATGATGCAATGAATTGTTCGTAATTAGTTCCATTAGGGAGAGTTTCTTTAATTACAAAATCACTTCCAGGATATTTTCTTTGGCGAAGACTTTCTATGGACAAAGGAGAATTGTAGTTAGTATCTTCCTTAACACTTTTTGTTTCTTGAGGGGTATTTTCAGGGGGGCTAGAAGGACTTTCATTTTTTGGGGTTGTTTGGGTTTTATTATAGTATAAGATAGTTAGGACAAGAATTGCTCCCAAGGTAAATAGAATTATTGAAATTAATTTAAATATATTTTTCATACTTTAATGCTAACATGAAAAGAAATCTATGTTAAACTAGAATTTATTTTTTTGTATTTCATGTTCTGTATTTTAATGTTATTATAATATTATGAAAATTGGAATAAATGCATCTTTTGCAAGAAAATCAAATACAGGGATAGGGCAAGTTACTGTTAATTATTTAAAGGCTTTGAGCAATAAGTTTCAGAAAAATGAGACTATTTTGTATTTGGAAGAAGAATTGGAAATAAATATTCCTAATTTTAGAAAAAAATTTTTTCTTCCAGTTTGGAAAAGAGATGATTTGATTAGGAAAATATGGTGGGAAAAATATACACTTCCAGGAAAAGTAAAAAAAGATAATTGTGAGGAATTTATAAGTCTCTATCAGTGCCCGACAATTCTCCCAAAAAATATAAAACATACTATGGTAGTGCACGATATTGTTCCTGAAATTTTTCCAGAATACCTAAATAATATTAGAAAAAAGATCTATTGGAATTTGACCAAAAAAGCTATAAAAAAAGCAGATAATATAATTGCTGTATCAAAACATACAAAAAAAGATCTTGTTAAGTATTTGGGAGTATCAGAGAGAAAAATAGAGGTTAAAAACATAGATGTTGATGGTTTGTATAAGAGAGAAATTTCAGAAAATGAGAGTATGCATGTTTTGAGAAAATATGAATTGAGCGCTGGATATATTTATAATGTTGGAGGATTGGACAAGCGAAAAAATATCCAAAATCTTGTAGAGGCTTACGAGATCATTTTAAAAGAAGACCCAAACGTTCCCTCTTTGGTAATTTCAGGAAAACTGATGCCCGAACTCTCTCCATTAGTTACAGATGTCGAAAAAATTGTTCGAGAAAAAAACTTGGAAAGAAAGGTAAAGCTCTTGGATTTTACGCCGCAAGAAGATATGCCCGCGCTTTACAAAAATGCCAGTGTATTTGCTTATCCTTCAACTTATGAAGGTTTTGGCATGCCACCTTTAGAAGCGATGAATATGGGTGTTCCAGTAGTTGCTGCCAAGGAATCATCTTTGCCGGAAGTTCTAGGTGATGCTGGTGTTTATATTGACCCTGATGATCCTCGAGATATTGCCGAAAAAATAAAGCAAGTTTTAGGTAACCCAGAAAAAAGAGATGGGTTGATAAAAAGAGGTAGAAAGCAAGCTCAAAAATTTTCTTGGGAAAGTTTTATTTAAGTTAATAAAAAATGAAAATATGCATAGAACCTCATTTTGTTATGTAGCAAGATTATTTACTTGTAAGTAGGTTTTTTATATTTTATAATTTAAAATAAAGTCTCGACATTTTATTAAGTTTATATGAAATTATCAAAAAAAATACTTGATTTTTTAGAAGAACACAATAGCTTAAAAAATTATTTACTAATCGTAGATGTTTTTTTAGTTACTCTTGCTATAATTTCTTACAACTTAGGACTTCTTCCTTTTAGAAACTTAGGAGACTTTATTTTCTTGCTATTTATCGTCTTTCTTTTTGCGCTTTATCGACCCGGTTGGTCATTTTTATTTTTTGTAGGTTTTATTGGTATAGAGACAATAAGTTTGGCGCCAAACGAAGCAGGGATCATGTTGAGACCTTATCAAATAATAGGATCCCTTACCTTTATTGCTTTAGGCATAAGATTGTTATCAAAAAGAATTAACTTTGATTTACCAAAAATTATTTGGCAAGATTGGGTGTTGCTAGTTTTTTCTTTAGCTGGATTTTTTAGTGCTATGTTCTCTCCTTCGAAGGGTGTATCACTAAAGCACTCAATTATTATATTTTCTTTTTTCGCTCTCTATTTTCTCTCTAGAATTTTTATTCAAAATTTAAAAGATATAAAGAAAATAATCCCAATATTTTTGTGCTCTTCTTTTGTCATCCTTCTTTACAGCATTTGGCAAAACATTAGGTTTTTAAAAGGAGCTAGTCATTTTGAAGTTATGCCAGGAAGGCCCAACGGAACATTTTCTGAAGCTGATTGGTTGGGGATATTTGTGGCTTTCTTGCTCAGTGTTCTCCATGTTATATCATATAGTTTATACAAAAAAATAAATTTTAATGAGATATCTTATTTGCCTAGAGATTTTTTTAAAGCTTTTTTTGTTTGGGTTATGATAATTGCCAGTTATGTTGTTTTAATTATGACAGCCTCCCGAAGTGCTTGGTTGGGAGCAGGGATTGTGGCGGCAATTTTTTTGGCATACGTATTGAGGGAAAAAAGATATATTTTAATAGGTTTTACACTAGGAAGCTTTTTATTTGGTGTGGGCTTGGTTTATGTTTTCAATCTAACCAATTTTGAGCTTGGAAATAGAATACAAAGTACGGGTAGTGGAAAGCAAGAGATAACCATTTCTTGTGCAAGTGATGAGAACTTGCCCAATTTTGTAGAAAATATTAATGAGCTAAAAACTCATGGATGCAGACACATTAACCTAGAAGAAATAGCAGCAGAAAAATTGAAAGAACGTACAGTGCTGAGAATTTATAGAAATGATCCTAATGTAAGCATAAGAAGTGAAATTTATAAAAAATCCTGGGAGGAGATTAGAAAAAGTCCAATTGTGGGAATTGGATGGGGCAATATTTCAGGTATTTTAGGAAAAGACGGGAGAGGTGCTGGACTAAATTCAAGTAATATTTTTTTAGAGATTTGGCTGGGAGCTGGATTGATTGGACTAATCGCTTTTTTGATCTTTTTAGGAAATATTTTTTACAAAATATTTGAAGCTACTGGAGAGTGGCGATTATTCTTAGCACTTAGTTTGATGGCTATTTTGATTCCCAACCTATTTAACGCGGGTATAATGCTTGGTTTTTTGTGGGTTTATTTGGCAATTACTCAAATTAAGAATTAATTTTAAAAAAAGAAAATGAAAATAGGAATTGATATTAGAAATATTGGTAAGCAGAAAACTGGAAGTGAAGTCGTTGTCTTGGAGCTAACAAAAAATATTTTAAAGTTAGATAATGAGAATAAGTACTTTCTTTTAACTGATACTGATAAAAAAGATGTCTTACGAAATATAAAAAAAGATCTTGATTTAGATAGCAAAAGTAATACTCAAATAATATCATTAAAAGCTAAAAATAAATTTATTTGGGCGGCATGGTCTATGCCTATTTTTATGCGCAAAAAAAAGCTAGATATTTTTCACACAGAGTATATAGTGCCTTTTTTTGTTTCCAAAAATACAAAAATAATAACTCACATTCATGATGTTTCTTTTAAAGCTTATAGGAAGATGATACTCAAAAGGGACTTATTTTTTTTGGATATGTTGATTCCTAGAAGTATAAGAATTGCAGATAAAATAATCGCAGTGAGTGAGTTTACTAAAAAGGAGATTTTAAAATATTACGAAGTTGATGATAGTAAGATTGAGGTGGTGTACAATTCAATAAATATAAAAATTCCACAAGAGAGTGAATCTAGAAAAGCGGAAATAATAAGCAAATACAATCTTCCCCCCAGTTATATATTGTATTTGGGAACTCTGCAGCCTAGAAAAAATATTGCTATTTTAATAGAGGCTTATGCTAAGATCAAAGATAAGATTCCGAATATAAAATTAGTTATAGCTGGAAACAAAAAAGCTCATAATTTTGATAAAAAAATTGACAAAGTTATAAGCAATAATAATTTAAGCCAAAAGGATGTTGTTTTTTGTGGCTACGTTGATACTCCAGATAAATCTTTGATGTACAAGATGTCAGAGGTTTTTGTTTTTCCCTCTTTCTATGAAGGATTTGGAATCCCAATCTTAGAAGCAATAACTCAGGGCACGCCTGTGATAGCTTCTGATATACCTCCGCACAGAGAGGTTGCTAAAAATAGTGCTATCTATTTTGAGCCAAAAGACCTTGATAATTTATCTAAGAAACTGTATAATATATGCGTGGATAAGAATCTAAGAAATAAATTAATTGACCTGGGAAGAGTCAGGATCAATTTTTTTTCTTGGGAAAAATCTGCTAAAAAATTATTGAAAATATACAAATCATTAAAAAAATAAAAAAGAGTCATTTATTTTTGCAATTGAGAAAAAAATATGAAATTAATTAATAAGGAGACCACAACTAAGAAAAAAGTATTAATAGTATCGTTAGTTGTATTTTTATTCTTAGGAGGGTTGGCTTTTTGGAAGGCGGACAATATTCTTGGCAAGATATCTACCGATAGTGGGATATTTGAAAGCATAACCAAATCATTGCCAGGGGTGGAGTCGAAGTTGGCTGGAGAAGAAGATGGTCGAATAAACATCTTGCTTTTGGGTATGAGAGGGGAGCATGTGAATGGAGGAGGTCTTTTGGCTGATACAATAATGGTAGCTAGTATTGCTCCGGAGACAAGTAAGGTTTCAATAACTTCAATCCCTAGGGACTTATATGTAAATATCCCTGGAGAAAGCTATAAGCAAAAAATTAATTATGCTTATTTCCACGGAGAGGAGAAAGAGCATGGGAGTGGTGGAATAAAAGAAATGAAGACAGTGGTCAGTAATATAGTGGGACAACCAATTCACTATGCAGTTACTATAAATTTCCTAGGCTTCGAACAATTAGTTGATGCCTTGGGTGGAGTTGAAATTCACCTAGACGAGCCTTTCTCAGAACCACTTCAGTTTCATCAAGAACATGTGTGTGACCCAAATGTTTTTACAATAAAGTCAGGAAACTTTGAGTACAAAAAAGATGAACGAGATAAAATAGTAGCTCAATACCCTCTTTGTTATAATCATGATGAAGAGTGTGGCGGTAGCTTTGCCTTACCTGCAGGAGATGTTCAGCTCGATGGAGAAAAAGCTCTTTGCTATGTGCGCTCAAGAATGACATCAAGTGATTTTGATAGAGCCAGAAGACAGCAACAGGTAATAAAAGAGATAAAAGAAAAAGCTTTGAGCGTAGGAACGTTGACAAATATGAGTAAGATTAATGATATTTTAAATAGTTTGGGAGAAAATACCAGAACTGATATGGAAGGATGGGAAATAAAAAGACTTCTGGATTTGTATAACGACATGACAAAAGAAGGTTCTGAGATTGAGGTGACTCAAAGAGTTTTAGAGAATAGTGAAGAAGGACTTTTGTATAGTCCAACTGACTATCCTCCAGAAGTTGGATACATTTTGCTTCCAAGGGGTGATAATTATGAGAGAATTAAAGAGATGTTTTCTAAGGTTATTAAAAAAGAAGAAGTCTCAAATATAGAATAAACAAGCGCTAGCACTCTTTTTGTAAAAGTAAGAGTGCTAGATTTTTCATAAAATATAATGCACACTTCAAGTCTATCAATTATTATAACTAGTTACAGAAATCCAGAGCTCTTGAAGCTTTGTATTAACTCTATTAAAAATAATATAGCAGAAGATTTTAATTATGAGATTATCGTAGCTGATAGCGCCACAGAAGAGTCTACTGAGATGATGATGAGAGAGGACTTTCCAGAGGTAACTTTTTTTGGATTTGAAAAAAATGTAGGCTTTCAAGTAGTTGTAAACAAAGGAATTGACAATAGCAAGGGTGATTATTTATTAATCTTAAATGGGGATATGCTGATAAAGAAGCATTCAGTGGAAAGACTTCTTGATTATCTGCAAAGCAATCCTACAGTTGGAATAGTAGGTCCAAAACTTCTTAGTTTTAATGGAGAATTTCAGTATTCTTGTTTTCGTTTTTACAAACCTATAACAATAATTTATAGAAGGACATTTTTTGGTAAGCTTGGTTTTGCAAAAAAACATTTGGATAAATTTTTGATGAAAGATTATGATCATCAGAGGCCCATAGATGTTGATTGGCTAATGGGTTCAGCTCTCATGATGAGGGCGGATGACTTGAAAAAAGTCGGAAAGCTTGATCCTGCATTTTTTATGTATATGGAGGATGTTGATTGGTGTAGAAGATTTTGGGAAAAAGGTTTAAGAGTAGTGTATTTCCCTTACGCAGAGATGCTTCACTATCATGGAAAAGGAAGTGAGAAAAAAGGTTTTATTTATTCGATTTTTTTCAATAAGCTAACCTGGATTCATATAGCAAGTGCTATAAAATATTTTAAAAAATACTTAGGAAAACCCAATCCTAGAAAAGAATATAAATAAATGAATAATAATTTTCAAAAAGAACAATTAAAAGATGCAAATGTCACAAAAAGCAGCAGTAATAAAGCTTTGGTTTATTACTTAAGGCTAGTGATTATTTTTGCAGTGCTTTCTTTGACATTTTGGATAGGTTTTGAGAGAGGGCAAAAAAACAATGCTGACCCTAGAGCAATAAATCCATTTATAAGCGAATTGGACTCTGAGTCAAAAGAGCAAGCTGATTTCTCTCTTTTTTGGAGAGTTTGGGATTTGGTACAAGAGAAGCATGTTGATGCGGAAAGAGTAACACCTGAAGAGTTTTTGTATAACTCGATAGATGGAATGCTCAAGGCGACTGATGATCCTTATACAGCATTCCTCGATCCAGATGAAAATAAAGAATTTAATTCTAGTATTCAGGGTAAATTTGAAGGAATTGGAGCAGAGATGAGCATTAGGGATAATATCCTAACAGTAGTAGCTCCCTTGCAAGATTCTCCTGCTCAAATAGCTGGTCTTCGCGCTGGAGATAAAGTTATAGAAATAGAAGGAGAGCCTACAGCGGAAATGAGTATAGGGGAGGCAGTAAATAAGATAAGAGGTGAAAAAGGCACTGATGTTAAGCTTACTATTTTTAGGAGCGAAAGTGAAAGAACAAAAGAAGTTGTAGTTACAAGGGATGTCATAACAGTAGATAGTGTAAGTTTTGAAATTAAGAATGATGATATAGCTTATTTTAGTATAAGTAGATTTGGAGAAAACACTGCAAAGCTTTTCAGAGACTTGTCTAAGAAAATCCCCTCAGATACTGAAGGTATTATAGTAGATATGAGAAACAATCCTGGAGGGTATCTTGATGCTGCTGTTGATATTGCTAGTTCGATGCTTCCTAGAGGAAAGATTGTGGTTATAGAAGAAGATAAGGAAGGAAATCAAAAGAAACTTTTTTCTAGAGGTGGGGATAAAATGAGTGATATTGAAACTGTTATTCTTATAAATGAGGGTAGTGCTAGTGCTTCGGAGATTTTATCAGGAGCACTTCGAGATAACCGAGACAATGTGCTTATAGTTGGCAAGCAATCTTTTGGAAAAGGATCTGTACAAGAACTTGTAGAGCTTCGAGATGATGCGGCATTGAAAGTAACTATTGCTAAGTGGCTAACTCCAAATGGAAAACAGATAAATGAAGTAGGAATCTCTCCGGATATTGAGGTAGAGTACACTGACGAAGATTATGAAACTGATCGTGATCCGCAATTGGATAAAGCTATTGAAGTGCTTAAAGGGGATATAGGGGAGTAATATTTTTTTGCAGAATTTTTGTATTGTGCTTTGTATGAGTTATCAAGAATATAAACGTATCTTAAAAAAATAAAAAATCGAATAATTTTTGAAAATAGAAATTTGTATTTGCTTACAAAAATTAAAAGCTCTCAGTGCTTAAATAGACTGAGAGCTTTTTTATATTTACAATAAAAAATATTAGTGATATAATATCACTATGAATAAAATAAATATCGAAAACAATCCTTTGGCTAATCGTATGCGTCCAGAATCTCTGGATGAGTTTTTTGGTCAAACTGATTTGGTAGGGGAAAATTCTTTTCTTAAGAAAGTGTTGGAAACAGATACTGTTTCTTCTATGATTTTTTGGGGTCCTCCTGGATCAGGAAAGACTACGTTAGCCTCAATAATAGCCCATGAAACTAAATCTTACTTTATCACCTTAAGTGCGGTAGATAGCGGGGTAAAAAAACTTAGAGAAGTTATCGAGATTGCTGAGGGAAAAAATAAAGAAAAAATAAAGACAATTCTATTTATTGATGAGATTCACCGTTGGAACAAGGCTCAGCAAGACAAGCTTCTACCATACGTAGAAAATGGAACCCTTATCCTTATTGGAGCTACGACTGAAAACCCTAGCTTTGAAGTAAATTCAGCGCTTCTTTCTAGAGCGAGAGTTTTTGTGCTCAAAAAGTTGAGCGAAAGAGATATAGAAAAAATTATCCAGAAAGCTTTGAGTGATAAGGAAAAAGGTTTGGGAAAAGAAAAAATTAAATTAGAAAGTAAAACACTAAATGTGTTAGCTAAAATATCTAATGGTGATGCTCGAATGGCACTTAATATCCTAGAAGCAGCTGCACGTCAAAGCAGTTATATCAACACAGATCTCATTAAGAAAATTCTTCAGCGAAAAAACCTTGTTTACGATAAAAATGGGGAAGAGCACTACAATATAATTTCTGCCCTACATAAGTCTATGCGTGGCGGAGATGCGGACGCAGCAGTTTATTGGCTTGCTCGAATGATTGAAGGAGGGGAAGATCCGATTTATATTGCTAGGAGATTAGTTCGCTTTGCTTCAGAGGATATTGGTCTTGCCAACAATACAGCCCTTCTTTTAGCTAATGCAGTTTTTGATGCTTGCCAAAAATTAGGTTATCCAGAATGTGGGGTGCATCTTTCACAGTGTGTGATTTATCTGGCCAAGTCCAAGAAAAGCATAACTGCTTACGATGCACTCAATAAAGCGCAGGAAGATGTTCAAAAGCATGGTAATCTTCCTGTACCGCTTCATATCAGGAATGCACCAACAAAACTCATGAAAGAATTGGATTATGGAAAAAATTATAAATATACCCCCAAAGAAGATAGCTCTGATCAAAAATATCTTCCAGAAGAGCTAATGGGTAAAAAGTATCTGTAAGGCATGGGTCATATAGCATGGAACATGAGTGCTTTTCTATACCGCTATAAACCCTTACTAGCTAAGTAAATACTATATCATCAGGGGTCTCCTTATAGAGAGGGAAATTGAAATCTTAAACATAAAAAAAGCCTCGGGAGAGGCTTTTTGTGGAAATGTAAAAATAATTGAAGAAAATTAAGCTTTGTTCATTGTGCGGATGCACTTGGCACAAGTTTTAGTTTTTTCTCCGTCAACTTTTTTAGTCTGAATATTTACTTTAAATTTTCTTTTTGTAGCAATATTGGAATGACTTCGAGAATGACCCGACTGTGTTCCGCGACCACAAACTTCACATGTTCTTGACATATATTGTATAACACGTAACACGTAACATTTTTTGTCTCAAGTTACATGCTGTATGTTTTATGATAATTGTTTGCCTATTTACAGATTATAGATTATCATATACGGAGAGGTTTGTAAAGCAATTTACGCTTGTTAAAATAGCGTAAAATTTTTTGAATTTAAATTAATTTTTGCAAATAGTGACTAGCTATTGTTACTAATTGCTAAAATACTTATTTTATTTATGCCAGTAGAAGTAATACTAATAATATTTCAGGTCGTAATTCTTATAATGTCAGTTGTGGTACATGAGGTTTCGCATGGACTTACAGCTTTTTACTTAGGTGATTCCACTGCCAAATACGCAGGAAGACTAACCCTGAATCCAGTCAAGCATCTTGATTTATGGGGATCATTTGTGGTTCCATTTCTTATGATTATCAGTTTTGGATTTGGATTTGGCTGGGCTAAACCAGTTCCTTATAATCCCTACAATCTAAAAGATCAAAGAAAAGGTCCTGCGTGGGTTGCTCTATCTGGACCGCTTTCCAATATTATTTTAGCTATTGCTTTTGGGATAGGAGCTAGGTTTATACCGCTTAGTTATACTGTGAAAATGGAGATTACTAGGGGTATTTTTGACTTTGCTAATCTGAGTACCTTATTATCCGGATCTTTCCCAGCAATCTTTTTTTGGATTTTTATGATGATTCTTACTATAAATATTTTCCTAGCTGTTTTCAATCTCATACCTATTCCGCCACTTGATGGTTCAAAGCTTCTCTTTGCTGCTTTTCCTATAAGTGAGCAGAAAAAAATGGCACTCGAGCAATTTGGTTTTATATTTCTACTTCTTTTCATATTTCTCTTTTCTGCTCCTTTGGGAATACTCCTGAGCGCAGTATTGTCAGTATTTTTTCGTTACATAGTAGGGGTCTAAAGGTTTGACTTGAAAACAAAAGCCCAGAATCAAAAAGTTAGCAAATAATCGATATAAAAATCAATAAATATATAAAATAACAAAGAAAAATATATGGAAAATCAAAATAAAGAAAGCAAGAGGCTGGAAATATCTGTCGTGGTTCCTGTTTTCAATGAAGAGGAGAATATTGAAGAGCTTCATAGGAGAATTAAGGAAGAATGTGATAAGCTAGGTAAAAGTTATGAAATAATATTTGTAGATGATGGGTCTAAGGATAAAACTGCTCAAAAATGCAAAAAGCTATCTCCCTTAAAGCTTATTCAATTTAGGAGGAATTTTGGTCAAACAGCTGCTTTTGATGCTGGGTTTCAGATGTCTCAAGGTGAAATAATAATAACCTTGGATGGAGATTTACAAAATGATCCAGCGGATATATCTAAATTGTTAGATAAAATGAGTGAAGGGTATGACGTTATTTCTGGATGGAGACATAAAAGAAAAGATCCACTTAGTAAAAAGATTTTTTCTCGAGGTGCTAACTTGCTTAGGAAATTTTTTATTCATGATAATATTCATGATAGTGGATGTAGCTTGAAAGCTTATAAGAAGGAATGCTTTGATGAACTAGAGCTCTATGGAGAGATGCATAGGTTTATACCTGCCTTGCTTGAAATGGAGGGGTTTAGAGTTGCCGAAGTAAAGGTTTCTCATTATCCAAGGATTCATGGAGTAACAAAATATAATTGGAAAAGAGCGTTTAAAGGAGTTGTGGATATGATGGCAATTTGGTTTTGGAGGAAATTTTCCAATAGACCGCTTCATCTTTTTGGAGGTAGCGGGGTTATGCTTTCTTTCTTGGGAACTATTATTCTCGCCTGGATGATGATAGAGAGACTTTTCTTAGGAGGATCTTTGCAAGAAAGAATTTGGCCTATGATTGGAGTTACGCTTGTTTTGGTAGGTGTTCAGCTTTTTATTTCAGGACTTCTGGCAGATATTTTGATAAAGACATACTTCAAGGGAAAAGGAACCAGGGGTTATTCTATTAAAGAAATTATCAATAATTAATTTTATAGCAATGGATTTATTTAAGGGAAAATTTTTAAAAATTATCTTAGGTATTCTTGTACTTGCTTCTTTTTTGAGATTCTATAATTTAGGAGAAAAACCTTTTGTAGCAGATGAGTTTTTGGGCGTAAATACTGTTTACGGATACTTGCAAACAGGGGAATGGCTTCGTTGGGATTTTAATCTAGAGAAACCTTATGATGATAAGCCCTACTTTAAGACAATATTTGACTTGGATTTATGGGGAGGAGGAGAAAAAACTTATACCAGAGCCTGGATTCATAACTGGCAAATAGCAACTTCTCTTGAATTTTTACCTGATGCCAAAGAGTGGTCCTATAGGATGGTAAGCGCTATATGGGGTGTGCTTGGCGTATTGATTATCTACATTGTATCAGTGAAGATGACAGGTAGAAAAGCTATAGGCATTATTTCCGCAATACTTTTGGCAGTAAGTATAGATTCTATAGAGTTTTCTCGCAAAGTCAGGATGTATATTATGTTTATGCCGGTTTTTTTATTGTTTTCTTATTTTGCTTTTAAGTTTTTAGAATCCAAAAGAAAAAGTGCCTCAGAGACAATAAGCAAACTTAAGGAAAAAACAGGGCTTAATTTTCTATATTTCATACCAGCATTTCTTTTTGCTTTTCTCAGCATGCACCTTCATTTACTGACAGCTAATTTTGCTTTTATTTTATTGGTTTATTTTTTAGCCATGGGAATACTTTCATATCGAAAAAATAATAAAATAAAAAGTAAATATCTATCTTACACAGTGCTCCTTCTTTTCTTAGGATGGGCTATGAGTTTTTTTTCAAAAGCTTTTTTAGCTGGACTGACTTGGGAAAATCATTTTAGTTATTTGGAGAAATCTTTTGCTGACTATTCAAATCCTTTCTTGGCGATAGGATTAATATTGGCCGGAATCTATTATTTGCTTAAAACCAAGACCAAAGAAGGCGTCTTTATAGCATCTTCTTATCTGACTATACTTTTGGGGTCTATATTTCTTTGGGATAGAAGCGCAGGTTCTCAGTATCTTTTTTTTGCCAAACCATTTCAAGTTATATTAATTTCAGCTGGAATATTGTTTATAGCTATGTTCCTCAAGAATAATCTAAAAAAATACGCCAACAAAACTTATATATTTTCAATATTAATAATACTATTAATTCTTCCTAACTTTACTTATTTTTTTCAAGAAGAAAATACATATACGCAAACATCATCATCTCCAAATCCAAGTTATGGCAAGGTTTTTGCTTATTTCACGAGAGAGAAAGAGAAGGGGGACGTTTTAATATCAAGAAATTTTAGAAATTTTTACTGGAGGGGATCGCATACTAAGACATATTCTTTAGGAGGTGAAAGAGCAGGTGAGAAAGAGAAGAAGTTGACCAAAGAAAGACTATTGAATATACTAAAAAAGAATAGTTCTGGATGGATAATATATTCTGAAAATGATGAAAATTTTATTTCCAAGGAAGCTGAAATTATTATAGAAGAAAATTTAGAGGAAGTAAGCAATTCAAGTGTACGAGGTCCTATTAGTATATATAGATGGCGCTAAAAAAAATAAAAACAGATAAGTCAAATGATTAAATTTAAAAATAAATTCAAGTTTTTGAAAAATAAATATTTTTGGATATTCATTGCAATAGTTTTATTGGGAATATTCTTGAGAGCGTATAATTTTACACCCTGGCTTCATTTTGAGCTAGATCAGTCTAGAGATGCAACTCTTATCAGAGAAGCTATAGAGGGTGGCCCAGGCGATCTTCCTCTTCTGGGACCTAGAGCTGCAGGAACCTTTCTTAGATTGGGGCCAGCTTTTTATTATATTGAATATGCTTTTTCTTGGATTTTTGGAGCTACACCTCAAGGATCGGCTTATGCAATATTATTTTTTGCCGTACTAGCCTTGCCGGCTCTCTATCTGCTTTTTAGGCGATACTTTAGCAATAAGCTAACACTAGCTCTTCTAACTGTTTTTTCTACGTCTCTTTTTATGGTTACCTACGCCAGATTTTCCTGGAATCCAAACATGCTGCCATTTTTTGTTGTAATATTTTTGTGGATAATGCTTAAGGTTGTTGATATTGAAGAAGATAAAAAAAGAGGGTATTGGCTACTATTGGCAGCTACAGTATTCGGGATATTGGCACAGTTTCATTTTTTAGCATTGATAATACTTTCTATAACTGCAGCTTTTTTCATTCTTTATAAACGACCGAGAATAAAACCTTTGTTTTGGGGCTTAAGTATTCTTATTTTTGCACTATTGCATTTTCCAGCTATTTTAAATGACATCAAGACAGGTGGTGATAATGCAGAATTGTTTATTGAAGCAGTTACAGATAAGTCTGATAGTGATAAAGATTATGCTTTACTAGAAAAAGTATCTGAAAATTATTCAGAACATACTTTAAAATACTGGATAATGATAACAGGGTCCCAAACAGCAGAAGTTCCTGACTTAGATGTGGTTGCTAACAATAATCTTGATATAAAATGCGACCAAGAGTGTAGGGATAATTTATTCAAAGGGGTTCTGGCTTTCGGATTTTTCACTTTAGGGATAATAGTGTTCCTTTTTGAATTATTTAGAGAAAAAGATGTTAAAAAGAGAGACTTTTTAGTTCTAAATGCTATTTTATTCCTGGTCTCTTTTGGTGTATTTACTCCATTAGCTTTTGATATCTCTCCTAGATTTTTCCTAATAGTTACACCGCTTCCTTTTATTTTTTTAGGATTGGTTATTAAAAGATTAGGAAAAATATTAAAATTCAAAAATTTTGCTTGGATTGTTGCTACTATCTTGGTAGCTTTCAATTTGTATTTTACTGTTAATTTCCTTATACAATTAAATAATGCAGAGAAAAAGTTCTTTGACATAGGAAAAGATAGAATTCTAAAACAAAAAACAAGAATTACTCTTGAGCAAGAAATGGCTATTGCTGACTATATGGAAAATTTCTATCTTGAAAATAAATATCCTGTTTTTTACAAGGGGCAAAGTGAGTTTCATAGAGCTTTTGCCTATATTCTAGATGGTAGGAAGGTGCCTAGGGACGGGATAAGCAAAAGCAAGATTTGTCGTCAAGGAAATTACTTTTTAATCATAAGAACACAATCAGACATAAATAATTATTTAAGTTATTTTAGAAAATTTGACTTACTAGAGGAGAAATTGTTTGGAACATTAAGAGTTTTTCATTTAACTCCAAAGCAGGAAGCGATTACTTGTGAGAAGCCAGATCAAAGTAAATTTAGAAACTACAAGGGAGAAGGTGGTTCGGTTGCAAAAAGATATATCTGGAATGAGATATTTGAAGAAGATCAAAAGTAATACTTTAAATTTATAAATAATTAATAAAAAAATGAAACAAAACAAAAATACATTTTCTTTAAAAAATATAATATTATTATTGGTTTTTTTTATTGTTAGCTCTATTTTTTATAACAAAGTTTTTGGTCAAGATTTAGTTAATAAAGATCCTGTCATTGTAAAAGAAACAGATGAGAATTCATCGATAAAAAGAGCTGAAGAAGAAGTTGAAGAAGAAAAGAGGGATGAAGCTATTGATAAGATAACTGATGACAATACTTTTTCATCTAGAGAAGATATAGCTAGCTATACAAGACCAACTATTGAAAAAAGTACTACTGTAGAGGTGGAATCAGAAAATACACCTGAAGTGTCCGATGATATTAAAATTACCACAGTAACAGATTCCGATGTAAATAATGTAGAATATTATATCGATGAAAGTGATGACAGTGAAGATACTTATTTAGGTACAGCAGAAAGAGCAACAGAAAGAGATAGTGGCGAGTGGAATTTAACAGTAAATCAAAAAGAGCGAATTCCTGATGGGGATCATGAGGTTTATGCCAAAGTTGAAACTAAAGAAAGCGATTATGAAAGTGAACGAGTCAGGTTAAGAATTGAAAGCAATTATCAAGAACAGAAAAATGATTTAAAAGAAAACTTTGGAAGTCTAGATCCTGATCTAGACTATGACCAAGACGGGATTTCTAATAGTGAAGAACAAAGATTAGGAACAGATCCTTATTTGGCCGATACAGACAATGATGGTTATGTTGATGGGGACGAGATAAGGAATGGATTTGATCCATTAAAAGCTTCTGCAGGAAATAAAAGCGATAAGATTTCTTTAGAAACTCCAAAAGATAAGGGCACAATTAATCAAAATTATGAAGTAAACACAGCTGAATTAAAAAATACTCCCAATGGTAAAAGAGCAGTTTTTAAAGGAAAGGCTCTTCCTAATTCTTTTGTAAGAATATATATCTATAGCGATAAACCCATAATTGTAACCGTAAGGACTGATAGTAATGGAGATTGGCTATATGAGTTAGACAAAGAGCTAGAAGATGGAAATCATGAAATATATGTTGCTGTTACTGACAATACTGGTAAAATTACTTCCAAAAGCAATCCGTTATCTTTTATTAAAACGGCCGAGGCTATTACTACAAATGCAAAATCGAGTGCTCCTACAACAGAGTCTCCTGTAGACAATTCTGGTTTAGATAATATTTTTTATATTATCTTGATAATTATATCTACATTTATTATTGCAACAGTGATAATAAAGACATTGATGACTTTTAAAAAATAAAGAAATTTATGGTAAAAGATAAGATCAAATTTATCAAAAGGAATTATATCGTTTTTTATTCATTGATTCTTATCTCTGTTATTGTTGGTGTTGTATTTTTTGGGAATTATTACTCTTTAAAAAAGTTTCAATACAACACAGACCGACTTCTTCAAAGCAAAGCTTCTTTAGCTGAAGATATTTTTAATATAACTACAGCTGATAATTTGGGAAACAATAGTGAGGAAATAAATAAAAATATAGAGAGAATTTTAGAAAAAGATTCTGAAGTAAAAAAAATAGAAATCGCAATTCCCGTAGAAAATTCTGAAAAATATGAGATAATAGCTTCTAGCGATAAAAGTGTTATAGGGAATGAAATCGATAATGATCTAATAAGAATAGCTTCTAGTAATGATACAGGTGTTGCTTTCTTGAATAATGATAAAAAAGGGCGTTATTGGGAAATTATAAAAAGCATAAAGAATAGTAATATGGAAAGATTGGGAGTTTTATCTTTTCAAATGTCTTTAGTTGAGCATGATAATTTTATAAATGATTCAATTCAAAAAGTTTATATAGTTTTAGCGCTTTTAATGCTATTAGTACTTTTGGTTATCGCTAATCACGTTCGGTTCTTTAATTATGCATTAAAAGCTACTAAACTTGAGGAGGTAGACAAAATGAAAGACGATTTTATTTCAATGGCTAGTCACGAGTTAAAGAGCCCGCTGACCTCAATAAAAGGATACATTGAAATATTAAAAGAAAAAATTAAAAATGATGAAAAATCAAAAGATGACGCTTTGATTTTAAAAAATATTGATTCTTCCGTATCCAGGTTAAATGATCTTGTAACAGATCTTTTGGAGGTTTCAAGACTTGAGCAAAATAGACTGCCTGTTAAAATAGAAAATATTGACTTGAATAAAGTAATCAGTGATTCAATTGCTGAATTGTCCGTTAATGCTAAAAATAAAAAACTAGATTTAGTTTATTTAAAAACAGATAAGGCAATAAATGTAATGGCTGATGAAAAAAGAGTCAAGCAGATATTGGTAAACCTACTAAGTAATGCTATAAAATATACGCCTCAAGGAAAGGTCGAGATAATATTAAAAGAAGGTTCAAATAAAATATTAGTAACAATTGCTGATACGGGCCTGGGTATCTCTGCAAAAAATATGAAAAATCTCTTTTCAAAATTTTATCGAGTTCAAACAAGTGAAACCGCTAAAATTTCAGGTACTGGCCTAGGGTTGTGGATATCTAGAGAGATAGCTAGAAAAATGGAAGGTGAATTGACCGTTGAAAGCATTGAGGGCGTCGGATCACATTTTACTTTAGAATTAAAAAAAGCTAAATAAACAAAAGTATGACAAGGGTTTTATTTTTTAATTACGAATATCCTCCGTTGGGAGGAGGGGCTGGAAACGCTACTAGCTACCTATTAAAGGAGTTCTCTAAAATACCCAATCTAAAAGTTGACTTGGTGACTTCTTCCACTGGTGCATATAAGGAAGAGAAGATTGGAAAAAATATTACAATTTACTATTTACCAATTGGGAAAAATTCTTCCAATCTACACTTCCAGTCACAAAAAGATTTAATTGTTTATACATGGAGAGCTTTTTTCTTTTCCTTGAAATTGATTAAGAGAAATAATTATAATTTAACACATTCTTTCTTTACAGTCCCTTGTGGTGCTTTGTCCTGGTTTTTTTGTAAATGGAAAAAAATACCCTATATTGTTTCGCTTCGAGGATCGGATGTTCCAGGATATAGCGAGAGATTTGGGATTATATATAAAATTATAACCCCTTTTGTAAAAGTTATTTGGAAAAACGCATCCAAGGTTTTTGCTAATAGCAGTAGCTTTAAGGATCTTGCATTAAAAATATATTCAAAAAAGGATATAGGAGTCATAACTAATGGAGTTTCTACAGAGCAATTTAAGCCAAGGCCTATTGAAGAGAAAATTGAAAAAAGCGAAGCATTTAAGATTCTTTGCGGAACGCGAGTAACTCCCAGAAAAGGATTTCGTTTCTTGATTCAAGCTATTAAAAAATTAAAAGACAATGGTCGCAATGTTCACCTGGAGATAATAGGGGATGGAAATGAAAAAGAAGAGCTTAGAGCCTTGGTTAGGAGCTTGGGGATGGAAAATGAAGTTAGTTTTGTTGGAGTAGTAAGCAGGGATTCGATAAAGGAGTATTTTTCTTTTGCTAGAATTTTTATTTCTACTTCTTTGAACGAAGGTATGAGCAATGCTATGCTTGAAGCTCTAGCCTCAGGTTTGCCAATTATTGCTACGAATACTGGTGGGACCAAAGAAATGGTTCGTAGTGGACTAAATGGATTTGTGATAAAAATGAAAGACGTTGATGACATAGTAGAAAAAATAGAAATAATTATTTCAAATAGAGAAACGGAAGAACGTATGGCAACTGAAAGCAGGAGTATCTCCAAAAACTTAAGCTGGAAAAATGTAGCAAAAAAATATTGGGAGGAATATAAAATAGCTGGTAAATATTAAATGAATGACTAGGAAAAAATTGATTAAGTTTTTTGTAAAAGCCTTGGGTAGTGTGCTGTTTTTATGGTGGATAATTTTCAAAGTAAATTGGCTAGAAGTTTGGGAGTATTTACAGAAAATAAGTTTTATCCAACTAGCTCTTTTTGTAGTAGCTTATATATTGGGAATGATTTTTTCTGCTTATAAATGGAAAAAACTAGCAAAGCATAAAAATATAGTATTGCCATTTTCAGAATTTTTTAAATCTTATTATGCTGCAACTTTTATAAATAATTTTATGCCATCATTTGTTGGTGGGGATACTTTTAAGGTTTATAAAATAGGAGCTCAGGATCATAAATACAAGGAAGCTGCTTCAAGTGTGATAATGGACAGACTCACTGGTCTTTGGGGTGCTATGATATTAGCTTTAATTTTTGCTCTATTAAATCTAACTGACATTATAGAAAATGAGATATTATTTTTTATAAACATAACAATCTTAGGTGGTTTAATTTTTTGGTTTTTGCTTTTGGCGTTCTTTAGGAAAAAAGAAGTTAAAACTCCTTTCACTAAAATAAATAAAATATTAAATACCATAATTAAAGAAGTCAATAGGTATAACGGAGACTCCAATGATTTGTGGAAAGCTGTGCTCCTTTCTTTTCCTTTTAATTTTGTAGGATTAGCGGGTGCTAATTATATACTTTTTTGGGCAATGGGTATTCAAATCGGAGCTTTTGATTATCTCTCTGTTATATTTCTGATAAGTATTGTTTCATCTGTCCCTATTACTATCAATAATATTGGTATAAAAGAATGGGCATACATTACTTTCTTTGGTTTTTTCGGAGCAAATCCTGCAGCTGTTATAAGTGTAGCTATAGTTAGCAGAACCGTTCAGATGCTACTTAGCTTTTTTGCTCTGCCAATTTATCTTAGTGAAAAAAAACGTCGTAGCATTAAATAAAAAAATATATTTTTTTAGGTTAAAATTGAGATTTATTTGGAATATCAATGAGAAAGATTATAAAAACTAATAACGGAAAAATTGAATACTCTCTAAAAAAGAGCAGTAGAGCGAGAAAAATACGCATAACCGTAAACTGTGATGCTAGTGTGGTTTTGACATTGCCAATAAGATCTAGTGAAATTTTTGCAGAAAAGTTTCTTTTGGAAAAATCTACCTGGGTTCTTAAGAAAATTAATTATTTTAAAAAATACAAGGTTGTGTCTGTAAAAAGAAGAACTCGCAGTGACTATCTTAAGAATAAGGAGTTAGCCAGGAAACTTATAGTGAATAAAATAAATAAAGTAAATAGTTTTTACGGCTTTAAATTTAATAAAGTCTCCATTAGAAATCAAAAAACTAGGTGGGGGAGTTGTTCGATAAACAGAAATTTAAACTTTAATTATAAGCTAATTTATCTGCCAGAAGAATTATCAGAATACATAGTGGCTCACGAGATTTGTCATCTTAAAGAATTCAATCACTCAAGGGAGTTCTGGAAGCTTGTCTCTGAGGGTGTTCCAAGTTACAAAGAAATTCGCAAAGAGCTTAAACGAATAATTATATGAGATTTCTCTGTTAAGTAATAAATTAAGCTCGATTAATTGCTAAGTGTTATATAGAATGTCATACAATAAAATCACTTATTCAGGATCTCAAGTATCAAGGAAGAGATTCTGAATACCTGCCTGCCGGTAGGCGGGAATGATTTTCTAAAAGCTCTTCGCTCGCCGCGGCGAGCGAATCGCTTTTAGAAAATCTATTTTCCAGAATGACACACTGAAGATGCAGAAATTAAGTAAAGACTATAGAAATAGTTTATTATTTTTTTAGTATTGTGTTAGAATTAAAAAGATAAGCCGAAAAATAAAATCATGCAAAAAAAGAAACATTATTTTAAAAATAAGCTTAGCGCAGGATTTGTGTCGCTTTACACCAGCAAATCAATTATTCGCATAGCAAGTGGTTTACTGGGTGTATTTTTACCCGTCTTTTTATACGATTTCTTTGATGGTGATATAGCATTGGTAGCTTGGTGGTACATAGCAGGTAGCGTGCTTTATTTTTTGCTAGTGGGGCCAGGCGCTATGTTTATGAATAAGTTTGGATTCAGAAGGGCATTAAGGATGGGATCTGTTTTTGGTGCCTTATTTTTTGCTACATTTTTCTTTGCTGAAAACGTAAGTATGCCTATTTTTGTATTATTGTCTTTGATAACACTTACTTTGCAAAGAATGTTTCACTGGATCCCTTATCATATAGATTTTGCTAAATTCACAAACGATTCCAATAGGGGTAGGAGCTTGGGGCTTCTGGCTGCCACTACTAATGTTATTGGAGTTTTTGCCCCTTTTGTGGCTGGATTTATCTTGAGTCGTTTTGGGTTTAGTGTTTTATTTTTTGTAACTATTGTTATTTATACGCTTTCAATAATCCCTCTAATGACTATACCAAGAACTCATGAAAAATTTGACTGGAGTTATTTTAAAACTTGGAAAGAATTTTTTTCTAAAAAAAGAAGAAGATCTATATTGGCTCATATAGCAGATGGCTCAGAGCAGTCTATCGGTTTGGTGATTTGGCCGATATTTATATTTGAACTTTTGGATGGTAATTATTTGCAAGTAGGTGCATTGGCCGCGATTGTAACCGGAGCAACTATTATTCTTCAGTTGCTGGTAGGCAAGTATACTGATAATAAAATTATCAGAGAAAAGTTATTAAAATTCGGAGCATTTCTTTATTCAATAGGTTGGTTATTTAAGATATTTGTAGCAACTGCTTTTCACATATTCATAGCTGATGCCTATCATAGATTTATGAAAATATTTATGCGCCTTCCTTTTGATGCATTCACCTATGAATCCACGGCTGATAATGGTCATTTTGTTGATGAACTGACAGTTTTAAATGAAATGTCTTTGCATGTAGGTAAAGCTTTAATGTTACTGGCAGTAATCTTATTATCTCTTTACTTTAGTATAAATATGACCTTTATTTTAGCAGCTGTTTCCTCTATTTTGCTTAATTTTGTTCGAACTCAAAAAATATTAGTAAGAAACTAAATATGAAAAATTTACTCAAAGAAAGTAAAAAATTATTATTTATTTTTATTTTTACGGTTACTTGCTTTTCTCCACAAGCGCTCTTGGCAGCAGAAAAAATTAACAATTTTGAAGTAACTTTTGAAATAAACACTGATAGTAGTGTGGACATTAGCGAAGAAATTACATATAGCTTTGGAAACGCTGAGCGTCATGGAATACGCAAAGAAATTCCTCTGAAGTACAAATCAGAAAAAGGCAATCTATCTTTGGATATATCTAATATTTCAGTAACTGATGAAAATGGAGATTCATATAAATTTTCAAGAAAAAACTCACAAGGAAATTTTTCTTTGAAAATAGGAGATGCGGATAAGTTAGTAACAGGAGAAAAAACTTATATTATAAACTACACAATCAAAAAAGCTCTTAATTATTTTGATAATCACGATGAGTTTTACTGGAATGCAATTGGAAATGGCTGGGATATTCCTATAGAAAATATATCGGCAAAAGTTATTTTACCCAAAGAATCTAGTGAAATAAGAAAGGACTGTTTTATTGGACGCTTCGGTAGTCAGGAAAAATGCTTCAGTGAAGTTGATAATAATAAAGAGATTATATTTTGGAGTAGAGATATTTTGGCCAATGAAGGTGTTACTTTGGTAGTTGGGTTTCCTAAAAATATAGTTACACCTCCTTCACTAGCCACTCGTGTATTGGAGACAATAAAAGACAATATGGTGGTGGCACTACCTTTGATTGTTCTCTTGATCATGTTTAGTCTTTGGCGAAAAAAGGGTAAAGATCCCAAGGGACGAGGAACTATTATCGCTCAGTATGATGCCCCAAAGGGCCTAACACCAATTGAAATAGGCACGCTTGTTGATGAAAGAGTACAATCCAAGGATGTGTCTGCGCAAATTATCCATTTGGCAGTAAGGGGGTACTTAAAAATAAAAAAAAGCAAAAAGAAGATCCTCCTGTTTAACGCCACTGATTATGAGTTTGAAAAATTGAAGGACGAAAAAGGATTAAAAAACGAATTTGATAGAGGGATAATGAAAGGATTGTTTGCAGGAAATAAAATTGGTAAAAAGGTTAAGTTATCTTCTCTTAAGCAAAAGTTTTATAAAAACTTTTCCAAAATAATTAAAAATACTTACAGAGCTTTAGTTGAAAAAAATTATTTTCCAAAAAGCCCAAAAATAGTTACTAGTATCTATCTTACAATAGGCGTATTAGTAGCTTTCGTTTCTTTTTTTGTGATATCTCCTTTGGGTTGGATAGGCGCTATTAGTTTTGCAATATCCGGAATCATTATAATTATTTTTTCTTTTATAATGCCAGTGAAGACAAAAAAAGGAGTCTTGGCTTATGAGCAAATCTTAGGTCTTAAAAAATATTTAACAGTAGCAGAAAAAGATAGGATTTATTTTCACAATGCTCCTAGCAAAAATCCTGCTCAGTTTGAAAAATTTCTTCCGTATGCCATGGCGCTAGGAGTACACAAGGAATGGAGTGAGCAGTTTAAAGATATTTATCAAGGATCTCCTGATTGGTACACAGATGGATCTCCATCGACTTTTTCTTCAATTGCTCTAGCAAATAGCTTAGCTGAATTTTCAGCCTCTGCTAATACAGCGATAGCATCTTCTCCTTCGTCTGCTTCAAGCGGCGGAAGTGGATTCTCTGGAGGCGGAAGTGGAGGAGGATTTGGCGGAGGTGGTGGAGGGAGTTGGTAAGAATAGAAAACATTTCAATATCTAATGAAATACTTGAAATCTTTAACAAATATTTACAAAACGTCTAGTAATGGGTGTTATTTCTTTACTTGAAAGATATTTAGAGTTAGTATGAGAGTAATGTAGTAAAACTCAATTGTTACGTGACATGTTTATCCTGTTGACTGCAAAGCAGTTTTATAGGGCTACGTAATAAAGAAAGCTAAATAAGCTTACGATAAATTTTATAAATAAATTATGGCAAACAGCAATCTTACAAATGCAAAAAAAGTAAAGAATGATGAATTCTATACTCAATATGGCGATATTCAGAAAGAGATTGAAGCGTATTTGGAATATAATCCCGAAGTATTTAAAAGTAAAGTAATATATTGCAACTGTGATGATCCCTATGAAAGTAATTTCTTTCGTTATTTTATTCTTAATTTCGAGAAACTGGGTTTGAAGCAGCTCATTACTACTAGTTACAAGCCGTCTCCCGTAGCCAATAAGCAATTGGGATTATTTGGTGATGATAAAACTCTCACAAAATTGAAAGGTCGTCCTAAAATAAATGCCAACAAATTTATTATTAACGTTGTAGGCGACATAGATGGCGACGGCGAATTTAA
>Ga0136555_1000032_pt1 | contig 53255 bp, 104 predicted proteins | sample AntRauTorckE5432_FD_104927 | JGI IMG/M metagenome (GOLD analysis project Ga0136555, IMG submission 104927) | Saline lake microbial communities from Rauer Islands, Antarctica - Metagenome Torckler E5 #432 | ecosystem: Environmental > Aquatic > Non-marine Saline and Alkaline > Saline | place...
AAATGACACATCTTCTGTAAAATCACAATATTTTCCAAATATAAACTTAAAAACAGAAGATGTGTTTGACATGATAGAACATTATGATTCGCACAGGGATTTGTACCCAAACTATTCTGATACTGAAAATGAATATGAAGAAGATTATTACTTTTCAACTAAAGAAATTGCTTACAATAATGTAAATGACACTTTGCATTTCTTCAATTCATTACCTAATCCAATTCAAATATTTCGCACAATCAAAGTCAATTCAATAGGTGAAATTGATTTTGATGATTTAGGTGAGTCTTGGTCATATGATAAAAAATCCGCAATTAATTTTGCAATCAATCAAGCAGGTGGGAACATTTTGCTAATTGGAAAAACTAATTTCAACAATGTTGATTGGAAAAAAACAATTCAATTGCATTATCTTTTTTCAGATAACTTTGATGCTTATGATGAAAATGAAATCAATATTGTTGACTCTACTGAAATATTTTATGTCAAAGTTCAAGACATTTAACAAAGTTTTAACACTCCAACACTTGACAAAACTGTAAAAGTGTTGTATATTTGTTATAACAAAAAGATATTAGTTATGGATAAGATTAAAAGAAACATGGATTATTTCAAAGTTGGGCAAATTTACAACAAAAGCTACTTTGGAACAAATGAAGCATACAAAAAACAAAATGGTCAAAAAACCATAAAGATTTTAAAGTGTGATGAAAAAACCAACGAAATTGAGTATGAAGAATTGTTTTATACATACTCTGATAGAGTTGATGATTTAATGGTGGGTGGAACAATTTATTGGGGTTTGAGTAGCTTAATATCTTCACAAAAAGAATATACATATGAAAATACCACAGACACACCAGAAAAGTGGTATAGACACATCCAAAGAATGTCAATGACAGAAGCAGTTAATAGTGGATTAGTTGACATTGAAAATGTTGAATATATGTTCAGAAACCAATCTGGTGACTATATAAGACAATCTCCAGTATTAAATTTACATTTTGATGGTAACTATGCAAAAATGGTCAAAATGTCTGTCATTCAAGGAGTGTCTGACAATTCAATGTTGCAAACCATCCAATGTTTATGGAATTCACAAGAAGAAATGGAAAAGGATGTTAGAAATGTCTTTACTGATGCTTGGTTTATGTAAATAAAGTTAACCATTAACAAAATTTTAACACTTTAACACTTGACAAAACTGTAAAAGTGTTGTATCTTTAAACCAAACAATAATATGAAATATCAAAAAGATTTATTGGAGTCACTTCAAGAACTCCAAAAGAATACAATAGGATTGGCAAGAATATATGGTAAGATTGAAATGGTTGTGGATGCAGATGCAGATAATTTTACAACAATTTCAATTGGATCACTTGGTGGAATGGTAACAAATCATTACCCTAAAACTAAATTCGATTATAAAAGATTTCCTCAAAATATGTCTTTATTTGAATTGGTTGGAAATTTTGAATTGTATGATAATTGGTTTAAGGAAACAAAATTTTTTTTAAAAGATTAAAAACATTCACAAAGTGTTAACCCTCCAATAATAAAAAAAGAAGAAGAAAAAAAGTTTCATAATGAAAATCATTACAACAAGTTTCCAAACACCAATTGTAGACATTATCTTAAAGGAAAAAGATAACCAATTTTATATACATCTTAAAGTATTAAGTAAAGAACATAACTATAAAGTAGGCATATATGTAGACAATACAATATTACCATTATTAGACTCTAATATGTTTACATTATTAAAGGAGTTCATACAACACTGTAATAATGGTAACAATGTTTCAGAGTTTGACAATGAAGATGTTTCAGATATGTTGGTCAGTGTGGCTGCTAATGGAATCGACAAAGGAGATTTCATTGCAAATTTGAATACCCTAATAACTAAAGTGCAAACTTTTGATTATTCTTCAATATCTGTTCAAAAAGAAAATGTTGAAACAGTAACTATGTTGAAAGGGTTGGAAAATGAACTATACTATAAATTGCGTTTAGGTAAGAACTACTATAATAATCGTACTCCTAATAATCCTATAAGTGGGAAGTTTGGAGAACTAAAATTGACAAATACCTTTGTTAATGAACTTCTTTATGTATTGTCACACCAAAAAAGAGTACAACAAAATTGGGGTGTAAACATAGCTATACCTAACAATTGCGACTACAATGAAGTCATTTTCTTCATGCAACAAAACAATTTGACAATGAATGCACATTTTGTTAATACCGTAAGTGATATGTTCTCAACTGTGCTAACTTATAAAATATAATAATTATAACATGACTGCTACATACACTCAAATATTGCTACCGTAATAGTATTATGTATTATATTGTATTTATTTTTTTACAATATATTGAATGTCAACCTATTATGTGTTTGGACACTGTAAAGTGTGGTATCTTTTTTCCCTTTTTTATAAAAAGATGGTAAAATTTATCTACGTTTTATGACAATATGGTAGTGTTTGACTCTTTTTAGCTATAATTTAAGTCAATTTGACATTATATAAGTGTTAAACCATTTGGAAGTGTTAAACCATTTGGAAGTGTTAACCATTTGGAAGTGTTAATCATTTGGAAGTGTTAAACCATTTGGAAGTGTGGAGTGGGTCAACGTGTCCTCAAATTTTTAGTTCATTTTTTTCCCAAAAATTCCAAAGTGTCCAACATTCCCAAAGTGTCCAACATTCTACGCCTAAGACATAAAAATAGTGTCCAACATTCCCAAAAGTGTCCAACATTCTACAAATTGTTTGAAAAGTGTCCAACTTGGTCTGAAATTCTCTAAGGGGTTAAGACCAAAAAAACGATAAAAAGGGTCAAAAACGGTAAAAAGTGTTAAAACTTTGTTAATGTCAAGCGGAGGTTAGGATTTAACATTGAAAAGGATTATCTTTGTAAGGTAAGATTATGTAATAAAAAATTTAGAAATTATGGTATATAAGGGATATGAAATAAGGGAATGTGTTGTTTTAGATGTTGAAACATTTGAAATATATTTAGACAATAAATATATTGACACTGCACTTGATTCAGAACAAGCAAGAACAAAGATTAATAAATTGGCTATTGGGTGGATGGCTTCTACTAATTCATTTAAAAAAATGGTTGTTGATGAGTATCAAACAAAAAAAGCACTCTTAAAAAAACTTCAAGCTAATGGCATAACATCTCCATATCTTGAAAAGAGTGAACTTATTTTAAAAACACAAACAACACTTTTAAAATATTTAATAAATAAAGATCATGCCATTGGTAGTGGTTGGGATAAAAATATAAATCAATAACAATATGAATGATAAAAAATATGCACTAGTTGAACAATTCGGAGGTTTTGGATGGAAAGTAATTGAAAAAACTATTGAGAGTTCTGACAATGACAAAGTGTCAACCAAGAAGGTAATTTACCAAAGCAGTTGCCATGAACAATGTAGTGGAGTTTTAAAATTGGCAAGGGGTGGAGTTGAACCACAATTCTTCACAGTTCCAAAAGAAGACTACACTCCCAAATTGTTAACCTTTGGAGATGACAACAATCGAGAATTTAATATCATTATAGAAAATGTGAACCATTTGTATGAGGTTTGCAAATCTATTTTTGACAAAGTTGTATTGCATCCACATTATGAGAGTTTAGTAGTTAAAGACAATCCCACAGCGAAACTTTTTACAGAAAACGATATAAACTCTCAAAAACATACTGAATTGAGGATTTTCATGATAAATGAAAACAAAAAGAGAGAGATTGGTAATCAGAGTATTAGGTTAAAAAATCAAATTGGTGGATGTATACAAAAATTAAAAGGGGAATCTGCAAGTGATGAACACTATACTTTTTTCCAAAATTGGAATGGATATTATTTCAAAGTGTTTTACATATCAGACATTGACACAATTGAAACAATTGAGGAATTTTATCTTAGAGCATAATTTTTGGTTCTATTTATAGGTATGAAACTAAAATCCATATTTAAAGAACTCATGTTAGAGAATGTCACCCTAACAAAACGTCAAATGATTGACAGAGGTGCTTCGGGGGTATTGAGCCATGCTTATGAAAAAATGATACCATTGTCCAATCAGCAGGGGTGGGATCTAACCCCTGCTGATTGGACATCTGATGATGGAAAAATCCATAAGTTTAAAAAGGGAGGGAAGATTTCTAAATCTATTGAAGTTATTTATGATTTTGATGATGATTTGTACTATCTCCAAGATGGAAATCATAGGGTGACACAAGGTTTAATGAATGGTGATAGTCACATTAAAGCATTTGTCCAACCAGATAAAAATGGGAACAGTTAAAGAAGTGTTAAACCATTTGACATTTTCCTAAAACTGTTGTATATTTGAATAATGGATAGAAGATATAAAAAATACCTAGAGAACAAGTTTAAAAAGTGGAAGTCCAAAGTAAGAGAGAGATTGCCTTACTTAGCCATTAATTTTTAAAGTTGTTAGGGTCTGTTATAAAAGATATTAATAATCCATACTATTCTATTTACGATAACAATATGGAATTGCTTGATAATGGTGGGAAAATGGCAAAAGAAATACTCTTAGAAATTATGGTGGAAAACTTATTTAACTCAATTAACACCACTATAAAAAGTAATATATAATTTGATTGTTTAACACAATTTTTTTATATTCATGTAATGAATATAAAAAACGATATTGACACATTTAATTCAATTTACCCAGCTCTAAAGAATTTACAACAATTAGCAACTGGGTTAGGGATCAATGATATATTCCAGGATAATGGTGGAAAACTTCTACAAGTGTTACTCATTACAGGGTTGAAAGCTTTGAAGGGTAGAAATGGAAATGATGCGATAGATGAAGATGGTAATGAATATGAATTGAAATCTTTGAATGCCAATCTAACAAAAGGTTTTTCTACGAATCATCATATGAATCCTAGAATAATAGCAAAGTATAGGAAAGTTGATTGGATTTTTACAGTTTACAAAGGGATTGACATTTGTGAAATTTATAAACTCACTCCCATTGATTTAGAACCATACTATTTTAAATGGGAATTGAAATGGCATAATAGTGGAGGGAAGGACATTAACAATCCTAAGATTCCATTAAAATATGTGAGAAATATAGGAGTGTTGTTATATGAAAATGATGGCACAGATAAAATCAAAAGTATAAAATGTTTAAACATAAGGAACTTAATAAAGACTTAATTGTTGAAGAATTTAATAAATCAACAAGTGATGTGCTAGTGGAAACCAGAGATAATGGCTATAATAGACCACTTTTAATTATTAATCAATTAAAATTTAAATACGATGATTGGTTAGAAAGAGATAAGGATATGTGGAAAGTTAGGGGAATTGTAGCAAGTTTGATTTTTGAAAAAACAAACGAATGGTTGTCCACTACTCAATTGTCAACCATAATTCAAATGTTGAATCTTAAAGAAGATTCTTCAAAAATTGTTAGAGCAGTTTTAGACCCATTATTAGATAATGTAACAGCTTCTAACAATTTAGAAGAGTTTAGGGACAATGCACTTGTTATGAAGAGTGCGATTAAAAGTATGAATAAGAATTTAATTATAAATTCTGAATTAGTGTATGGTACATATCCAAAACATATTGAAAGCATCTTTGGTATATATGGGCATGAGTATAATATGAGACGCAGAGCCTTACCTAAGAGGTATGGTGTTACACAAGAAGAAGTTAATGCCATTGTACCAGAGTTTGTACATTAAAAAAAAACAATATGAAATTAACAGAACAAATAACAATAGTTAAACTATTAATATCTGAATTAAAGGACGGTATTGAAGGGTATGATGTTAACAGTGAGGTTTATGATCCAGAATATTGGAATTATGATGTAGAACAAGGTGAATTACTCCTAAAGTTTTTAACAAGACAAAAAGAGAACAGTCCACAAATATATTGCATTGAAGTTGGTAGGGGAGGTGTTGGGGAAGAAGATATGGTCATACATCAAGAATTTGTTGGAGAGCCAACAAGGGAAGAAGTGTTACACTTTATAGAAGGTCAAGATGTGGGATATGATGATAATTATTGTAATTTTAGTTTTCGTCCAATTGGGTAAAAAATATTTAATATGAAAAAGATAAATAATCAACACTCTGCTTCTGAAAAAATTTTGATTAGTGTTACTAACAAATATTGTCATCAAATTTATGTCAAACACTTTGGTAATGTCAACACTATCTTTGAAGACCCATTTTTTGGGGCAATTTACGACAATTGTTATAATGTGTACTCTAATGGATTTGAAAAATTGGTGGAGTGTATACCATTATTTTATTTGTATGAAATAATGTTTCTTCAAAGTGATAAGAAAAGGGAAATACCTGCACTTTTGGAAAAATGTAAAATTTTTTACAAATAAAGTAGTTTAAAACTTGACATAAGTGTAAAACATTCGTATCTTTGTTTGGAACAATTAAATAACATAATAATATTAATAATGAAAGTAAGTGTAATTAAAGAATTATTAGGGATTGGAAAACTTTCTCGAACTGATTTAATTTTAGAGGTGAATGGTAAGACATTTGTCAAGGAAAATGTGGTTGCAGAAGTTGCATATCAATTCCAAAGAAATTTCCATGAATTGGAATTTTCAGTAGTTTTGGAGTATTTTTTAGGTGTGAATTGGAAAGAGGACATGTTAAAAGTGTTTGTAAACGATTGTTATCGTTACACTAAAAACACATCACATAAGGTACCAGCAAGGTATTTTATTGGAAGAAATGGAGTAAAATTCAAAAGATTCCAAAATAACATGTTCACACAAGCAATTAATCAAGGTTATATTGGAGACGACAATAAAAGTGAGGGTAACCTTGCAGAATTGTTTGACAAGTTTGCAAAGGAGGATGCTGATGCAAAAGCTAATGTAGCAATTCCTAGCAATTAAAAATTATTCATAATTAATTTAATTTTAATAACAACTCCACTTGAAAATTAAAGATAGGGTGAAAAACACCTTTTGTAGAGTGGGTTGTTATTTTTTATAAAAAAAAATAAAAAAAATGTTAAAAATAATAAAAAATAAGTTTTCAAAAATACCCTTTAAATTGATTAATCAATTTTTCATTCTCTTTTTAGGAATTCAACTAATAAAGACTAGTTGTTATGCTAGTGTAGAAGATTTGATTATATTGGGTAAAATAGGTACTTTTGGTTATGGTTGTTATTGGGTTTATATTAGTTTAAAGTATATATTAAAAGACATTTTCAAAATAGAAGAAGTTTGAAAAATATTGCAGGTAAAATAACCAAAGGAGTGTTAAACACTACTTTAAGGTTTACTGATTGGGTAAGTGAAAAAATCTCAAAGTTTCAAAACAGTGAAAGAGGTAAAAAGATTATGGAATTGGACAATTCCACTTTTATGTCAATAATTGGGATGATGTTCAATTTGGTAGTTGGCATTTTATTTATTTTGGTTGGACTTTTTGGAGATGTCCAACTTCATACAATGTTTGGCATTTTTTCAATGTGCTGGTTAGGGGCAAAATGGTTTATTGATGGTTTGGTTGATGGTTTCAAAATTACAAAAAGGTTGTTAAATAAAGATGTAAATGCATAAATCATGTTTTAAAAAGGGGGATATGTTAAATTTTAATCAAGCTGTAGCAAAGATTAAATTAAATGATGGTATTGCTTTTGAATGGTTTGCTATTAAAAATACACATGGTGACATTTTTGAAGTTGGAGGAAATAATAGAGGTGAGTTAATAATATACATTCGTATTCCAGACCAGAGTGACCCATTTAATGATATGAATGATTTCATGGTAACATTATATTATGTCACTAATGGATATATCCACCCAGATGATGGTTGCTTTTTGGCGATTGACAAAATGGAAGAGTTTGTCAATCTGTCACATGCAACACCTCGAATCGAAGTGATTGAAAAAGTTGAAAAAATTGAAAGAGTCTACTATGTAAAACAATTAAAATTTTATGATGAAGTTTGAAGAAAAAGATTATTTAGATTGGAAAGTGCAATTCCATCCAAGTGTAACACTACAAGAAAGGTTGGATGAATTGGGGATTTCTGATATGGAATTTGTGAAGCAGTGTAATACACCTGCTGAAACTATTAAAGCGTTTCTAAAAAGTGAAAGTTCAATCACTGTTGAAATGGCTCAAACTTTTGAAAAGGTGTTAGGAATCCCTGCAAGATTTTGGTTGAACTACCAGAGATTGTACAATGAAACTCATGGGATTCCCCAATTAAAAGATCAACCAGATTTTTGTTATAAGACAAATACAATTTGTCAACATAGGTGTAATGGCTTGTGTAAAGAGAGTTGTTAAAAATTATATTTATTGTTAGAAACTACAATAATAATTTAAAATATGAAGAATGGTAACATTAATGAAATTCAAAGATGCACCAATTGGTGCAAGGTTCAATTTAATAGGTGGTGATACATCTAATATTTATGTGAAGATCAATGATTATGACAATGGTTTGGTTGTTAAATGGAATGGCAATGTAGAAGGACATCAATCACATTGCTGTTGGTTAGATGAAGAGAATGGATATGATTTTGACACTTTAATAGAGTTAATTTGATTATAATATTATAGAATATGACTACACAGAATAAAAAAAGATTAATTAGGGCATTGGAGGCATGGGAGATGGGTCATTCTTCTGGTTTTAGTGAAGTTGAACACTATTTTAACGATTTATCAGTGTTAATTGAATAAAAAATAAAAAAATATTGTAATATACTTTGATTTATCAATAAAAAGTATTACATTTGTAACATGAAGATAAAGGCTGTTCCTAAAAACACACTATCTTAAAGTAAACATACAGCCCATCAGATTTAACTTAGGTAAAAGTTCTTCCTAATTCAAAGTGCATAACTTTGTAAAGGGTGAAACCCCCTTTATGACTTAGAACTCACCTAAAATTGTGAAATGGTGTAACGGAAACACACTGGGACTTCTACTCTCGGCAATATAGGTTCGAATCCTATTTTTACAACAATTTAAGAATGAACACAATTTGGTATCTCAAATGACAGAGGACGATACGCTGTAACCAATCAGGGTTTTTGGAGGTTGTTGGTAAAAATCCAACTCAAATTGAGTTTAATCTTAAAAAGAATGTAGTCTGTTAAAGTATCGGCACACCTTGGGAGTAGCAGAACCCTTACAGATTGCATTCTTAAAAAAATAATAAAGGTAAAGGTTGTTCCTATTAACCAACCTCTTCGGAGGTTTCCAACTCAAATACAACTCACCTTTTATTTAACGGACAGATAATATAATGCGATTACACTTTGTTTTTGAAGGATTAGCGAAATAAATAATCTGAAAAAAACAAAGAGACCCAGGTTCAATCCCTGTGATGTCCGCAACACATATAGATGGAAACTTGTTAAAGGGTTTCCAATAAGGAAAGAGATAAAGTGTAGTTCCTAACACATCATTCGGAAAAGTAATACTACCCATCTCTTATTTGTTTAGGTCGTACAACGGCAGTACATGAGGTGGCAAAGCCTTAGATGGGAGTTCGAGTCTTCCCCTAAACGCACTTTAATTCCAAGGTAGGGGAGTATTGGTTGATGACCGATTAAATCTTTTACACTTGGAATTTTTTATTAAATCAAAAATTGCCATACAATGAAAAAATTGAAACACAAAACATTGGATTTGAAAGTTACAAAAATTAACAACTTAGCCATTAGGTTATTTGGTGGGGTTTTAGTTGATCCTAACTCAAACAAGGGCATTGAATTTGTAAATGGTGTATCTTATCCAAAGGGGACATTATATGCACAAAGTACAATAGAAAATTATTTGTCAGAGGGAATTGACTCATTTAAAGCGAATTTGACCTTTTACAAAGATTGGAACACTGTACAGAATAAGAGACATACTCAATGGAGAACCGACCAAATTCGTCACTATATGTCAACATATGGTACAAATTTCACTGGTGAAGCAGTCTTCCCAGAAACAAGGGAATTGGACTCAACACTTGCAAAGAGGAAATTCTTTGCAGTTAATGCCTATGATGTTGAGGGATTGAAAACTAAATGTTTGATGATGCTTAGTGGAGTGGCATTAAAGCAAGAAACAATGGAAAAGGTTGTTGAATTGTTGTACACTCAATTAGGTCATAACACTTTACAAGGTGTGAACAATAAGGAAGCTGTGATTTACATAGCTGACCAATATGGTATTGTGCCAACTGATCCTGTTGAAGCATTGAGATATATGGTATATAAAATTACTGAAAGCACTCTTTTAATTAAGAACGAATCTGTAATTACTGCCATAGAAGAAAGTGATTTCAATTTTGGACAATTGTATAGAAGTGTAGGAGCTGATAACTTTGCCCCAATTTTCAACAGGTTTAAAAAATTATTTGTTGCTTTGAAAAAGGCGAATAAAGTGAATAAGCCTTACGTCAATAGAATTTCTAAAAGGTCTAAAGTGTTACACAAAGGAATGGTTTTACACCCATTAGATAGAGTGACACAAAAAAGATTGTATAAAAATGATTTTGAAAAGGTAAGTTATACAAATTATCATATACTTAGAGCATTGTTTGCTATCAATGATAGATTAAACAGATTGGCTTTGGATGTAACTGATTGCAGAATGTATAAAGTTAGAAATGGTAAATCTTGGTTTGCTAAAGGAAAAAGTATTTTATCAAAAGATCAATTGTTAGCCAATTACAATTTGTGTATCGGTTTATTGAGAGATAAAGTAGATTTAAGAGGGAAAACTTATTTCATTCCTAAATTTGTAGAATATGCACTACCAACTAGTGAAAAATCTTTCATTGGTAAAATTCCAACTGGGACACAGTTGACATTCAAAAGATTGTCTGTTGGTGTTTATTGGGAAAATGAAGGTGGTGCTAATGATATTGATTTATCTGCATCTTCTGTTTCTGAAAAGATTGGATGGAATACACATCATAGGAGTTTTGACAAAGGTAACAGTGTACAATGGTCTGGTGATGTTACAGATGCTCCAAGAGGTGCAGCAGAGTATATGTATACTGATGGAATTTTAGAGCCATTTACTATAATTAGTAATGTTTATTCTGGTTCAGACAAAGCTTCTGCAAGATTAATAATTTCTAAAGAAAAGAAAAAGTCGAAGATAGGTAGAGTTCATGACATTGATGGTTTGTTGTTTGACGAACCATTTGACCACATTTCCAAAGAGACAAATTTAGGTTTCTTGATGCCATCTAAGGATGGTAAAAAAGTGACTTATGTGTTCAACATTTTTGGTAGTGGATACAATAATGTAAGTGGCAATTCACAAATGAGTCAAGTCAATGCTTTATTTCAAAAGTGGAGCAATCCATTAACTTTAAATAAGGTTTTAGTTGACTTGGGAGCATCTGTGATAAGCAAGACTCCTAAAGAGGAATCAAAGGTCATCAATTTAGACTTTGACAATATAAAAGGTTTCGAACTATTAGAAATCTTTGCAGATTAACTTGACAGTTATATCAACTTTAAATATTCCAATAGGAATCTTGGTAACATTTCGTGGAGGTCGTTCAATTTTGGATGGCTTCCACTTTTTAACTTTTTAACACTTGACATATTGTTTACATAGTTGTACCTTTGATTAAAATAGATATTATGATAAAGAAAGTATATTTGAATAATCTTGTTAGGGAGAAACCTAATTGTAAGATAGTGCTTAAAACAAAAGGCTCATACAGAGTTTTCTGTGAGGTTGGAAATGACATTATCTCTTACAATTTTATAAAAGGTATTTCATATTTCAATGATGTAGTAAAATTGAAAACTGTATCTGGTGAAAAATACAAACTGAACAAGGTTGGTACAATTGTAATGATTGATACTACTATATCTGATGTTGAGTATAATAAAACAATTTACAAAAATTCTGTAATAATTCCAATAACTTTTGAACCAATGGAAGAAATCTTTGCAGGAGCAACAAATGATGAAATGTTTGATGAATTTAGCATTTTAACATTTGATGATGTAAAATCTACCAAATTTGTTAAAAAATATTTCAAGTTATAGAAATGTTAAAGTTTAGCTAACACTTGTTTTAGTGTTTAACATTTTGTATATTTACAATACAATAAAAATTACTATATGATATGTTTATACACTGAAATTCGTTGGTTATTTGGTAAGATTCCTCAAAAAATTTGAAGTTAGCTTTTAAAGACTTTAACAGTGATGATAATCTTTATAAAAGAGTGTTTATTTATTTACATTTATTAGGAAGATTGGAAAATCACACTATCACTGTGAATGAAGATTATACTAAGTTTGAATTTGTAGGATTTAATCAAACTATAAAGGTTGGAAACCTTGAACAAGTAATGTTACAAGGAATCCAAACAAGCAGCGAATTTGCTAAGGTAGATGATGGTACACATAGTTTTTATTGTTACTATTTACCTAACCATAGTAAAGAATCTTATATTACATGGCTCTCAAAAATTGAAGATACAATGTATTTGGAGGATGTTGCTATTAGAAAGGCTAAAAAGATTGGTTTAATTTAAAAAAAACAATATGAAAATAATAACTTCTGAAAAATACAGTACAGATTCCAATCCGAAAAGGTTTGATTTGATTGATATTACCATTCAATCAAGTAATTATTTGGATAAAACAACTAAGACAATCAAGATAAATAGGTCTTTTAAACAAGTGTATTTTTATCCTTTAATTGTTTTAGCAATGTTATTTGGGTCACAACTACAAGAATTTATAGTTTTTATAACAAATCTTTAACACTTTCAAAGTTGCAACAATCATTGGAATGTTATATCTTTGTTACATACAAGGAGCGATTTTAAAGCCATTTGTGGAAGTTTTAACACTTCCAAAGTGTATTTACCTTACCAAAGTGTTAAAACTTCCACAAATGGCTTTAAAATTCTTTATTTTCACAAATTCAAAATGTATTCAATATGATTTATTCACAAAGGAAAGGAGAAAAAATAGTATTTACCGATTTGGGTTTTTATTCTTATAAGTTTAGGGATTGTGGGAGTCTTATAGGAATGTTTGACAATCCAGAATTGGCACATTCTGTATTTGGGTGCAATAAGTGGAGTGGAAAATGCAATGTTTGGAAAACAAAGTATTTTGATTCTGACTTGATTGCATTATATCTAAAAAATGGTATAATGTATAGGACTAGAAATACAACAATACCTGCATTTGAAATAGCATGTGAGGGGTTGACTATTTTTTCTCCAACTTTGTTTGTTTTAATGGACGATGGATTTGTCCACACTTTAAAGTTGGACGCTGATATAAGCACTCTTATAGGTAGTATTCGACACACCTACATTAGTGAAAATGTAGGTGAAGATTTAGAATTAGGATTCTAATAAAAACTTTTTTGTTGAGAAGTGTGTAACTCACTGATAATCAACAGTAGTTACTACCTACAAGGAAAGAGACATTCTTATATTATTCTGCTCTCTTGTAGGTAGTGGATTATTTTTCATTATCTCGTTATATGATAAGCCTTTTTTGAGTAAATTAAAATTAAATAAAAATGAGAATATTAGTTTTAGAAAAATTAGAAAGTATTCGAAGAGAGCAAAACAATTTCCAAAACAAAAAATGGGGAGGTTTCTTAGGAGAATCGTTGATTACATTTAAACCTGAAACTTTGAATGACGAAGAGTTACTTTGGCATTATGTAAAAGTTTATAATTGGAATGAGAGATATTCATAAAAGAAACCAACAATATTAAAAGTTAATAATTGTTGATAATATAAATGTTATACTTGCATTATAATAATAAAAGTCGTATCTTTATAGTCAATACTAAAGTGGGTATCCACTATAATTTTTTTATATAATTTAAATTTTATTTTTTTATGATTAAACACACAATTGGCTATGAAGTCAAAAATAAATTAAAATTCCCAGAAATTTATGAATTTTACACAAAATTCAGAGTAACAGATGATAAAGTTCTCATAGAGAATTTGTTAAAAATTGATGGAGTTCAATCTGCACATGTAGGGAATTCTTACACAATTGTTATTAATATTGCGAAAATGTTCTTCAAACCAGAAGTCATTGGCAAAGTGATAACTTGTTTGAAAGGGGCAGAACGACAAGAGTTTGCAGACAAAGTTGTTGAAGCAGAAGATAAGCTACAATTTGCAGCTTATCCATTTCTTGAAAGATTAGAAAGGGTTGAAACTCCTAATAGTGATTGGGTGGAATCAGTAACGTACAATTACAATTCCAACACTGCAACAGTTTTGACTAAGGATGAAAGTCCTTACGATTGTCATGATATTCCAATTGAACTTTGGAAAGACTTTTTATTTGACATATCGGAAGGAGAGTCTGTTACCTATTTTGTAGCAGCCAATTTTTTCCACACTGAAAAAAGTGTAGACAATGTATAAATTCCAAATTAAAATTGGAGATGCATCTGGGGATGGGCATTCTTACTGTGATATTTTCATGGTGGAATCCAATCTCCCCAAAGATGTAATTGAAGCTGCTTACAAACCAGCATGTGAAAAACTGGGTTAACATTTACAACTAATGAAAATTACAATCAGTTTGATTGGCAACACCCAGAGTATGATTTTAGGAAAGTGAAGAAAAAGACCCTATTGTAGCATTAAAAATCTTTACAGATTTTTTGAAGATTATAATCCCAGAATGGGAATACAATGTTGTTAATCCAGTAAAAATACCAACACTAAAATGGAGTGTAGGTTATGGGATTTTTGAAGATTATTGATTGTAAAAAACTTTTTTATTGAAAAGTACATAACTTGTTGATAATCAACAGTAGCTACTACCTACAAGGAAAGAGACATTCTTATATTATTCTGTTCTCTTGTAGGTAGTGGTATTCTTCATTATATTTATTAAATAAAGTTATGAGTAAAGAGATTAGTGAAATGATAGATAAGGTTAAAAGTGTATTAGTAGAATCAGATGGTAAATATACTGATGAATGTGATTTTACCAATCACAATTTCAATTTGGGGGATTGTGACATTTATGCAATTGCATTACATAGATTGCATGGTTATCCATTGTGTGCAATTCGAGGGAAGTATTTGGAGTCAGAATGGGGAGGAACCAGAGAATGGGATTATGAATATTGTCACATAATGGTAAAACTTCCTAATGGTAATTATTTAGATTCACAAGGAGAACAAACAAGAGAGGAAATGGTATCCTTGGCAGCATTTGGAGAAGATGTGAAAAAAATTGAAATTGTTGACATTTCAGAAAGTGAAGCAGAAGATATGTTTTCTTGTACAAATCAGAATAAAGATATAGCAAGGGTAATTAAATTCATCAAAAATAAAAAATAAATGCAAGAAAAAATAGAAAAGTTAGAAAATGCTGGGTTTGTACAATTGAATAGTGGCGAATACATTAGGTTTGTCCACTACCTATTAGGTTTCGAATTTTTTGATTTAGAATCAGCTCTAAGTGAATTAGAAAACAAAAATAGTTTTGACAGAGATTTAGATGTTTCAGAAAAGAAATGGTATCAAAGCATGTTGAACCTTTATGAATCTGAATTATTTTGTTCATGCGAAGAAAATTGTGGAGTGTCTACAGAGTGTCCATTTGACAGTGAAGTACATGGTGAAATATCATATTGTCCATGTTGTGATCATTGTAGAGATGCTTGTGCAAAAAATATTCAATAATGGAAATGAAAAAAAGATAGAATCTTTGTTAGTCTTACATAACAATAAGGGTAAACAAATATTAATTGAAAGACCAGATAACACATTTGCAGACATTCATAAATTTATTGGGATTGTTTATTATTTGGGTTACACAATAGCCATGCCAAATTTTAGGAGGTGGTCGTTGAGTTATAATGACAATATATTTATGACAACAAACACCCCATTTCATGAAGCCGAATTAAGAGGTAATAAATCAACTTATGTGTCTTACACCGATTTGGAAGTGGCATGTGCAGCAATGTGTTATTTTTATGACGAATTAATAGAATTAAATAAAAAAGATAGTAATGGATAATAAAGTAAAATTCCCAGATTTTGACTCTTCAAAAAATTGGAAAGAAGATTATGCTCATGAAAACGGACAATATGTTTGTTGTTGTGTTAAATGTGAGACATATTTTTTTGGTTATAAAAGAAGGCTGGTTTGCAAGGAATGTGATAGTATCCTAATTGAAGAAAAGCCTATTTCCCCAAAACGGTTGATCCAACTCCAAAAGGTAAACATTCAAAAAGCTTTGGAAATAAATGAAAATGCAGATGTCAAAGCAATATTGGAAGAACATTTGTTGGCTTTGGACATTTTAGAAAATGAAATATATTGAACACAACACATAGTAGAACAATGCGAACTGTAACAAGTTTGTATGGCAAAAAAAATGAAGTATTTTTTGAAAGCGATTCAGATTTTGAATTTCTTATATTTGTCAGAAATTTGGCAAAGTTGGACACTTCAAGGATTGTGTCAATAATGAATGTTATTGAAGCAGAAAAATATTTGAATCTTAGAGGGCAAGACTTTTTATACGAATCCTTTAAATTTGGCATGGATGAAGTTGACATAGACAATCTGTTTTATGCGTTAAACAGAGTTGGGGTTGTTGTGGACTATGAAGATGTTGATAAGATTATTGATGTTGTAGAATTCATCTCTGAAAGAGGAAGTAGATTTAGACCAAGTGACATTGCTATAAGATATAAAGATAAAAAATAAGCATGACAAAATTAGACAAACTTTTTAACTTTTTGAACACTGATGAAGCAATTCGTCAAGAGTTGTCAGTAAATGACTTTTTATGTTGCAATGTTATAATGAACGGTGTTGAGGGGGGTGAAAGCATAGATTTAAGAAATATAATTTAGAGTTGTTGGGGTTAACTGACACTGTAAGATTGTTACAATATGCATATATTGTCAAGCAAGATGATAATACAGTTGGCAAAACTTGGACAATTTGGAATTTTCCAATGTTGGATATGTTGGTACAATTCAAAGGTTGGCATGATGATAATTATGGTACAACCTTTGAGGAAGCCTATGAAGTGAAACCAGTTGTTGTAACTATGGTTAATTATGAAAAGGTAGTGTAACTGTTAAAGTTGTGTTAAAATACCATAGAGGGTTGTTTAAATGGCTCTAAACCCTTATCTTTGTTACAATAGTAAACAGTAAAAAGCTATCAAATGGAAAATGTAATTAAAAAGTATCAAGAATCTGATTTTGTTAACAAGTTTATAGAGTTGGAAATTAATTTTGATTTGAACATTATAAAAATGTTAAAGGAATCAAAAGAGAAACATGTCAACTTTGAAGGCAAATATTTGTCTGTCGAAATGGGAGATTATTGTGGAATCTTATTGGACAAAGGAAAAACAGATTTAAGGCTTATTCATAAAAGTGGCATGAGTGTGGCATATGAGTCACTATCACGATTGGAAATTAGTGCATACCTAAACAGAAAGTTTGGCATTTTAGAAAGTGAAACACAATTAACTTGGGAAATCCTGGACGACTATGGTTTTAGGAAAGAGGTAACTCACCCTGACCATGATGATACTGAAATAACTTATTATTTACCTAATAATGTATTATTAAGTCAATTGTCAGTTATTTCAAATGAATCAGTTAAACTTGACAATTTGCAAGGTTTTTGCGACTATTTAGAGATTAACACTAAAGAAGATTTAGACAAAATTCTCACTATGACATATGAGGAAGTTGTAATTGAATTAGCAGATAAACATTCAGATTTTGTAATTGAAGATTGGATATAAAACATTATGGTTGAGATAATTATTACAATACCTAAAACAGAAAAAGAAATAGATTAATGACATACCAAGAATTGAAAAAGGGTGTTAAACATGGGACAATCAAAATAGAATTGGGTGGTCACACTACCAAATTTTCTGGTTATTATGAAGAAACACCAAGAGAACATTTTTTAAGTTATTTTCGTTTTTTTGACAATGGCACATTTAATAATGAAATGTATGGTCGTCAAGTAAATATTGGTCAAACCTTATTCTGGATGTCAATTATAGGAGATAGTCAATGTGAAACATGTGGGGAAGTTTTGTGTTATGTGTTAAAGGACGAAAAAACTTTAATATTGGGTAAGTTTGGAAAAGACACATGGGTTGAAAATGAGGTATGTGCTAAACCATGTACAGATGGTTTGCCAACATATGGTGGACACATCAACATAAAGTCAAAAATGGTAATTGCAAACTTATTTAGGACAAAAAAACAAAACATTCCTAAATTCCAAGATGAACCAGAAAAACCAAAAAGGTATTCTGATTATACATTGTGTTCACATTTTGGTCGTGCAAACGTTTGCAATTTTAAACAAAAGCAAAATATTGCCTTTGGTCAAATGTCTAATACTGATTTAGGTGTTTACCTTCGCAAAGATAAACAAAAGATAATTTTAGCATATCCTTATTGGAAAGATGTATGGATTGAAGAAAATTGGGACAATTCTAAAGGTGGGGATATGAAAGACCAAAATATTCCTCCACACCCAATGCATAGTAAGATGAGGATGTATGATTACATTGGTGACATTGATTTATGTGTTTGGAGATGGGAAGCTGGTGATTTGGATGAAATTAAACCATTGAACCCAACATGCTTTTCTGACAATCATATGGATGTTCACATTTTGGATGTGAAGCAAGGTAAGTGGAAATTTGAACATTTCTATGATGCAGGGAAGAAAGCTCCTAATTGGGGTAATATAGAAGTGTATACCACTTTAGAATATGTAAATGAGTAATGGACAAGTGTATGCGTTGGTTTGTTTTTCACAAACTTACGTATACACAGTGTTATGTACTGGCACGGTAAATACAGTATAATGTTGATTAAATGAGCTGAACCTTTTTGTTTTTTTTTGTGGGTTGGCGAACTTGTTTTATTTAAAACAAATATAAATAACAGTATAAACTGTAATTATTTCAATAAGAAGCTTGTTTATTACAATATATGTTGTATATTTGTATCAGACAATTGGGAATAACCCCACAGAAACTTTAAACTTTAAAATTTAATACGATGAAAAATTTAACACTAAAAACAAAAGAAAGATTTTTAAACTGGAATACAGAAGGTTATTTTGCTTATGAAACGGAACATCTGATCAGTACTGAAAAGAATATTGAAATTAAAAAACAATTCTCTGAAACTGAAAATATAGAGAATTTAATGGAAGCATTTAATGATACATCTACTTTCAGAAACGAAATGAAAGTATTGGAACACGGTTATGCAACCGCAACTGGTTCAAACTACGATAAAATGGTTGTTGATTTTAGGGAGTGCAAATATGTTATTAACGACCGTGAAAATTTTGTTGTGAAGTTTAATGGTGAAAATGGATTTAGCTAATGACAATTAAAGAACTAAAAAAAGAACTCGGATTAAAAGATAAAGACCTTGCCGAGTTCTTTGGCTTAAAACACCGCAGCTATTCAGAGAGTTCAGCGAAAAAAAGGTATGAACAGGCTTTTATTAATATTTACTCTTTTTTAAAGGAGGGAGAAAAAAATAGTAAAAATACGGATTAATATGACAGAAGATAATACAATAGAAGGACAAAGATATTTGATTCAATTAAGTGTAAAGCAGGATAGTTTTATGCTAAATATGTGGGATTATATTGAAAGTATAAAAACTTTAAAAGAAGCAGAAACTTTATGTGAAGGACTGTACGATAAAACGGTACATAAACTACAAATATCTGACTTAGTAACTAATACTATCGTTAGAACTTGGAGGTAGTATTTTTATTATTTATAGCCTTTGTTATGTGCTTTTTCAATTGCATCATAATGACAAGTATAAAAGCCGTTTTTTCTATGGCTTTTATACAGTGTTAGGTTTTAGTACGGATAAATAAAAACAAAATTATGATTGAAATTAAAAAACAAAGAAACGCTTTAAGTAGAGAGGTGTGGATATTTAAAATAATTGGAAACACGTTGTTCTTGGATGAATACTATATAGCAGAAAAAGAAAGCCCAAGGCATAGGAAATATAAAAACACCTTGTATTACAATAGAATTATGGGTAGAAACAACACTATTACAGAAGAAGAAGTACCTTTAAGTAGAGAGGTGAAAGATGAAGCTTTAAATATGTATTTTAATAAAGTAAAGTGTATCAAATGGGACGAAAGGGAGTATTAAACCTAATATAGAAGTGTATACCACTTTAGAATATGTAAATGAGTAAAATATGAATATAAAAGCCAAACCATTTTTAAAATGGGCAGGTGGTAAATCCCAATTATTGGGAGAAATAGAAAAAGTGATTCCTTTTGGAAAGGATGAACCTTTCAACTATGTTGAACCTTTTGTAGGGGGTGGTGCATTACTATTTTGGATGTTGAAGAATTACCCTAATATTAAACAAACCATCATTAATGATGTCAATACAGATTTGATCAACTCTTATAGAGTTATCAAAAATAATGTTGATGAACTGATAATTATTTTGTCACTTTATGAAAGTGAATATAGAGTGTTAGAACACAGCTTTGAAGAAAGAAAGAAATATTACTATGACAAAAGGGCTTTGTTCAACACTCGTAAAATGGATGTCATATCACAAACTGCAATATTTATTTTCCTCAATAGAACATGTTTTAATGGGTTGTATAGGGTAAATCAGAAGGGTGGTTTTAATGTGCCACAAGGAAAGTATAAAAATCCAAACATTTGTAATATTTATAACTTGAAAGAAGTTTCAAAATTGTTGCAAAGAGTAACCATCTTAAATGGTGATTTTGAGGAAACAATAGATTATATAAATGGGAAAACATTTATTTATTTTGATCCACCATACAAACCATTATCAACTACTTCAAATTTTACAACTTACACAAAAGGGTCTTTTAACGATGAAGACCAAATCAGATTAAAACAATATTGTGATAAGATTAACTCTTTGGGTGGGAAATTACTATTAAGTAATTCTGATGTGAATGTAGGAGAATCCCCTAATTTGTTTTTTGACGAATTATATAAGGATTATAATATCATTAGAGTTTTTGCCACTCGAAGGATAAATTCAAAGGGTAGCAAAAGAGGGCAAATAAGTGAATTAATGATAAATAACTATTACAATACCTAAAACGAGAAGCAGAAATAACATGACAATAAAAAAAATAAAATTCGAACTTGTTATAAACCATACAGAGTTTACAAGATGGTTAGATGCCAACACAGAATTATTTGCCTTTGATTCCACTTATTTTTATTCTAAATATTATGACATTTTGTATGCAAATGGCATGATAACAAAACAATATAAAATAAATGAGTGTTTGAATTTGATGTCATGTGAATGTGAAGATAAGGATGAACAATTAAAAATAAGAAACTTCTATATTATCATACATCAGTTTTTGTGTGACTATGATTTAGTGTCAATTAGGGTAATGTTAAACAATTGTTAATATATTTATTTAGAAACTTATGGATTTAGATAAAATCAAAAGGGAAATGTTAACAGAAATTTATCAGATTATAACTGAATCTGATAATAAAGGGTTTGATGAATTCCCTCCTAACATTTTGGACACTTTAGAAAGTGAATACAGTTATTATTATCAAAACAAATTTGACTGGAACAAAAAAGTGGTAGAGTTTGGTGATGACCAACAAGGGTTTAAGGAATGGGCAGAAGAAAAGGACTTTGAAGTGTTTAACAGTCAATTGAATACAATCATTACAAAAGTTAGACAAGACTTAATCTTATTGATTAAGAAAGAGAATGCAAAAAATGCCTTGGAAAAATTCGAACAATTAATAATTCCAGTATTGGGTAACTCTGTTCTATGTAAACCATTGAGCAAATTTATGGAAAAATCTTTGTTAAACTTACATTCTGCAAAAGAAATTGGACTAGCTTTTGCAGAAGCCGATAAAATAATCGACTCTAATGGATCGTTAAACACTGACAAAATTGAACAATCCGATATTTTTTCAGATATGGGCATAAATTTACCGCAATTTGAAGATTATGTAGAAAAAAACCCAGAATACCAAGGCGTATTTGATGATTGGGAAAGGTTGTTTAACAAGCATACCGAGCTACTATTAAAAGATTTGAATGCATATAGGAATAGTATTTCAATTCAAAAAGTGAGGGAACTGTACTATTTTTTGGTAACTATATAATTTAATATATTTATATAAAAATACCAATTATGTCAAAAGATAATAAGAAAACTTTAAATTTACAGCAACTTAGAACAATGATTAGAACTATTGCAAATGAAGAATTTTCAAAAACTAAAAAAGTGTTAAAACAACCAAGAGTGAAGAAAAAGTTACGATTAACAGAAAGTCAATTGAAACAAGTAAATATATTGATTAAAGAAGATTATGGTGATGATGATGATGATGAAAAGAAGATTATTAACAAAAATTTAACACTTTTTAATTTGGATTAACTGTAAAAGTGTTGTATATTTGTAATATCAAAAATAATACAATGGACTTATTAGAACAATTATGGATGGAATTATTATCTTTTTCAATTCCACCTTCACCAGATGAATTCGATTACGAAGAGGATTACACATTTTTTAATGTGGAAGATGGTGAAGAAGGGGATTATGGTAATATTTTGTATTATTATAATGCTAATTTAGTTGCGGTTAAAACTGTATTTGGTGGAGATGATGATGATATTGATTACACTTCTTATGGTAAAAAATTGTTAGGTGATAAAATGTTAGAATTGGTTAAATCAAAAATTGAAAAATTATGAGAGGATACACATATACAGGGTTGTTCATCAACAGTGAGGGTCATGAATATACATTAGATACTTATTGCAATGGGATTCCTCCATTATGACTAAAAAGATATAATTATTAACAATAAAAAACATGAAGAAAAAACAAATTAATCACCTAAAAAAGCTAATTAAAGAAGAGATGGAATCTAAAAAATTTAAATTACAAATAGCTGTTCAAGATGCAGTAAGTGGTGGAAAGGATGTAAAATACAAAACTTTTGACACTTTGGCGATTGCTGAAAAACAATATTTAAGAACTCTTGAAGCTGTAAAGCAAGGTGTAATTCAAAGACAATTTGACAAGGGAGACCAAATTGCTTATGACTGGAAAATAATGGGAGTTAAAAAACTTTGGGAAGATGAACATTATTTAGAAGAAGACAATGAGGATTATGCTGTAGATAATAATAAAAATTTTAAAGATATTAAAACAGCAGAAGCATTGTACAAAATTGGTGCATTGTTGTACTCTATCAATAGGACAGATGAAGGAGAAGAGTATAGAATGGAATCTATTGGGTATGCAAAAGGCTTAGTTAACACTGACAAATTTGTCCCTTATGGTAATGTTTAAAAACTTTAAAGTGTTAAAGTGTGTTAAAGTGCTTGACATTTCAGTAGTTTAGGCTTATCTTTGTAAGGTAAGAATTATTTTGAATATTTTTTGAATTACAATAATTGAATCTTTATGAAGAATGTAGAATTATTGAAAGGTTACACACAAGTTTGTGTATGGGAAGGAGTGTTGGTAGAGTCCACCGATGAAGGAGTGGTAAGCTATATGAATATATTTTAAAACCTGCTTTGGAAAAATCAAAAGGGTTTGTTAACATTGCAATGGTTTGGGAAGATGAGGATTCAAGTACATTGCAATCATTTGATGGAATTTTAAAAGAAACTTAACAATGGAAGAAACCATAGATGGCATAATCACTTTAGTAGATGAAGCACAAGAAACATTGTTATCCTTTGAAGATTGGATGCATGGAGATAATGGTATTGAATGTTCCCAAGCTATAAGGAAATTGATTGATGCAATAACTGAATTAGAATTAATAAAAAAGGAATTGTAATTACATAATATTTATCTTAAAAAGATAATGAAGAAGACAATCCTTTTAACTGAAACCAAATCAAAAAGATTTCAATTATTATAGAATCTACAGAAGTAAGAATATATAAAACTGAAAAAATTGCAAAAAGGGTTGCTTTTTTGTTAGGTAAAAAACATAAAATGACATTCACTCCTAAATTATCAAAATCTAAAAAAAATTGGGTGATTGTTGGAGTTCCTAAAAAAAACAAGAAAAAATCAAAACGTTATAGTGATGACAATAATGGGAGTCACTATGTTAAAACTGGGTTTCACACCCCAGAGGACGAATTTTGGCAAGATTAATTAAAAAGTGTTAAACCTTAACAAATGTTTAACACTTTTTAATTTGGAATAACTGTAAAAGTGTTGTATCTTGTGGTTATTAAGTAATTAAAAAATAATTGTGATGAATTTAGAACTTAGAGTAAACGGATGTTTTAACTTAAATGTTAAAGATTTGAATGGTGAAGAAGTTTCACGTTCAACTGAAAAAGAAGTGTTGGTTGGTTTAAAAAATGGCAGCCTTTGTATTGACATGGGAAAACAAAGTATTCAAAATCCAAAAGATTTGCAAACAGATGTTTACCTTTTTTCTATTGATGCAACAGATGCAACAGATTATGAGTTTGCAGATTTAGAAGATGAATCCTATTATTAAACCTTAACAAATGTTTAACACTTTTTAATTTGGAATAACTGTAAAAGTGTTGTAACTTAGTGGTTATGGAATACAAAGTAACTTGGTATTATGGTGGTGAACATACTGAAATGATTGATAGTGTGAATTATTCTAATATGTATGAGGACTTAAAAGAAGAGTTTTCATCATGGAAAGATTTAGCATTAATTTCAGTTTATGACACTGACGATAATTTAATTTTCACATTTTAAACAATTTGGGTATGTTTACCGAACAAGAAATTTTAGATAATTATATTAGGTACTATGAAGCTGCCACAGATAAACAAAAGAAAAAAATTATTTTTATTGTGGAAAGTCAATTAGAAAAAGCAAAGGTTGGTGAATCAATAGGATTTCCCTTAGAACCTAAAAAAGTGGCTGCTGGAAAAAGGTTTATCCAATATGTAAATGAAAAAAACTCATAAAATGGTACAAGAAGAAGGTAAAATCAGTGGATTGGCACATGAATTTGAATGCCAATATGAATTTAAATTAGGTGAATATCTGTTTAAATTCAAACAATTTATGTTAATTACAACAATAGAAGTAGTTCCACCAGTTGGAGATAGTTTACATTATAATATTGATGACATGGTTGATTTTGTTGTATATGATGTAGTTTCTCCGTTTGAAACATTTACAGTTAATGTATGGGAAGGGCATATTACTTATCATTTTTCATTGGTGGATGGTCATTTCACTGGTGATAAATTTAACAATGATAAATTTGTTGAAACTTTTGCTAGTTGGGATTTTAATTTGTAAAATGGCAAGAAAGAAAGAAATATCACAAAGAGTGTTCAACAAATTAAGCGATGCAGAAAAGCTTAAAGTTGAACACTCTTGTAGTGTAACCCCAAGAAAAGTTAAATCAAATGACTTTAAGGTTACACTTACAAGGGGTAAAAATGGAAATGATGTTTTTATTGATAATGTCAAAATTTCTAAATGGTAAAACTTAAAAGAATGGATAACACAAATTTAGGGGAAGCAGTTTATAAAACTGTAACAAACTCTTACTTACTAGACTGGGATGGAAATTTAATCCAATCTCTAATTACCAAATTGGTAAATTTGAACCAAATTGAATTTTTAAAGCAAACTCTAAATGAGGATGTTTGGTTCTTGTTTGAATTGGCAGATTTGAAGCCAATTCAAAGATCAATGTTAGGTGAACATATTTCTGTTATTTTTGAATTGAAAAATCATAACACTAAAAACAACAATGTTTTTATAGTGTTTGATGAAGATGGAAAGGAAGTAACAGCTACATTTATAGAATTATTTACTTTAACATTAGGTTTAATCCAAAAACATTGTGTAGATAAAGATTGGAGTGGAACACTTGAAGCATTGTCAGAAATGTATGGAGTTGAAAACAACATCAACTTTCGCAACATTTTCCTTTCCTTTTATGATTTACTAAAAATGCAATAATATGTTACATTGGGCAAATAATGAACAAAAAGGGAATCGTCATTTTAAAGATGATGAATATCTTAGAAGTATTTTTACTTCTAAAGAGTGTGGTGTTAATGTATTTATGGAAACTTTAGGATTCACTTTTAAAGCGTTTAAAGAAATGGGGTATATTTCCACATTAGAAAATGTATCACAATCTGAATGGTTAGAAACTCATGGCAATGTTAAATATATTGCATTTGAGAACAATTTTGGTGAAGGAAAGTTTGTGAAGGGGATTATACGAAAATATGATTTATACTTCCAAGTGTATAGTTATTTGGAAGATATAACAGTTTTTGCAGATATGGGTACAAAAGTTGGAGATACCACATATGTCAGTCCATACACTTTTGAAATCTTGTCTGATATGTGTAAGAATTCAAGTGAAAGGGATTCAAAGTATTTCAATGATGAATATTGTGATAATAACTTCATTGACTTTGATGAAGCAATTCCTAAGATGTTGAAAACATACAAAGATAGTGCTGTTCATTATATGGGTTATTACCTCACAGATTTTAAAAAGAAACCTTGGTTTGAAGTTAAGGTTGGCTCTACTGAAAGTTTTGTTTATAGTGCCGACATTTATTTGAATCATCTTAGTTTATTGACAGAAATAAACCAATTTACTTATTTTAAACACGTTTTACCTCAACTATTGAAAGGTAAAAAAACTGATGGATATAAAATTGAGGGAAACAACATCTCTTTTGAGATTACAACTGTTGATGATGATTTCAATGACTGCATTTTTCAAAATGTAGAATTTTATTCCAATGCTGTAATAGTTAACCCAAGAGGGTATTATGCAAACGACATAACAAAATATGTAAAACATATAATAAATGAATAAAGCAGAAAAAAAAACTTAAAGAATTTTTTGAAAGTGAGTTAGCAAAGGAACATTTGTTAACACCAGATGAATTTTTTTGTGATAATCTATATAAGACAAAAAATATTGTAAATGTAGACAAGTATGAATTATCAAAAAAAGACCATAAATATGTTTCATCCATATTAGAAGGTGCATATCAAATTGAAACTTCTGATGAAGTTGTAGGCATTTATTGGGAGGTTTGGAACTTCCCTGCTTTAAATGCTCTTATAAAATTAGAAGGGTGTACAGATAGTGCATTTGGTAACCAATTTGAAGAATTGTTTGAAGTTCAACTTAAACCTATTACAACACTTCAATATTTGAGAGTGTATAGTTAAAAAACTGTTAAAGTAATTAAAACTCTTGATTGTAAGAGTGATATTCCTTATCTTTGTTAGGAACAAAACAAAAATGTTATGCAAGACGATTTTTTAAAATATTTGAAAAAAAAGAAAGATTATGGCTGGTATTGATAAAACATATGGTAATTTTGAACAATATAAGGAACTTCGCCAATTTTGGTTGGAAACTTATGATGAACAAGTAAGAATTTTTGGTGATGCAATTTGGTTATACCCATTTTCTGAATTCCCAAAAAATTCTACAATAACAAAGGAATTTGTTACAACGAACACACAAGATTTAGATTATTTTATTAATAAAACAGATTTTTGTTTTTGGAATACATCTAATCTATTTGACTATTGGTTAATGAAGAATTGCCCTTTAAAGTTTATACAAGATAGGTTAAAAACACAATACGAAGATTGTTGGGTATGGGATTACAATCTTAATTTTTCAGAAAAGATTTCTATTTTGAAATTTGAAATTGGTGACAATATTTTTTATGGTTTTATTGATATTGACGATGAAATTGTGGAAACGATTGACAATTTTGTAGTGTATGGAACTTCTGACTTTTTGAAACATTACCATAATGTTAAAAACATTTGTAGTGGTTCACATTTTCAAAAAAACAATTATGAAATTGTAATGTCCTTTTTGGGAATAACTTTGGCATTTGAAAACAACAATTGGTACTTAACAGAATCAAATGGTGACCTTAGAAAAGTACAAGTACCATTTAATTCAAGCCAAGAATTTTTTGAAGATGTTACAATTACTCCAAGTTATAATTTGGAAGATTGTAAAAACCTTCCAAGAGAACAAGTTATATTATCTACTGATACTGAATTTTATGATATTGCCCAATTTGAAAATAAGAAGATGTCTATCAAGAATTTGATTTTTAGGCAAATTCCAGAATATTTGAGTGAATATATAAAATAACAATTTAAAAAAGGTTAACACTTTAAAGTGTTAACCTTTTTTTGTATATTAAAAATAAAAAAATGGAAGTAGGAATTATTGGTTATGGAGAAATTGGTAAGTCATTAGCAGAATTGTATTTAAAGTCAGAAAAGTTTTTCAATGTTAAAATAAAAGACATTAATAGAGATGATGGTTTACACAATTGCGATATAATAAACATTTCGATACCATTCAATGACAATTTTAAAAGTATTGTTGGTGGGTATATTATGCAATATTATAATTGTAAAACTTTTATAATTCATTCTACTGTACAAGTGGGAACTACCAAAGAGTTACAATCAAAATTTTCTAATCATAATATTTGTCATTCACCAGTTAGGGGTGTGCATCCAAATTTATATGAAGGACTAATAACCTTTCCTAAATATATTTCTTGCAATAGATTAAAAGATTCAAAAGTTGGAAATATATTAGAACAACACTTCCAGGATTTAAACATTACACCGATTTTTGTCAATGATACAAACATTACAGAAATGTTAAAATTGTGGTCAACAACTTATTATGGTGTAATTATAGCATTACATGGAGAGATGGCAAAAATGGCTACTGAATTCAATATACCATTTGAACACTTCCAGAAGTGGAACGACCAATACAATAGTGGATATGCCCAATTAGGCAAAGGAAATGTTGTCAGACCTACTCTATATGCCCCAGAGGGTGGAATTGGTGGACATTGTGTAGTTCCTAATACAGAAATTTTAAAGGAGAAAATGGATTCTTTGGTATTTGATTTGATTATGCAATATAAAAAACAATCTTAACACTTATTTAACAATCCCACACTTGACAACAAGGTGGGATTGTTGTCAATTATACTATAACCTAAAACTTTAAAAGGTTAACCTTAACAAATGTTTAACACTTTAGGTATTGCAATAACTGTAAAAGTGTTGTATCTTTGAGTATATGGAATGTTTTAATTAATTAAAAAAGAACTAAAATGAGTAGGTTTAAAATTACAACAACAAAAAGTGGCAAGTGTGATGTAACAATGGAAATGTTTGATGAAAACAATTCTATTGTGGCACAAAAAAGTTCTACTTATGATATTAAACCTACCATAAAGGAATTGGTTAAATATGCTAAAATCTATAAAAATGAGGGTGCTAAAACAGTTAGAATAACAAGTACCCAAGTAATTGCAGTAAAACATATAAATTATAATATAACATAAAATTTATAGTAATGGATAATATTAAATTTGAAACATTAAATTTCGGAGATGTTGAATTACCTAAATCCTTAACTTCAAGGAATTATGGGAATCATTTAGAAAGGTTACCATAGATGGTCATCGCTACCTAATTTGGTTGAATTACAACAAAGAATTGTATAAAACTAAACAATGTTTTGTGACTATTGAATTAGATAGTGATGTAAGAGCATTTTCTATTGTCAGAAAATGTAATATTTCTTATGAGGGTGAGGTTGATTATAAAAAAAGATATAAAGTTTATAATACTCACAAAACTATGTTGGAGAAAATGGTTTGGGTATTCCACAAGCATTTAATGAAGAAGTACACATTATACACAGATTATGTTGGAATATTAAGACATAGTGATTAACATTTCTTTAACTTAACTATTTTAAAATGTTACTTATAGTCTTAGGTTTATAAGTAATAATCAATTATCTTTGTAATAGAAGTTAGATAATTGTCTAATAGATCAACAAAATTTATTATTATGAAATATCAAGTAGATGTTAAGTTGTTATTGAATCCTAAGTTAAACACTTTGGAAATGTTAGAAACACAACTGGAATTAATGAACTTTTTTTTAAAGGAACATGGTTTAGGTGAAATTTTGGTGGAGGATATGTGTGAGCAAAGAGTTACAAAGATTTGGGAAGAAGGTGAAACTCCTATTATTGAATATTCTAATAATGAAAAAGAGTTGTTAGAAAAAGAGTTAACTTCTGTTACTATTGAAGATGTAAATCTTTATTTGGAAAACTATGGAACAGAAGATTATGAGATGCCAGATTGTGACCGTGAATTAATGGTTGATGACCATATTTGGGTGAGATGGGGTGAAACTGTTTACATTTTAGGTGAATCTGCCTATAATGATAAATTTGAGAAATCTATATTTGATTTTCTTTATGAGAACCTAAAACTTTAAAAGGTTAACAATAAGTTAAGGTTGACAATTTAGTAGTTTTTAACCTTAACTTATTGTATCTTGTGGTATCACTAATAAAAAAGAATATAAAATGAACAATTATACCAAGGATGACATCATAGAAAATGGGGAAACTCTTTCATTTGATGAAATAAAACTTTATCTGTCAAAAGTAAATGAAGATTATGGCATATTTGATTTACACATTCTAAATTGTGGAAAAGAGTATTTCTTTAAACATCTTAAAGAGACATACACTTTAAACGATAACAATTTCGGATTTTCTAAATCTCATGGAGTTTCAGAACAATGGTGTAAAAGGTCACAATTTCACGATGAAGAAGATGTTTATGTTACAATTGATCGAAGTGTTTTTATTTCTAGTCATGTATGGAAAACATTTATGGTAATAAAAACAAAAACATTTACCATTTTTGTAGATTGGACTTAACCTTAACAAATGTTTAACATTTTAGGTATTGCAATAACTGTAAAAGTGTTGTATCTTTATAATGAATAAGAAGTACACTAAAGCAAAAAAACTCTTATCTGACCATTTCATTGGAGGGTATTGTATATTAGAAAGCTGGTAAAGTCCAGAAAGTGTATTTCTTTTTTTTAATTAACTAAAGGATTTTTATCATGGTAACAACAGTTTTTGAAATAAAAATGAAAGATGGAAGGGTTTTTAGAGTAGTATGTATGAATTCTACTCAACAAAAAAAAGTTATTGCATCTTATAATAAAATGTCAAATAAAGTCGATAGTGTGGACATTTTAACAAATGGGATTCATTCCACAAAGGATTGGCTTAAAATGTGTGAAATTTTTTAAGTGTGAAAATTTTTAAGTGTTAAAATAGTGTTAAACAATGTTAAATTTGTTGACAATTCAATAGTTTAGGCTTATCTTTGTTAAGAACAATAAAAATATTATATTATGAAATTTACAACAGAAACCCTTATAGAATTTTTCGATGAAGAAGGTTTTAATGTTCATTTATTCATGCAAGATGAAGAACAATGTGCAGAAGTCGAGAAATGGACTGATGGAGGTGTTGACATGATTTTTGCTTTGCAACCATTTACTGCAACTTCATTCATTGATAGAGTTAGTGAATTTAATGTTGATGATGAAATTGTTACACATAGAATGGCAGATGATTATAAAATTGCTTTCACGCTTTCTGAAAGTTTAGAAGATTTTACTAAATTTCATAATGGATTGAAGGAAGTTGTTTCAAACTTGGAGAAATTAATACAATCAAAGAAAGAAATTACAGATAGTTTCATTGATACCTTATTGTGGCTTGTAGATGATGACTATAATGGTACTCATGATGGTTTAGGTGACGAAGCAAAGGAAGAAATTGATGAATATCTAAACAAAGTGTTAATTTTATTCAATGAAGAAGATGTTAAACAATACTTTGATGTTTTCAATGAAGAAGAAGGTTTTGAATCTTTTGGAAAAAATCTTTGGTTTTCTGTTAGTGGTCAAGGTTGTGGACTTTGGGAGTATGAAAATGGGAAGTTTTTGGATGATAAGTTAAAAGAGAATGGATTATATGGGTGTTCCACTTATTTAGGTGATGACAATATGATTTATGTTTACTTAGGGTAAAAGTTAAATAAATGTTAAAGGGATGTTGACACTTGCAAATATTGTTAACATCCCTTATCTTTATAGGGAACAAAAAAATAATTTATTATGGACACATTAGATTTTGTTAAAAAAATCAAAGAGATTGAAATCTTAAAGGATTTTAACTTTCCTGATTATGGTGAAAATAAATATGCAATTTTAGATGTACCAACTAGGACATTTAAAGATAGTGATAAGAATGAAATAACTTTAGGTACATTTTATCAGTTATTTCTTGGTCATATGTATAAGGGTGAAGAAAAAGAATTTTTTTATTTAAATCTTTATCGCAAAGCTGACAAACGTTTATTTAGAAAACATGGTTTTAATCCATTTGAATATAACAAAATTCATGTTAGTGGAAAAACTATTGACATTCTCATTGAGAATTTGAAAACAAAGTTGATCGGCTACCAATTGACCTAATAGAAACCATTAACAAATGTTTAACACTTTTACAGTTTTGTCAACTGTAAAAGTGTTGTATCTTGTGGTATAGTTTAAATACAAATTAAAACCAATTTAATTATGCAATTTTTTTATGAAGACTTGGCAGATTACAAGAATTTAGAAAATAGGATAGATGTGTCTGTCACATTGGACAGAATTGCTTATTTTGATATTGGAGATGGAGAATATTTTACAAAAGAAAAGGTAACTTTAGAAAATTACGCAGATAGTGATTATCTTATTAAGTGTGTTTTTAAAGATGGTAAGTATGTTACAACATATTCCCCCAATCCTTTGACAGTTAAAATGTACAGTAAAATATATAATCGGAACATTCAAGATGCTCACGACCAAAATATGGCTGATAGTTTTAAGTATATCATAACATATGAATCTGACATTGAAAGTTTTTGTGAATCAATTAAAGATTTAAACAGTAATAATTGCATTTACAAAGTAAATACTGAAAAAGGTTATAGAATAAACATAGATGATATGACAATGTTTTATTTAGGGTTTGCTTCTGCTAAAGAAGTGAAAAGAGAATTGTTCACAAAAGAATCATTTTCTGCATTTTTTGTATTGTAAAACCTTAACTTAATTTTAACAATCCTACACTTGACAACAGTGTGGGATTGTTGTATATTTAAGGTATATTAAAGAACAATAAAAAAGAAATATTATGTTACAAATAATCAATTACAATAGTGCATTCAATAACTTAGAGCCAAGACAACAAAAATTGTATGGCATTATAAAAAAGGCACATTCAAAGCAAAAAAGAAAGGGTTTTAATAAGGATTACTTTGGTCATGTAAAACACGTTGCATTTGCATCCAAAGACAATTTGTATGGATTTGAAATTGGTCTATGTCATGATGTTATAGAGGATAAGGAATTTACTGGTTACACTTTGGTAGTGTTAAAGCAAAAATTAATATTTTGTGATTATCTGCCAACTGAAATAAACACGATTTTAAGGGGTGTTAAAGCGTTGATTAACATATATACACACGAAGCGTTTCCAAAATTGAATAAGAACGATAGGAGTATCTTAGAAGCTCACAGCTTGGCAAGTGAAGCTGCTAGACACATCGCTTATAAAGTTGAAGATTGTCTTCACAATTGTTCAGAGTGGGAACAATTGAAGGATTTGAAATATGCAATGAAATATGTTAAGTGGAAATTAATTTTCGTTAACCAGGTTTTAGTTAATTTAGAAGATGGTATAATTGAAGATTATTTCATGACAAATAAGAACATTGATTTTTCAGAATTTGTTAAAGAAGCTAAATTGATTTTGACTGTTTATAAATTCAAAATTAAAGAAAGGTTACAATAACACAACTTTAACACTTTTGCAGTTGTTTTAACTGCAAAAGTGTTGTATCTTTATATGGAACAATATATTTTTAATATAAAAATCACATTATGATATTAGAACAAATTAAAATAATGATAGCAGCTTTAAGAGAACAAGCTTATAAGGAAAGAGAGATTGAAGATGAAGAAGGCTTTGAAGATGCTAGAAATTCAGAGATATTATTTGCTAAGTCAAATGTTTTATCATTAATTTCAACACCATATACTAAAAAAGATATTATTTGGAATATTCAACTTTTAGTTGGAAAAAATGATATGTTAACGGATTTTGACATTAATGGAGGTGAAGGTGGTTTCAATTTAGGGACTCGTAGCTTAACAATGGTGGAGTGTTTGTGTTATGATAGTATTGATGTTGGCTTATATGTAAATGGATCAAGTGAATCTATTGAAGAAGATAATATTCCATTGACTGAATTGACAGGGTTGGAATTGCGAAAATATTGGGAATTTTTGAAAAGCCATATGCTCTTTTACAAAGTTGATTCTACCTCAAATGGTGGTATATCAAAATATTATATGAGTTTTATTGAGGATTCATTTGAGTTTGGGGGGTGGTTAGAAGATAATTTAGATGCTAACGATGATTTTTTATTGAAAATTGACAATATAGAAAGAGTAGATGAAAAAACCTTTTTAGAGTTTAACAAGTTAGTGTTTAAATCTGCTTGGTAGTTTAAACAATAACAAATGTTTAACACTTTTGCAGTTGTTTTAACTGCAAAAGTGTTGTATCTTTATCATATTAAACAATATTAAATCAAATAATTATGAGAGTAGTAAATGTTATTACAACAAGTATGTTGACAGGTGCAGTAGTGGAAATTGAATCTTTTGGTGTTTTTGAAGAACAACTTTCAAGTGAAGTATCAGATGCAGCAGAAAAATACTTTACAAAAAAGTGTGAAGATGCTGGGGTGGAAGAAGTAGATATTGAAGTTGGATTAGAAGATGGATTTTGTGAATTGCCTAACGCTAATGTAGTGGTAAGCATTTCATGGTCAACAATTTAAAATATATAAACTACCAAAATGTTAAACAGTGTTAAAGTTGTTGACATTTTGGTAGTTTAACATTATCTTTGTTAGGAACAATATTAATAAAAAGTAAATCAATATTCTTATGCCATTATCAAAAATCAATCAAGAATTACAATGCCTTGCAAAAAGGGTTTTAGAAATCAACGAATATGAACCATCTTCTGACTTTCAGATAAGTGACGGTTACATTGTAGCCAATGTAAAAGTATATGAATGGTTAAGGTTAGATGATGTGAAAGATGTTTGTAAAAAGTTAGGGATTGTTTACACTCCAACAATTGAAGGAGAATTTAGTAAGGATCGTTTGAATAATATTCAAAGCCATGTTATCGAATTTGGTAGAGAAGACATTAGAGATAATCTAAGAACTCAATGTCAATTTGAACCAATTGATAATATGCTTATTGCTTATAAATATATGTTGAATAAGTGGGATCATGAACTAGTTTCCTTATATAGGAACAATAAAACAATTTCTAAGTTCATTAAGAGAAAAAACAATAGCTTGTCTGACTTCAAAAGGTTTTTGAAAAACGATAAATATTATGGGCATAGTTATAAAATGTCAAATCTTTTTGAAGATGCAGACATTAACAAAGATGATAGTGGTTGGTTTTATGGTCGAAGTGGTGGATGGTTAACATTAACTAAGAATGACAATTTTTGGAATGGTGAATTGGAATCGCATGAATGGGTGTTACGTCAAGATTCTATTGTATATGGTACAAACAATGAAGAATTCAATGAGAATTTTGATGATGTTGAAGAAAAGAAAGAGATTATTAAAGATTTAAAGTTAGGAATTGCAGAATTTGACAATAAAGTAAATGCTTTAAAAGAATTGGTTGAATACTATTCTAAAGAGGTTTGCACAGATGAAAATTTTAAATCTTCTCTAATTGCTCAATTAGAACATGAAATTGAAGAATTTGCAAAAGAAGATAAGGGTACAAATGCTACATTAGAAATCAATGAAGAAAGTGTTAAATCTTCATTAGGTGTTAAAGTAGAATTAACAGATGTAAAAGAATTATTTGAAATACACGAAGAAGGAATTTCTACTTTAAAATGTGATGAAATATATGCGATTGGAGAAAAAATAGGAAATTACACTATTGAGTATGCTTACAATAATGGAAATGGTACAATAATAAAGGCAGGGTGTCATAGAATACCATTTGATAACATTGTTGAAATGTTAAAGTTAAGTTAAGGTTGTCAATAAGACAGTTTTAAACATTAAATTGTTGTATCTTTATAAGGTAAGAGAATATAAATATTTTTCATTAAACGAAAACATTTCCAAAATGTCTACAATTAGAGAACAAGTTAATGCAATGGTTAAAAATCCACAATGGGATAAAGATATTAATTTTTTATATGAACTAAAAGGTCGTTGGGTTGAAGAAGGTGGGTGTGGAGATATTGAACCTAATGAAGATTTTGCTGATTATATTAATGCTGCAAAAAAATGTGTTAAATCTTTTAAAGTTGACAGATTGACAAAAGGATTTAGAGTTTTCTTTACTGTTAACAATGTTAAATTTAAACTATCTTTATTAGCAAAGAAATGGACAATAACAAAGCTTTAACACTTTCCACCTTGACTACATTGTAAAATTGTTGTACCTTGTAGTCAAGGTGGAATTAACACCTAATAATAAATATAATAATTACCATGACTGATAACGATAAAAAAGCTGAAATCCAAAAAATAACTGAACAGTTATTAGAAGCAGCCATTCCAAAATTGAAAAAAGCTATTAAGAAATCACTTAATTGTGGTGCAATTGCATTAGAAGATTGGGATGAAAATAACCCAGATTTAATTCCGAAGGCAATCATTATTGCTATATTGGAAGATGGAGCAAACCAATATAAGAGTGCAAACTCTGCATTTGGAAGAAAAGTTATAAAAGAAGCTAAAAATATTAAATTATTTTTATAATGGCAAGGAAGAAATGTGATGTATGTATGGGTTCTACCGAAGTAGATGGTGATCTATGTTCAAATATAAATTGCCATAATGGTAAAGTTTTTTTTGATCCAAAAAAAGAGAAAAAAGAACAAAGAGGGTCTGCAAATAGTGATAGCACTTATGCTAGACCATGCCAAAACATCCTAAGTTTTATAAAAAACTTGTGGTAATTTTAGGAATGTTGGTGATTGTCACCCAATATATAAGTGTAACACTTTTTTACAGTAAACACTTTTATAATGGATAACAAGAAAACATTGGATGCACTTGACAGATTGTATGAACTTGCAATAATTGCGAAATCAGACAATTTTATATTAAAGGAATTAGATTCTTTAACAAATGATGACAGTAGGAGGAATCTACCTTTCATCAAAAAAATGAATAAAAAGTTAAAGATAAGTTAAAACTTTTTATTGTGTTGACAATTACATGGTTTTAACCTATCTTTGTAGTATAACAAATATAAAAAAATAATTGATTATGAAAAAGAAAGTTAAATATGTCAAGTTTCTAAATAACGACCATGAGGAAATTATTTTCTTTTCTGAATGTGTAAAGCACCACCATTTTAAGAGTTTTGAGCCTATATCAGCAGGTTTTGCACAATTCAATGGAGAAAGTGTCACTTGTTATGGAGAAAGTGTATCATTGCGATTACAAACAGAATCAAACGATACTTTTGTTGCAACTAAACAAGTGTTTGGTTGGGAAGCAGCAGAAAAAACCACTTCCTTTGCAACAAATTGTTAATAGAACGTAAATTCACCACAAAAGAAGTGGTTGATTTATTTAATAAGTTAGATGAACAAAGAAGTCATTATTATTCAGAAGATGCAAATGAAATAGTCCCAACAGATAAATTTCTGAAAAGTGAAGGGTTGGTTGATATTGTATAAGAATAATAATAAAATTATTAGATATGTCATATAAAAAAATAGATACCAAAAAAGATATTATAAGGTTTGACTTAGAACTGTTAAAGTTTAATCTCTACCATAATGATAAAAATGGTGGGAGTGCAATAAAAAAGCATTTGGCTTTTACAAGGGAAACTCTTAAACAAGAGGGGTTTGTTGCCAATGTTGAAGATTGGGGGGAATCCAATTGGTATAAATCTTCTAATTATTCCTTTACTTCATTTGAAGTTGATTTGGGGAATGATAGTATTTGGAAAGGAATAGTTAGAAGAAATGAAAATCATTTTACGTTTTTCACAACTCTTGTTTATAATACAGTAGTAGATATAGATGAAACAACAACCAAATCATTTACTCGTAAAAAGTTATCATTCTTCATCGTTAACACTGATGACAATCTTTTAACTGATGAAAGTCTTGACTATTATGAAAATCCTTACATTGATTTAAATGTAATATTTCCAAAAATAATTGAGGAAGCCAAAACAGATAGTTTATATTGGCTGTCAACAATTAGAGATATACCTACTTGGGTAAAAATAGAAAATATATTACAAGGGGAACAAATTTTGACAATAGATAGTTATTGTTACTGTTTGGAGGAATTATCTTCATTAAACAATATGATATTTTCAGAATTTGAAATGCCAAAGTTATTCAAAGGGAAACTTGGTAAGCCAATAGGGTTAGTGTTAGAAAAGGAAGTGACAAATATTTATATATCAGAACCATGCAACTATTACCCTAAAGGACAAGTTAGATTTGAGAGAGAGGGTACTTACACACTTAACACAGAAGTAGCAGTATCATACCATTGGGATAAAATATCAAAGTGGTTGAATCTGTAATGATTTTTAACAGTGCGGTATTACGCACAGTTAAAAATATGTTAAAGTAACGCATTTTTAGTGCATTAACTATAAAAGTGTCGTATCTTTAAAGTATGTTAAAAGTGGCACTAAAGTAATTGTTGATAGACCATCAAAAATAGAGGTCGTTACTTGAATCCAAAACCAATCATAGAAAACACAAAGGAATTGGTAAAGATGATGGGAATGTTTACACTTTGCAAATTGCAGAAAAAATATTAATTGATTAAGATGAATATACATTTAAAATATTTCGGTAGCATAGTTACCATTTTCCTTTTTGGGTTTTTATACCTTTTAGTTGATGAACAAATCAAACGAAACAAAAAAACTGAATGTTCTACTGTTCCAAAAATGGCAGTAAAAATGGATGTAATGTTTCAAAGTGGTAAAGTAATGGAAAAAACTTTCCATGTGCCAATATCAGCAAAGTTTGCGATCAATGGTAGTGATGGCATTTACCATTTGGAAGTGTTTTGTGATTGCTATATGTCTAACAATTCCAGGAGTGAAATTATGGGATATGGCATAAAGAATTTCCTAATAAAAGAAAATTAAGAATAACACGTTATTTCAAAAATATTGCAGTGCTGCAAACATTGAAATATTGGAGAAATGGCATATGAGTTTGACCTTTTGCAGAGGGATGATAATTGTGTAGTGGGAAGTTTCAAAGGTCATTAGCTCAATGGATAGAGCAAACTCCGTTTGAGGGGTTGGTTGCGAGTTTGAATCTCGTATGACTGGAGAAACTTTTTTTTTTGTTAAAGTTTTGTTAAGGTTGCACTTTTATAGTGCATTAACTATAAAAGTGTTGTATCTTTAAGGTATCACTAAAAATAGATTAATATGGAAAGTTTGAAAGTGTTAGCACTAATGGTTTTACTGATGAAAAAAGAATTGTTCCATAAAGGATATGGGGTTGCAGAAATGTCAAATCTAGCATTAGAATTGGTACATGAATACAATATGTCAGAGTGGGAAGGGAAGGAAAATGAAACACTTGAAAATTCTATGAGTAAATTTGTAGACGATTTAATAAAAGTTAGTGATGTGGAATGTCATGGTTTCACTTTGGTTACAAGTAGAGAAAAAGATAACTTAGTTGATGAAGATATAGTTTTTTATTGTGAAACTCAATGGTTGGGTGACTTAAAGCAAACATATGTTAAATATTAATCAAAAACTCGAAGAATTATTTTACAATAAATCCATTGATATAAAATGGAAGATTGTAGACTATATGGCAGTGAAAATTGGCTATGGTATTAATGATGAAACATATAATATTTCATCAGACCATCCAATATATAACAAATCATTTGATGTAATTGATGGTTCTTTAGTACATTATTATAAAAAGATGATGGGTGAAGGTTCGTTAAATGATATGGTTAATAGGACTGTGGAGGAATTTGAACAATTATTAGACACTAAATTTGAGGAATTTATTCAACACATCCAAAGTTGTCACATTGAAGAAATATTAAACCACAATAAAATAAAAGTTTAACACTTTGTTAACTACATTAACTGTGAAAGTGTTGTATCTTTGTTGTATTAAATAATATTACATAAAATAATATCAGATGAATAAGATTAATCCAAAAGAAAATTTTGACGAAAATAATATAGTTGAAATCTGTGCGAAAGTTGTTGATAGATGTTCTATAAGTCATGGCGGTGAAAGAATACATGATGGTTATGTGCCAGATTTTTTAGATAGATTAGGAGATGGCTACAATGATTTCATTCAAATTGACATTGATGTAAAAACTGGAAAAATTCTAAATTGGGATGTTAAAATGGCAGAGAAGTTTTTAAATAAAATTAGTTTAAGAACATTATGAATAAGCAAGGATTCCTAATAAGTTTAAAAAATGACAAAGATTACGAGATGTATTCTAATGAAGGGAACATAGCAGTTCACAATGTTATTCTTAAAATTGTGGAGTTAATTTTCTCTAAAGAAAGGTTAACACTAAATTATTTGTTAGAATTTGTTGGAACAGAAATGCAAGGTATTTATAGTAAACATGAAGAAATTTTAGATTCAGAACCAAGATTTTATATACAAGACAAAACTGTAAAAGCTTTGACAATTGTAAACTACGATTTTGGTGAGTTTGAAGTAGATTCAAAACTATGGGATAATATTTAACGATTGTTTAACACTTTTACAGTTGACAAAACTGTAAAAGTGTTGTATCTTTGTTAGGAACAAAAAATTAAACAATGATAGAAAATAAAAAATACCTTACAAAATATTATCGCAATGAAATTTTCAATGTTGATCCAACATCTGGGTTATCAAAAGAACAAGTTAAGGAACTATATGATATTTCATTGTCAGATAATTTTGTTAGCATCCAAACTGATGTAAACATTGACGAAGATGAAATGTATGGGAATGATGAAATTTCTTTTACTGCTGAATTTTCAAGATTAGAAACAGAAGATGAACGGTTAAAAAGAGTAAAAATTGAAGATCAAAAAATAGTAAAATATCTACATAAGTTAAATTCTCACAAGGTATTAGCAGATGATTTGAAAAAAAGAAGTGATGCTTCTAAAATTGTGAATAACCAACTAAAAAAACATTTCCATAAAGTTGAGGGTAATGAAAAGGTTGTTTCAAATCCAATTTACTTTGAAGATGTAAATATGATTGAGTTTACTCATGGAGTTGACACGAAATTTATATTCTTAAATGACAAATATAAATTTGTCAACATGGTTAAAGATTCACAATGTGGAGATTGTACCATTAAGGAATTGTTAGTGCGAAATGGATTTTCTCAACTTTAACTTATTGATAACACTTTTGGAGTTGTAAGTAACGTCCAAAAGTGTTATCTTTGTTAGGAACGAAAAAGATAATATTATGAGAGTTAATAGCATAGCAGATGTAAGAAATGGATTGAACAATAAATCATTAACATAAATAATATATAATGAAAATTAGCCAAGAAAAAATTGACAAAGTTAATAGTGTACCAGAAATTATTGAAGAAATTCAAGATGGTTCTAAAATCTCTGTTATTGTAGAACATCCAACAAGTGATTTAAATTTTGTAGTTTGTTACAATGAAGACTATGATGAATATCGTACATATAAGATCGCTCCTAACCAAGTAGGTCAAATTGATCTTGATTACACTTTAGGGGATGCTTACACTGCAATATTTAGAGCATTAGGATATGAATCTTCTAATTATTAAATAACATTACACATAGAACCATTATGCTAATTTAGTATAAAAGGGGTTGAAAAACAGATAAAAAGTGGAACGACCACAATTGAGATATGTGTTTATAAAAAATAAATTAAATCAATAATATGAAACATTTTAGAATTTTATTAATTATCTTTTGCATTACTTTTACTGTCAGTGCTTGTTCTAGCAACAGCGATTTTGGAAATGGTAAAACACAACTTGAAAACCAAGGTTACACAAACATTCAAAACACTGGGTACAGTTGGTTTTGTTGTGGAGAAGATGATAATTTTTCAACTGGGTTTAAGGCAAAATCCAAAAACGGTAAAGAAGTAAAAGGATGCTTTTGTAGTGCAGTTGGTAAAGGAATTACAACTCGCTTTAAATAATCTACAACTTTAACAGTTGTTTAACACTCTCACATTTGGAAACAATGTGAGAGTGTTGTATATTTGTATATAACAAAAAATCTACGACATGGAAAATTTACTAACAATACCTAACTATACTCCTTTGGCATTTCAAAAAGATGCTATAATTAAAGGTATTGATATGCTATCTAAAACAGATGGTCTTTTAATTTTTGACGAAACGGGTTTAGGAAAAACAATTGAAAGTTTAACTATTGCTTTAAATAATGGCTGCAAAAATTTGTTCATTGCAACACCAGCAAAGAACAAAAACAATTGGTTAAATGTTTTAAAGGGTTTTGATGTAAAATATAGAATTGCAACTCATTCAAAGATACCAACAGTAGGTGACTACGATTTAGTTATTGTTGACGAAAGCCACAATTTTAAAAAGGAAACTTCCAAAGGGTTTCAAAACTTATTTAAGTTAATCCACTTAAATAAAATACCTTCTATATTATTAACAGCTACACCATTCCAAAATAATTGGAAGGAATTTCGTTGTATGTTATCACTAATGAGATTAAACCCTAATAGTGTGGCAAATTGTTTTTTAGGTGTTGTAATTGATACAATAATAAAAGACGAATCTAAATTATTAAAATTAGTTAAGTATAACCAAAAATGCTCCAATGCTAAAGCAATGGACGAAATAAAAGCAAGTTTAAGTTTAAATAAACAAATTAGGAAACTTGCAAAAGTGTTAAACCATTTTTCTGTTTATAATACTAGGATTGGTATTAAAGAAAAATATTCAGCAGATTTAGTAACTATGGGATCGTTCCCAACAGTTACATACAATGATATTGAAGTAGGTGTTCAATTTCCTATTGGAGACACTATCAATATTTTGAAAAAAAGCACATTTGCATCTCAAAATAGTATAACGTATTACACTTCTGACAATGATAAGTTAGACTTAAAAGGGATTATGACATCCTTAGTTTTTAAAAGGTTGGATAGTAGTGTTGCTGCCTTTAAAAAGACTATAAATAATTTTATAAATAAGATTGACACTTTACTTAGTGTTGGAACTATACAAATTGATACTAAAAAGATTGTAACATTAAGTGATGCACATCTAACAGATTTGAAAGCAGATCGAGAATTGTATGTATCACTATTAGCATTGTGGAAAGATTACAATGACAATGCTAAATTAGATAAACTTTTTGAGTGTTTAGAAAAAAAAGGTAAAACTTTAATTTTTACGGAATACAATGCAACTTTAGATTTAATTGCAGAAGCCTTTAAGAAGCGTTCTAAGAAACGTTTTATTGTAATCAATGCTAATAGTGATAAAAAACAGTTAGATGTCTTAGAAGCTAACTTTGACGCTAATTTGGCTACTTGTGACGATTACGATACAATTATAGCAACGGATGTAATTTCGGAGGGTGTATCTCTTCATTTGTGCGACAATGTAGTATTGTTTGATTCTAAATGGAATCCTTCAAAAAATATTCAACGGATTGGTAGAATTGATAGGATAACAAAAGGAAAACAAAACCCTAAATCTGTTTACACGTTCATAACGGATTCAATCATAGAAGACAAGTTAAAGTTACAATCAGCTTTAACTAGAAAATCTAGCTATGCAGACAAATTGTTGACTGAACTTTTAAAAGGTAAAAAAGTAGAAAATAGGATTTCCGATGTCGATTTTGATAACACTACAAAAATAAATGAAAGACTTGAATACAATCCTAAAGCACCTCAACAGTATTCAGAGGGTGACATAGTTAAAACTAATGAAGGTTATTATCTTATAAATGGGAGTTTAAAATACCATTTTGTTAACAAGTCAAATAATTTGGCAAAACCAATAGAGTTAACTAAATACCATTCTATAAGGTCTTATGATAAAATTTCAGATTATCCAAGTCGAACTCGATTAGTGAGTCCTGGTTTTAGGATTATGGGTTCTATGTTATATTCAAGGGCTTTTAATATCCTTTGGAATGAATTGAATTATGAAGGTAATGCTGACAATCTTAAAGGTTGGTTAAGATTAAAAATTCCTAACCATGCCTTATATGTCCCTGCTTATGACGAACCAAAGACATACACTTTATTAGTTGTTAAAAAATAGTTAAAATCCCACATTTAGCGGATTTTAACACTAATAAAGTGTATCTTTATATTATTAAATAAAATAAATCATTTATAATGGCAAAGCAAAAAGGTGTAAACGGTTTTTTAGACAATGAAGGTGTCCACTATGATACTGGGTACTCATTGTTGGGTTCAAAACAATGTGCCACTCGAAGAGGGTATGATAGAGTTTCTATAAGATATGGTTATAATGTAATTGAGGTTGCAATTAAGGAAAATGGTAAATGGAAATCTAAGTGAAGTATTATATAATATAACTGAACATGATGGAAATTATTATATTAATGGCATTTTGATACCATCTATTATTTTTGAAACTGAAATATTTGAATATGAGATTAAAACTCGTATAGATTTTATTGATTTGTTATTTGAATATATTGTAGACTCTAAAAGAAATAATAGATTAAGTGATTTGTATTTACAAAAAAAGGACTTAGAATTAATGCAGTCAATAAACTGTGATTACATTTTGTCTTCTATAAATACAAATCATTACCTTTATGGAAATTCTGAAAAGTTTAATACACAATGTGGTATGTATTTGGTAGAAGCAAAATAAGTTAATTTAGAATCTTAACAATATTTTAACATTACCACCTCTTGACAATGTGGTAATGTTTTTGTATCTTTATATTATTAAATAAAATAAATTATTTATGATGGCAAAGCAAAATAAGTTAATTTAGAATCTTAACAATATTTTAACATTACCACCTCTTGACAATGTGGTAATGTTTTTGTATCTTTATGTTATTGAACAATATAAATCATTTAAAATGACAAAGCGAAAAGGTGTGTATGGATTTGTTGACAATGATGGCATCCATCATGATACTGGGTATTCATTGTTAGGTGCAAAACAATGTGCCACTCGAAGGAATTTTTATAACGTGTCTATTAGGTATGGTTACACTGCAATTATTTTGGAAGAAAAAGTAAATGGTAATTGGAGTAAAATTGTTAATGAAGATTAAAGAACATGGTAAAATTTGTAGTAGGTTTCAGTTTGGTAGTAGCGTTATGCTTATTTTATAATTTATATAAAATGTTAAAATCCAAGTAAGATATGAGTACAATAATAGAAAGAATATTGGAGTTTAAAAAATAAATACAATTTAATATGAATTTTTACGTTGCACTTTTTATTATGGTATATGTTGTTATTTTTTTCATATCCATGCCTTTTTGATGGGTATTTTTTCCAACATCAGTAAGTGGATTATTGTTAGCAATGTTAACTACTTCATTATTATTGACAATAGTAATATATCTATTAATTTTGATATTGGGAGAATTATATAATAAAAAATAAAACTATTGGTTGGTATTAATATTTAATAATAAAGCATTATGGAAAGAATTGAAGGGTATGTTAAAGACATGTATGGTGATTTCATTTGGGGAGTTACCATTCAAATTGAGGTAGACAATATAAAATATTATAATTTTATATCTAAGAATATTCCTAAAGGAGAAAAGGATTTTTACAAGCAAATGGATGCTAACACTGTTTTTTTGGTTGGACAAGACAGTATGATTCCAACTACAAATAGTGTGACTTCATTTGGAGCAGGTGGAAATGTTAAAAGTGTTGACACTAAAAAGTTTTGAATTAAGATGAAATGGGTGAAGTAACTTTCATTGTTAAAAAACTGTTAAAGTGTGGAAACTTTGATAGTTTTTTTGTATCTTTGTAAGGAACAAAAAAGTATAACATGGACATCAAAAAAGAAATTGCAGTTTTATTAGAAAAGCAAATGTATGGGCAGTTTGTAAGTTGTGATATTCATTCAATTATATTGAATGAGGACACTTTGGAAGTGTGTGCCAATATGGATATTATGACAAGTGAACATAGTTCTACTATTACTTATTATGGCTGTGATGTGTTTTTAAAAACCATTACTGATAGTTTTGGTAATTTTGGGATAATCCGAACTGGTTGGAAGTGTGATAGTCAAATTTGGGAGTCGAAGGAATTTAAAAAAACTGGTGATGAAGATTATCGTGGTACTAATTGGTATGATGATTTTTGTTCAGATATAACTCAATATTATGACGACAAAAAAGAAATCTTTGAAACTGTAAATAACATAATCCTTTACTTAATTGAACATGGTAACATTGTAGAACCTCAATATGAGAATATCATTGGATGTATTGTTGACACAAATCAATTTACATCAAAAGTCATAGAGGATTATGACGATGCAGTTTCAACTATTGAAAAGTTAATCTCAATTTACAGTATAGACACCACTAAAAATATGTTTTTTACTGGTAGTAATAGATATTCTGCATATGCTAAAGATAATGGTATTTCTTTGTGGAATGCCTTATATTCCTAACAGTTTTTTTGTATCTTTATATTATTAAAGAAGTAATGAATTAAACAAGTAATATTATGGCACAACCAAAATTAGTTAGAAATATTGCAAAAAGATTCTATGCTACATGGGAAATTATGAAGTTTGGTGATGTGGCTGCAAATCATTACTTAAAAAATGATTATACAGATGTTTTCCTATGAAAAGGAATATATTGACTTAAAGAATAGTTAATATTTTGTTAAAGGTTTATCAACACTTGCATACAGTGTTGATAAACCTTATCTTTGTTAGGAACAAAAAATGTAAGATATGAACAATTTAAGTTTTAAAAATGGTGAAATTCTTTATGATATAGTTAATAACACTTATGGTGTTGTGTTAGCTATATATGGAGACATTGTTAAATTAGATTCTGACGGAAATCGTGACGTTAATACACTATGTAGGATTGGAAGTCAAGAAGATAAGGGAACATTGGAAAAGTTGGCATTAAGGATTTTTCAAATTAAAAATGCAAAATACACACAAAAGAAAAATATCCAAAAAGATTATGGTTGGTCTGACAATGATTTAAAATATTATCAACAAAACATAAGCTATTATATTTCACTTTTAACTACGTTAATAACAATCACAAATTGTGAAACAAACAAAGTGATTATCATTCCAGAATTTGTGAAAAATTCGATGGTAGATTTAGATTTAGTTTGGTATGATGGTAGCAAATGGCTTTATACTGATTGTATGCAATTATGTAATTACCTAAAAAATGTTATCTCTCCAAAACGAAAAGTGTTTACAATATATGGAAGTTATGATGTGGAAAACTTTGTAAATTTTGAACTTAACCATATTGGAGTAAGGATTTATAATTCTAGTGAATATTTTGGACAAATTTTAGATGTTCAATATTTTGAGGAAAATGAATTATTTACAAACCATTTGGTAGGGTGGCTATTATCTAAAGATTAAGATGAATTTCAAACAAAATAAAAGTTATCTCTATTCAAATATTGAACAATATTGTATTGACAATGACTTACATTTGGAATGTGCAACCATTGGCAATGGTGGTTGTGGAAAAGATTTTGTTTATTTTGAAAATGATTCTAATGTGGAATTTACTTTTATAATGGATGGCTTTTCAAAAGAATCTACTTGGAAATGTATTTATGTGGAATAGTTAAAAAAATGTTAAGGGTGTATTATTATTAGGAATAGCAATGATATACCCTTATCTTTATTGTAGAATATTATTTAAACAAAAATGATACACTTATGGAGATCGGACAATTTATAAAATGTGGCACTTTGGTTTTTTCAAAAACTTTTGAAAAAGTGAAAAATACCGTTAGAAAAAATGGTGTTACTCATAAAATATCTTCCATCATAAATAGAAATTATGGGTGCATTAATAGAATTGATTATGGTAGTTTTGAGGGTAACTTTTTTATTGAAGTTTTACACAGTTACTCAACTATTACAGGTGAAATAGTTTTTATTATTGGAAGTGACACAGAAAGGATGTTTAAAGATGTCTTTCAAGCTATTAATATGGTTTGGGATAGTGGTAATAGTATTTATAAATGCTATGGTGGCAAGTCAGAAAATGAAAACTTGTTAATTTCTATTAATGGTGAAATTGGCTACATTGGAATAGAAGCACTAACAGAAATTTCAAACTTCGCACAAGTAGAATTATCTAAAAAGTTAATATCAAATCTATTGTTTGAAAAAAACTTTGAAGGTACAACAAAGATGAAAGGTCTTATACTTAATACAATGATTGAACTTTTGGATGTTGTGGAAAAATCCATTAAGGTAAAAGAAACTGTTTATAGAAGAGATAATGAAGGAGGAAATAAAGTAAACATTGTGGATGAACTGTCTATTGAAGCTTATGATTCTTCTACCTTAGATAGATTTTATGATCCAATTTTGGATTTGAAAACAATGGAAAAGTTAATCACAGCAAAGGTTGACAAATCCAAATAATTGTTGTATCTTGTAATTGAATTAAAAATACACATGAAATGAAAAAAACTAAAGGTAATTATGAAACATACCTAAACGAAATTGGTTTAGATTGGGGACATGAAGATTGGATAATTGGTGGGAAAGAAAGAACTGATTACATGACCCAAAATAGATATGGCACTGCTTTAAGAAACATGATCCAATAGGATTTGAAGTCGGATTTAAAGAATGGGCAAGATAAAAGTTAAATAATTGTTAAGGGTATATTATTATTAGGAATAACAATGATATACCCTTACCTTTATAAAAAAGATATATAGAATATAACCCGTATTATATTTAATTTAAAAATTGAAAAAATTATGATTAACGAAGAAGCGAAGATAGCAGCAGAGCAATATTACAAAAGTGCTGAATGGCTAAGTATCAGCCAAAAGAATGACACAACGATGGGATTTAGTCAAGGATATAGCCACAAGGCGAAGGAGTTGGAAGACTTGCTGAGTGCTTGTAAGTATGCTTTGCAAATGTGCGAATCTAGGGTAATTCCAACGGAAAAGAAGTTAGCTAGTCTTGCAGCTAGACTTAGATATACAATAAACAAGTAGAAAAATTAAATGAAATATATTATGTCAACAACTAGAGAAATATTAAATAGAGTAAGGTTATTCATTGAGAATGAACACTCAATACTAATGGAAGTCCAAAAAGCTATTGCAGTAGAAAATGGCAAAATGTTGATCGTAGGTGGTCTTGTTAGAGATTACTTTATGGGAACTCCATCTGATGATGTAGATTTGGAAGTGTTTGGACTTGATTTTGATTTTCTATTTGAATTGCTTGACAAGTTTGGAAGTGTTAAAAAAACTGGAAAGGGATTCCCTGTTTTAACTTTTACATACAACAAAGTGACATACGAATTTGCCATGCCAAGAACTGAAAAAAAGATTGGTGATGGTTATAATGATTTTGAAGTTGTTGTTGATAAGAATATGCCATTTTCTGATGCTGCATTAAGAAGAGATTTTACAATCAATTCAATGTCAATCAATACGGAAGATTGGTCATTGGTAGATTGTCATGGAGGTTTAAGTGATTTGAAAAATAAAATTTTGCGTCACACTTCTCCACAATTCAAAGACGATATTGTAAGAGTTATGAGGGCAATGAATATCCTATCTAAATGGAATTTTAAGCCTACTGACGAACTTTTACACCTTTGCAGAAGTTTGGCATCCAAATACCAATTTATTGACAAGGAAAGGGTATTTAAAGAGTTTGACAAATGGGGTACAAGGGGTACAAGTTGTGGTCGTGGTCTGATGTTCCTTTTTAACACTTTTTGGATGCGAGATTTGTCAATGTTAAACTTTGATAGAGCAAAGGCAAAAAGACTAGATTATGCTTCTGAATTATTACCAACATATTCAGAAAAAAGAACGGAATTTATGTTTGCGGTTTTATTATTGGACTGTAATAAGTTTGATCGTGAATTGTTCTATAAAGAAGTTGTTGGATTTTCTAAAAAGTCTATCCAATTTGTAGAAGAATTAATATCTAACTTTTATGCAGTTATTGAGATGGGATTTGTTGGAAAAAATGAAGCTAAGTTAAAGGAAATGTTTTTTCTTAACAAAATGGTTACACCAACTGAAACTGTAAAATTTCTTGCTGTATTGGATTGGAAGGGTAATTTTGTTACTAAAATGTTAATGCCTTACCTTTGGGATAAATCATTATATGCACCTTTAATCACTGGAAAAGTGTTAATCGAATTAGGATTGAAGCCAAATAAGAATTTTGGGGATATTTTAAGGATTATGAGAATTATCCAATTCAGAGGGGAAACAGATATTGAAGTGTTGAAAGGTAAGGCAGTTGAATTGTATGAATGGTACAAATAAAAACTTTTTTGTTGAAAAGTACATAAGTAACTGATAATCAACAGTAGCTACTACCTACAAGGAAAGAGACATTCTTATATTATAATGTTCTCTTGTAGGTAGTAGATTATTTATGTTTTCTTTAACATTTATTCTTTGGATTAGACCTTAAATATCTGTATCTTTGAATCAGATGGTAAGGTTACTATCTAAAAATTGACAATTATGGAAATTCAAAAAATAGTAAAAGATTTAGAATCATTAGGTATAACAACTGTTTTCAATGGTGTAACTGTACCTAATTTGATATTGGTAGCAACAACATCGGAATTAGACTATTGGGGTGATGAAATAAAAGAATGGTTAAATTCTGCACATCAAATTTCTGTAATAAATTTGAACAAAATTTATACCTTTTGTTCTCCTGTTACGAATTATGAATTACGTGGTGTTCATTGCCAAATTGATTATAAGGATGAATTTGAAAATGAATGGAAAGATTATAGAGATAATTGTGACATTATGCCAAGTAGAGATGTGAGCAATATGTATATCAAAACATCTACATCATTTTTTGTATTGGAAACAATAGAATGGGATGAAGAAATGTTTGAAGCATGGCAAGTAGACCAAATTGAAAATGGAGTATCTAATTTAATGGAAATCATAGAAGAAAATGAAAGATGTAATCCTACTTATGCTTTTGTCTAAAAGTTAATCTTTTGTTAAGGCAACACTTTTATAGTGTAAAAACTGTAAAAGTGTTGTACCTTAGTGTTATTAAGTAATCAAAAATAAAGTCAGATGAAAGTATTAGAACAAATATTTGGGTATCAAATTAAAAATCTGTAAAGGTTAAAAAACTATTAAAGTGTGGCAACTTTGATAGTTTTTTTGTATCTTTGTAAGGAACAAAAAAGTATAATTATTATGAAATACGAAGTAATAATATCAAATATGATGTTTCAGATAATGGAATGTCGCAGTTAGAACAAAAAGAACTTTTAGAGGGTTTACCAAAAACTTTGATAATTGAAGTTGACGATAATTTGGACTTTGAAGATGAAAATGATTATGTGGAAATTTCAGATATTATATCATCTAAAATTTCAGATGAAAGTGGTTTTTGTCATCAAGGGTTTGATTTTTCAATCTTACAACTTTAGATAATTGAAGATTGGATACAAAACAGAATGTTTCCAAATGAAGAATTTGAATCTTTTGAGGATGGTCGAAATTATATTTATGAAAATGTAGACAATTCCATTTTTGATGCTACTCAAAATGAAGATGATTGCAAATTTCAAGAATATTATGTAGTGAAAAAATCTTAAACAAAATAAAAATTGGTAATGTTAAATAACTGTTAAAGTGTTTGGCATTACTAATTTTTATTGTATATTTGTATTATGAAAGAAATATTAATATTCATAGCAACAGCAACATTATTTATCATTCCTCCTAAACATAATGTTGAAAAATCGCAAAGTGAAATCATTAATTTTTGTGATTTTTCAATTTGTCATGATGTGGACATTTCAGAAATTGTTGCACCATCTGTCATTCACAATTCTAAAAATCCTTTAAGAGTTTGGGATATGGAAAATGTTAGTGATGTAATATTACTAGCAATGATGTTAAATGATGAATGTGCATATTGTACCATTGAAGAGAAAGGATGGATTGGCAGAACTTTACAAAATAGAGTAGATGGAAACTATAAAAGTTATGGGAGTACATATTATAACCAACTATTCCAAAGGTTGCAATTTAGTGGCTCACAAGTTCCTAATTCAACAAAAGTGGCTAAATGGGTTAACCCTACAAACCCAAATAAGGCTCGTTACGGCAACCCATTACTGGGGAAGCGTTACCAATACGATTCTACCCAAAAGCTCCACCAAGTGCATTATAACATTGCTTATGACATTATTGTAAACTGTAATGGAATGGGAGTTCCTGACAATTTGGTAATGTTTTGCAATCCAAGCATTTCAACAGATACAGATTTTGTTAAAGAAATGTTAAAGTCCGTTATTTTAGAGGGCGAAATGGTGTATAGTATTGACAATACCATTTAATTGTCGTATCTTAGTGTTATTAAATAATCAAAAGAATTTAGGTATGTATCAAAAATTTTTAGATTTAAAGCTAGAATACATCAAATATTTTAATGGTAAAACCCATGTTTTTTGTGATAAAGATTATTATTTCAAAAATGAGTATGGACTTAGCCATTTAATAAAGTATTCAACATATTGTGGTCAAGGGTACTTAATTGAAACTAGAGTGTTGAGTATTAATTATGGTGTTATTACTCTTGGAACTATTGGTAATGAATATGGAGATATTAGAACAATTAGAGTTGAACATTGTAGTTTAGATTTATTAGTAAAAATACACAATAAAATAACATCATAAAAAGAAGTAAAAGTTAAAATAAAGTTAAGGGATGTCAAACACTTGCAAATGGTGTGGATATTCCTTAACTTGTGTAAAGATTAGGGTATTACCCACAACTTAAAAAATTTTATTATGGCATTTGATAGAAAAGTTCAGATTTTAGAATCGGAAGATATAATA
>Ga0136555_1000034_pt1 | contig 51870 bp, 51 predicted proteins | sample AntRauTorckE5432_FD_104927 | JGI IMG/M metagenome (GOLD analysis project Ga0136555, IMG submission 104927) | Saline lake microbial communities from Rauer Islands, Antarctica - Metagenome Torckler E5 #432 | ecosystem: Environmental > Aquatic > Non-marine Saline and Alkaline > Saline | place...
AATGGCACGTGATTTTAATGTGGAAAATATAAAAACTACTCTAAAAGATTTAATGAAGATTCATCCAGAATTACCAGAAATTAAAATTGCAGAGCTGGGTTCCATTGGTGGAATTTATGGAGGGTTTTCTTATTTGAGGCAGAGACATCAAGTTTAGGTTTGTTGCGGGGTTGTATATTGCCAGATCGTCTAATGGTAGGACAATCGGTTCTGGTCCGGTCAATCTTGGTTCGAATCCAAGTCTGGCAGCAGTCATGTGAGACCTATCGAGACGGCTAAAACAGCCGTTTGGGAGGTAAACAATTTTGAATGAGTCATGGACTCGAATTAAACACAAGTGTATAAATTGATGTGTATTTTTATGTGAATAATACTATTTACAATATACCCCCATAGGGTATACTACTATCAATGCCAAAAATAGATAAACAAAAATTAAATAATCGTTTAAAAAGAATAGAAGGACAAATCAGAGGTCTTCAAAAAATGATTGAAGAAGATAAATATTGTATTGACGTTATTACACAGGCTTCAGCAATACGAAATTCTTTAAAATCAGTTGAGGACGTTATTTTAGAAGGTCACTTATCAACTTGTGTGGTTACTCAAATTAAAACAGGTAAACAGAAGAAAGCTGTTGGTGAGATATTAAAAGTTTATAGATTAAAAAAATAATATGAATAATCCAATTACAATTCCATTGTCTATCATAGGAGTTCTTGTTTTGGGATTCTTTTTTATGAACAATGTTGCACATGTGGGATTTCATGTCGGACATGCTCATGCTGATCATGAAGAATTTGGAATGATGGGTATGATGAATGATCACGATGACGAAGATGAACATCACGGAGAGGGTGATTCTGTTAAGGATTATGAAATATATCCTGGTGATGTCGCTGAAAAAATAGAAAACAAAGAAGATTTTATATTACTTGATGTTAGAACTCCTGAAGAATACGCAGAAGTTCATCTAGAAAATGCATTACTTTTGCCAGTCGGTGAGCTTTCTGCTAATACTTTGACAGATATTGGTCTTGGGGAAAATGCAAAAGACAAAGAAATTGTTATTTATTGTCGAAGTGGAGCAAGGAGTAAGCAAGCTTATGATGTTATGAAATCACTTGGATACACAAATATTAAGAGTGTTGCAGGAGGAATGATTCATTGGCAAGAAGATAATTATCCTTTTACAGAGACTGGAGAATATAAAGCAGAAAAAACTACTCATATTGATGCAAATGGCGGTGCAAAGATATCTTTTAACAAAACATTGTATGATTTTGGTAATGTTCCTCAATCACAAGGAATTCTCGACACTACTTTTGAAGTTAAAAATACAGGAACCTCTGTTCTTGAGATTGGGGAATTATCAACAAGTTGTGGATGTACAACAGCTGAAATTTCAAATAAAAATATTAAGCCGAATGAAGTCTCAACTTTGACTGTGTATTTTGATCCTGACTTTCATAAAGAACCATCAGACAAACTTACTAGAACAGTCTTTATTCCAACAAATGATCTAAATAATAAAGAAGCAGAAGTAAAAATTATGGTAGATATTTTGGAAGGAGAATAAACCAAAATTAAATTATTAAAAGTTAATAAATAAAATTATGAAAAAGAATGTTGTATTAATAATAGTTGCAGTCATATTAATTGGAGGAGGATTTGCAATCTTTTCGGGAGATGGAAACGGTAATCAAGAAAAGATAGAAAAAGTTCAAAGTTCATCAACTTTGTCATCTGATAAAGAGATATATGACTTTGGAGATATAGATATATTCGGAGGAACTGTTGAAACAGAATTTGCTTTAACAAACGAAGGTGCTGACGATATTGTTATTACAGGAGGAACAACTAGTTGTGGATGTACAAATGGAGAAATTGGTGGAATCAGTTTCGGAATGCATGAAAAAATGCGTGGTGAATTTACAATTCCTGCAGGTGAAACTAAAAATCTAAAAGTTATTTATGATCCAATGGCACACGGTCCATCAGGTGTTGGTTTAGCTCAAAGATCAGTATTTCTAAAAACCAACTCAACAGTAACTCCTGAATTAGAAGTTCGTATTAAAGCGATGGTAACTAAGACAAACTAATTATGGAAATTATTTTTGGAGCATCAATAATCGCAGCTTTCTTGGCAGGTATAGTCGCCTTGTTTGCTCCTTGTTGTATAACTGTTTTACTACCTGCTTATATTGCTTCTGCCTTTCGAGAGAAGAAAGATATGTTAAAAATGACATTTGTATTTTTCGCAGGTCTTTCAACTGTTCTAATACCAATTGGCCTTGGTGCGGCAGGACTTGCTCAATTTTTCCAGAACTTTCATAAACAACTCTGGGTATTTGGAGGGTTGTTCATGTTAATACTTGCAGTAATGTCTATTAGAGGAAAAGGAATTTCTCTACCGTTCTCTGGTAGGTTAAAAGAGAAACTAAAAATTGATTCTAAAAATCATTCAAAATCAGTTTATTTTCTTGGAATTCTTTCGGGTGCAGCCACCTCTTGTTGCGCTCCTGTTTTGGCAGGTGCGATGACTTTAGCCGTTTTATCAGGAGGGTTTTGGAAAGCAATAATTGTTACTTTTGCTTATGTGTTTGGAATGATATTCCCATTATTTTTGACTGCATATTTTTACGACAAATATAAACTTGATCAATCAAAAATAATTAAAGGGAAAAACATTGAGTTTGAAATTCTTGGTAAAAAAGTTATCACTCATTCTACAAACCTATTATCTGGAATAATGTTTGCTCTTATAGGAGGGACAATGTTTGTGTTAGGAATTACTTCTAATGCATACTGGTCACCAGAACATCAAGCAGAATTAGGTAAATCTTTAACTGCTTGGTCTATTGATATTTTCTCATTTTTAGAAGTAATTCCAGATTTTATTTGGGGAGTATTAATTATTGGACTGTTCGGATATTTCATTTATCGAGTATTTAATAGAAAAGTTTAACTAAAAAATATTATGGATTGTTGCCATCAAGAAAAAGAAGAAAATATGGAAATGGATAGTAGTCAGCATAGTGACCATGAACATCACAGTGAATCTCATGGATGTGGAATGGATGATAATTCTGCAAAAAACTATTTAAAGAGATTTTGGATTGTAACCATTCTCTTGATCCCGCTTGTTTTTACACATGAGAAAATTTCTGGAATTTTAGGAATATCATTTTTTGAATTAAGTAAGTGGATTCAGTTCCTTATCTCAACTATTATTTTCGGTTTCGCTTTGGTGTTTTTTCAACACGCATGGCATGAAATTAAAATGAAAGCCTATGGGATGATGACTTTGGTATCCATGGCAGTTTTATCAGGGTATTTATTTTCTGTTGCTTCTACTTTTTCAGCTTCATTAGAGGTTCAATTTTACCTAGAGATTTCAACTCTTATTTGGGTTCTTCTTTTTGGTCACTATCTCGAAGCTAAATCAGGTTCTGCGGCAGGAAACGCATTACAAGAAGTGGCAAAGCTTTTACCAAAACAAGCACATAAAATTGTCGACGGAAAAGAAATTGATGTTGATATTAGTGAACTACAAGAAAATGATTTGGTGGTGGTAAAACCTGGAGAAAAAGTACCTGCAGACGGTGTGATAATTAAAGGGGTTTCTAATGTGGATGAATCCTTGATAAGTGGAGAATCTAAACCAGTAGAAAAAAAGGAAAGTTCCGAAGTGGTTGCAGGATCAGTCTGTCTTGATGGATCGTTAACTATAAAACTTTCACGTGTTGGAGAAAATTCAACTGTCGGGCAAATTCAAAAACTAATTGAGCAAGCAGGAAAAACTAAACCTCGATCTCAAAAAATTGCAGATAAAGCCGCTGCAATTCTTACTTTTGTTGCAGGAATTACTGCAGTACTGACTTTGTTAATTTGGACTTTGGTTATTGGGCAACCATTTGTCTTTGCGATGACTCTCGCTATTACAGTTCTGGTAATTGCTTGTCCACATGCTCTTGGTTTGGCGATCCCAACTGTTACAACGATTACTACTTCTCTTGCTGTTAAAAATGGATTCTTTATTAAAGATCTGGGAAAAATAGAAACCATTCGAAAAGCAGATTATGTTGTATTTGATAAAACAGGAACACTAACCAAAGGAGAATTCGGAGTGTCTGATGTTGTTTCTGTTGAAGAATCTGATCAAGATAAAATACTTTCAGTCGTTGCTTCTCTAGAACAACACTCATCTCATATTATTGGTCAATCAATTTTAAAATATGCTAAATCAAAAAATATCACTTTGTCTGAAATAGATAATTTCAAAAATATTGCAGGACAAGGTGTAAAAGCTGAAATAGATGGGAAAGAATATTTTGTCGGAAATGAAAGATTAATGAATGATTTAGATTTAGATTATTCTTTACCAAAAAATACAAACGGAACTATTGTTATTGTTTCTAGTAAAAAACAAATCCTAGGATATTTGGTATTGTCTGATGCAATTAAATCTGAATCTTATGATGCGATTAAAAATCTACATGAAATGGGAGTAAAAGTAGCGATGCTGACTGGTGACAATGAACAAGTGGCAAAATCTGTTTCAGAGGAACTTGGAATCGATACGTATTTTGCAAATGTTATGCCAGAAGATAAATATACACACATCAAAGAATTACAAGATAAAGGTAATTTTGTGATTATGGTTGGCGATGGTGTTAATGACGCCCCTGCCTTAACTCAAGCAGATGCAGGTGTTGCAATTGGAACAGGAACGGATGTTGCTGTTGAATCAGGTGATGTTGTTCTTATGGATAATGATCCTAGCGACATTGCACGACTTATTACTTTATCTAAAAAGGTGTATTCAAAAATGATTCAAAATCTTATTTGGGCACTTGGATATAACATAGTTGCTATTCCTGCCGCCGCTGGCGTATTTGCTATTTGGGGATTTGTCTTGCGACCCGAAATTGGTGCTTTGATAATGAGCATGTCTACGGTAATAGTTGTGGCAAATGCAATGACATTAAAAAGAATTAATTTATAAAAATATGAAAAAATCGACACTATCAATTTTATTAATACTCATTGTAATCGTTATTGGATATTTTGCATATGACAGAAATACAGAAGAATCTAAGATTTCAAAATCAAATTCAGGATTTTTCTCTCAAGAAATAAACGAAAACACTCCATTTGCAAAAGAATCTGAAATTATTGAACTTAAGAATGGTGATACATACGAGATGGTAGCAGGAATTGTGAAGCAAGAAGTTGGCAATCGAACAGTAAAAAGACTTGCATACAACGGACAGATTCCAGGTCCTGTTTTGAAAATTGATAAAGATGCAGAGATAACACTAAAATTCACAAACAATCTTGATGTAGAAACTACTCTTCATTCTCACGGGTTGAGGTTAGACAATAAGTTTGACGGAGTTCCAGATGTAACTCAAGATCCTATTGAAATTGGAGAAAGTTTTACTTATAAACTCAAATTCCCAGATGAAGGAATTTATTGGTATCACCCACACATTAGAGAGGACTACACGCAAGAACTTGGGTTATATGGGAACTTTTTGGTGACACCTACCGACCAAGAGTATTGGAATAAGGTTGATAGAGAAGAGTTTTTGATTCTCGATGACATCCTTGATGGAGAAAAATTTAGAACCGATGCTGTGACTCAGACTCTAATGGGAAGATTCGGGGACAGATTACTTATTAATGACAAAGACGATTATGTACTCGAAGTAAATCAAGGTGAAACAGCACGACTTTACATCACAAATGTTGCCAATACACGAACTTTTGATTTTAAGATTCCTGGTGTCGAAATGAAACTAGTTGGCGGTGATACTGGAAGAATAGAAAAAGAAGTATTTATTGAAGATCAAATTATCGCACCATCAGAAAGATATATTGTTGAGGTCTTATTTGATAAAGCAGGTACATATCCAATTGAACACAGAGGACAAAAAATTGGGAGCATTGTAGTGAAAGCAGGAAATACATCGAGCACCGAGAGTAAGAATAATTTCCAGTCACTTCGAACTAATGATTCTGATTACCAAAGTATTAGAGAAAACATCACAAGCTTAGTCGCACAGGCTCCAGATAAGAAACTTCGACTAGATATTTCTATGGGAGGAGATATGCACCAAATGATGATGAGTAGTGACGGAAATATGATGCAAATGGGAGATGATCAGGCTATGCGCGACCACTGCGTGATGATGCCAGAGATGCCTGGATGTGAGCAGTACACAAGTGAGAGTATACAGAACATGGATATGGGAATGTCTAATGATCACGACGATGATGAAAATGGAATTGAATGGGAAGACGATATGGAGATGATGAATCAGATGTCTACTGATGAAAATATTACTTGGGAACTTATTGATGAGGATACAGGAAACAAAAATATGGATATTAATTGGAACTTCAACCAAGGTGATTTGGTGAAAGTGAGTATTTACAATGATCCAGATACAATGCACCCAATGCAACATCCAATTCATTTTCATGGACAAAGGTTTGTTGTTCTTTCTGAAAATGGTGTGGCGAACAATAATCTTCAATGGAAAGATACTGTACTAGTTCCAAAAGGGAAAACCATTGAAGTATTAATAGAAATGTCTAATCCTGGAACTTGGATGGCACATTGTCATATCGCCGAACATTTACACGCAGGAATGATGATGAGTTTTGAGGTTAACAAGAAATAGTTTATAAAATAATTAATTTACAAAATGGAAAATTCAAACGAAAAAACAAATAATATAATGTTACCCGTAGCGGTAATTATTGCAGGATTAATAATTGGAGGAGCGGTAATATTTACTAATAATGATTCTGTTGTTACTGAAGATAATCAACCAAAAGAACAAGTTGTCGAAAATAATTCTTTAGACAAAGTTCGAGAGGTTACTTCTGAAGATCACATAAAAGGTAACCCTGATGCACCAATTAAAATTGTAGAATACTCTGATTTCGAGTGTCCGTTTTGTAAAAGTTTTCACGCAACCATGAATCAAATAATGGATGAATACGGAGAAAGTGGTCAAGTTGCTTGGGTATACCGACAGTTTCCTCTGGAACAACTTCATCCTGTAAAGGCTGTAGCTGAGGCAGTGGCTTCAGAATGTGCCGCAGAATTAGGTGGCAACGATGGATTTTGGAAATTTGCGGATAGACTGTTTGAACTTACTCCATCAAACAATAGGACTGATATAGAAACTGTTATTCCTCAAATAGTAAAAGAAATCGGATTAGATGAAGTTGCATTTAATGAGTGTTTAAATAGTGGTAAATATAATGAACATATTTCAGCAGATATTCAAAATGCGGCTGAAACTGGTGGTCGAGGAACTCCGTGGAGTATATTAATTTCTCCAGATGGAAACAAATATCCAATTAATGGTGGGCAACCATATTCAGCAGTAAAACAATTGATTGATTTGTCTCTAAAAGAAATTAAATAAAGATGCATAGAACTTTTATTAAAGTTTTTAAAAGTCCGCTATATGTTTTTATTGCAGTAATTATTTCGTTAGTTGTATTATTTGGCGCCTTATTATTGCCAAACATATCTCTTCTGATTAATGTTATTTCTAATTCAGCAATTTCAACTTTGGATTTACTGAAATTAATATTTAACTTACTTGGGTCGCTAAAAACAAATTTCACTTTTGTTAGTGCAACTTATACTGTTCTAATTTCAATTTTATTTGGAATCAATACTGCAATAATTGTGTATTACATTAGAGATTATAAAAGTAAGTTAGAAAAAACAGGTGTAACAACTAGTACTTTTGGAATTATAGCTGGAGCGTTTGGTATTGGATGTGCTTCTTGTGGGTCTCTCATATTAACGAGTTTTCTATCACTACTAGGTATTGGAGGATCATTAGCCTTTTTACCCTTCGGTGGGCAAGAATTTGGTTTTCTGGGGGTAATATTGTTAACTGTATCAACTTATATGTTACTGAAGAAATTAAATAAACCAAATGTATGTATTGCTCTCAGGAATTTTTTGTTATCAAGGTATTCAAACAATGAACTCTCATTGTTCAACTGATAGCACATCCGTTTGGTGCCGAATCCAGCAATAAGGTAGTACCGAGACCGAGACGCCTCGCATAGATAGTAGAAGGGCATAATAATACCTTACGGGGTCTCACTACGTAGGTTCATGACAGCGACACCCAGCAGAATTATAAAATCCTCTGATGATGTAAATAAAATTGGAGTTTCTAAAGGAAATAAATTTCTAGTTTTTCAATCTCTTAGGTACACTAAAGAGCAATTAGAAAGTGTCTGATGAATATAATATTTTTGATACATGATATTCCTTTATTGCTTTTCTGATTAAAATGTAATTTTTTTATTTAACCTCCTTGCCACCACTCCCCAAACAAAGTATCCTTCTATTCTATGGCAAAAAATGAAACAATTCTGCGTTTCGAGGATGTAGATTTTAATTACGGACACAACAAACCTATTTTGGAAGAGGTTAATTTTTCTGTGCGTAGTGGTTCAAAAATTACTATTATGGGACAAAACGGGGCAGGAAAAAGTACTATTTTTGGTTTGATTACAGAAGACCATGAACCAGAAGATGGAAATATTAATATTGTAAAAGGAAATTCAATCGCAATCGCCAGACAAGTTATTCCAAGAGACGAATTGGAATTAACTGTTATGGAATTTTTTGAAAAATGTTTTGATGAAAAGGTTTACGATATTGAACCTAAAATAAATAAAATTTTGGAGGTAGTTAATTTAAATGCTCCACATGACAGAATCGTCGGATCTTTTTCTGGGGGACAACAAGCACGCCTTTTATTAGCGTCTGCACTTATTCAAGACCCGGACCTTCTTTTATTAGATGAACCAACAAACAATCTAGACAAAGAGGGAATTGCTCACCTGACAGATTTTTTGATTAATTACAAAAAAACAGTCATTGTTATTTCCCATGAGGCTGATTTTTTGAACGCTTTTACAGATGGAGTTTTATATTTAGATGTTAGGACTAGAAAAGTAGAACAATATAAAGGTAACTATTTCAATGTGGTAGAAGACATTAAAGCCAGAGTTGAAAAAGAAAACAGAAAAAACTCTCGACTCTCAAAAACTATTCAAGAGAAAAAAGATAAAGCTAACTTTTTCGCAAACAAGGGAGGACAAATGCGTATCTTGGCACGACGTATGCGTGATGCTGCAGCAGAAATGGAAGAATCAAAAGTCGATGTTAGGCAAGAAGATAAACCAATTCGCTCTTTTAGAATTCCTGCACAAAAAGAATTACCTGGTGTTGTTTTGAAAATTGATTCTTATAAATCTATTATCGACCACAAACCTACAGAGAAAAAATGTGATGTTGGAATCAGAAAGAATCAGCATTTATTGTTGGTTGGGCCAAATGGAATAGGAAAGAGTACTCTTTTGGAAGCTATTGTTGATGGAACTGCTAAGGGGGTAAAAATTTCCGACAGTACTAATATTGGATATTATAGACAAGATTTCTCGACTCTAAATTTTGATGATTCAGTCTATAAGTGTTTACTTTCTGCAATGGATATTCCTAACGAGCAAGAAATGCGTTCGGTTGCCGCAGGATTTTTATTAGGAGGAGATGTTATGAACACAAAAGTAGGCGCAGTTTCAGAAGGACAAAAAGGTTTAATTTCTTTTGCGAAACTGATTTTACAAAAACCAGGACTTTTGATTTTGGATGAACCAACTAACCATATAAATTTCCGTCACTTGCCAGTAATTGCCGAAGCTTTGGATAAATATGAAGGGGCAATGGTAATGGTCAGTCACGTTCCTGATTTTGTTGAAAAAATTCGAATAGATGAGACTTTGGATTTAGGGAAGTAAAATAAAATATTTTTTTTGTTAAACTCTATTCATGAACCACTTCTACGTCTACATCCTCGAATGTGCAAATAGTAGTTTCTATACAGGAATAACAAACAATATCCAAAACCGAATTAATCAACATAATGGACTGGAAAAAGGAGGAGCAAAATATACCAGAGCAAACGGTCCGGTAAAACTTATTTATAAAGAAAAACATCCAACAAAAAGTGACGCAATGAAAAGAGAATGGGAAATAAAACAAATGAGTCGTTCGGACAAAATTTTGTTAATAAACAAATAGGCTACTAACTATTTATCATTTATAATATATCTATATTTATTAATAATTCACTAAAATATAATGAGAAATTTTAAAAGTATTATCGGACTTAATTTAATAATCGCAGGATTTTTTGCACTTTCTATAATTCCAAATAGCGCAGAGGCTGCAGTTCAATGTGATTTCAGTAGAGATTTGGAAATTGGAATAGATGGAGAAGACGTTCGTTGTCTGCAAAGATACTTGAATGACGCAGGATTTACAATTGCATCAAGTGGAGTAGGTTCTCCTGGAAATGAAACAAGTCTTTTTCGTGCATTGACACAAGATTCTGTTGTTAAGTGGCAATCCGCAAATAGTATTTCTCCTGCAAGTGGATACTTTGGACCAATTTCTCGTTCTAAATATTCTGAATTAGTTTCAGGTGGTACAACTGTTACAACAGCTCCTACCTCAACAGGTTCTGATAATGAAGTTACTTCACCAGAAGATATTCTAGCTATACTTGAAAGTCTTGATTTAGATTCACCAGCTGCAAGTGGAAATAAAGAAACAGCAGAAGACATGATTCTAGATTCAATTGATGCGATTGAGGATGCAGAAGATGCGATCGAAGATGCGGAGGATGACGGTGAAGACGTTGATGATGCAAAAAATAACTTGGAAGATGCAAAAGAAGATTTATTTGAAGCAGTGAGAGCCTTCTTTAAGGGTGATTTCGAAGAAGCATTAGAATATGCAGATGATGCGTTTGATAATGCAGAAGACGCATACGAAGATGCCGGAGGAGAAACTATTGAGGATGAAGCAGATGATAAAATAGAGGAAGTAGAAGATTTAATTGATGAGGCTTGGAATGAAATTGACGAAGCCGATGATGATGGTGAAGATGTTGACGAGGCAGAAGAAATTTTGGAAGAAGCCGAAGAGGTTTTAGAAGATGCAGAAAACGCATATGATAATGATAAATATGATGATGCTATTGATCTTGCTGAAGAGGCTGAGGATCTAGTCGATGATGCTTTAGACGCAATTGGAGAAAACAAAGATAAAGAAAAAGCAAAAGACGCAATTCGCGATGCGGAAAATGCAATTGACGATGCAAAAGATGAGATCGAAGATGCTGATGACGAAGGGGAGGATGTTGATGATGCAGAAGACTTGTTGGATAGAGCAGAAGACAGATTAAGTGATGCAGAAGATGAATTTGATGATGAAGATTGGGAAGATGCAATTGATTTGGCTGAAGAAGCTGAAGACCTTGCAGACGATGCAGTAGATGAATTGTAATCAAGTTTAAAAATATAAAAAGCCGACATATCTAGTCGGCTTTTTTGTTATAATTTATTCGTGAACAATCAAAAGGGAATATCTACTATTATAATTATTTTAATCACCGCTGTTATTTTGGTTGGAGGTGCTGGTTCTTATTTATTTATTTCAGAATCAGAACCAGCTTCAGAATTTGAAATTTCTAAAAAGGCAATTGATGATTCTGTTTTGAACTATGTAAATAAAAGCGGACAGCAAAATGATGATTATTCTTTTAGTCTTTCAAATATCTCTTCAAATTTTTCTAGAGGAGAATATATTAATTCATCAACTGGAGAAAAAACAAATTTGTTTTTTGTGAAAATAGATAATGAATGGAAGATTGTGGCTGCTGTAAAAGATACTCCTTCTTGTGAAAGAATGGAAAAGATTGGTTTTCCGTCTAATATGCTGGCGGACTGCGCACTTGATTTTCCAAATGCAAAAAAAGCGTCAGAAGTTAACAGTATAGTTAAAGCATATAATACAAATCCAGGCTCTGGTTTTGGTTCCGATTCAGGAAACGGTATTCAAATCATAGGTGATTTTGTTTTATCAGAAGATCCTTCGTGTGATTGTTTCTACCTAGAGTCAGAAGGAGAAACTGTCGAAATCAGTTACAATCCTATAGATGTTGATTCTGATATTTTTGAATTTGAAGAGGGAGATACTGTTGTTATTGATGTTGATATTTCAGAGGATGATTCTGGTACATCTGTGAATATTGTTGATGTAGTTGATCAAATTAATGACACAGATGATTCTGATGAAGATTCTGATGAAGGTGCATCCTCAGATGGAAAAGATTTAAGTGAAGAAGTTTACTACGATATCACAGACCTTCCACCAGGAGTTGCTCCACCTGGTGCTGATTTTTATGAAGCGTTATTCGATATTGATAATAGTGATATTGAAATCCGAATCCTTAGTGATTTTTAATAGAGACTTCAAATAAAGTTCCTTTTTGATACTCAGATTCTATTTTAATTTCTCCCTGTAAATCTTTTTCGATTATATCTTTTGTGTGGCTCAGTCCGATTCCTGTCCCATGTGTTTTAGTTGTATAAAGTTTATTGAATATACTTTTTATATTTTCAGTTTTAATCCCAATTCCGTTGTCTTGAACTTTGATTCTGATATTCTCATCGGATTCTAGAATAATAGAAACATATTTTTTCCTGCCGTCACAAATTTCATCATAAGAGTCAATCGCATTTGAAATTAAATTTATCATAATTTGATAAATTTTTGCTTCGTTAGTTTTTATGTATATTTGGTCTTTCTCTATAAAAACCATAGACACTTTATTCTGTAATGATTTGTATCTCATTATTTTTAATGAATTTTTAGTCACCTCATTTAAATCTATATTTTTAATCTCATCTTCTTGATGAAAACTTTTTTGGATTACTTGGATAAATTCTTTTATTTGCTTGGACGATTCTTTTGCTGGACCAATTATTTCTGTTGGAAATTTTTGGTCTACTGTCTCTAGATATAAAAGAAGTCCTGTTATTGGATTCAAAATATCATGGAAAAATGAGCATGACATTTTCCCAACTTCTATATAATGTTTGTCTTCATTTCGTAATTTATTTTTCAAGGAAAGACTTCCTAAGTTGTCTATAAACGTTGGTGCTAAATTGATTAATCTTTCCATATATAATTTATATTTTGTGAATTAAGAATTTGTAGCCTCTACCTGGAATGTTGGTAATAATTCTTTTGTTTTTGTCTCCAATTTTTTTTCTAATATTTCGAATATGAGTTTCTACTGTGTTTGAAAAAGGATCTGCATTTATATCCCAGACACTTTCCATTATTGTTGATCTGGTCACGATTCTTCCAGAGTTCTTCATTAATAATTCTAATAATCCAAATTCTTTCTTTGTGAAGTAAACTTTTTTTCTTTTAATATTTACATCGTGAGTACTGGAATTCAAAGAAATTCCAGAATAATTTAAAACAACGTCCTCAATTACTTGAGGACGCCTTGATAAACTTTTTATTCTTGCTTTTAATTCTTCAAATGAGAACGGCTTTGTTAAATAATCATCAGCACCAGTATTTAACAAATCTATTTTTGAATCAACATCAGCCTTTGCCGATAGTAATAAAATAGGGGACTGAATCCCCGCATCTCGTATCTCTCTACAAACCTGCTTACCCATCTTATTCGGTAATACATTATCTAATAAAATTAAATCGTATTTATTGATTCTCGCAAAATACGAACCCCTCTCGCCATCGCTGGCTTCGTCCACTACATATGATTCTGCTTCTAACCCCATACGAAGGACATTTCTGATTGAAATGTCGTCTTCTATAATTAATAGCTTCATTAAGGTCTATTAATATCATACTCAGTCCATTTTGGTCAAATTTTAATAAGTATAAAGGCTGTGGATAGTATTTCTTTAAAACTTTAGAACATTTAAAAATAAGACTGAAAATAAAGGTTTATGCTAAAATTAATCAGTAAGTATTATTAGTAGTTAATTTAAAAATATGAATTATTCATTTATACAAATCGTTCAATTGTCATTATATGATTTGTTCTCTAATGTTGTGGCAGTTTTGCCTGACATTATCGGAGCAATCATTATTTTCTTGATTGGACTTATTGTCGCACCAATTTTTGGTGGAGTAGTTAAAAAAATAGTAGACATCTTCAAAATAGATGTTTTGGCAGAAAAAGTAGGTTTGCATGATCTAATCAGACCTTTCTTTGAAAAACCTTCAATTGCAATTTTCCTTGGGAAAATTGTTAAATGGTTCTTTATTGTTGCCTTTTTGATGGCAGCAGTAGAAATTATGCAATGGGAAAGAGTTACAGAATTCTTGAATGAAATCGTTCTGTATATTCCAAATGTATTAATTGCTGTTGTTATTTTAGTTGCTGGAGCAATTGCAGGAAGTTTCTTGAGTGAAGTCGTTGTTCGTTCAATCAAAGGATCAAAAGTTCCTGTTACAAATCCAGACGCACTAGGTTCTATCGCAAAATACTCTCTAGTTCTATTTTCTGTATTAGCAGCTTTGATTCAATTAGGTATTGCACCTTCTCTGATTCAAATCTTGTTCGCAGGAATTGTACTTGCAGGAGCATTAGCATTTGGTCTTGGTGGTCGTGAAAAAGCAGCAAAGCTTTTAGATTATATTGACGGAAGTAAATAAAGTATTATTTATCCTGAATTTCTTTCAGGACTTGTAGTTAAACAAAACCACGATTAAGGTCGTGGTTTTGTTATAATTTATATATGAAACAAATAATATTTTATTCAAAAACAGGATGTCCTTGGTGTGTGGCGATGAAGGAATTTTTAGATAATAAAGGTTACAAGTATCAAGAAAAGAATGTAACAGAAGACTCAGAATTATTTGTAGAATTAAAAACTCTTTCTGGGCAAGACAAAGCGCCGACATTAATTATTGATGGGAAAATCCATGCAGATGTTGGTGTTGATGATATAAAAGATTTATTATAAAAAATCACCTAGCAAGTAGGTGATTGTTAGAATTTTGATTTGTTCTAGAAAGACAAAGTTCTTTTAATTTCTTTTGCTTCTTCTGCATTCTTGATTGCTTGGTTGCAAATTTCCTCAATATCATTGATCGAATTTTCAACTTGAAGTTTGTTCATGTCTAATTCCTTTGCTACTTCCTTTAAATCAACATTACCCTCGCTTCTTTTTATTCTTTTAATTGTTTCAATTAATTTTGTCTGTTTCGTATTTAATTCCATAAAGTTCTTTCCTCGGTTGTCTTACTTAAAAGATACTATAGAAAAAGTTATTAAAAGCAAATTAAAGAGTATCTTTTAATCTATATGCGAAATAAGTTCCAGACAACAAAACAATTGAAAGTATAAAGAACAGGGAATTAATTTCGAAAAATACTAATACCATTGATGCAATAATAGGGCTTATAATATATGCCATTGGGCGAACTGATCTATAAAGACTAATTATATTCACATCGTCGTCGTCAATCTTTTTGAACAAATAAGTTTCAGTCATAACTTCAACTGCGCTTGCTCCGATTCTGGTTACAAACAGAATTGATACCCAGAACCAGAATGAATGAACATCAAAGAATGCAATTGATCCTGTAGCAATAGACATAATTATGAAACCTGTAATTAGTATTTCTTTTTCTCCTAAAACTCTATCCGCAATTTTTCCAAGAGGGATTTGGAAGATAACAAAAGGAACTAGGGAAATACCTGTGATCAGGGCAACTTCTCCTAGACTGAATCCAATATATTTCAGTAAAAAGATTGGTGTATAAATTACCATCCAAGAATAAAAGAATCTCAAAATAAAATTAGTTCCAAATATATTAAATAAGTTTTTATTTCGGCCGACTTTTTTGATAGTTTTTAGAAAATCTCCGTGCTCATATTTCGAATCTTTAAATTTTCGGAAATAGTAAATTGATATAACGAATACAGGGATCAAAAGAATGCTGGATAGTAAGTAAATTTTTCCGGCATCAACAACATCTGTAACAATTAAACCTGCAATAAGTGGTCCCAATATAAAAGCAAAATTTAAACAAGTTAAAAAGATTCCGCGAATTCCTCCAGTGTCTGAATCGCTAGAGAAATGTTCCATGAAAATATCGATATTCAAAAAGGCAACACTCCTGGAAATAAATCCAACGATATAAGTAGCAATGAAAATCCATCCCCAAATTTCTCCAGAGAAAATCAGGCTGGTAGATAAGATTATTAGAGAAATAAGGTCTAGTGTCAGAAATGTTATAAACGTTTTAAAGTTTCCAACTTTGTTTAGGATTTTGTAGATTATTGAAAAAACTAATAAAAGTAATACTGATGCGACTGAAAATACGAATCCAACTTGTCCTGATCCTAAAAATTGTTCTAAAAAGCTGGAATTTATATAAGTCGCTGGTGTTATGTGTATTGTAAATAAAAAGACTAGCAAATAAATTAAAACTTTTGATCCTTCACTTTTGTTCAGTTTTGTTACAGACGGGTTTGTTATTTCCATATCTGATTATTGTATCAAAGTGTTAGGGTTTGAGAGGAAACTTATTAAAAATATCAATTTTGTTATACTTATTTGCATATGAATGAAATAAACACAAAACTTTTAGAAGAGACAGTCGGAAAAGTTATGGCGAAAGGAAAAGGGATTTTGGCAGCTGACGAAAGCAATGGAACAGCAGACAAAAGGCTGGAATCTGTTAATGCGAAAACTGGAGAAGAAATGCGTCGTAAATACCGTGATCTATTTTTGTGCATGAACGGGAATGAGGAATATATTAGTGGAGTGATTTTGTATGATGAAACTTTTAATCAGACAGACTGCTCAGGAATACTTTTCCCAGAGGCTTTAAATAAGAAGGGTATTTTGCCAGGAATAAAAGTAGATTTAGGAGCAAAAGATTTTCCAGGATTCCCAGATGAAAAATTAACAGTTGGATTAGATGATTTGCCAGAACGTGCAAAAGCATATTTTGATGGTGGAGCCAGATTCACAAAATGGCGCGCGGTTATAAAAATCGATGAAGAAAACGGATTGCCAACAAATGAAACTATCGAAGCAAATACAGATGCACTGGCTCGTTATGCACGGATTTGCCAAGAAGCAGGACTTGTTCCAATTTGTGAACCAGAAGTTTTGTTGAACGGATCTCATTCTATAAAAGTTTCAGAAGACATAACAACAGAAGTTGTAAAAACACTATTCGATAAATTAGAAGAATATAAAGTTTATATTCCAGGACTTATTTTGAAAACAAGTATGATAATAAATGGAGACAAAAATTCAGATGAAGCATCAGCAGAAGAGGTTGCAGAAGGAACAATTAGAATGCTTTTGAATTCAGTTCCCAAAAATGTTGGGGGAGTAGTATTTTTGTCAGGAGGACAAACTGCAGTAGAAGCCAGCGCCCATTTAGACAAGATGGCAGAAATCGAAAAAGAAAAAGGATTGCCGTTTGAGATCGCGTTTTCATATGCCAGAGCACTTCAAGGACCAGCACTTCGTATTTGGGCAGGAAAGGACGAGAATATAAAACCAGCACAAGAAGAATTTTTAAAACGCCTGAAATTAAATCAACTAGCGGACGCAGGGGATTACGATATTAGTTTGGAATATTTGGATTAATATGGAGTTCACTTTTCTAAATGCTTTTATTGTGTCTGTACTAGGGGAAGCCACCTTTATTTTTCCTTCGTTATTGATAATTTTAAACATTGGAATCTGGTTTTTGGAAACAGGAGAATTGTTTAGTAATGATTTCTGGATTCTGGTGTCAGTTGTATCATTTGGTTTTATGATTGGTTCTATATTTTTATATGGAGTCGGTTTAATAATGAGAATGCCGACAGACTTTGTCTTAAAAAAAGTTTTTAATTTTAAATTTTTTGAGAATAATATTTTAAAGGGAAAAAAAGAAATTTACGATTGGACATATTTTGTTTGCAGAATGACTCCTTTATTGCCGGCCAGGTCTATAACTTTGGTAGCAGGTTTTTTAAAATATCCATTTCATAAATTTTTCCTTCTGGGGATTTTAGGAACTTTCATTAGAGTGACTGTTATATTTTCATTTTCGGTTATATTTAAAGACTTATATCAATCGGTGTTTAATTTTTTCGGCGTGTCTAATGATTTGTCTATTATAGTTTTAATTATTCTGACTATTTTTGCACCTTTGATTTTTATTTACGGAAAAAGGAGGTTTGAATAAAAATTACTATTGCTCACACCAAAACTTTCCACACGCATATTTGGGTGTGGTGGCTTGCCAAAAAACGTTATATTTGATAATCTTTTCGAACTATGATCACATTACAAGCTGAAATTAGAGACCAAAAAGAAGACAACAAATCACTTCGTGAGGAAGGGATAGTTCCTGCTGTTTTCTATGGCCCAAAAGAAGAATCAACTCCTATCAAAATTAAAAGAGGAGAATTTATTAAAGCTTATGAAGAAGCCGGAACATCTTCAATTATTACTTTAAATGACGGAAAAGATGAACATGAATCTCTTATTCATGACATTCAATTTGATGCAATCACAGGATTTCCTCTACATGCAGACTTTTATGTAATTGAAAAAGGTAAGAAAATTGAAGTTGAAATTCCTATCGAATTCGTTGGAGTTTCTCTTGCAGAGAAAAACCTTGGTGGAGTTTTGGTTAAAGTTACTCATGAATTGAAAATTGAGTCACTTCCAAAAGATCTTCCTTCCGGTGTAGAAGCAGATATTTCAGTACTTGTTGATTTCGAATCTCAAATAAAAGCATCAGACATTAAACTTCCAGAAGGTGTTGAATTAGTTGGAGAAGCAGATGAAATCATTGCTCTTGTTCAAGAACACAAAGAAGAAGTTATTGAAGAAACTACAGAACCAGATCTTGATTCAATTGAAGTAGAAGAAAAAGGTAAGAAAGAAGAAGATGGAGACGAACCTAAGAAAGAAGAGGGGGGAGATAAATAAAGATTAGTATAAAGACAAAAAATCTCCTAACGGAGATTTTTTATTTTGCTATAATTAACTCCTAAGAAAAATGATTTCAATTTTACAATCAAAAATAACAAGATTGGTGATAGGCACTTTAATTTTTAGTGCTCTATTGATATCTATTTCCCCAATTTTATTAAACGCCGCAGTTAATCTGGATCAAGCAGAAGAAAAATTACGTGAAGAGTTAGAGAAATTAGAAGAGCAACAAGCTGCAGTTCAAGAATCTTTGAATACTCAAAAATCAAAATCAGCCACAATCGCAAGAGACGTTAATATTTTAGGAGATCAAATTTATTCTGCTGAATTAAAAATTCGTCAAAAGAATCTAGAAATTTCTAAATTGTCAGACACTATTGAATTAAAAAACCAAACCGTATTAGAGTTGGAAGAAAAAAGAGAAAGGAGTAAAGAGGCTCTTTCTGAACTTATTAAACAAACGAATGAAATAGACCAGACTTCTTTGCCAGAAATTATTTTAGGAAATAAAACTCTGACAGATTTTTTTGTTGATTTAGATTCTTATACACACATCCAAAATCAGCTTGAAGATTTATTTGATCAAATTCGTGAAATTAAAGGAGAGACTGAAAAAGAAAAAGTAGAGTTGGCAGAAAAACAGAACGAAGAACAGGATGCAAAATATCAAATTCAAGTAGAAAAGAATGTAATTGATATTAAAAAAGATGAGGTAGATGGACTTCTTTCTCTGAGTAAACAAGCAGAGGGAACATATGAAAGCATCCTTGCTCAAAAAAGAGCAGAAGCTAGCGCAATCAGAACAGCACTTTTCCAATTGCGTGATTCAGATGGAATTCCTTTTGGTGAGGCTTTGGAGTATGCGCAAAGAGCAGAAAGATCAACAGGAGTTCGCGCCGCATTTATTTTGGCGATCCTGACCCAAGAATCTAATCTGGGGAAAAATGTTGGAACATGTAACCTGCCAGGACAACCTGACGAGAAAAAATGGTACACAATTATGCCGGGACCAAATGATAATTCATGGCGTGATGATCAAACTATTTACAAAAGAATTGTTAAGGAGCTTGGTCTAGATGTGGATTCGATGCCGTTGTCTTGTCCATGGCAAGGAGGATGGGGAGGAGCGATGGGACCTTCGCAGTTTATTCCTGTGACTTGGGATTCATATAGTGCAAGAATTGCCGACGCAATGGGAGTTAAAGTTGCAAATCCATGGGATCCAGAACATGCGATTATGGCGACTTCTCTTTATGTAAAAGATTTGGGAGCAGCAGCAGGTGGATATACAGCAGAAAGAACCGCAGCTTTGAAATATTACTCTGGTTCAAACTGGAGTCTTCCTCAAAATGCGTTTTATGGAAATTCAGTAGTTAATCATGCGACAGGAATTCAAACTCAAATTGATTTCTTGAATGATGTTGATTAGTTGATAGAAAGTAGTTTTTCCTTATTTACAAACCTGAAACTATATGATAATCTCTATTGCACATGAAAAAAGACATTCACCCAGCAGAATATAGAAATGTAATCTTCGTTGACGACTCCAGCGAGGAAAAATTCCTAATCCCTTCTTCAGCATCTTCAGAAGAAACTGCAAAGTGGGAAGATGGAAAAGAATACCCAGTTGTGCACGTAGAAATCTCTAGCGCATCTCATCCTTTTTATACTGGAAAAGAAAACATCGTGGATTCAGCAGGACGTGTAGAGAAATTCAAAGCCAGAATGGCACAATCTAAAACAAGTAATAAATAACAAGTAAGAAGTAAAAAGTAACAATAAATATTTGTTACTTTTTACTTTTTCTTTATTACTTGTTACTTTATACTTAAACTTTATGGACTTAACACAATACAAAGAGAATCAAAAAACTAAATTTTTTGCAGAAGAATATCAAAGACTTGAATCTAAAAAGTCAGAAGTTTTGGAATTGGCATCAGACGAATCAATGAAGGATTTGGCAGACGAGGAAATGAAGCAAATTACAGATCAACAGGATGCTCTTATTGTTCAAATGGATGAAATATTAGAATCAGAAAAGAAAGAGGAAGAATTTCCAAACGAAATTATTTTGGAAGTTCGCGCCGGAGCAGGGGGTGATGAAGCCTCACTTTTCGCATACCAATTAGCAGAAATGTATTCTCGTTATTCTGAAAAACAAAACTGGCAAGTTTCAAAAGTTTCAGAATCTCCTACAGAAGCGGGAGGATACAAAGAAGCCACTTTTGAAATTCATGGAAAAGGAGTTTATAAAAAATTCCGTTATGAAACAGGAAGTCATCGTGTCCAAAGAATTCCTTCTACTGAAAAACAAGGACGTATTCACACATCAACTGCGTCTGTTGCGGTTTTGCCACTAAGGAAGAGAACTACTATTGAAATCAAACCTGATGATTTGGAGGTCGAATTCTCTCGTTCTGGAGGTGCTGGAGGACAAAACGTTAACAAAGTAGAAACCGCTGTGCGTTTGATTCACATACCAACTGGAATTGATGTTCGTTCTACTGCAGAGAGAAGTCAGCAAAAGAACCGTGAAAAGGCTTTGAGTATTTTGACTGCGCGTTTGGAAGAAAAGAAAAGGGAAGAAGAAGATGCAAAATATGCTGAAAACAGAAAATCCCAAGTTGGAACAGGGGATCGTTCAGAAAAGATCAGAACTTATAACTTTCCACAAAACCGTATTACAGACCACAGAATCAGTAAATCTTGGCACAATATTGAAGAAGCCTTGCAGGGAGATTTGGATGGAGTTTTTGATGCTTTGGAGGAGGCTCAAAATGAGGAAAGTTCCGAATAACTCTTTGAACAACCTCTTGCCACGAATAAACTTATCTGTTAATATCACCCCTACATTATGAATACAGCAAAAGACAAAATTAAAGAAATGTTTGACGTCGGAGCGCATTTTGGTTTCTCAAAATCAAGACGTCATCCATCAACATTACCTTTCATCTTCGGACGTAAAAATAACGTTGAAATTTTCGACTTGGAAAAAGTTGAAGAAAAATTAGAAGAAGCGAAAGCTTTCGCTGCTACAGTTGCTGGAGAAGGGAAACAAATTCTATTTGTAGGAGGAAAGAAAGAATCACAAAGACCAATCAAAGAAATTGCAGATAAAATCGATATGCCTTATGTTTCAGGACGTTGGATTGGAGGAACTTTGACTAACTTTAACGAAATCAAATTAAGAACAAAAAGACTACTTGATATCACAGACCAAAGAGACAAAGGACAACTTGGAAAATATACAAAAAAAGAAAAACTACTAATCGAAAGAGAAATCATTAAGCTAGAAGACCGTTTTGGAGGAATCGTTAATTTTAACGGAAAGCCAGGAGTATTATTCATTATTGATGCAGACAAAGAAGAGAATGCTAGAAACGAAGCAATTAAAGAAGGAATTCCAGTTATCTCTCTAATGAGTTCAGATTGTGATGTTACAAAAGTAGACTACGCAATTCCAGCAAACGATTCATCAGTTAGAAGTATTACTTATTTCTTGAATGAGATTGCAGAAGCATACGAATCTGGAAAGAAAGCTAAAAAAGCTGAATAATTCCTATTAAATTTGTTAGAATATCTAACACTTACTAATTTATTTTATTTAAACCATGGAAATCACAACAGACCTAATCAAAGAATTAAGAGCAGCAACAAAAGTTTCAGTAATGCAATGTAAAAAAGCGTTGGTAGAAACAGAAGGAGACATCGAAAAAGCAAAAATCTTGCTACGAAAATTAAGTGCCAAATCAGCTGATAAGAAATCAGATCGCGAATTAGGTGCTGGAGTAGTTTCGTCTTATATTCACGGAAACGGTTCTGTTGGAGCTATGGTTGAATTGTTGTGTGAAACTGACTTCGTTTCAAATAACGAAGAGTTCAAAAAAATTGGATATGATATTGCTATGCAAGTTGCAGCAAACTCTCCTGAATTCATTACATCAGAAGAAATTAAAGAAGAAGATAAAGCAAAAGCCACTGAGTTATTCAAAGAAGAAGCATCAGACAAGCCTTCAGAAATGCAAGAAAAAATTATCCAAGGGAAATTGGATTCTTACTTTGGAGAAAAAACTTTAATGAATCAATCGTTTATTAAAAATCCAGAACAAACAATTACAAATGTAATTGAGGAAGCTTCACAAAAATTTGGAGAAAAGGTTATCATTGGTAGAGTAGAAAGATTTTCTATTTCAGGATAAATATGAATACATTACTTTGGATATTTGGAATATCGGGGATTGTCATCTTGGTGATGTTGTCTTATCGGTATTATGAATTGAAAAGTGGTAGAAATATTATTTCTGATAATTTAAGATCAAAAACAAGTTCAAAAATTTTGAAGTTTGGAATTGTAACAAGAGATTCTTTCAGATTTATTGTTTTAAAAATAAATAAGTTCTCTAAAACTTTACCTGATAGATTGAGTTTGAAATTACATAAAGTTTGGGATGATTTTTCAGACAAAGTAGATATGTACTTTCACAAAGCCAAAGGAAAAAGAGGACTTGATAAAGATAGTGACTAAATAATATTTTTTTGCTAATCTAATCAAACCAGTCGGAATTGTTTTATAAAACAATTCCGACCAGGCAAAGCGTACACAACGCCACCTTAGCCTCCGCTGACGCTTTGGCGGACAGGTTACATAAAACGTTTTTTTAAGTTAAATATTTAAAATTAGGTATAATTTAAAAATAATTATTGCCACCTTAGCTCAGTTGGTAGAGCAACTCACTTGTAATGAGTAGGTCGTCAGTTCGAATCTGACAGGTGGCTCATTGAATAAAAAATCGTCGCCCGAAAGGGTGGCGGTTTTTTTGTTTAATTAATCGTGACAGATTCGAACTGAGGAGGGGGTCGGGGAACCTGTGGTTTCCTGTGGAGGAAGGCAGTGAGTCCGAGTTTACGAGGGCGAGAGTTGGAAACCGTGGGTTTCCAAATATGTGAGATTCTGACAGGTGGCTCATTGAATAAAAAATCGTCGCCCGAAAGGGTGGCGGTTTTTTTGTTTAAGCTTTCCCTTGAAATCTCCCCCCAAAACAGGTAAAGTAGTCCACACATGAATTACAAAGATACTCCATATTTTCATATTGCCCACGCCCATGATTTAAAGGGTTCTGACAGGGTTTTGTACAGATTCTTTGAAATGATTCCTGGGTTTATTTCTTGGGGGACATTAATCGGAACTTTATTGTTGGCTTGGTTCTTGCCAGTTTGGGCAGCGATTTTTATCATCATTTTCGATCTGTATTGGTTATTAAAAACAATTCACCTAAGTTTCCACCACTATTACAACTGGCGCAGAATGAAACATAATATCAAGCAAGATTGGAGTTTGATGTTGTCTAAGATGAAAAACGAACATTTGTATCATATGGTTATTCTTCCTTTTTATTCTGAAGGAGAAGAGGTTGTGGATGAAACTTTGAAAGCCCTCAAAGAAACTAGTTACAATAAAGAAAAACTTTTCGTTATTTTGGCAGCAGAAGAAAGAGCAGGAAAAGATGCAATGGATTTGGCAGAAAAAATGAAATCTAGATACCAAGACGTTTTTGGAGAATTTTTAATTACAGTCCATCCAAAAGATTTGCCTGGAGAAATTGTAGGGAAGGGACCAAATATTTCGTATGCTGCTGAAAAAGCTCGTCGTGAAATTTTGAATACAAGAAACATTCCCTATGAAAATGTAATTACTTCAGCATTCGATATTGATACTGTTGTTTGGCCACAATATTTTTCATGTCTAACATGGTATTTCCTGACAGTTCCTGATCCTCAAAAAGTTTCATTCCAACCAATTCCACTTTATAACAACAACCTGTGGCAAGCCCCAGCAATTTCAAGGGTTGCTGCCATGACTTCTACTTTCTGGCAAATGATCCAACAAGAACGTAATGAAAAGTTAGTTACTTTTTCTTCTCACTCAATTCCATTCAAAGCACTCTACGAAGTTGGGTATTGGCAAAAAAATATGGTGTCTGATGATTCCAGAATTTTCTGGAACTTGTTTATGGCTCGCGATGGCGATTACTCTGTTGTCCCTATTTCTTATCCTGTTTCTATGGATGCAAACCTTGCACCAACAATGTGGCAAACTTCTAAAAATATTTACAAACAACATTTACGTTGGATGTGGGGGGTAGAAAGTATTCCTTATATTTTATTTGGGTTTGTTAAGAATAAAAAAATTCCTCTTAGAAAAAAGGTTCAGCAAACAATTATTCAAATCGAAGGTTTTTGGTCTTTGGCCACAAATCCAATTATGATTTTGTTCCTGGGATGGTTACCAATTGTTTTGGGGGGAGACGCTTTCCGCGACACCGTGCTGTCTTATAATCTGCCAAACATCACGAGTCTTTTGATGAACCTGTCTCTATTAGGTCTAGTTCTATCTGCGGTAATCGCTTCTACTTTATTGCCTCCAATACCTAAAAATTACACAAAGAAAAAACGTCGTTTTGTTGCGATGACTTTGCAATGGTTGTTGGTTCCGTTTTCAATTATTATATTCGGTTCATTGCCAGGACTGCACGCACAAACCAGATTAATGACAGGGAATTATATTGGAAAATTCTGGGTCACACCTAAACATAGAAAATCATAAAATTATGGAAGACAAAATAAAGATATATCTTATAAAAGAATATGATCCAAAAGTTGTGATATTTGGAGGAGTCTTGACAAAAGGTTATCTTAAGTTAAACTTTAAATATCATGAAAACTAATATAATTGGCTTAAAAGAATTCCGTCAAAATGCAGAATCTTTTATTAAAAGAGTTAATAAGGGAGAATCTTTTACGGTTCTGAAAAGATCAAATCCAGTTTTTAAAATTACTGCCGTAGAAAACGAAGAGATGTGGGAAACTGTTGCTGATTTTACTGAAATTAAAAAAGAGGGAATTCCCGCCATGGACATTTTAAAAGCTATAAAGTCAGTTCATGGAAAAAATTAAAAAATTCTTCCAAAAAATAAGTAAAAAAGACTCTCAGAAAATTTCACAAGTTATTGAAAAAATAATTAATAACGAAATAACGAACTTAGATATTAAAAAGTTAAAAGGGTATAAAGATATTTACAGAGTGCGTGTAAGTATTTTTAGGATAATTTATAGAAAAGCCGAAGAAGATATTTATATATTAGAGATTTCAAAGAGAAATGATAAAACATATAAAAATTATTAGTTTTGACTTTCACGCCTTAAATTGCTAATTTTTACTTACCTTGAAACCACTTTCAAAAACACACAGATTCATATCACTAACATTTCTATTTTTAGTTTTTATTATTCTTGCACCGATTATTATTGCGAATTCTTTTGGATACAGAATTACTCAACTGGATGATGTTATGACTCTTGTGAAGACAGGGGGAATTTATATTCATTCTGATATAACAAATACAGAAGTTTATTTAGATGGAGAGTTTGTGAAAAATAATGGAGTTCTTTTAAGGAATACCTTTATTCAAAAATTGCGTCCAGAAAAGGAATATCAAATTAGAATTGATAAAGAAGGATTTAACACTTGGACAAAAACTTTTTTCGTTTATCCATCTCTTGTTGCAGAAGGGAACGTTATGATGCTCCCTCTTGAAATTGAAAAACGTGGAATTTTTCCATTTATAGATGTTGATGGTTTAGGAACTACAACTCCTGATTTAGAAAAATTAGATATCTTAATTCCAACAAACAAAGAGTATAACGATTTGGTTGAAATATTTAATCCAGCGGTTTCTACAACAACAAAACCTGTGGTTATTGATGTAAATGAAATTGCCACAAACACTTTGGTTTCAAAATCGGAAATCCCAGAATATTTTATAGAGCTTGGAATTAGTGATCCGGAAGAACTGGAAAATCTGATAGTTTTAGGAAACGAGGTTTCTTATTTAGAAAATGAAAATGTAATTTTAAACTGGATTGGAAAAAAGGATTCACAACCTTTCTACTATTGTTTAAACCTGCAAGATTGTCGTACACAAATAATTTTAGATTGGGATGATGAAATAAAATCTTTTGATTTTTATCCAGGAAGAAATGATATTTTGGTTGCGTTGACTGAAAATGGAATCTTTGCGGTAGAAGTAGACGACAGATCAACCAGAAATATTAATGCTATTTATTTGGGGCAAGATTTGGATTTTATAAAAAGTGATAACGATAGAATTGTTGTAAAAGATGGAGAAGTCTTCTATGAAATAAGTCTGTAGGTAAAGAACTAGAAAAAGCCCTTAAAAAGCGCTATAATCACTCTCAATGAACAAAAAAGGCCATATTCACCCAATTACTCGAATTACTGAAGATATTGTAAAAGTTTTTACAGATATGGGATTTGAGGTTGCTTTGGGAAATGAAATAGAAGACGAGTATCACAACTTTGATGCGTTGAATGTTCCAAAGGATCACCCAGCTAGGGACATGCAGGATACATTTTGGTTAAAGGATTTGCCTGGACATGTTTTGCGGACACACACTTCTCCGGTACAAATTAATTACATGGAAAATAATAAACCTCCTTTCAAAATTGTTGCACCTGGAAAAGTTTACAGATACGAAGCAACTGATAAAACTCATGAAGTTCAATTCCATCAAATTGAAGGATTGGTTGTTGGTGAAAATATTAATATGGGAAATCTGAAATTTGCATTAGATACTTTTGTGAAAAAGATTTTTGGACAAGATGTAGAGATCAGAATGCGTCCCGGATATTTTCCATTCGTTGAACCTGGAATTGAATTAGATATGCGTCGTCCAAATGGGGAGTGGATTGAAATTTTAGGAGCAGGAATGGTAAATCCAAATGTTTTGAATAACGTTGGGATTGATTCAAATAAGTTCAAGGGTTTTGCTTTTGGAATGGGAGTGGATCGTATCGCGATGTTGAAATATGAAATCGATGATGTTCGTGGATTTTATAATGGAGACCTTCGTTTAATAAACCAATTTTAATTATGTTGATTTCATATAAATGGCTATCTGAATATTTCGATGAAAAATTACCTGATCCAAAAGATTTGGTGGATGTTTTGAATGAGTACGCTTTTGAGATAGAGGGATTGAATCCGTCTCCGCTTAATAGCTCCGACAAGACAAAGGAAAAAGGAGATGACTTTATTATTGATGCAGATGTCTTACCAAACAGGGCGCATGATGCTTTGGGGTATTTAGGAATCGCACGAGAGGTCGCAACTATTACGGGAAAGAAATTAAAAATATTTGAACCTAAAAAAGAAGTGGGAACAGGTGACGGAATAATCACGGGCGTCGTCCTGAATTCTTTTCAGGATCTACAAGGTGCTGGAAAAATTAAATTAAATGTTTCAGAAAGTATTTTCTGTCGCAGGTATATTGGTAGAGAAATTTCAAATGTTTCAGTTGGAGAATCTCCTGCAGAATTAAAAGAAAAATTAGAATCAATAGGACAAAGATCAATAAACAATATTGTTGATATTACTAACTTTGTGATGTGGGAATTGAATCAACCTATGCACGCTTTTGATACGGATAAATTGGACGGAAACATTTCTGTGCGTTCTGCAAAGTCTGGTGAAAAAATTACAACTCTTGATAATAAAGAAGTCGAGCTGACAGAAGACGATAATGTAATCGCGGATGGTTCAGATGTTTTGGCAATCGCAGGAATTAAAGGAGGAAAGAAGGCAGAAGTAAATAACGAGACAAAAAATATTATCTTAGAAGCAGCAAATTTTAATCCTTCACTCGTTAGAAAAACAGGAAATAGAGTAGGAATTAAAACTGATTCATCGAAAAGATTTGAAAATGAAATCAGTCCTTATTTAGTAGAAGTTGCAATCGAGCGCGCGACGGAGCTTGTTTTGAAATACGCATCAAATGGAGATACAAAAGTTTTTGATTCTGTTGAACATTATCCTCGTCCAGTTAAAAAATTCAGAACAGGAGTTTCGGTCTCAGAAGTTAATAAATTATTGGGAACAGAAATTACAGAGGTTGAGGTTGGAGAAATTTTAAATAAGTTAAATTTTGAATATGAGGTTGTAGAAAATCCCAGAGAAAAAGTTTTGGAAGATGCTAAAAAATATTTAGGAGTTCTGTATAAATTTGGAGCAAGTGTAATGTTTGATTCTCCGGACGCTTTTGATTGTTCAGGTTTTGTGTGTTTCATTCATGCTCATTCAGGAAAAATTCTACCCAGAGTTTCTGTCGACCAATACGTTTTTGGTAAAGAGATTTCAAAAGGAAATGCTCTTCCTGGAGATTTAGTTTTTGGAAATAGTGGAGAAGGGGAAATAAGAAAAAAGACATTAGAATTTTTACCAGGCACACCTGTTCCAGAGGGAGTTGATCACGTTGGAATTTATCTTGGTGAAAATCAAGTTTTGCATTCAAGTAGATATAACGAAAAAGGAGTTGAAGTTACTGAATTGGAAGGAAACAAATCTTTTGGAGAAATTATTGGATACAGGTCTTATTTTGAAGATGAAAAAAGATTCGCAGTAACAGTTCCATTTGAAAGATTGGATGTTAAAACAACAACAGAACTGATTGAAGAAATCGGGCGTGTTTATGGATACAATAAAATTCCAGCCTCAGAAATTTCAGTTCCAAAATTTAAGGATGAAATAAATAAAACTCATTCAATAATAAAATCTATTAAGAATATTTTGGTCGGAGAAGGTTTTTCAGAAGTTATTACATATTCTTTTGTTGAGAAGGGAGAAGTCGCACCCGCAAAACCAATTGCTGCTGATAAAGCATTTTTGCGTGAAAATATTACAGAAGGAATTGAAAAAGCACTTAATGAAAATCTTAAGAACGCAGATTTGTTGGGACTTGATCAAATAAAGATTTTTGAGATTGGAAAAGTTTTTTCAGACGGAGGAAAAGAGGCTTTGAATTTATCTATTGGGGCGATGAATAAACAAGGAATTAAAAAACCAAAATCAGGAGATTTAATCAAGGAAGCTGTAGAAAAAATTGAATCTGGATTAGGATTAAAATTAAATGCAAAATTAAATCCTCAAGATGAAGTGATTGAAGTTGATTTAGATAAAATTATAAAAAATTCAGACTCACCGGAATCTTATGTAGAATTTTCAGAAACAGAAATTTCAAAATATAAAACTTTTTCACAATATCCATTTATGTTACGTGATGTTGCGGTTTGGATTCCAAAAGAAATAGATGCTTCTGAATTAGAAAACCTATTAAAAGAAAACTCAGGAGAGTTGTTGGTAAACGTAAAACAATTCGATGTTTATGAAAAAGATGAAAAGGTTTCGTATGCATACAGGTTAGTGTTTCAATCAGACGAAAAAACTTTGACTGATGAGGAAGTTAATAAAATCATGGATGAAATTAATAAAGAATTAGAATCCAGAAGTTGGGAGGTTAGATAATTTAACTTTTCTTTATCTAGAATTTAGAACTGTAATATACAATATTATGTTAGAACCAAAACAAGGAGAAAATATGAAGAAAATTTTGGATGTACCTTTTGTATCTCAAAATTCAGATCAAGTTAGTGAAATGTGGAGAGATAGGTCTTGTGGAATCGCGAATGTAAAAATGATTTTAGATTTTTTATCAGACGAAACAATTCCTATCCAAGAATTAATCGCAGAAGGTCTTGCTATCGAAGGATATAATTATTCTATTTTGGGAGGTAGTTGGAAACACGAAGGACTTGTTCGTGTTTTACGAAATCATGGAGTGTTGGCTTATTCTCAAGAATTCAAAGCAGTAAAAGTTATTCAAGAAGATGAAGTCAAATTTGAAAAAAGTTCTTATTCTAAAAAATTTATAGAGCAAGGAATTGAAAAGATTATAGAACAATTAGATAGGGGATTTCCAGCCATAGTTTCTGTTAATGAAGGATTCAATAATAATAAAACTTCGCATCTAGTTTTAATTACAGGATATGAAATGAAAGATAATAAAATTTTAAATCTTTATTATAATGATCCAGATTCAAGGGATGGTGTAGAACGTAAAAATTCATTAGTCGAAATTGATAAATTTAAAGAATTCTGGAGATTATTTTGTATTTTTGTTGATAAATAATAAAGACTTAATACCGCTCTAAAAAGCGGTATTTTTTAATAAAATACCACTTGTTTAAACCCTTTAATTTGGTAAAATATACGGACAAATGGCATCAGATAAACCAGAAAAAAAAGCTCCAAATAAAGACGCTAAAAGCGCCTCAAAAAAACCAAAAGAGGTGAAATATGGTTCAGATGAGATTACAGTCTTAGAAGGCCTAGAACCTGTTCGTAAGCGTCCAGGTATGTACATTGGTACAACAGGACCAGATGGACTGCATCACCTAATTACAGAGATTTTTGATAACTCGCGCGATGAAGCCATGGGAGGATTTGCAGATCGTATCGAAGTTGCCTTATTGCCAGACGGATATGTCCGCGTTGTTGATAATGGACGTGGTATTCCTGTAGATAAACATCGCCAAACAAAAGTTTCAGCACTTGAAACTATTATGACCACTCTGCATGCCGGAGGAAAATTCGGAGGAGAGAATAGTGGATACAAAGTTTCTGGAGGACTTCACGGAGTTGGTGCTTCTGTTGTTAACGCACTTTCTACTCATTCAACTGCCGAGGTTCATAAAGAAGGTAAAAAATATTTCCAAGAATATTCTATTGGAAAGAGAAAAGCGGCGGTAAAAGAGATTGGAAAAACTAAACATAATGGAACAGTTATCTCATTCAAAGCAGATGATACTATTTTTGAAACTGTTGAATATGAATTCAAAAAAGTTGTAGAACACCTTCGTCAACAAGCATACTTGGTAAAAGGATTAAAAATCACAGCAATTGATGCTCGTGAAGTAACAGAAAAAATCGACTTGGATAAAATTATTTACCTAGGAGATTCAGAAATCGAAGCCAACTCACAAACTTTCTATTTTGAAGGAGGGTTGGCATCTTTGGTTAAATTTAAAAACAAATTCCAAAAACCAATTCACAAAAATATTTTCTATATAGAAAAAGAAGTAGGGGATGTTGCTGTAGAAATTTCATTGCAATATGTTGACGATATTTCTCCTCGTATTACTGCTTTTGCTAACAATATTTATAACGCAGAAGGAGGAACTCATATTACAGGATTCAAAACTGCTCTGACTCGTTCTTTGAATGCATACGGAAAGAAAAATAATTTAATAAAAGAATCCGAAGGAGGATTTACAGGAGAAGATGTTTTAGAAGGAATTACTGCGGTTGTTTCTGTAAAAATGCCAGAGATTCAATTCGAAGGACAAACAAAAGGAAAGCTTGGTTCAACAGAAGCTCGTGGGGCAACAGAATCAGTATTCGCAGAAGCATTCAATCTTTTCTTGGAAGAAAATCCAGATGATGCAAAATCAATTATTAACAAAGTAGTTATTGCAGTTCGTGCCAGAAAAGCAGCCAAAGCAGCCAAAGATTCTATTTTGCGTAAAGGTGCTTTAGAAGGAATGACATTACCTGGAAAACTGGCTGACTGTCAAACAAAAGACGCTTCAGAATCTGAAATATTTATTGTGGAGGGAGATTCTGCTGGAGGTACTGCGAAAACTGGACGTGATCGTCGTACACAAGCCGTCTTGCCACTTCGTGGAAAAATCCTGAACGTAGAGCGTGCTCGTTTGGATAGAATGCTTGCGTCAGAACAAATTAAAAATCTAGTTGTTGCTATGGGAACCGCTATCGGAGATACATTTGATGTTTCAAAACTTCGTTATCATAAAATCATTATCGCAACCGATGCCGACGTCGATGGTGCTCACATTTCAACTCTTCTTCTGACTTTGTTCTACAGATATTTCCGTCCAATTATTGAAGGAGGGTATTTATATATTGCAAAATCTCCATTGTATAAAGTTCAACGTGGAAAAGAAGTTCATTATTTATTTAGTGACGAAGAAAAAAATGCCATTGTTGGAGATCAAGACGACATTAATGAAGATGATAATAATTCTAATGAGGATGAAGATGGAGAAGAGGTTAAGGTAAAAAAAGCTGCTAAATGGCGCATTCAGAGATATAAAGGACTTGGAGAAATGAACTCTGATGAGTTGAAAGAAACTACTATGAGCGTTGAAAATCGTGTCTTGAAACAAGTAAAAATCATCGACGCAGAAGAAGCAGATAAGGTATTTGATATGTTAATGGGAACTGATGTTCCAGCCAGAAAAGCCTACATTACAAATAATGCAAAAATGGCGGAGTTGGATATTTAGCAGACATTAGACGTCAGCAGAAAGCGTAATAAAAAAGCCGAGGAATAAATTCCTCGGCTTTTTTATTTTAAATAGGATTTAGTCCCTAACTCGTAATCTCTCATCCGCATCATTGTTTCTTTCGTCTTCTTCATCGACATCATCGTCTGAATCGACGTTCACATCTATATCGTAATTTCCTTCATCTGCATTTTCAAATTCTACAATAATTTCTACAGATTCTCCTGGACGCAAAGAATCCTGTCTATTTGATCTGTAGTCATTATTTCCATCATATGGAATATCATCTACTTCGAATCTCCATGATCCAGTTGATTCTCCGCCAATGTTTGCAACTGTGAATCTGATCGCAGCGTCGTCACCTTCGTCAATTTCGTCATCTTCTCTGAAACTTGATCCTGACATACGTCCAACTTCTAGATCTGAAATTTCAAGGTCAGCGTCATCGTTACTATTGTAATTAACATTACCGTTTCCATTTCCGTCTCCTCCATTGATACGAACACTTGATCTGTTGTTTGACTCTGAAGCCTCTGATACTAAATCAAAAGGATCCAGTTCTACTTCAAAATTTCCTTCATCTGATCCATCAAAAGTAAGAGTGTAACGAATTACATCACCTGGGTTAAGTGAAATTTGTAGAGGGGAAATTTCTGTTCCTTCTCCTGGAACGTCATAATTGAAAATCCAAACCCCCGTACTTCTGCCACCAATATTTGCAACATCAAATCTAACTGCTTCGTCTCCGATTGCGATTAGGTTTGAAATAGAAAGGTCAGCGGGACCTGTAATTGTTGGGATGGGATTTGATACAGTAACAGATTTATTTTGTGTAGTTGAAACAGGTTCAGAAACAATAGTTGTGTTTGCTGTTAAATTACCAGCACCACGATCTGATGATTCATTAGAAACAGAAATTATTACTTGTTCAGTTTTTTCAATCTTTCTAGTTATATTATCTACAAAAGAAATTTCAATAGGAAGATCAACAAGAACATTGTCTTTATCTAGGTCTACTTCGAATGTTACAGATTTAGTATCCGAGTCTAGTGTATAGGGTGTATTACAAAGAAGAGTTTTTCTTTGGTTGTTATCTAAAATATATAGACTTAGGCTTTCTGAACAAGCATAACGCACGTCGTAGAATCCTTCAGTTTTTGGAGTGTGTTTCCAGGAAACTTGAAATTGATCACCTGATGATAATTGAGAGTCGTTTACTGATACTTCCAGACTATTGTTTGAAAATGGGGAAGTTACAAGTTTACCTGCTGAGACAAAACCTGAAAATACTAAGGGAATAAAGCGGATTACTGCAAAAGCAAGCAATATAATTACTGCTACGATTACTAATATGAATAGGACTTTTAATACGATGTCCTTGATTGATGTTTTGTTGTTTTCCATAATTTTCACTACTATATCACAGATAGTGGGGTACTGTCAATACTACACCAGATGGCTAAAAAATAGCCATCTGGTGTAGTATTGAAATACTAATTTAGATAAGTTATTGCATCAATTTAATAAATATAGTAACCTTATCGAATCATGTCACAAGATAATTTAGTAAAACTAAAAAACAAGAAAACTGGCGAAGTTATTTGGACTACAAAGAATAAAAAGCAAACAGATAACAAACTGGAACTGAAGAAATACAGTAAAAAATTAAGAAAAACTGTTGTATTTAAAGAAGCTAAAAAATAATTTTTTGCTGATTTTAGATATTTAAAAGCGTATAGGAATTTAGATTTTCTATACGCTTTACGCTATAATCTTATAGGTTAAATTTGGGCGATTAGTTAAATGGTATAATTTCGGTTTCCAAAACCGCGGTCGGGGGTTCGATTCCCTCATCGCCCGCCTTCGCCTCGCAGAAGCTCAGCTTCGGCGGGCAAGCCCGATTCGGGATCCTTTATTTAGATTTTATAATTTAGTTTTATTCTTATAAACATGTTTTATGTTTATGGTTTAAAATGTTCAAAGGGTTCTTATATTGGGTGTACTAATAATTTAAAATCTAGATTAATTCGACACAACAAAGGACAGGTTAATTACACTAGAGATAAATTACCTGTTTCTTTGATTTTCTATATCGCAGTAAATGATAAAAATAAAGCATATAAGTTAGAAAAATATCTAAAGTCAGGAACTGGTAGAGTTTTTATCAAGAAACGTTTGTAATTTTTTAGTGACTCGTGACCGATTCCTAGTTTTTTATTTCAAAAACCTCTCTACCTCTTTTTCAATATTCAAAACCTCTCTACCTTTAAACCACTTAATTCTTTGATCTCTCTTGAACCAAGTCATTTGGCGTTTTGCAAATTGGCGACTCTTTGTTTCAATCTCTCTAGACATTTCTTCTTTTAAAATTTTATTCTGTGCAAAAAGTGCCAAGTATTTATATTCCAATCCAAAAGACTCTAGCCTTTTCCAACTAACACCACTTTCTTTTAATTTCTTGATTTCTGCAACCATTCCTTTTTTGAGTCTCTTGATTAGACGAATATGAATATTTTCTTCTAGTTTATTTTGTTCCAGTTTAATTCCTATTTGTAGAGATTCATATTGAGGATCTTTTTTTATTGCAGGAACTTTTCCAAATTCGGTCGCTAATTCTATTGCGCGAACTAAACGAATTTTATTATTTGTATCTATTTCTTTGAATCTTTTTGAATCTAGTTTCCTTAATTTATTTTGTAGATCTTTCAATTCCATAGATTCTAATTTTTTTGTCAGCTCTGGATTTTTAGGGAAGTCTGGCAATACAATTCCATCAACAATGCTTTGAATATAAAAACCAGTTCCTCCACAAATTATTGGAAGCTTTCCTCTTTTTAAAATATCGTTAATTGCTGAATAAGATTTTTTTTGAAAATCTGCAACAGAAAATTTATTTTTTGGACTGACAACATCCAGTAGGTGATGAGAAATATTTTTCATTTCAGATTCAGTGATCTTTCCTGAGCCTAAATCCATTCCCTTATAGACTTGGCGCGAATCCGCAGAAATAATTTCTCCATTGAATTTTTTTGCCAATTCAACAGCCAGGTCACTTTTCCCTGAGGATGTTTGTCCAAGGATTACAATTATCTTTGGTTTATTCATAATGTGCTGGAGGCGGGACTTGAACCCGCAAGCCCGAAGGCACACGATTTTGAGTCGTGCATGTTTACCAATTTCATCACTCCAGCTCAATTTATTTGCAAGGTTCCAGATGGAACCCGATTTAAAGTATTTTTCCTTATTTGAACACTTTTGTCCAGTTTAATTTAAAATATAGATCCCTCCAAATCCGGGCACGTATTTTTTTTAACTTGAATCAATGCTAAAATAGTTAAATATTATGAACGGGGAAAAATCAGCATTTCACAATAACGCAGTATTCTTTATTGAAATAGATAAAATCAGTCCAAATCCTTATCAACCAAGGCGCGAATTCGACGAAGGTAAATTAAGAGAGTTGGCAGATTCAATTAGAATGTATGGAATTTTACAACCTCTAGTTGTAACTAGAAAAGAAGTTCAAAAAGAAGACGGTGGATTAACAACTCAATATGAATTGATTGCGGGGGAGAGAAGGACTCGTGCTTCAAAACTGGCGGGACTTCGCGAAGTGCCTGCTCTTATTCGTGCAAAGGAAGATGACGATAAAACTAAATTAGAATTAGCAATCATTGAAAACCTTCAAAGAGAAGACCTCAGTCCTATTGATCGCGCCCGCGCTTTTGAGCAGCTATCAAGTCAGTTCGGTTTCAAACATATTGATATCGCCAAAAAAGTTGGACGTTCTCGCGAATATGTTTCGAACACAATTAGAATGTTGGCTTTACCAGAAGAAATTTTAAATGCTCTTTCATCCAGAAAAATTACAGAAGGTCATGCCAGGCCTCTTTTGATGCTTTCCGACAGACCAGAAGAACAAAATGTTTTGTTCAGAGAAATTTTATTAAAGAAAATGACAGTTCGTGATGCAGAAAAAATTTCCCGAAAAATCGCATACGATAAAGTTCGTAAAAAAGAACGCGCCTTTGATCCGGATATTGTAGAAATGGAAGAGAACGCCAGTCAGACTTTGGGAACTCGTGTTCATATTGAGCCAAAAGAAAACGGAGGAAAAATTCAAATCGATTATTTCAGTGATCAGGATTTACGAAAAATTTTAGCTTTCTTGAATAAAGAAAAAGAAGAATCTCCTAAGCCGCAAAGTGAAGAATTCAAACAAGCATCAGAGGTCGCGGAAGAAGTTACTGAAACTGCAGCAAATGATATTGATGACGATGAATATTCTTTGGAAAATTTTGTTGTGTAGACTTATTTCTATAAAGTGGTAGTTTTGAATATGAAAGGAAGTAGTACTTTATGAAAAAATTAAGAATTGGAATAGATGTAGGTAGAACTATCGCGGATAGTGAAAAAGTCAGAATAGCTGGTTTAACAACAGATAATGTGGGAAAAGAAGGTCCGCCACCATTTGAATGTTCAAGGTCAGTAATTCAATATTTCTGTTCAGAATATTATAGAAATAATATTTTTATTGTCTCTAAATGTACAGAAGAAATTGAAGATGTAATACTTGTGTGGCTTCATTATCATGGATTTATTGCTCTAAGGTATCTTATAGAAGGGAATGTTAAATTCTGTAGAGAAAGATTGGACAAGGTTCCAATCGCAAGAGACCTTGGTTTGGATGTCTTTATTGATGATAGACCAGAAATTCTATTGGCTATGAATTCAGTTGATCACAAGATACTTTTTAAGCCAAGTAGGCAGGTGAAAGAGAAGTATGGGAAAGATCTTAACTATAGTGGAATTAAGATTTGTAATACTTGGATTGAAGTAGAGACCTCAGTCAGTAATTACGCAAAAAGCGCTATTTAATATAGCGCTTTTTTTATTTCTTCTTTTTAGTGACAGCCTTCTTCGCACCTCTTTTCTTTTTAGGTTCTTTGAAAATTTCCATAGCACGTTCGAATGTAACGTCATAAACATCATCAGTCTTTAGAGATCTGAAATCGCTCTCATGAACAACATATGGACCAAAACGACCGTTGTTAGCAGAAATAGGTTCTCCTGTGTCTGGGTGGTTTCCTAGAACTCTAGGGAGACTTAAATATTTAACAGCGTCTTCTACCTTAACTTCATCAAAAGCTTTATCTTTTGGAATACTAGCCATCTTTGGTTTAACTTTTTTGCCTCCAGATTTTTTAGCGATTTTTTTAGAATCGTCTTTGCCACCCTTGTCCGCAGTAGTTTTAGCGGAAGCGCCCAATTGAACATAAGGACCAAAACGACCAACCTTAACAAAAATAGGTTCGCCTGTGTCCGGATGATTTCCAATAGGTTCGTCTGGCTTAATTTCTTTTCCTTCAATAGTGAGAGCGCCAAGACAATCAGGGAACTGATCACAGGACAGAAATTTTCCACCACGCCCTAATTTAATCTGCATAGCACTTTTACATTTTGGACATTTGTATTTAGGATCAGCATCACCAAGAGTTGTCAGTTTCGCAATTTTTTCCTTTGATGCAATTTCTTTTGTAAAAGGTCCATAGAAATCTTTCATGGTTTTCAAATATTCTCTTTTTCCAGCAGCAATTTCATCCAGCTCATCCTCCATTTTTGCAGTGAAATCATCACTAATATAATTTTCAAAATTTTGTTCAACGAAACTTGAAACAACATCACCTGTGTCAGTTGGGATTAGTGTGCGACCTTCTTTTTCAACATAACCTCTTGTGTCCAGCGTTCTAATAATAGAAGCATAAGTAGAAGGACGACCGATTCCACGTTTTTCTAATTCTTTAACCAGACCAGCCTCTGTATAACGTGAGGGTGGTTGAGTTTGTTTAGCTTCGCTTTCAATGTTTAATAAATCTAAATCGTCCTCTTTTTCGATTTTAGGCAAGATAGTGTCTTCACCTTTTGCGGCAGGATCAGCCAATAGCCATCCTTCGTAAACAACTCTTTGTCCGTTAACAGAAAAATCAGGAATTTTGTCCTTCGCCTCGCTGTTAGGTGAATTCTGAATATTGGCGATAACTTTTGTTCGCATCATTTCTGCGTCTGTCATTTGTGAAGCAACAGTTCTGGACCAAATTAAATTATAGAGTCTCTTTTGGTCTTGGTTGTTTCCAACATTTTGTTTAGTTGTATTTGTTGGACGAACGGCTTCGTGGGCTTCTTGAGCATTTTTTGATTTAGTTTTTGCTACACGCATTTCTACAAAATCTTTTCCGAATTCTTTTTCAATAGTTGATTTAATTTGAGTCAGAGCTTGTTTAGATAAAGTTGTACTATCAGTTCTCATGTATGTAATGTGTCCGGCTTCATATAATTTTTGAGCAACACCCATAGTTCGTGATGGTGAAAATCCTAATCTGGTAGATGCGACTTGTTGTAGAGTAGAAGTAATAAACGGAACTTTTGGAGAACGTTTTACTTTTGTTTCTTTTATATCGATTACAGACCAGGTTCCTTTTTTTCCAGCTTTCAAAATTCGCCCAACTTCTTTTTCATCACGAGGCTCTTCTGCACAAGTTAATTTAAATTCTGATTTCTTATTTTTTACATCGGCAGTAATTACCCAATAGTCTTCTGGATTGAATGCGCGAATTTCACGTTCACGTTCCATAATGATTCTTAGTGCAGGGGATTGAACACGACCAGCAGAAAGTCCGTAACGAACTTTTTTCCAGATCAGTCCAGACAAATCATATCCGAACAAACGATCTAGGATTCTACGAGCCTCTTGGGCGGTCTTTAGGTTGTCATCAATGGCACGAGGTTCTTTGATTGCTTCTTTAACCGCACTTTCGGTGATCTCGTTAAAGGTCACGCGCTTTGCATTTTTCAATTTCAAAATCTCTTGTAGGTGCCATGCGATTGCTTCTCCTTCACGGTCAGGATCGGTCGCTAGATAAATTTCGTCAGCATTTTTCGCCAGCTTTTTAATTTCCGCGATTACTTTTTCTTTACCAGCAGAGACTTCATATGTAGGAACAAAACCAGCTTCTATATCAAGCGCTTTCTTGTTGCTCTTTGGCAGATCACGAACATGACCGACTGATGAGGTAACAACAAAATCACCACCCAGATATTTTTCAATAGTCTTGGCTTTGGCAGGTGACTCTACTATTAGTAACTTAGACATGAAGACATTAATAACGCATTATTTTACTTTTGGCAAATTTTTCCACCGACAAACTGAATTAAATTTTTAACTTCCAACAGTGTTAGCGTCTCATTAAATTCTGCAATCGACAGTTTTGTTTTTATGATCAGGTTCTCGTCTGTAATTGGTTCCTTTAAATTTTCTATAACTAAATTTTCATTTTCAGATAAGTCTTGTTTGTAATTATTCGTGTCTTTTATTTCTATTCCTAATATTTCTAAAATATCTTTTCCGCAGGTGACAGGGTGGGCGCCTTCTTTTATTAAATTATTTGCACCTGTACATGATTCATTAAATATAGAACCGGGTATCGTCATCAGTTCGTTGTTGTAATCGAGTGTTAATCTGGTGGTAATCATTGTTCCTGACTTTTCACGAGTTTCAATAACCAGAGTCGCCTCGGACATTCCAACCATAATTCTGTTTCTTTGTGGGAAAGAATATTTAGTCGCAGAAAAATCGTCAGGGAATTCAGAAATTAAAGATCCTCCGGAATAAAATATTTCCTTTGCCAGATTAAAGTGTGCTCTAGGATAAATATATCTCTCTCCAAGTCCGGAACCTAAGATCGCAATTGTTTCCAGATTATTTTTTAGGGCAGATTTGTGAGCAATAGAATCTATTCCGTAGGCTAGTCCGGAAACTATTGTTATTGGATATCCAGCCAATTCAGAAATTAGTTTTTCGCAAACCGCTTTTGAATATTCAGAATATTTTCTGGGACCTATCACACAAAGCCTGATATTTTCTGGATTAGGATAATTTCCAATAATTCGCAGAGACTTTGGCGGTTCTGCAATTTGCTTTAATAATTCCGGCCAGTATTCTTTTTCAAGATTCCTACTTTTAAAATCCATTGGCTTGATTTTGGCATTTTTGGTATTATGGATTTATCAAAAAAGACTAAATTTTAGTTAAACATTATGCTTGATATTAAATTCATTCGCGAAAACAAAGACATCGTACAAGCAGGAGCTAACAAAAAGCACATTAATTTTGACGTTTCAGAATTGATAAAAATTGATGATGAAAGATTGGTTGCGCTAAAAGAATTCGAGGAATTAAGAACTCTTCAAAATCAAGTTGGACAAAAAATCGTACAAGCAGATGAAACTGAAAAAGAAATATTACTTTCAGAAATGAAAGAGTTAAAAGAAAATTTGCAAAAGAAAGAATCTGATTTAAAAGGAGTAACTATCAAATGGCAAAAATTGATGGTTCAAGTTCCCAATATTCCAGATATATCAGTTCCGGAAGGAAAGACTGAAGCAGACAATCAAGAATTAAAAACTGTCGGAGAAAAACCTCAATTTAATTTTGAACCAAAAAATCATGTAGATTTAATGACTAATTTGGATTTAGCAGATTTCGAAAGAGGAATAAAGATTGCTGGATTTCGTGGTTATGTTTTGAAAAATGAGGGGGCACTTTTGCAATGGGCGTTAATTCAATATGTTCAAGAAAATTTAGTAAAGAAAAATTATAAACCAATGATTGTTCCTTCTCTTGTTAAAAAACTTCCTTTGGTTGGGACAGGATATTTACCACAAGGTGAAGAGGATTTATATAAAACTCAGGATGAAGATTATTTGTCTGGAACAGCAGAAGTTTCTACAATGTTCTATCACAGTAACGAAATTTTAAATAAAGAAGATCTACCAATTAAATATGTTAGCTACTCACCAGCATTTAGAAGAGAGGCGGGTAGTCATGGAAAAGATACTAAAGGATTAATGAGAGTTCATGAATTTCATAAATTAGAACAAATTATTTTATGTGAAGCTAACCATGAAGAGTCTGTTAAAAATCACGAAGAGCTTTTAGCGAATACAGAAGAAGTTATGCAGAATTTAGGAATTCCGTATCGCGTAGTTGTTAATGCTGGAGGAGACCTTGGTTTGGGACAAGTTAAAAAATATGATGTAGAGGCTTGGGTTCCATCTGAAGGAAAATATAGAGAGACTCATTCGGCTTCATATTTCCATGATTTTCAATCCCGTAGATTGGGAATAAAGTATAAGGATGGAGATAAAAAAATGTTTGTTCACTCTTTGAATAATACAGCTATCGCTTTTCCAAGAATTTTAGTTTCTTTGGTTGAAAACTATCAACAAGAAGACGGTTCTATAAAAGTGCCAGAAGTTTTGGTGCCATACTTGAATAAGGAATTTATAAAGAAAGACTAAACAATGTCTAAATATAAAAAACAAAAACTCTTCACTAAAAAGCGAGGGAAATTGTATTGGAAAATTTCTCTTTATTCTATTTTATCTTTCTCTTTAATTTACGGAATTATTTTTTGGTCTAGTTTTGAATCTTTTCAAATAAAGAATGTTCAAGTTTCGGGAAATATTTTTACAGAAACAGAAATAGTTGAAGAAATTTTTAACAACGAAACAGATGGGCGACACTTGTTTTTGGTTTCAAAAAATAATTATTTGTTTGTTCCTGACAAGAAAATTAAAAAATATATAGAAAATGAATTATCTGTAAAAGAAGTTTTTATAAAAAGAGAAAATTGGAATACTGTTTCAATAGAGATTGCAGAACATAAACCTTTCGGTATTTGGTGTGATGGAGATGATTGTTACTTTGTAAATGATAAAGGATTATTTTTTGCGAAAGTTCCAGAAATTTACGACCCTAATTTAATTGTTATTGAGGGGGAAAAAGAAGGTGACAAATTGGGACAATATTTTATAGAAGAAAATATATTTTCTAATTTCTCACAAAAAGTTTCCTTATTAAAAGAAATAGAGATTGAGGTTACAAGAATTTACACAGAAGATTTTGAAACTTTTAAATTTGTGACAAAAGATGGACCCGAATTATTTGTAGAGAAAAACGACGATCCAGTTCAGACTATAAATAATTTGGAGACAACTATTAATCAAGAAGATATTAATGATGCTCAGTTTGAGAATTTGGAGTATATAGATTTACGTTTTGATAATAAGGTTTTTTACAAGATAAAATAAATAAAGGAGCAAAGCGACTATTGTTTATTTACCCTTTTGTTATAATTATTTCAATGAACTTTTTCTTATTATTCCCATATTATTTTTCTTGGCACTATACAAGAGCAATCAAAGACATGGTTGGAATCTGGTTTAATTTTGTTTGGTTTATATATAATTTTTTCTCTATAAAAATTCTCGCACAAACATTATTTTCTCCAATCAAAAGATTAAAAGAGGGAAATGCTAGAAGTTTTGATATAGAAAAGCTTTTAGAAAATTTTGTAGTTAATTTTGTTATGAGGGTCGTTGGTTTTTTCTCTAGAGCATCTGTAATTTTTGTTGGATTACTGTCGGTTTTTCTGACACTGTTATTGGGAGTAATTGCATTCTTGGTTTGGTTATCTTTACCTATTGCTTTGGTTTTTGTGATGCTAATTAGTTTTGTCGGATTATTTTAAATTATTATGATTACTTTTGCAGAATTAAAAAATAAATCATCAGAAACATACCCAGCAATTTTGCTAGAACATTTTTTGCCATACAGAAATAGAAAAAAGGTTCTAAAGATGTTGCTTTGGTTTTTATTGTTATTTTTTGTTCTAATTATAATTGGACCAATTTCTTTTAATTTTACAGAAGAAACAATATTTAGATTAAGGAGCGCCTTCTTTTTATCATTCTCAGTTTGGATTTGTATTCAACTATTTGATTCGTTTTACTTGTCATACTATTTCAAATCAACAAAAGTTAATTTTGAGGTGGCAAAATTAATACAGCTTTCAAACAGACAAGATTTACTTTTTGATTTTCTGAATTCTGTTATTGGGAAATATACGATGATGCGCCTGGGAATTTCAGAAGAAATAATTTCAAAATTTTTAGAAAAAAGAGAACATAAAATCACAGATCTAGAAATTGATATTTTAGTGAATCCAGACGATGAGGTAACATTAAAAGATTATGCTCATTCTCTATATAAGGCAGACAAAGAATTTTCTCATTTTTTGGATATGCATTCTATCAGTGAAAACTTATTTATTGGATCATTAAGTTGGGTTAATCAAAATCAATTTAAAATCAGAAGTGCGGAACGTTGGTGGAGCAGAGAATCACTTTCTAGAATTCAAAGTATTGGACGAAACTGGTCTTTTGGAAAAATTTATTTATTAGAAAAAAATGGACACCAAATAATGTCGGATTCTATTTATAAAAACTTGGGAGATAAGTGGAGGATTTACAAAGACAAGGTAGAGCAAATTGAACAAGTTTTAATAAAACAAAAAGGTGCGAACGTCATGTTAGTTTCTCCTTCAAATGAGACAGGTTTGGAAATTATTTCCTCTTTAGGAAAAATGATTTTGAACGGAAAAGTTTTAACAGAATTAGAAGACAGAAGAATTTTTGTTTTAGATGGAGGAAATATAATAGACACTTCAAAAGACAAAATTACTTTTGAAAATTCTTTTAAAGAAATTTTAATTCAAGCAAATAATGCTGGAAATGTAATTCTAGTTCTTCCTCAATTAAATAATTTTATTCAAAGTGCACACAATATTAGTGTTGATGTTGCGACAGTTTTGTCCGAATTTTTAATATCTTCAAATATTCAACTAATTGCAACTGTAAACAAAAAAGGATTTCATGACACAGTTGAAACAAATTCAGATTTGATGAGTCATTTTGAAAAGATTTTAATTAATGAGATTGATAAAAATTCTGCTGTGACAGTTTTACAAGACTCTACTTATATAATAGAAGCGAAATATAATGTTTTCTTTACTTATCAAAGTTTAGATGAGATTTCAAAAAGTGCTGAACAATATTACATGGGTTCAAATTATTCAGACAAAATTTTGGATTTACTACAAGAGGCTGCAACAAAAGCAAAAGCAGAAAAAAGACAATTAATCACAAGGGAAGACATTTTAGAATTAGTTTCAATTAAAACAGGAATTCCACAAGGGAATGTAACGGAGGAAGAAAAAGATAAATTAGTAGATTTAGAAAATATTTTGCATAAAAGAGTTATTGGGCAAAATGAAGCAGTAACAGCAATTGCGGATTCCATGCGACGTTCTCGTGCAGGAATTACAAATCCAAAACGCCCAATCGGATCTTTTATATTTTTAGGACCAACAGGAGTTGGGAAAACTGAAACAACAAAAGCACTTGCAGAAAGTTTTTTTGGAGATGAAAAGAAAATGATTCGTTTTGATATGTCTGAATATGCAGGATTTGATTCAGTAAATAAAATTTCTGGAATTATGGCGGACAAGGTTCGCGATCAGCAATACGGAGTTTTTTTGTTAGATGAGTTTGAAAAAACAAGCACAGAGGTTAAAGATTTGTTTTTACAAATTCTGGATGAAGGGCAATTTACGGACGAGAGAGGAGAATTAATTAATATGCGAAATCTGATTATAATCGCAACCTCAAATGCGGGGAGTGAAATGATTTATGAAGCAACATCAAATGGAAAAGAATTTTCTGGAATAAAAACTTCTGTTGTTGATGGAATAATTAAACAAAATATATTTAAACCCGAATTAATAAATAGATTTGATGGAACTATTTTATTCCATTCATTGATGCCAAATCACTTGAGAGAAATTTCAAAGCTGATGATAAAGAAGCTGAATAATAGATTAGTTCAAAAGGGAATCAGTATTAATACTAGTGATCAACTTTTGGATTATTTAGTTAAAATTGGAAATGATAGAAAATTTGGAGCTCGTGCAATAAATCGAGTTATTCAAGATAATGTAGAAAAGATCATCGCCAATGAAATAATTTCTGGAAATTTGAAATCAGGGCAGAATATTTCTTTTAAAGTTGTAGAAGGGGATCTGCTAGAAATTTCTGAATCAGGTAATATAATTAATTCATGAAAATAAAGCTTGGAATTGGAATAGCAACAGCACTAATTATCGGATTGGTTTTTTCTTATGGAACTATTACTGGGGTCAAAACTCTGGCAACTTATTTAACTGATGAAGCGCGCGACTCTGTAATTGAAAGAGGTGGTCCATCCAGCCCATGGAAACAGGCTTTAATAGATCCAGAAGTAGAAATTGAAGTTGAGGAAGAAGCCATTATTCCTAGAGGAGTTGTTTTTGATAGAGAAGATTCAGGATCGATTAATGCCGGAAACGACCCTCAATTTTATAAATTTGCCGAAGCATCAGTTTTTCCGAGACTTACTTCAAAGGCATATGTAATTGCGGATTTGGAAAGCGGACAGATTATTGCCAGCAAAGCCAAAAATGCAATTTATCCGATCGCGTCTCTTTCAAAATTAATGACTGCAGTTGTTTCTCTTGAGACTCAAAATCAAGAAAAAGAAACAACGGTTTCGTATAAGGCGACTCAGACTTATGGCAGGCAGGGAGGTTTAAGTTCAGGACAAACAATTACGCTGTCGGATTTGATGTATCCACTACTTTTGGAATCCAGTAACGACGCAGCAGAAGTTTTTGCAGAATATTCAGGTAGGAATGCATTCTTGGATAATATGACAGGAAAAGCAAAATCAATCGGAATGGAGTTTACAGAATTTAGTGATCCGAGCGGACTGTCTCAATATAATATTTCAACAGCAAAAGAGTTACTGACTTTGGTTGAATATGTAAACAGAGAACATCCCGAAATTTTTGAAATTACAAAATTAAAGAATTATGAAAACGAAGATGATGTTTGGTATAGCAATTCCAGATTCAGAAATGACAAAAACTATTTAGGAGGGAAGAATGGTTATACAGATGAGGCGATACATACATTAATTTCAATTTTCGATTTGCCACTTGCAGACTCGTCCGCCGAACAGGAGGGAGATGAAAATAGAAGTATTGTGATTATTCTATTACAAGGACAAAAAACAGAGGATGATACCAGGGATGCGATGCTGTGGCTTTTGAATAATGTTTATTATCGGTAGCTCAGAGTTTTTAGGATTTAGTAGTACGTAGATTAATTATAAAATAAAAAAGCTACTAATTAATTAGTAGCTTTTTTGAAAAAGAGTCTTGAAAAGAAATTACCCTTCTTACCTTCTTCTTTGTATTCAAGATCAAACTTTTCCATTAATGATTTGCTATTAAATATATTTGGTCTTTCCTCATATATACTCCTTCTGTTGTTGAATTTATTACAAATATTATTTATTTGCATCTATTAAGTAGAATGTTTATGCTTGGTATTAATATGTTTTGGCAGCAATTAAAAAAACCCAACCAACCAATCTTGGTGCTCGCTCCCATGGCGGATGTAACAGATCCCGCTTTTCGTACTGTGATTGCAAAATATGGTAAGCCTGATGTTATGTGGACAGAATTTGTTTCGTCAGACGGACTTTGTTTGGCACCAGAAGATGGACGTAAAAAACTCCTAAAAGATTTAGAGTATTCTGAAATAGAACGTCCAATAGTTGCGCAAATTTTTGGATCTAATCCAGAGAACATGAAAAAAACTGCACAGTTGTGTAGGGAATTAGGTTTTGATGGAATCGATATAAATATGGGTTGTCCAGATCGTTCTATTGAAAAACAAAAAAGTGGTTCAGCAATGATGAAATATCCAGACTTGGCACAAGAAGTTATTCACGCAGTTATGGAAGGCGCCAGGTCTAATAATTCGACCGACAAGGCAGGGGATTTACCTGTGTCAGTAAAAACTCGCCTTGGTTATAATCAAGATGAATTGGAAGAATGGCTTCCTAAAATTTTAGAAACAAAGCCTGCCGTTGTCACTTTGCATGCCAGAACCAGAAAAGAAATGTCAAAAGTTCCTGCTCGTTGGGAAAGAATAAAAAGAGCGGTTGAGATCCGTGATGAATTTCAAAAAGATTTAGCGCCAGAAGACAGAACTTTAATTTTTGGAAATGGTGATGTTGTTACATTAGAACAAGCACAAGAAAAATATAACGAAACTGGTTGCGACGGCGTAATGATTGGGAAGGGGATTTTTGGAAAGCCTTGGTTTTTCAGTGGAGAAACTCCAGACCTTGAAACTCGTCTAAAAATTTTAATAGAGCATTCAGAATTGTTCAGTGAGATTTTGGGACATAAGAGTTTCGCTGTGATGAAAAAACATTTTAAAGCTTATATAGATGGATTTCCTGGAGCAAAAGAATTACGTATGGAATTGATGGAAACAGAAGATGCCGCAGGAGTGCGTAAAATTATTGAAGATTTTTTAGATAAGAGTAGTATTTAAATAGGCCGCTCTTTAATCCTATTTGGTGTGTCCTAATATGCTGAGGATAAATTATAGTGAACTTGCGATTCATACAATTCTCAGTTTTTATCGGAGCGATGAAGATTTTCTCCATCGCTCCTTTTGTATCTATATATTGAAATAAGTTTTATATGTATTAATTTACTTAAATCCTAACCAAAGAGATTTGTTTATGGAAGGTGTATGTAACGAGATAGTTACATTAATAATCACTAACTATCTAAGCGAATGGATAGTTAAATGCACATCAGAACCTTAATTCCAATAAAGGAGGTGATTGACTTCACTTAAATAACAGAATTTTAAAAATTCACAAAATTTATAAAACCCCGTATCAAAAGATACGGGGTTAACTTTTTATATCTCTAACGTCGATTCGTCGATGTGACAGTTTTTGCTATAATAACCTCCATGGAAAAAGCCATCTATTCAAAATACCGCCCACAAAAATTCAGTGATGTTTTGGGACAAGACCACATAACAGGCGTTTTAAAAGACTCAATCAAAAATGGAAATGTTGCGCATGCTTATTTATTTTCTGGATCAAGGGGGACAGGAAAAACTTCTATTGCCAGAATTTTAGCGCGTGAAATTGGAACAACAGAAAAAGATTTATACGAAATTGATGCTGCTTCAAATACTAGTGTAGAAGATATCCGTGATTTAAATGAGTCCGTCGCCACACTTCCTTTTGATTCAAAGTACAAAATCTATATTTTGGATGAAGTCCACATGCTTTCAAAGTCTGCTTTTAATGCTCTCCTGAAAACTTTGGAAGAACCACCAAAACATGTTGTCTTTATTCTTGCCACAACTGAACCTCATAAAATTCCTGATACTGTAATTTCACGTTGCGAGACTTATGATTTTAAAACTCCAAATCGTGCGACATTGAAAAAGTTGGCTATAAAAACTGCGGAGAGTGAAGGATTCGAACTGGAGAGTGACGCCGCAGAATTGATTGCGATTTTAAGCGACGGCGCATTTCGTGATTGTCATACAACTTTGCAAAAACTGATCAGCTCTTCAAGTGATAAAAAATTAACTGCAGAAGAAGTTGAAAAGGTAACAGGTGCTCCAAAGACTCAATTAATTAATGATTTTATTTCTGCGATTTTGGAATCAGATTTAGACAAAGGACTTGGAATTATCAAGATTGCAGAAGAAGGGAATTTGGATTCAAAAGTATTTTTAAAATTATTGTTGGAAAAATTGAGGACCGCTCTTTTAATTAAAATTAATGCAAAAGCAGATTTATATAAAGAAACTGTTTCAGAAGAAGATATAAAATTCCTGACAGAATTAATCGAGAAAAATGGAGAGAAAATGAACTCAAAGATTTTAGTTAAAATGTTAGATGTCTATTCTGATATAAATAAATCTAATATGCCGTATTTGGTTTTGGAGGTTGTGTTTTTGGAGTTGGTTAAATAAATAATTATTGTTGTAAAAAATAAGATTTTATAGTATTGTTTTCTAACGTATTATTACGTTATTGCCCGATCGTCTAATGGTAGGACTGCGGTTTTTGGTACCGTCAATCGGGGTTCGAATCCCTGTTGGGCAGCTATTGACAGCTAGCTCAAATATGTTGTGTAATTAGAGCGCTCGAGGTGCGTGATAAATTGAGTTTAGTAGGTAATTTGCTAAAATTAACAAATGAAAAATAAATTGATATTTACGGGGATAGTTCTACTATTAATTGTGGCTGGTATTTTTTATTATTTTAATAGTGATAAAAAAATATCAAACAATGAATCAATTACAGAAGAAATTTTTGAATCAGTAGAAGATACTAATCAAAATAATGATTCGGATACTAAGGAGAATAATATGGAAGAAACTTATTATGAAGAAACAGTCGAAAGATTTGCAACTCATTCGGGAATAATTTTACCTATTTCAGAAAACGATCTGTATCCATATGGTAGTAGTAATCCTGTTGGTCCAGATTATGATTTATATATGATTCCAGACGATGATTATAGACCAAATACAATCCAGTATCAGATATCTACTGGTATTGCAGGTTTAGATAAAGACGAATGTTCTATAAATAATTCAACAATTTCAGGATACATAGAATCTAAGGAGATTGTTCAGATTGATGGTCAAAATTTTATAAAATCTATATCTTCTGATAATGCAATGAATCAGCAATGGAAAAACACAAGGTATAATCAAAAATTATTGAGTAATCAGTGTCGATTTATAAAAATATATAGATATTCATCAAATCCTGGTGCACATAGTGTAGACATTGATGAATTAGAGAGCAACAACGATTTCTTTGAAAATTTCGTACAAGGAGAGATAGATAGAATTCTCGAAAATATAAAAGTTGAAAAACCTATTTATAAAGCTGTAAGTGTAAAAAAAATAAAACAGGCATCAGAAGAAATTATTAAGGCTCTTGATTCAAAAGATTTTCAGAAACTTGAATCTTTAACAAGTTCTAATGGGATATTTTTTGGTACAGGTCCATACTTTGATCCTGGTGGTGGATTTTACGATCATAATATAGAGAAAGAAAATATTTCTGAAATACCAAATAATCAAGAGGTTAAACATAGGTATACTACCGATGGAAAAGGAGAAAAAATATATGGTACTTTGTACGAGTATATTTACAAGTGGGTTTACAGCAAAGATTATAAAAAAGATGAAATAAAAGTTAATAGTGTAGATTTTGTTAGTTCTAATTCTGTTATTTCATTCTTGGATGATATTGGAGTTAGAAACTATACAACTATTTGGCACAAAAATCCTTCTAATGATATGGGTGATACTCAAATTGTTTTAATTTTTGATGAAGAAGATGGGGAGTACAAAATTAGAGGGATTCTTTCACATTTTTGGACTATTTAGACGTAACTAGAGCTAGCTCTTGTTACGTTCGAATCCCAGACACCCAGCTATTGACAGCTAGCTCAAATATGTTGTGTAATGCGAGCGCTCTAAGAGCGTTGGTTTTGATGTATAATTATTTTGAAATTATGCAAAACATAATGGTTACGACTTTTATGTCATAATCTCAGAAAACTTTTATACGAGAATTTTGTTGGATAAGTCTTGCAAAAGAGAGTTGAATTTTTTCTTCAAAAAATAAATAAGAATTGGTATATAAGACTGGTAGACTTTTAGGTCTCAAATTAGATTCAACATATTATGATTTAGTCTGTGGTGGTACAGATGGTTGTATATACGAAAATAGCGGTGTCCTACGTGCTGTGAACGTGAACTGGAACGACGATGGCTGGAACGTGAATGCTAACTCTGTCGAGAACCCGAATGACTGGAATGTTGGTAACCGTGTGTTTTCCCGAAACTATTATTTTTCTCTCGCTTAACCGCGGGAGTTTTTTGTTTGTAATCCTTTTCTCCACCCA
>Ga0136555_1000037_pt1 | contig 47895 bp, 44 predicted proteins | sample AntRauTorckE5432_FD_104927 | JGI IMG/M metagenome (GOLD analysis project Ga0136555, IMG submission 104927) | Saline lake microbial communities from Rauer Islands, Antarctica - Metagenome Torckler E5 #432 | ecosystem: Environmental > Aquatic > Non-marine Saline and Alkaline > Saline | place...
ACAATTGTAAACCCTAGCGTGGTTTCTTTCAATCGCCTTTCCTCCAAACTGCAATGAACGCATGGAAGGTAGAACTTTCTTATCGTAGACAAGTTGATAGTTCTCCTCAATTAGTTCCTCTAATTCTGGATATTTGTTAATATGCATCTGTTTATTACGGGTTACCGATTCAAACCATGTCTCTCTTCTCTTCTCTTTTTCGAGAAACCTCGCGTACTTCATATGAACTGTTATATCCGAAAGGATTTGATTTGAAACTTCCATTATGCCATTCTCTCCTAGTTGTTATTCTTTTTCTCTTCTTCTTTTTTCTTTCTGTATCTCTCTTTTAGACGAGCTTCTTGTTCTTTAGCAGATGCTTTCTCAATTTCATCTTTCGTTTCACCAGTAGGTTCATAGACCTCAATCTTAACTCTTGAAGTGTCCATGTGAATGGGGATGATGATTCCATCAGGTCCATATCGATTTTTGGCTACAAAATACCTACCACTATTAGTTTGTTTATCTGTGATCGTTCTTGAACAAGAAAAGATAAAGTCAGCGACAAAACATTTTGAGAAAGCTTCTGAAATTGACTCCATTGTAATGACTTCAGCGTTCAACCCAGAACGGTTAGTTTGTGAAGCAGTCCAGACAGGACATTTGTAAATTTGCCCAATTGCTCGAAGCTCTTCGTAGATGGTTTCGAGATCATTTCTTTTCTCTTTTGAGTATCTACATGGTTTAAGTAGGTCGCCGTAATCGACAATTACCAGGTCCGGTTTGAACCCTCTTTGGATTAATCGCTCAATATGGTTTTTTATGGTCTCCGTTGTGGCTGATTTGGTAGGATATTCTTTAATGATTAATTTACCAGGCACTTCTTTAATTTCATCAAAAACTTCGTTCTTCATTACCTTCAGAGCGTCCAAACCTATTCCGGTGAGCCTAGCATCATAACGCAACCCAACCATCTCGTCAGACAGTTCTAGCGTGTAGTGGACCACATTCAAGCCAGCCTCTAAAGCTGCTGCACCAAGGTCTACAAGGACCATTGATTTCCCAGCACCTGTAGGAGCAATAACAACTCCAAGATCACCAGATCCGGTTCCGCCTTGAGTCAAATTGTCTAACACTTTGTGACCAGTAGAAACTGGATTGCGAGCTTTAAAAGAATATCGATCTTCGAATTGATCTAGGAATTGGTAACCGATGTTGTTATCTGAACCCAACTTTAGAGACTCATTCATGACCTTGCTTATTTCTTCAAAATCAACTGTCTCAACTAAATCAATACACTTGACCATTGCTTCACGAACATTTTGTTTACGGCAAAAATCAAGAGACTTCTCCTTTACATAAGCCTCATCAACTTCCTTTACTCCACCACTTACAATTCGAGCAAAGAATTCTCGCATTTTCTTCTGAATTGGTTCAGGTTCACCAGAAATATCATTTCTAAGAATAGTCTCAAAGGAATCTCTGTTTGGGTGCTTTCCGTAATCCTTCTTGAAGTCATAGACTAATTTTGTGAAAGACTGTAAGTGTTTAAGTTCAAGAAAGTTAAAGTTTAGGACTTCTCCAATCTGGTTGGCGAATGGGGCGTCGTCCATTATGAGTTGAACTAGTCTTTCTTGGAAAGGCTTGCCCATTGACGCAAAACTAATCTTTTCACTTAACGTTGTCATTATTCACCTCTTTATTTTCAATAGCTATTCTATGGAACAATGCGAACAACTCATCAAATTTGACAAATCCAAAGCCATCTTGGATTGCACACTTGACAAACTCTGTCTTGTTTACTCCAAAATAAGCATTATCAAAGACCCAGTTCACTCGTGCTCGACCTTGTAGTGATATGCTTGGAGAACTTAACTGCATCATCTTCAAGTTGTGGTCCACTATATCAAGATTGTTGAGAACAGTTTCATAGAATTTCACTTTGCTCTCAGTTTCTTTGCAGTACTTTTCGATGTCGCCAATATCGTATTCCTTTTCTTCTCGTAAAAACGGTAGACGTTTCGCTACCGTTGGCAAACCAACTCCTTTAATGCCTGGGAGGTTATCTGAACTGTCTCCAACTAAAGAACGAGCTAATGCAAAGTTGTTAGGATGTACGTTAAACTTTTCAACAATATGGTTTTTGTTCATCACTTCGCTTTGTGTCGGGCGATACACAATCGTTTCATCATCGCAAAGTTGAAAGAAGTCCTTATCACTAGATACAATTATTTTGTCCCAGCCTTTGAATCTCGGCATCTGGCAAGTCAGAGCAATAATATCATCAGCTTCAACACCTTCTTCAATAAGCTGGACCACTGGACACAAGTTGAGATATTCCATTGTTCTGTTTAGCTGCCAAATCTTATTGTTTTGTTCTTCCTCTTCAGTTAAACGCATGTTACGATTTAGGCGAATGGGGGCGCGCCCGGCTTTGTAGTTCTTGTTCATAGTCTTTCGCTTCTTACTACCGCCTGCACCATCCCAAACTACAACGATATAATCAGGTTTGATTTCTCGATTGAGCTTTTGCAACACTTTGAAGAAACCTTTCAGACCTCCTATTGGCTGTCCGTTAGAAGAGAGGCTTGGGTCAACTATATACGTCCGCAAGAACTGATTCAGCGCGTCGATGATTATTACTCTTTTTTTCTTCATATACTACCTTGTTTTTATAGAGAAAAACCCCCGAAGGGGCTAAATCTCACTGATTTTCTTCTAGCGCTTCTTTTGCTGCCTTTTCTCTTGCCATCAATTCTTCAGGTTCTGGGTCATAGAAATTACTAGAATTTGCAATTTTCTTTTCAAAAGCCATGATAATGTCTCGATCCAAAATCTTCATAACTTCGCTCTTAAACTCAACATCTTCGTTCATCAATTTGACAAAACCAGGCTCTGCGCCTTGCCACTTCCATTCTTTGCCACCTTCAGGTCTAAAGTAATTCCAAGTTCCTAATTGAAACTCTTTTGCAGGCTTAACTGCTTCAAGAATACTCTCTTCATCCATGACACCAACTTCTTCACCCCACAGAATCTTGAACTCACAAATCCTATCTTGAGAACCAAATCGTGATTTCTCCAAACGTGCCTTCACGAAAGAACCAACTCGATATCCATTGTCATCAATAACCTTTAATTTTTTACTAGTAGAGCCAGTCAACCAAATACGAAGACTAGCATAATATTCAGCTGCTTTACCACCTGGTGCAATATATCTTTGACTATCGGTAGCATATTTGGCATTGGGGATCCTGCCCAATTCACTAATGTTTGCTTTCAATTGATTTAGGATTATATAAGTTGAATTTGCAGCAGCTAAAGGCATATTTAACTTTTTCAAAGCTTTTGATTGAATGCGTGCAGTTACACCAATCGAAGAATTTGGATTGTAGTCGCCCTCGTTATCTGATTTGCAAGGTGTGGAAGCCAAAGAGTCAAGAATAAAAAGCATTCTTTCATCAGGCTCTTTGTTCTTAAGCATTTCTTCCATCATTTCATACCAGGTTTCTAAATCTGGTGGTTGAATATACACTAGTTCTTTTAGATCACAGCCAGCATTTCTCATAAAATCTGGGCTCATTCCCGATTCAGGATCAGCATAAACAACTGTTATGCCATCTTTTTGGGCATTTGCAGCGATTTGCAAAGCCATATATGATTTACCTACTGATTGGAGACCGGCAATCTCTGTAATCTTGCCACCTGGAATGCCTGCCATTTGACCTCGACAAATGATAGCATCGAGCCATGTGCTGCCAGTTTTAATCCAATACTTGACATCAGTTGGACTCTCTTCTTCCAAGTCAAATACAAAATTACCACCAGCAAGCTTATTCAACAACCTTCTGCGCGATGCAATATCAATTGCTCCAGGCTTAGTTTCTCTTTTTGACATCCTTTCTCCTGTTTTAAATAAAAAAAGGGAGAGGTGCGTAATACACCTCTCCCTTGGCGTAAAAGACGTCTAGCCTTTTTTCAGATCATCAAGTGCCCCATCAACACTTGAGACTTCATCACTCTTCTTGCTTTCAGAGTACTTCTCAACTCCATCACTAGAATCTTCACTTCCGCCGCCAGCCATAAAGGCATCCAAGATGTCTTTTACTTCGGCGCTTGACTTGCGCTCATAAAGAGAGTCGAAATCAGGGATGTTGTTCAGAAGTTCTTCACATTCTTTTTCTCCAAGCTCGCCGCAAAGAGAGCTAGAGTTTCGGGAATAAACAAGCTTCGTTGATGGAAATTGAGCTTCACCCTTTTCATATTTAATGACAAAATCAGTTCCACTTTCTGGATCTGAAATATCACCATACTCAGGATTCAAGCAAGTGCTCAAAAGATCTTGGTAAACAGTCTGACTGTATCCCCAAATCTTGACCACTGGGTCTTTTTCGTCTCTCAAGACAATTGGAGAGAAGAAACGTTGCCGTGCAAAGAGACCTTTAGCCATCTCTTTACTTTCTTCGGTACCTTCATTCCACAATTCTGAAGCAAAATCGCAAATTGCGCACTCTTCATCAAAATTACGTTTTGGACAAAGTACACTTTGATTGCCTACGTTGTAGTGAAAGTGTTTTTCTTTAAAAGGATCCCCATCGGGGGTCGGAACTACTCGAACACGGGTTTCCGAATCAAGCTTCGGTTTCCAAGTCTTTCCACCTTTGTTTTTTGCTGCGTCCAATTTGGCACGCATTTTCTTCATATCTAAAGCCATTTTGTTTTTTCCTTGATTATGATAATATGGAATTGTGCATATTATCTCAGTTGTTTTATATCTTCCTTTTTTTCGGAAAGGAGTCCTACAATAGCATCCCAATTGAAAGTTCTAAAACCTTTCTTATCGAGATCCCATACCAGTTCGATACCTTTGGAATATTTTCTAGTTTCACTAGCACCAGAATGTTCTGGCAATAATCCTGCGGGCACCTCGTTTAATTTGACGAATCGAATCATTCGAATCTCGCCATTCTTTTTCTCAAAGCTTCCTTCGTAGACGTTCAAAAGAGCCATTTATACAACATCCGTCACAAGAGTAGCTTGAACGCGAACAACTTCGGATTCAGGGCGCGAAAAAAAGAATTCTCCACTGTTCAGAGAACAATAAAATTCATCTTCGAATCCATAAACTTCTTCAACATTATCGTTTGGTTCTACCTTAATGTATACACTGTCAGTAAAACCATTCCAAAAACGAAATGTTTCTCCCGAATTCAATTTGTTAATATTAGTGACTTTGTTCAATTCACGTTCATAACGTGAAGTAACTGCAATTCTAGACATGAAACCTCCTTCTGTCTATTTCGGTTTGAGATCATAACACAGATCACTTTGTTTGTCAAGTGTCTTCTCCTTGTATGATCTTTGTATTTGTTAAAATATATGCTTGACTCCCTTCATAATCAGTAGGGTAAATTCCAAACGATACTTTAACGTCATTATTCATTTTATTTTTTATTTGTTTTTGGATACGACCAAGAAGATCTTTCTCATTTTTCAATGAATTATTATTGATAGCATACAAAATATTCTTACTTGTAGGAGTCTTCAAGGGGAAGAAGAGTTTTTCTATCCCTGAATCTACATCCATCACTCCAAGTGTAGTGATTCTTTCTATATCTGATGGCTTACTCAAATTTCCCATTACGGGAGTAGAATGATTCCACACATGTATCATGTGCAAAGTAGAAACAATAGCTTCGTTAATTTTGCTGAAGTAATCGGATACTGTTATATCTCCCATGGTTTCTTCAACACTTACATTGTTAACTAAGTAAAGGCGTTCAAACAATCCCGACCTGGCGTATTGTTGAAAGATTCCGAATGTAGCTCGTTCCTGAAGCGCTGCTTCACCAAATAGAAAGTCTCTATTTGGTTGAACATATAAGACTGATAATTTACATTTTTTTACTTGTTCAAGAATTCTTAAAGAGGCTCCTGAGATCATTCCTGAGCCCCCTACTACAAACAAAAGCTCGCCATCACATTTCTTAAAGAATTTGTTTAAATCTGGACAATTATTTTCATAATCTTCAACTTTTTCATATTTTGGAAAAACGAATGAACGCTTTGCTTCAGCGTGTGATTCGGTGTCAATATATTTCACAGAATATTGTGGATATTCTTCAAATCTTTTAGCAATAGTACAGCCGCAAGCGCCCAAACCCACGATATTCATATGTCCAACTCCTCTAGGTTGCCAAAATCTTGTCCTGCTGCGACAACAACTTTAAACTTGCCGAACTTAGTATCACCAAACATTCTTGAAATAATCTTAATTAGTTCTTTGTCTTCCACATGTAGATCTACAATAATGGAATCATGCATTGTAAAAGCCAATGTTGATTTCTTGTCGTTTAGAAAATTGAAAACTTTTACAGCTTGACGTTGAACCAAATCAGTTGTTGTGCTTTGAATTAAATAATTTAATGCGTGGTGATGGTCTGCATCGATTTTTCTTCCGAATGGATTCGTAATATAGCATCCATTCCAGAACTTGTCAAGAACTTCTTGACGATTATAAAACTGTCCGAAATCACGGGTGTCGGAAGGGTTGTAAAACCAAGCAAGGAAGTCACTTTTAGCCTCAGAACGTGATTTTTCTCCGTTATATAACTTTTCTGCATTCCATTGATGAATATCTCCAGTTGGTTGTTCCCACCCCGCTAAAGCAAGAAAAACACGAGGCTCAGCAGCATTATAATCGAACTCAACAAAGAAATGATTCTGGGGCTTTAAACAAGAACGAAAGTCCTTATTCATAGTCAATATTGGAAAGCTATCTTGTTTAGTTGTTAATCTTCCAGTTTTTGTTCCAAACTGATTAAAAGATATATGTTTCCAATTATTTATTTTTTCAGAAAATTGTCTAGCTTGAGTGTTGTGCAAATAACCTAATAATGGTTTACGATCTAATTTCACAGATTGTAAACTGATTTGATACAACATTTTGTGCAACTCGACCCTATGAGAATAATCATTTGGTTTCTCAAAATTATCAAAAACATAGTCTGCAATTTTGCATTGTGTGTCAAAATATTCTAAAAGAAATTGCTCTGGGACAAGTTCATAAAAACAATTATCTTCAAGACTTACTTTTGCTTCTGAAAATGATCTGAGAAATGCTGTGTGCTTATTTTTTACTTTGTCCCATCGTGGGCGCAAGAACTCTGGACAAATATCATCTATTTCTGCGCCAGCATACAAGAAAGCGTATTCAACATTTTCAGATTCTAAAAAAGGCAAATACTTCCAGGTTCTTGTAAGGGTAGGCGGGAGATCAGGCTCGTAAACCAACCTACCTTCGCTATAATAAGCGAAGCATTCACTTTTATCATCCAAAGCAATAAATGTCGTCAAAGAAACCCTCCGGCTATTTTGATTCTAACATGTTTTTTGGATTAAGTCAAGCGTTGAGTGTTGAAAAAACGAAACGCGCGCTCTTTTCGGTTAGAGCCGCTTGCAGAGCGAGCGCTGCGATCAATATATTCGATAGCAGCTTCCATACTCTTACCTTCTAGATAAAAGAAAGAATTACGAACATTCTTTTCAAAAATAGATTGATTCCATTCTTTATTCTCTTCTCTTGCTCGAATAAAAAGATACATTCTAAGCCAAAATTCATCTGATGTTTCTTTATCAATTTCAGCTACTGTTTGAGGTTCACGAATTATTTCCTTGTTTTCAATAATTGGTCTTCCAGAAGAGTTGAAGGAGAAAGATGGCTCTACAAGAATTCTTTTTCCTGTAACATAAGAGTTGTAAAACTGGACAATATACACCTTTAAAGTTTCTAAGTCAAGTTCAAAAGAAGTGTAATAATATTTATCAAAAAGATTTTCTAAAGTAAGACCATATGCATCTAAATAAGGTGTCATAGCAGGTGAACCGAGATCCGCGACAAGGCGCCAAGGGGCATGTTTGTCTACAACAAAACCAAACCTTTGAGCAGATTCTTTAAAAACTGGAAAATTAGGATCATTTAAATATGTTTCAACCTTCGGTCTATCAGAGCCGTGTACTGCATCGGCAACTTCAACCACCAATCCAGAAGAACGAGGATCAGTGTATCGAGAAACAATCATCTTAGAACGCGTCAATGCTAGCATTGGAGTAATCTGATCTACAAATTCAGTAAACACTTGCACAAATGTATTAAAGTTTTTTATCTTTGCGTCTTTCTTTCCTGTAGTAACAAATATTTTAAACTTTTCATACAAGGTGTCCATATAAATATGATAGAAGGTATTAAACTTCGTCCATGCTGAAACTGGTTCGAGAGTAGTGTATACACTCTTTGTCTCAAGGGCTCCTCTAGAATTCATAAAACTAAAGAATTCTCTCAAGTCTTCAAATGCATCAGACGCAAAATTCATAAGGAACAGGTTTGGTGTTCCTGACAGCTGTTTTAAGAAAGCTTCGGATAGATGTATTGATTTAGATTTGTGATTAATCCTTCCATAAAAAGTCTTCTCATACCAAAAATCAATAGGCTTTGTGTCTCCAAGTAGAGAAGAGTTATAAGCCACTGTTTCATAAAGTTTTCTTTGATAAAAACTAGCTCTTGAAGTAAGCTCGTTTGTAGCTTCAGGGTTGGTATTAACCAATAATGGCTCTGACTTGTTTAAATCCATTTTATTTGCCATTTACGTTCTTCCCGATGTCGCCACCAGTTGTAGTTTCTTTATTACTCTCTGAAGAAGGACTATTTTCAGTTGTTCTTCTTCTAGACCTAACTACACGCGGATTGTTTTCCAACTCTCCGTTATCTAACCTACCACCCTTTCGTTTAGTGGCTTGAGAAACCCATACAGTATTCAGTTTAGTATTGTAAACGCCTGATTCGACTTCATCTTCTCTCTCAAGAACCAGAAAATATCCACCAATTCCCAAATCCTCCGCTAATTCAGTCAATTTCTCTGTTGAACCTCCGCCGCCTAACGAAGGAACAATACGAAGTTGGCTACCAACAGTAAAAAGATTATTTCCAACCATCTCAATCTCAGCGTTATAAATACCTCTTAGTAGCTTTGTTGTACCTTGTGAATCATTGAAATTGCCAGCAATGTTTGCTGCGCGAATATATGGCTGATCAACTCGTTTAAAATTGATACTCTTCACTAAGCCACGTTCTTCTCCATAGAAAATATGAAAGACTCCTCTTTGGCGATCTTCTTCATAATCTCCAGTCAAATCCCATGGATTTTCAACCGAAGCATGAATAAGGATATAATTTTCCATTTCTGACTTTTCGCTCAAAGAACGATGTTCTTCGCTAATAAAAGGAACTTCTTCCAATTCCTGGAGGGTCACTCTAGTCTTTTCTCGAAATAATTGCGTCCTTTTTGTATTAGCTGGACAAGTGAAAGGTTTGTAAGTTAGATTAATTTTTTGTCTTGGTGCATAATCGTAACATTCTGTTTTAATAGCTCTAACTACCAAATCATTGATAGCTTTTTCTAAAAATTCTCTAAATGGAAATGTCTCTTTACCTTCTGCAACGATTGTTTTATTAAACCAAGCAGTAAATTCTCTCAAAGAAATGGGAATATCTGCCAGGTTGACGCTTGACATTTTCCCTGTCCAGACCTTTTCCACTCCAGCTATGTCGTTTTTGATCCCTTTTCGCTTAGTAGACAATCCATGTTCTTCTAAGTTTCCGTAGTCATAGAAGGTTAATGAGCCAAGAAGAATTTTCAATTCTTTGTTTTCAAAAGAATCTGGCTTTGTAATCTTCTTCTTAAACATGCCATCCATAACAACATCCATTAAGTCCCCAAAATAAAAATAAATAATCTTGTAGCTAGACGAATCTGACATATCTTTCTCAGATTCAGAACCTTGATTTATCTTTGAGATGCTTGTATTTAGAGCTTTTGAGAAGTCTTTGTCGCCGACCTCGTTAGTACTAGCTAATAAACTTAAATCATGAGGTGCTGCACTAGGACCTTTGCTGCTTTCAACATTTCTTTCGGCGGTAACGAGTTTCACACTTGCTTGAATTTGTTCAGGTGACCCTATAAACTCTCTATTCTTAAGACGAATTCTTTTATCAAGATATTCTTTTTTGACCATTGTATAGTGAAGCTTATCTCTATCAAATAAACCACTAAGGATTCTTCGATAAGATTGGCTTTTCTTAGAGTTATCAAAAACAGAAAGTTGTTTTAATATCTCATTTCTTTCTTTCTTTTTTGACTCAACGAATTGACTATTTGCAGCGGCAAATTCACCGACATTAGATAGAGATACACCACCTTCTTGCGGATCTATTGACTGTTCATTATACTCGTCGTGGAATAATCCAATATCAGATTTTTCTTTGATCTCTTTTTCTAATCGAGACAAACGAAGGTTTAACCTTTGAATTTCCAAGTTTGTCTCACTACTCGGAAAAAGAATGTTAGATTTTAGAGGTTGGCTAGCCATAAGTTCAGGTAAGGTATTGAAATTAATACTCAAATTAACTGTACCATTATCTTCTATTTTCATATCATGATCAAAAATACCTAAAATAAAAGAATTAAAAGTCCTAGAAAGAACATCTCTAACGGGGCGCGGTATAAATGAGTCTACACCCTTAAATTTAGGAACTGCCCAACCTAGAACAACTTTGATTTTAAAATAATCCAAGTCCCATGCTCTAGGTCCAGTGTTGGCTCCTTTTCGAAAAGCTTTAGGTTGAATCAACAAATCAGAGAACCTAACATCAATTTGCCTTTTTGATGATGACGATGCAAACTGCACATTTCTTGTTTCTCGAATTGTAAAAATATCTTCAATACTTTGGAAATGTAAAGACATATTAGCCATAAACTGAAATCTATTGGCAGGAGTGCGTCCTTCTGTCTTCCACGTAAAAGAATTGAGTCCGGCACCAGAGCCTCGACCAGCTTTTGTCTTAGTTATTTTTGCAATCTCTTGTTTACTCATGTAATCTTCGAAAGGAAGTTCAATAGAGTATTCTTCTCTCGACAACGGGTCTACATAAATTTTAAAAATTCTTACTGTTGGGACTAGTATTGAAAGTTGTTCTGATGTAAGAGTGAATAATAAATCAGACTCTTTACCTTTGTTGAACATTCTGTTAATAAGATCAAAAGGGGTGTCGTGATCAATTACTGCAAAATTTTTGTAAAAGGCAGGAACAGTTTGTTGTTCTAGTGTTGATTGCGCATCAACATTTTGAGCAGTAATTTCTTCCCATTTCAGCATAAGATGACACTGCTCTTGAAATCTCAAAGCTGCTTGACGTTTATCTTCACTTTCGAAGTTCTTTCCATCGACGGCGATTTGCTTAGATTGTTGTTCTTCTTTTTTAGCTTCGAATGCTTTTGCAAGCATTTGTTCAGCTATTATATTCTCAGATCTCACTTTTACACTCCCATAAAATCAAGAACTCTTTCTAGAGGATGAGGTACTTGGATAATATCTCCATATTTAATATGGGCTTCGGTTGGAGTTTTATTAAACCAAGCGATAATCCACCATAACTTAGGATCTCTATAATGAGTCTCTGCTAATTTAGACAACTTATCGCCTCTAGACCAAGTATGTTCAATAAGATTTAGACTGTTAATTTCGTCATCAGTTGGATAACTAAATTTAGCAGTATCATATTGTTTAATAAACTTCACATCACGCGTGTCGAAATGTTCTTCATACATTCTCTTTGCGTTAGTGAATTTTCTTCTTTGTTCAAATCTTGAAATACCCATTTTATGTCCTTGATTTTAGGATCTTGTCTGAACGATAAGGAAAGCCTCTGCCGCCGCGTTGAGAACTAATCACAGAGTCTGTTTGTTGACCATCATTCACAGGGGTGTCGTCTGAAAGTAATGATTGTCTTTTGTATCCAAGACCATGTTGATGATGAACTACGAAATCAATATCAAAACTAATAGTTTGTGGTACCAGAGCGCCTTTATCGATTTGGCCAAAGAAACCACCAAAAAAGCCAGCATCGATATCTGGTCGATAACTCAATCCATTAATAGTTCCCACTAGACCCGCTTCTTTCCCGCCAGCTGAAATTGCTCCTGTCTTTGCATCCATAATAAGGTTTGCGAACTTCAATTTAAAAAGAGGAGGTGCAACCATCGTACCTATTGTTCTTTGGTCTCTGAGAGGAGCGGTCACTCTCCCTGTGTTTCCACCATTAATAAAATTTGCAGCAGTTCGCTCTTCGAAAACTGGATAAAGCATGTTCAGTAGTTTTTCAGATTCTCTCAAATTCAAAATTCCTTCTTCTTCTGAAGCTGATGGCACATCCCAGCCCAGTCTAATGCGTCTTCGAGTTCTTTTAAAGGTTGAAATTGGATCCATACGTCCAAACACCTCTTGTTCATTCCATTGTGACTCATACTGATCATCAAAATCAGTTAAAAATGCTTTAAAGTGACAAGTCTCACCAGTTGGAATATGAACAAAATGAATTACCAATCCAGAGGCATCGTCTCGATTCGCTTTCCCTTCATGAGAATTGGTTCTACCAAGTCCGTCAGATACATCATTAAACACCATTATTAATACTCCTTTTATCCTACTCTTGGACCGCGAATTTGACGACCGCCAACTCTGTCAAGTTCTTTTTGAATCTCTTTCCAAGCAATTCTTGCAATCTCTTTTTCGCTAACTTTCACGACAATCTCAACTGGTCTAACATTTTGGTTGTTCGTCGTCGATTCAGTGGTACGTGTGGGGGCGCGCACGCCATTTTGAGCGCGTGCAACACCACCAGCGTTCACTGCTGCGGTAGTTCTAGAAGATGGAATCTGAGACGTCTCAGGTGAAAGTTTTGTAACTATATTTTCAAACAGTACAGCCTTAATTGTTGACATTGAATTAATCGAATCTACAATCCTTTCAACCTCGTTAGCAATAGCAGTTAGATTACCTACTGCGTCTGATGAAATATTTGACAAAAGGTTATCAAACTCTGAAATAGACTTAGCTGCTAACGCAAAACCTGTCCCAATCATGATTGCGGCGGTGCCAATCGCTAACAAGACCGCTGCCAACAGTGGACCAGTCAAAACCCAAGGAATCAAAGGAACTAAAGAAGTAGCGAAAATCGCGAATGCAGTGCCTGCTGCCAAGATGGTCGCTGGGTCAACACTGGACATTGATTTCATTAATACACTAATGCCCAATGCTGCAACTGCAACACCCGCGCCCAAGAGAAGAATAGCTGCGCCGAGTCCAAGAATACCTAATGTAGCTCCAGCTCCAACAGGAGAGAGCATCAATGCGCCCATCAGAAGGATAACAGCTGCTAATCCTCCTAGAACAATCAACACTCCATTCATTTGAGTTGGGTTGAGTTTCGCAAAGCCGTCAGCCATAAAACCGATACCAGCAGCAGCTGCGCCGACGCCAACGCCCATAAGTGCTACAGCGCCAGCAAAAGCTAACATAGTTTTAATACCGCTTGCAGCGGTTGTATTCGCAGTAGTTTGTGCAGCTGCCTGGGCACCAGTTGCAGCAGTATTTGTTACCTTAGCTGCGGTGTCAGTTACTGTTGCAACTGCGGAAGTACCTAAGAGAAAGTTTCCAATACCTTTAACAATGTTCAACGCGCCTTGGGCTAAAGATGCACCAGCCGTTGCAGCCGTCCAAGCGACTTTAGCACCAGTAACTAACCCAAGAACCAGACCTAAGCCTTTAAGAGCAACTACACCTAAGATAATAGCAGGAATAAGGCTTAGTTGAAAACCAGCAACGGTTGTCGTTGTTTTATCATTAAGTTTAGTAATCCACCCTACTGCTGAAGATACCATCTGAATAAGTGGCATAATCCCTACCGCGAGTGTAATAGCTGCATTTTTAAGCTTTGTTAAGACGCTTTGCGTTACTTGTGCTCTATCAGCTAATTCCTTATCGGTAATTGCTTTTTTCCTGTTTGCTTCTGCGGCTTCAAGTGTCAAAGGTGTCAGAAGTCTCTGTGCCTCTTCAACATCTTTCAACCCTAGGTGATGAGCGAACGCTCTCTTCGTGTGAGCGTCCATTTCTGAAAACTGTTGTCCTGAAGATTTTATTGCTTGTTGGATGATATCGATTCTTTCTGACTCTGTAGCGTTCAATAATTCTAAACTGTGCAAATAAGGACCGCCAAGGAGATGGTTGAAATCTGCCACAACTCTTGCTGACCCTTCATAAGTGTTAAATTGCGATGCGAACCCAAGTAGAGTTCCCATCTCAACACCTGTAGCTTTAGATTGATGTGCCATTCTCTTAAACACATTCATTATCTTGCCGCCATGTGCTGCCAATTGACCAGACGCGTTCGCAAAACCTTCTGCAACAGTTTGGGGCGGTAGAGCTAATGCATCAGCTGTCGTCAAGAGTTGTAATTGAAGTTTTGAAGCCTCGGCGGTGCTCATACCAAGAATTCGCATCGCGAAGTCCAAATTACCTACTACGGTTTCTGCACTAAGACCAACAGCTTCAAGTCTAGTCACCAATGTCGCTAACTCTTTACTAGCTGTGGGTGCCATTGAGGAGAACTGGTTCATATTTGTATACAACAGATTGAAAGCATTACTAGAATCCTCTGAAGAGACCCCAAATGCTCTGTTGCTTTGAGCAACGTCAGTAATCATCGAGTGATATTTCTTGCCAGTACCAGTTGTCTTGCTAAAAGCCGCTGTGGCTTCATCCTGCATGACCGCCATCGCTGCCGTAGCTTCCATTACTTTACTAAGTGAAGAACCTAGCACGTTTGATGCGGTCAACGTCTTACTCAACCCAGCTCCTACATCACCGATGACTTGACTCAAACTTGTAGCTGTTGAGAGTGATTCTGTAAACGAGCCGACAAATGTCTGTTTCCAAGAACTATCAATACCCGTAAGAGTAGTGACCATTCCAGCAGTAGTGCTTTGCAAAGTTTCTGAGGCTGTAACTCTTCTGTTGGTTTCTTCAACAAGTTTCTTTTGAGCGGCAATTTGCTCGCCAATAGATTTTAAAGCTTCCTCGTCAGCGGAACCAATCTTAATTTTGTGTTCTAATTGATTCTTAAGAGACTTAATTTGTGTTTGAGCCATCTGGGCTTCAATTTTCAAAAGAGAGTTGTTTGTATCAATCTCTTGACCAATGGTTTGAAAAACTTCCGATTCTTCATTAAGAAGTGCAAGCTCAGCCGCCAAAGAACGCTGCATAGAGTCAGCGCTTGCCGCTCTCTTGGCAAACGATTCAGCTATCGCTTCAGCTTGTTCTGGTGTTAGTTGATCATCAGCCATTTAATATGGTTCCTATTTAAAGGGGTAAGTAAGACCAGTCGATCGTTCAAAACGTCTTACAGCATTATCTAGTTTGAATTTATTTTTATATGTGGCTGGATTGTCCAAACCAAGCTCAGACCAGGTTTGAAGGTATCTTTTTTCGCTTTGTAAGACCTTTGTAAAAGAATCAACTTGAGATCTAGTACCACGCACTGTTACAGGAACAGCTGGTCCACCAAACATTCTTGTCATAATTGCTTGAATACCTGAACCGAACATACGAAGAAAACTTTCATCAAGATCACCACGTCGTGATGAGCCTAAATCAATCACGATGGGCACTAAATCAGTAACTTGTCCGACGTCGCCATTCTCAGGATCGATATGAGCGTCTGCTCCGCCCATTCTAAAAGATTCTTCCATGTCTTCACCGCCCTTTTTGTTATATGTCATAAGCACTGCCGGGATTCTCTTAATTCCCATTGCATTGGCAAAGTTAACTCGTCCTCTGCCGTCGCCAATCTGAGTGTGTAGCTCATCTAACATGTCTCTTTTGCTAACTTTAAGCATCTTCTTCCCTCTTCATAAGTAGCTCACAATAAACAAAAGGCGCGGTGAGGCGCCTAATGCTATTGTCATTTCTTGCTCTGAACCTTTTCTACTGCATCATTTTCTTTTTCGATTTGCTTATTAAGCTTTTCTAAGAAGTATCTTCTAATAGTAATCGGCAAGTTGTATGCTTCAATGAAGCTCCAGTTTCCGTAATATTTTAGATAAAAGAACTCGTCATATACGCTTTGGATATATTTATTGCTTAGGCCAAAAAAATTCCGTACTAAACGGGACCTCCATTGATTCCTCATAGTCACAGTTACTGCAAGAGTATTCTTGAGTAAGATCGATATTTGGGGTGATTTCCTTATAGAGACTGCGAAGCTTCTTTGTGGTAAGCAGTGGCATGTTATCTACGAAATACCCAATGTCTACTGGTTTGTTCGAGCCAGCTACTGAAACAATAACCATTTTTAACTGGTCTGTAATCATAGTTGGTGGAAGACTATGTTTCTTTTTTTGTTCTGCGGCTTGTGCCAAAGACTTTTCATCTTGTCCGGTCATTAGACGAATTTCTACTGAACCCGTAAACCCAGGGAGTTTACTGAACATGAATGTCCCGGTCTCTGTTGATTCTACTCCATCAGGTAAATTAGTGCCGTCAATCGTTTTGTGATCGTTGAGATCGAACTCAAAGTCTTTAGTTTCTCCGCAACTTGGGCATCTTACCTTAGTGGCGTAGTTCGGACCAAAGCCTGTAATCCTTGCGGCAACTGTCAGTGCATTTTTGTCACCTGCGAGGAACTCACTTACTTCTACTTTTGGACTAACAAGAATGTTTTGAAGCATTCGGTCAATTGCCGTGCCTTTTTTTATTAAAGAGACATTTGTCAAAATGTCTTCTTCTTTAGCTGTCATATGTCGAATTTCTACTGATGTTAAACCATAAAGCGGGTGTCCTTCTGGGTAAAACTTACCTTGTGAGGGTAACTCAACTATTTCTGTTGGCGCTGAGAACTGTAGTACTGGTTTTCCCTCATCCGAGTGAGAGAAAGCGCCCAGGGGCGCATCAACTGCTGCTCCTGAACGCTTATCGTTATCTCTGTCTGTCATTTTTTAACCTCTTGTTTAGAATTACGATCCGTGGAGGTCAAAGGTGTCCTTTCCTAGCGGAAGAAGGTTTCTCACCAAACTCGCAATCGGATCCTGAAGTGCATCAGGAGATGAAAGTGTAGCATAATCGTAAGCAAGTGTTAACTCAATACTCGTCAGATCATCTGATTCATAATCAAGTTCGCCAAAGTCAACATCCATAATCCATGGGTTCTTTAAAGTCCAAACTTCAACAGCACGAGGACCTGAAAGTGGGGCGCCTTGTTCAGTGATGCTTTCATCAAATTGGATAATCAGAACTTCACCACCAATCATCTCAATAGCGCGAGCCTTAGAGATAGTGGTAACGTCGTTAAACGTCTTCGGAACGATGTAACCAGAACCCTGAATGATGGCAGCTAAATGCTGTGCAGCATCAGGAGAAACTGGGTCAACCAGAGTTACTGAGACATCATCCCAAGTCACTCGACCTGGGTATTTGAATGTATGGTTCAAATATGTGTGTTCAGTCTTGCTCACATTAATTTTTGGTTTCTTTACCTTTTTGGCGTACCATGTAGCACCATTGGGCATATTGGGAAACATAACAAGCCAACGATACGCTCGCTTTGGGTCTCGCTGAGGTTGGGTCCAAAACCCGTCTACTTGATTAGCCATTAGATATTATCTCCTTTTGTTCTTTAACTAGGTGTTAAATTATTTTTTGACCTAGAGGTCTTCGAATGAAGCACCAGTTCTTGCAACAATAAAGTCAAGTGCGATGAATTCAATTGAGCTAGCAGGCTTCAAGAAGATCTTCGCGTACATAATATTTCTGTCAATCAGATCATCAGTAGTTGTAGTCTCATCAAGAATCAACCTGTGATCCTTAAGACCGAAGTTAGTTTGAACTCTATCAAGGAGAGGTTTAACCTGCCCCTTGAAACGTGCCCAAGTTACCTTGAGGTTTTGGTCAAACAAGATTCTAGAAGCAATCTTAGAAATTTCTTTCTTAAGAAGAATCAGAAGACGACGGACATTGATTCTGTCGATAGCTGATGGGGTTGCTTGCAAAGTCTTCTGACCGAAAATTACAACTCCCTCTGCTGGGAAAGATGCAATCGGGTTAATATTAACTTCGTAAAGTTTATCACGTTGTGGAGCAGTTAGCTTCTCACGAACATCGGAAACTGAAATTCCCGCTGAGCCATCAGTTAGACCACCACGGTTGAAACCAGCAGGAGCAAACCAAACAGCACTCTTTTCTTGTGAAGAAGCCATTGTCCCAAGAGCCACAACTGAAGGAGGCATCCAAAGTGGGAAACCTGAGTTAGAGTCTTGGACGCGAACCCACGGGTAGTAAGTGCAAGCGTAACTAGAGTTGAGAGCGCGAGCTTTCAAAGCAGTGATAGTTGCGTCTACTGACCCAAGTCTTGAAGACTCAGCGGCAGTACTTTCATGAGAAGGAACATAACCACCTTCGATATCAATGATTGCCAATGCGTCAGCACGACGTTCAACAGTATCCATCAGATGGTTTGTCAAACCTGGGTTAGTAATACCTGGTAGAGCTGCAAGGTTAATATCCACAACTTCTGGGTCTCTAAAAGAATCTATAGCTCTACGAACTGAGTATACAGCGTAGTTAGCGTCGCGGTCAGAACCACCCTTAGACAAGTAAGTGTTTCGGAAAGGATCTCGTTCAGTGATATCCAGACCATCAAAACCACCAAACAACGGCATGGTGAATTTGTTATTACCACGTCCTAATACAGCTTTGTAGCCCTCTTCAGCGCCCGAAGAAGCAGCTGCAATAGCAGTTACCGAAGTACCTGATGCACGAGAACCACTCAACCAGTAAGACTGAGTAGTCGAACCAGAAACAGCAACAACATCATCAAGAGTGAAGACAAATTGGTATTCAGTCGCAGTTGCAGGAACATGCGAGTCTACCCCATCAGGCTTAATTCTTACAAGGTCTCGGACATCATCATCAAACTTTTGAGCACCGACTTTTTGAGTGACAACACCAAAGTAAGCTTCTTCAGGGTTAAGGACACCAGCATCTGAACTTGAAACTCTCATTTGCATTTTTGGGAATTCCAAAGAAGCAGTGAAGTCTGAAATACCTGGAGTAGCAATAGTGCTTGTGCCGTCACCGGTGAAAGCATCAGGCATCGAACCAGTTCCGACCATAAGGGAAGTTGCTGAAACAGCAGAACCGCTAATCAGGTCAATCGCTTTGAATCTAACGGGACCGAGGAATCCGAAAGGAAGAAGTTCAGGATCTAAACCACCTTGTTGAATAACAGGGTTCATTTCAACTCTTACGAGATTTGATACATTTGGGAAATCACCATATTCGCGGTGGCGTCTTTCAGTCTTATCCCAAGCAACATTCTTATCACCAATTTTCTTAGCGATGTAGTTGTTTGAGTTTGGGTCAAGACTACACTGTGCGTAGACTTCAACAACTTCTTTCGAATTGTCAGTGTCTTCGATGTTTCGAAGTTCGACAGTAAAAGTACCGTAACGATCGTAAGTGCTAGTAGAAACTTTTACTTCAGAGATTGAAACTTTGATATTGTTCTGTTCATATTCACCAGAGCCGTCACCTTTGTTTACAACAAAGCGGAACAAGTTAGGCATAGACTCGGCAACGAAACTGCCAGTAACAGTATTCAAGTCTTGACCAAGAACCCAACCAGTCTTAGCGGCGGTTGATTCAACACCCTTAAAGTCAGCGTGGTTAATGGTGCTGTTTTCAACAGCAGCAAGGAAACCAAATACCGAACCTGCAATGTTACCACTGTTCTCGTTAACAATTTCTTTCAAGTGGCTTTCAAAGGTTTCCCCAAGGAAATAATTTTCAAGAGAAGCAGCAGGAGTAACTTCATCATTAACCAAAGTTGGGTTAGTGTTAAAGACTTTGCGGATGTACTTCGAAGAATTCGGATTGAAGTTAAAAGCAGTATCTTTTACAGTAGCTTCAGTCTCGTCTTCGACAACAAGTCTAAACTCATATGAACTACCAATATTCTGTACCAGAACAGCAGCACCAGCAGTACCTACATCAGCACCTGAAGGATCAGCGCCGACAAGACGTAATGAACCTTTGTCAAGATAGAACACAGCTGCTAAAGCACCAGTGACGTTAGCAGAGTAACCCGCTGAGGAAGATGGAACAACCCAAAGACCAACAGCGCCGCCGTTGCCAGAGTTCAAAACATCTGCCGAGGTGTTTTCAGTCGTCCAACCAGCTTGAGCAGTCAAAGCTGAGGTTGCATTGTCACTTTCCGAACCAAGTAATCTAACGAAAGTAAGAGGACTAGAATTCTTCAAGTATGCTTCGGCAGCATAAGCAGCGTACGTCGGCGAAGTTGTGTTACCGTCTCTCCAAATATCACCAGTACCGGCGCCGCGAACAGGGAGACCAAAAGTCTCAACAAATTCGAGATAACTGTTTACCGTAGTAGGAATAAGGGCGGGACCCTTAAGAGCACGACCAACAACAACTGGTCCGATTGGATCAGGGGTTCTTACTCGTTGTGATTGGTCAACTTCCTTGATTTGCACGCCGGGCGAAACAAAGCGGTATTTTTTGATTGATGACATTTCTGGGGTCTCTCCTTAAAAACTGGCGACTTATGTACTATTGGCGCTTTCTCAAGTAAATAGTGTTGCGATGAACCAACGGAAATTAGCTAGAAAGTCTTTTTTGTATCAATCTCGTCTAAATCGCCGACCATGACACGTTCTCTGGGTATTTTCACTTCAACAATATTTTGTCGAACGGCTACCTGTGGTTGTTTTCTATTTAAACCTTCTCCCACAAGCTTTCCAAGCACCTCTACTTCAATTTTTGTTATAAATTGTCTTTGTTGATCATCTAAGTTATCACCATTATTCTCAGTTGAAAAATTTGGTTTAAAAAAAGCTTCATAATGCCAACCGTCTCTTTTGATGGTGAATCTATTGATTCCTCCAGAGGTTGTCATAAATGGTTGAGACAATTGGTTCATCTGCTGCATAAACTCTGTCTTAACTTCGATTTCGTATGTAAAAACAGTATAGATAGGTAATGGGATGATCGCTGTTTCATATACAATCTTCTTATTTTCTCTAAGGCTGAATTCTTTTTCGTTTCTATTGAAGAGCGCCGCGTCTGAGTTAGCAAAATTTGATGTCTTTTCTTGATTGATTCTTCTTGATATTTCGTATGAACCACCTCTGGCATCTCCGGGAGGAACAATGTTACTCCAGACAGAACCTTTTCTAGAAGGATTCTTTTCGATATCTTTCCGCTCAAGTGTCAGAACTGGCAAGATAAATGTTCCGGTCCTGTCTCTCAAATCTCTGTTGTTCTTCACGGCAAATGCACGCTCATGACCAACCCACACGACAGGAGTCTTTTGCCACCCTTTATTAGTGTCACAATAAAGATCCATTGTCTTGTTTAGCCAATCGTACATAGCAAGATCAATTGTCTCAATGGTAGAAGGGGTGAGAGGATAAGATTTCCTTCCACTCTCTCCTCCATTAACCATTCCTTGTAATAGTTCTTTACCGTTTGCCATTTATAAACCCAAGAAGAAAGGACTCTCAAACCAAGTTCCTCCTTCATTAAAATAAAATTTATTTACTTGTTCAAAAGGAGGATATAATGTACTTCCTACTTGTCTGATGTAAACAATACAACCTACAAAATTGAGAGGATTATTGATCATGTTTGAAATAGTAGAAAAATCAGATGATGTATCACTTGCTGATAAGATTTTAATCTTTCCGTCACAACCAGAAGATATAGCTCCAGAGACGTCCTCTGCGGCTGTGGGGTCTGCTCTAAACAACTCTCGTGCCGTGGTAACCTCTTCTGGTTCATCAAACTGACCGCCTCTCACGCGCAAACATTCTGCGGTAATTTCAAATCTTTGGTCAGCTTGAGAAAACAATTCATCAGGTTCTCCAATCTTTTGAATTTCGTAGAATTGGTTACCATAGAAGATAATATCTCCCTGTCTCACAAACAGATCTAAGTCTTCAGTAATACGCCTCTTTTGAAACCTTACAATAATCCTTGATTCTGAATCTATATTATGTTTCTCTGTAGTAGTTACTCGACCGTCGCCCCAGTAGACTCTTGTTGCCACTCTGACAGGTGGCAAAAATGTCTTCTCGATAGCTTCGCCATACAACTCATGAAACTTAGAGTGTTTCACACTGATTGGGTAATAGATGATGACCTGAGGTACAATACATTCAGTAATCTCATCATTAATCTGCTTAACAAAATTTCTTTCCTTCTCGCCAAAGAAAAGAGGTGCAGGTGGCGACGCGGGACGGGACCATGTTATGTTCTCGTTAGACATTTATTTACCCTACGAAGATGCTCATTGGAATCTTCTGATTTACTCTGTCAGCATTCTCAACAAGTTCAGCTCTCTGTTCTGCCAAAGCATTGTAAGTAACCTTATCAAGATATTCTGCCAAAGAGTCTCTTAATTTATCTTGTTCTGCAACCCCAGCTTCTACAAGAGCAGGACCATTCAAAGTCACTTTATCACCTGGAAGCGGGATACTATCAAGTTTGCTTCTGACCAATCCAAGCTGCTCTTTGGAGATAGCTAAAGCAAACCTTCTAATCCACTGTTTGCCCATTGAGTTAATGTTACAGTAAGGAATATTTGCGAAAGGAACAGTATTGATATTGTTCACACCTCTATTTCTAGCCTGACCGACACTACCTGAAGTATTTAAATTATAAACATCTGCATCATCAATAGTAAATTCAAACCACAAGCGGAGAAGCTCGCTTGTCGAAGGCATTGGGAACACTCTAACTTTGTTGTCTCTCAACTCAAAAGAATAATGTGAAATGCGAGTCCAAAGATTGTCCTCATAAGCCATTGCTTGAGCTTTATTCTGCCAAGCAGGAATTACTTCAAAAGTTGAATCATCAGAATATTGTCCGTACGTTGACATATTACCAATAGCATTCAAACCACCATAGTAACCATAGAATCTCCACATCGCTCTAGGAGTTCTATACCAAACTCTACGAATTGTGATTCTATTGTCCCCAACAAGACCTTCAAAACGCTCACCAGAACCTGATGCCGCTAATGTTTCTACTCTTGCTTGAAGATCATAGTCTTGTGTACCTGCGTTGATGGGAACAGAAGCTGAATAGAAAGCCTTTGTTCCTCCGACTCCCGCTTCGGTGGCAATAGCTCTATTAATACCTAAAGTTGCATGTAAGCTAAAATCAGGATACATGACTGCTAAACTAGCGCCACTAAGACTTGAACTGAGTTCAGAACCTGCTTTAAGTTCACCATCTTGATCAAAAGTTCCTGTTGGAAATCCTAAAACATCCGAAAGTACGTTTCTTGCTTGGTGACTATTAATCATGGAAGAATACTCTAAAGTAGCATATTCATATGCTGCATAGACTTGGCATTCTGTGATTTCAATGTCGAGGACTTCGCCACCGAACATTTTGTAAGTGAAAGCAACTTGATCAGTTGCGCCGGACAAAAAAGAAGTATCGGCAATGTACTGCGGAACTGCGAATGGTAGTGAATCTGCTACATTTGTCAATGTGCCAGTCGCTGGCAGAGTAATTCTGCTAGTTTGCGAGATGGGCGTTAATGTTGTAATAGACATTTATTTTCCTCAGTTGTTCAATGTAAATAGTATCAAATCCAATGATAAGAAACTAAAAGAAAAAGAGACCCGTTAAGGTCTCTTAATCTAGTTACTCGTTTTTCTTTAAGGCTTAGCCTTTAAGGTCTTGGACAACTACGACACCATACATGTCGGGGCGTACCATCTTCTTAGCGTAACGAGTCATTACGCCTTTACGAGGAACAAAGTCCTCAGTACCAAAGATGGTAGGAGTTACTTGAAGAGGAACGTAAGGTGAGTAAACAAATCCACTTTCGAGGAATGAACCACCCTTACGACCAATCAAGATAATGTTACGTGGGAAGTAAGGATCTACAAAGACATCCCACTTCTTGCTAAGTTGACCGCTCTTGACCGCGCCAACATCACCTTTACCATCATCATGGACAACGTTTGCACGGAAGCCAGAAGTGAATTCAAGGATGTTTGCAACTTCCGGTCCACAAACCAGGAAGTTGGCGCCGCCGCGAAGAGTCTTACGGTGAATCTGTGCGGACACATCATTCAAAGTTTCGACAAGGGTTTCGTACCATTCAGATACAGTACCAGTGAAATCAGCACCAAGTACAGATTCATTAGCAACAGACGTGATAGGCAGACCGGTATCACGTACCAGGAAACGACCTGGACGACGGGACCAGTAATAGGTACCAGCAGAAGCACCTTTCAACAGGTCTTCAAGGATTTCTTGGTCAATTTCAAGACCAATTTGTTCCGATAAGATGCTAGTCAGTTCGACTTCAGCGTCAAGGTTATGGTAAGCGTTCAAGTCTTGACCAAGTTCTGGAGTCCACTTAGCTTTCAGTTTCTTAGTCTTGGCAGTAACGGATACTGAGTCAACTTTGATATCGATTTCAGGAATAGCAGTCTCGTTTTCCAGACCCCATTCGACAACACCACGAACCGAACCAAGAGCACTTCCGTTTTCAAGGTTATCATCCATGGCGAACGTAACAGTCTGCGAACCAGTGACACCTACAGAGGCAGTCAGCTGAGCAACAGTCAGTGTATCAGAAGTAACATAAAGCAAAATGTCGTTGTAAGTAACACCTGGGTTTGAACCAGAAGGCTTAGTCAAACGACGAAGCTGCGACGCACCAGCGGCTAAGCCGTCAATGGTAACAGTAACAAGGTTGTTCTTGTTAAGAGGTTGACCAGATGCTTCAAGGGCTGCAACAGAAGCTGTAACAACAGCGATTGCAGTAGTACCTGAGACCAAGTCAGGATCATGACGAACCAAACGATCCAACGCTCCACCAGCACCAAAGATACCAGAGTCAGCAAGCTCAAGAATTACTGCGGTTGAGCCAGTAGGTGAACTGTAACCGTTGTTCAAGTTGTAGAATGAATCTTCAGCTGAATCACCAGTTAAAGAAACACCACCAGTGATTTGGGAAGCCACTCGACCACCACCAAATACGGATTCATCAGCTTCAGTACCAAGACGGTTACGATCAGTCGTAAAGTCAAGGAAGAAGATCAGACCTGAGGGTAAGCTCATCGGCTGAACAGAAACAAGTTCGTTAGCGATAAGTGCACCAAAGACACGACGGACAATCGGGAACGCTACAGCTGCAAAGCCTTCAACGTCACCGCCAGCCATTGTTGAAGCTTCACGAAGAAGTTCCATAGCTTGGTTTTCTAAGAGGCGAGCCATTCCAGCCTTGGTTCGTTCAGAATCAAGTCCTTCGAGCAAGCCAGTTTGCTCCCACTTAGATAGAAGGGCAGCGCCTTCCTTTTGAAGGTCACGGTTTACGATTCCTTCAGTTAATGATTTTAGTACAGACATTTGTTTTCTCCTTTTTAGAATAAATGTTTGGAATTATTTTTTAATTCCGGCTAGTTCCCGCATCCGTGCCCTTATAGGGTCATTAGATACTTTTTCTGGTTTGTTGCCTCTAGCAATAAGTGGCGTACTACGACGTTCAACAGCTTCTCTCAGTGACTTTGGTTTCTTTCTATCATTAGAAGAAGAGGAACCCACTGAGACAATAAGTGTTTCGTAAATCACCTTTGCCTCTTCAACAGAACCAGCCTTTGAAACAGCTTCGACAATTTTAGATTTTTGTCGCTCATTCAAGGAGACGCTTTCCAGAGTCTGGTTTGTGTAAAGCAACCGAGCATTTGAGAGGTTAGTCTCTTTAACCTGTTCGGTCAGCTTCAGAAGATAAGATTTAAGTTTTTCAATTTCTTTATCTTTCTTCGCTTGTGATGTAAATAGATCTTTCGTATGTGAATTAACTATTTCCATAAGTTTTTCTTTTGTGACAATCATTTCGCCTTCTGCGAGTTCGAGAGGCGCATCGTCTCCCGTATCCAGATCAAATTCTTGTCCAAGTGATTTGTGGCGGGGACGTTCCTTTTCAGGAGTCGCAGTTGCTTGTTGTCTCTTATAATCTCTATGGGCATCAGCAGATGCAGCAGCTATCATGTCGCTAGTCATTTTTGCCTCTTCGACAGGATCAACTTCTTCGTCGCACTCTTCTTCTTCTTCTTTAAGAGCAGATGCAATTTCTTCAGCGAGATATTCTTCGTCAATATCAAATTCGTCTTCTTGATCATCTTGACCCATTTCAGCACCAAGCTCGTCATCAGGAGGACTAAGGTTAAGATCTGCTGCAAGGTCATCTTGACCCATTTCAGTTCCAGGCTCTCCGCCTTGTTCGTCAGCAGCCATTTGACGTTCTAATTCACCAAAGTCGATTTCAATTTCTTCTTCTTCGTCTGGACAAGCACACATTTTTTCGCCAGCAGTAATTCCCATTGTAAGGTTATCCATTACTCCACCGACTTCTCCGGGACCAGGGTCGCCACCGAGCGGGTCGGCGAGGGGATCAACTCCAAGTTCGTCATCACCTAAGAGATCTTCTAATTCATCTCCTTCAGCTTCGAGAAGAGCTTTCAATGTTTCTTCAATTTTAGGTTTAGCTGCTTCGAGAACAGCTGCTTCTGCTTTTTTCAGTGCTGCTTCTTTTAATGCAGTCGCATCCACTAAAGCTTGTTCCAGCATACTTGACATTTATGATACTCCAATTCTTCAAAGATGGTCGATTCCACTCTCTTTAACTAGTATTCTGAATAAGGAGAATCCTTTAGGGTGGTAAAGACTCACGTCTATAGACGTAAAATCATGCATTTTACTACCCCAGAGTCGCCGTCATATGGTTCTAAAGCTTGTCCTATTATTTTTCCTGTTAGATTTTTTTTAAAGAAAAAACAATTTCTTAACTTAGCTGCTTTAGCATGACCTACAACTTCGCTAGTGACTAACATGTCTCCGGGTCTTATCTTTCCTGTCACTCTCACGGGTTCTGCACCGAGAATAATAGGTTGATCTTTTCCTTTCTTAACAACTCCAATAACTCGTGAATCTTCTGATTCACAGCATGGAGTTAAACCTTCGTTCCATACTAAGACTGTTCCAGTAGGATACCTTCCAATACCTTTTGTAGTTAAACCAGTTTCAAAAATAGCACCTACAGTTGTTTGGACTGCATATATATCATTCCATCTAATACTGTTTGTTCCAAAATCACGAGAAGCATCAGTATCAGGACCTAACGTACCTGTTATTTCGACAGAACCACTAAAACTAGCTCTGCCTAATTCTGTTAATTGATGTATAACGGCATTTGAGCCGCTAACAACAGAAAAACCTTTTGCCATTTCACTTACCTTCTCGTTATATTAATTAAGAGTTACTGAAAAAGCTCTTGTGCCACATTCCACCTTCGTTGTGGTACCACTTATTCGCAGTTCTAAAGAAGTCGCCGTTGGGCAGACCACTTCCTGTTAAGTAGAAAGAGTAACCATGATACAACTCAGGAGAAGATGAAAACGCTGCTGGAATTTGTCCTGAAGTAAATACGGGAATTCTAAATTGACCCTGTACTTCGATGATATCAGTAGCCGCGTCACCAAGGTAGGTACTTCCAGTAACACTTAAGATTCCGCCAACATTTAAATTGTTTGTGATGGTAACATCATCTGGAAGACCTATTGTTAGGATGCTTCCCGTTCCAAGAGGAACAGCTGCTGTCAAACCGCCGTTAACTGTCACTTCATTGGTACTGCCTGTAATTTGCAAGACATTGTCGCCAGCGGCTACTTGACCAGCACCAGTACCGAAATCAACTGCCAATCCAACAGATGTACCTAGTTCAGTAGAACCACCACCTGTAAGACCGGTGCCAGGAGTTATGTTATAGGTACTGTTAACAAGTTCAGCATTCGTAATAGAGTTGTCAGGCAACAAGACTGAGCCGGTTACTTTAATACCACCAGCAGTAACAAGGACACCCGCACTTGCTGTAACGTCAATAAGTCTAGAAGAACCTGTTACTTCTAGATCTCCTGTAACTTTGGCGTCACCGCCGACAGTCAAATCATCGTCTGCGATTAAAGCACCAGCGTGCAATGGGACATAATCTGCAATGGTCACATTGCCAGAAACAATTCCTGATTCAGCTGTATCGATGACCGCGAATTCATCACCTGATTCATCAAAGATAAATCCTCGATTGTTGGCGCCGCCGCGTTGCATAATAAGACCAATATCGAGAGATGTGCCAGCGTTGCCGCTAGCAAGCAAGATAAGAGGATCTTCTACAAAAAGATTATTGGTGTTAATGAAAGATGCTGTTCCATTAACAGTCAAATTCCCAGCAATTACTGCATTTCCTGTTACATCAAGGTCGCCACCGACGTCAAGGTCGTTGACAATGCGGACATCGTCAGTAAGAGCAAGCGTAAAAGTATTGGTGGCGGAAGCATATGAAGAGGTGATATTTTCAGCTGTACCTTCCCAAGTTACAGTAGACACACCATCAGCCTGGATTACTTCAGTGTTGCCGCCGTCACTAACACCGAAACTTCCTGAGCCGCTCGCTGCTGCGGCGATGGAGGCTCTAATCTCTTCAAATACATCTTGAGCGTTTGTACCAGTGACAGTAGAGAATGGAACTACTACAACTTCAGAAGCTGAGATTTGGTTCCAAGAAGCACTATTATTAGCATCACTTCTTAAGAAGAGACCATCTCCTTGTTCGCCTACAAGGTCAAGAACAAGAGAACCAGAAAAGCTTGAAGACGCCGGAACATCGACACCGACTTTAAAAGTACCATCTTCTAAAAATTTATGAACGACAGTTGAACTGCCTGTGACTACTGCTAGACCTTTTGCCATTTTTTATTCCTCTCTTCTGTGATTCGCTTTGCGATGTTCTCTATAACTAGTCTAAAAATCTTCAAATTTAGTTAACTTATGCCTCTTCCCAAGTGTCCGTTCCTCCCGCTGCTATCTGACGTCTATAAAGAATACCATCTTCACCTTCTCTAATTTCTGCTTTGATTGAATCAGGTGTAATTCCAAGAGTAAGAGTCTCATCATCCTGATTAATAATCGATGTTGTTGTGGTGCCACCTTGTGAACGAATAATTGGTACGTATCCTTGTGTGCCATTCTGGACAACAACAGTAATCGGCACGTCCGCGATCACAACACCAGGAGCGAGCGCCCCGACCAACAAGACAGAACCTGTGGAAGTTTCGTTAGCTACCAATCCAGCAGATGGATGTTTTTGATCTTCTTTTGTAACGACTGTCACTCCATTACGATTGAGAGGCACGGTATAGGCAAGATCTAAACTCTTTGTACTGTCGTTCCATTCATAAACCCTTGCGGTGCCAACAAACGGAGAAGCAATAGCGACTCCTGAATCTCCACCGTCGCCGGTGTCGTCGATGTGAAGAGGTTGGGCGACGATTTGCGACATTGCTGCGGTTGGCATTAAAGGAGAAGCTTCAAGACCGGCAGAGTCGGCGCCTGAATAAGCTGAGATAAGACCGACGGCGATTACTCGTGTGGCGCCGTTAGGTTCGTAATCGCTGTCGTTCGCGCCGGTTCCTGTTGGTGGAGTAGCATCAAAGTCAATCGGAGATCCAGGACTAACGCCGGAGCCACTATTAATATAACCATCAACATTATCACGAGTATAAAAAGCAACTTCAGTGTTGTCATAAGGAGCGGACACGAAACCGGACCTTGGCCAAGTAATTCCATCGTTTGTCAACGGCATAATCAAACGTGAGTCATAGAAGCGACCTTGTGGGTTGTTGTCCATGTTCGCATTATGACAAGCCATCACTGGGTTAGTAGCATTGATAATATATTCTTGATTACCAGAGGTATAAAGACGAACGTATTCCCATGGAGCAAGTGCTATATTAGTTTGCGATTGTACAACGACACCGGCACCATTTGTCAACTCGACCTTACACGGTAATGGACCATTGATGACATGAATCCATCCTTGGTTTCCTGAGGTGCCTCCGGGGTCATAGGTCTGACAGTTTCGAAATCCATAGAAAAACGTCGACTTGAAACTGAGACCGTAAGACAAGAGAGGCATTGGACTTTCGTCACTACCCTCAACAGTTTCGCAAAAACCATAAAATCCTTGCGTCGACGTAATGATTGCCCCAATGGATAATCCTGTGAAACAAATTGGCTCTCCGAGAGACATAAATTCACGATGAAGAACCGTCCCGGCGCCGAAATCGATTCCAGAGGCATAGACCTCAATGACGTTGCCATCACCTAAGGACACGCCTTGGACTTTTCCGTTACTCGTTATATAACCAACAGCGAGCACTGTAAGTCCAGGTTGACCAGCTCCTGCAAGAAGAGCTTGTTGAAGTCCTAATGTTGAACCAGCAGAAACACTTCCAATGGTAGTCGAAGTGACAGTACTACCACTGATTTGGACAGCTCCACTTGGAACATTCAGATTACCAGAAGCATCAATGTTGATACTTGAACCAGTAAGTGAATTCGTTATCGGATCAAAGACTAAGATATTTCCAGAATTTGAGGAACCCCGACCAAAATAAATAGGAGTCAAGAGATTTTCAGATTCACTTTGCGAGAGAGTGTTTGTACCGTCGTTCAACAAAACACTACCAGCTTGTACGTATCCGAGGAGTTGCGTGTCCTCTTGAATCTCTGTAACACTATTGAAGTCTGTAAGAACGACAATTGATCCTGTTGCTGGTACAACTGCACCACTAACACTCAATTGAACGAGGGCAAGAGGAGAACCTGTTTGGTTAATCGCAATAATTGTAGTCATCTATTTAAGCCCTCAATTTGTAGTAAACAGTACACTGGAGATTGGTAGTGGTTGCGGATGCCGCTTTGTTGCGGCAAGCGAAAATACCTTCGGCTACATCTACGTCAATCGTATAATCAGAAACAGTAGCTGCGCCGCCAGAAGCTAATTCGGCAACGGCGACACCACCAACCAAAACTTCAAGCGTATGAGTCACAGCGTTAGCGTCGAAATTGATTCCGATTATAGTGCACTTTGGCAAAACTGAGCCAACTGTAGCTGTCATAACCATACCGTTGAAACGACGATAAAATGATGAGGCTCCAGTAGTTCCACTACGTCCAGCACCATCCCATAATGTTGTTATTGACAACCACTTACTACGTGTGCCGTCGTAAACCATTTTGTGATTAATTGCCGTATTATAATATTCGTCGCCAGCTTGAGGAGTTGGACTTGAAGGATCTGTTGCTGAAGCTCCATAGTGTCTTACTCCTGCGCCTTCAATTATCTTTCCTGTTGTTCCATTGAACCTAACAATTTCTTGATCTAATACAGTTCCTGGTCCGGTGACATCGCCAGCGCCAGAACCGGACACTGCGGGAGAAGGAATCCAGTCGGTGCCATCATAAGATAATACGTTGCCAGATACTGGAGAAGTGGTTGTTAAATCTACGTCACTTAAATCGTTTAATGCGGATGCTCCTCCAGAAGAGCCTGTTACGACAGGAATCCAATCAGTACCATCATAAGATAACATATTGCCAGAAATTGGTGTTGTAGTTGTTAAATCTACGTCACTTAAATCGTCTAGTGCGACAACATTGGCGTCAATGGTCATAACCGAACCAGTACCACTGACAGTTATGTCCCCGTAATCTCCGTCTGTAATTTGTCCGCCAACACTAATAGTAAGTTCTTCTCTTATCATTCCAAGAGTAATTGAATCGATCTCAACGGTTGCTGCAACACTGCCTGCAACTTTGCGCAAACATACACCAAAGCTCATTGATGCTGTCGGTATGTTAGTCGTGTGGGTGGCGACGGAAACGTTGTCAATGAAGAACTCAACCGTTCCGCCGTCAGCCGCGACTTCAAAACGAAGAGTAACCCATTCGGATGCGCCTGAAGTAAAAGCCACACCAGAATCGGTGTTAGTTGCGGTGCCCGAAGATAAAGTAGTAGCAATCCAATTAGTTGTATTGATCGAGCGGATTACCCGGAAAAGAATAGCATCAAAAATGGAGCCGCCGTCTGCCATATCGTCGCTGAAACCGCTTTCAACAATAAAATCGTTGGTGCCGTCGGGGAGGTCACGAAGACGAATCTCGGTCTCCCAGATAATTTTGGTCGAGCCACTGACAGCAACTGCGTTCGCGCCCACCGGACCGGAACGGAGAGCGTAGGCGGCGGTCGCACCCGTTCCGGTGTTTATCTGATAGATCCCGCTGTGCCCGGCTTCACTGGCGACAACGCTGACACTGCCGCCACTCGTGGTCGAGGCTCGCCAGCCCATCGCGGAGAACGCGGTGAAGGCGTCGATGTACCCATTGAAGTCGTCGTGCTGCCAAGTGATCCCATCGAAAAGAGGGGTCGGATTAATAGTTGTCGATCCGCTTCCAGCAGTTGCAGAAGAAGTAACAGGAATCCAACTAGTGCCATCATAAGACAAAACATTGCCTGAACCTGGAGAAGTAGTTGTTAAGTCTACGTCACTCAAATCGTCTAAAGATGTAACGGAACCTGTTCCGCCAGTTGAAGCTGTTATTGGGATCCAATTAGCGCCGTCGTAAGACAAGATGTTGCCAGAGATTGGAGAAGTAGTAGTTAAGTCCACATCACTCAGATCATCTAAGGATGTAACAGAACCTGTTCCACCAGAACCTGTAGGTGGAACATCCCAAGTACCGTCAGCACGTAAAAAGTTAGTTGTACCGCCGCCCGAAGCAGGCGCCAAACCTTTTAGTGACGTAGTGAATACATTTATGTTTTCTGTAGCTTGTGTTGTTGTTAAGACTTCTGGGACCCCTGTACCAGCAGTAGTTCTTCCAATGAAAGTATCGGTTGCAATGTCTGCCATTTTAGCAGGTGTAACAACGCCATTGTCGATTGTCATCACTGAACCTGATGAACTAACCGTTATATCTCCATAATCTCCGTCTGTTAAACTTCCACCGCCTCCGGCGCCGCCAGAAGTAGTAACGTCTCCTCTTTTCATTTCAAGAGTAACAGAATCGATGTCTACGGCGGCGGCAACTGTGCCTGCTACTTTACGGATCTGCCATCCATATGACATTGAAGAATCTGGAATGTTTCCGGTCTGTGTTGCAACTAAGGCATTGTCGATATAAAATAGAATCTCAGTAGCATCTTCATTAACATCGAATCGAAGAGTAAACCAAGTGTTGGCAGCAAATGCGACTGATGTATCAGTGGTCGTCGTTGAACCTGTTCGCTCTGTTTCTGTGTACCAATTAGTTGTACTGAGTGTGCGATCAATTTTAAATCCAACATAATTGAATTGGGCACCGCCGTCGCCCATATCATCACTGAATCCAAACTCGAAAATAAAATCATCAGTACCGTCAGGATCATTTTGCAAACGAACTTCGGACTCAAAAACAATTCTTGTTGAGCCGCTTAGGGCAATGGCATTGGCGCCAGCAGGACCAGATCGTAAAGAAGAGAAGGTGGTCGTTCCAGTACCTGTTGTGAGTCTGTAAATACCACTATGACCAGCTTCCGAAGCGATGACTGCAATGCCGCCGCCAGTTCCATTACTAAATCTCCAACCCATTGCGGAATATGCCGTAAAGGCATCAATATAGCCATTGAAATCATCATGTTGAAAGGTAATGCCGTCAAACAGCGGCGTTGGATCAAAAGTTGAAGAACCTCCACCTGATGAAGTAACAGGAATCCAACTAGTGCCATCATAAGACAAAACATTTCCAGAACCTGGAGAAACAGTTGTTAAATCAACATCAGTTAAATCATTTAAAGATGTAACGGAACCAGTACCACTAGAACCAGTCTCTGTCAGATTATACACATTTCCTGCGTCGTTCTTCCAATAAAGAAAGCCATCACTTCCAGAAGCGTAAAGTGCTCCTTTAGAAGACGCAGGTGTACCGGGAGCATTGACGCTCTCTGATAAAATTAAATATGAGGATGACAAAACAAGAGAACCAGTTACACCTGCCGAAAATGTAACAGCAGCGGAACTGGAAATTTCACCATTTTTTGTAGTTATTAAAGACACGTCATACCCTTAGTTTTGATTACTTCTTTTGTTAAACTCACGAGACTCGTGTCAAAGAAGTTGCATCGCCTACAGGCGCGGCAGAATAAGGCTGGGGGGCGGTTGCACCAAGAGTGAAGTCTCCTAGAGAACTAGATAATGCGGTTAGAGATGCAACATTTGAAATGCTACAATCTTCTTCAAGCACCCAACTAACACCAGCTGTCACACCATAAAAGCCTCCATTAACCTTAACTCTAGAACCATTGCCAACTTGAGCAACGTTTAATTGACTTGGGTCACATGCAAAAGCATCAGTGCCGTTGAAAGTGATAGTGGTATTACGAATCAACATACAGCGATGAGTTCCATCTACGAAATCAAGCCCGTAAGCGTTTATAACATTGATATTGCCATATTGGTTATTCGAGAGTCTGATTTTATCAGCGTGGTTTCCTCTCATGAGACAAGGACCAAGATTCAAAACTTGATTACCTGTGCTTTCGTTTCGATATGAACTAGGATCAATTCGTAAATTGTTTCCACTTCCTCCAATTACTTCAATAGTAGTGTCTAAGGGGGATAAACAAAAAACGTCACCGTTACCAGAATTAACAAGTTTAATATCTGATTTGCCATATGCATACAGATCACCTGAAGTAATACGACAACGATTTAAATTAACTGAATTTGTGATTGTTTGGGCATCGAATGTGCAACCGCAATATGTAAGGGTCAGCCCGCGACTATAAGCAGTGTTAATTAATTCAATGTTACCAAGAACATCGTTGGGATCAGCAGTGATGCTGGTGCCAAATTTACAGATATCGTATGTGCCTAATGGCGGTGCTGCGACAAGAGATGATAGAACTGCTAACTTTTTATTTGTTCCATCGGATTCATGAGTACTTGTACCAGCGACAGTTCCTACTAACTGATATGCAGTTGGAAAATCGACTCCTGAAAAGTCAAGTCCTTGGTATAACCAATGTTCATTTTCGTTAATTGAAGCAGAGAACATTGTATCTGTTGAACATAAAGTTGTGCTAACGTAGTGATCAGCGCCCAGTGAAATTTGAGAATTTGCGCCATTTAAAGTGGCTGCTTCAACTACATCCAGATAACTAAGAACAATAACATTAATGCCAGCCGCGCCGCCAGCATGTTCAAAAAATTTAGTTGAAATAAGCTGTTGACTGCCCGCGTCTAATGTTTTGATTATCACATAACCATACGCACCACGAGGGATTTCATCAAATGCCCTTTGATATGTAGCATACGGTAAGCAAAGAGTTCCGTTGCCAGTTTCGTCATTACCTAATGTGGAATGAACAAACAATTCAATAATCGAAAAGGCATTATTGAGGTCCGCTAAACGAGCTGGGTTTCCTGTTTTGGTTGTCTGCCAAGATACTCCAGTATATACTTGTACTTGAGAGAGTGATAAAACGCGAACACTATCACCACGCTTTGCAGTGAGAGAGTCGCGCTCGGTCGTATCTTGAACAACGTGTTCTACAGATGTAGAAATTTCCATTTTTATAGTTGTAGACACTTCATATCCTCAGTTCGTTATTCAGTAATCCCAGAGCCAGTCAGAATTGGCATCTCTTCTGTTCCAATAGTCGTAAGTTCTGCGAATAGATCAAATTCTGTTGCTGCTCCAGGTGAACTAATATAAATTTCTTTACATTTACAGTTAATCTCTACAGTGTTACCAGAACCAGTAAGTTCTAAAAAGTGGTTACCAGAAATTACATTACCTGGGGCAGCAAGGGGAGCAAAATGAATATTTATTTCTCCTGCGCCGCGTGATGTAACTGTAACTTTTTTTGTGATCAAAGGAAAAACAACACGCTGCTCGGCACCGGCGCCAGCCAATGTACTTCCAGTTATAAAAGGATATCCAGCAACTTGGTATGAACCAACGTTACCAATCCCTGCTCTACTAAACACACCGTTCTCTGCACCCATTTTAGTTTCCCCTTTGTTTAACTAGTCTTTTCTTCGACATTGTTACTTTCTCTTTCAAGCTTCTTTAAGACCGATTTGCGTCTTCGTTTCGCTTCTCGGCGTTTATCAGATGGCTTCTTAAAAAATTGTCTTTCTCTCAATTCTTCCATCATTTCACTTTTCTTAACTTTCTTGATAAATCTTCTAATAAGTTTATCTACTGATTCGCCTTTCTCTGCTTTCACTGCAACCATCGGTTACTCCTTGATGTGTCTTTTGAAATCTAATGTTTTTAAACCTGGAATCTTAGCTAAATTAACTCCCGGATCGTTAGGACTTACCCCGCCCAGAGGGCTATTCTCGTTTGATTGGGACTTTGATTGGGACTCAGTAATGATCGGTGCAACGTTTTCAAAGACGTTGACCCCTAGCTTCTTTTCAAGAGAAGCTTCAAAACTTCTTCTGGTAGCTCGCTTTGTTTCCTCAAGTTCTGCTCGTTGGATTCTTAAAGCTTCTTGTGCTGCTGAACCACCATTAACAATAGTCGACATTTGAGGAAGTGATGACTCAACTAGCTCTACTGGTTGAGGCACGCTTCGATTACTGTGTGTTGGTACAATTGATTCTACTAATCTAGGGATATTGACTCCTTTAATAACTTCTGCAACAACACTGGCAACGATACCAGAATCAAACAAAGCTGCATGGATGTTTTCTTCAATACATTCTTTAATGCATTCTTGCACAATTGGCTTAAGCATTCTTTTTAATTCTTCTTTTTTCATTTATTTCCCGAATTCTTCTTTCATGACTTCAGAAATAGCATCTGACAATTCTTTCTCATTAATTTCACCATGAAAAGGCTCAACAGACGGAACTTCAAGACCAATCATTCCTTTCACAATAGCATCTTCTAGAGCATACTCAAAATGAACAAGTTTTGCCTTGGAGTGTCCCATTCTTTTCATGTGTTGCATCGCGGCGTGAATCATTACAGACTGTAGTTCATCTTTAGCGACTTCACCAAGAGACAACGGAGCATCAAGTTCATCTGGTTCTGATTCTTGTTCCTTGACACGATTCTGTTCATGAAAATTAAACTCTTCTTTAATAATTTCTTTGAGTCTTGCCTTTTTAATCTTCATCTTCATTTTAAAATTCTCCGATTATGTTGTTTAAAGCTCTATTGATTCTATCAGCTTTAGTAAAAATATTTGGAGAATTTTTTGATTCTCTCAAATTCATGAAGGCATTTTGTGTGCTAGGCTCTGAAACCATATCGAAACAAAGAAGTTGGAAATCGTCTTCGACCATTGTATTTCCCATTTCCTCTCTGACGCTCCCTAAGCCTCTGCTAGAGATTCCAAGTTGAACTCCGTCCTTGATTAAACCTTCTAAAATTGCGCCGTTTGGAGTGTGTTTGAGGATCTTAATTTTTCCCATAACATCTTTACCTTCCCACCAAATTTCAGTTACCATGTGAGAAGCATTTTTTAATGCGACCACTGAATCTTCAGGATGATCGAGTTCTCCAAGGGCACGATTTTCTTTAATCAACTTTTGATAGTTTTCTATCTCTCTTCGGAGAATAGGTTCAGGGTACACGCGACCGTTGCCGTTTCTAGCATCGGCGCGTTGCATAATCCCCGTAAGATATAAAGTACCATTGTTGCGCACTTCAAGTTTTTCAGCTTCTGTCAAAAAATCTTGACAAACGCCTCCTTCGCACAATCCAAACCACTCTCTAAGTAATTTTGCCATAATATCTCACCTTTCCTATTCTTACAAAAATTTGTGCAGGCGCAACCTGCACGGGTATGCTTCCTGAGCAGCAGCGTCTGCAAACAGGTAACATCCATTTTTTAGTTACTAGTCCCATTTCATTTACTCCTTTGAAATTTGGATTCCGTTATCTTTAACAATCGAACTGATAAGATAAGACGTACCAGCACTCAAGCAAGAAAGCAAAAACGCATTTACTACGTTCAACTCGAAAGTAAATAGTGAAGTATATTTACTAAGCACAAGAATAAACCAACCGGCGTGAAATCCTGTGCACAAAGGGCAGTTAAACAACTTACCAAAGAAACCACTATCTTTTTTTGGTCTTATTTTATTAAAAATAGAACCGTATACAATCATAAAAGTCATTCCATAAGTACAAAGAATGAAATATAACAGTTCGAGCATTAGAAGCTCCCTAGATATCTTCTTACTTGTCCTGGGATAATGCTTCCTTTTTCTTCTTCATGTGGAATTTCGCCTAGCTCTGTTGAATCCTCAACCTCTGGCTCGGTAAGTCTATCTTCTTCTTTTTCTTCGAGAGCTTTTTCATAAATATATGAAGGGCGTTCCTCTTCGATGAATTTTCCTACTGAAAATACTCCAATTTCATCAATCGAAATCTTTTTTGTCGGGGTGCCGATTGTTCCTTCTAGTGCACCATACACGTTACCCCCACGGACTGAGTCTCTTGTGATAATGCCACCTTTTTGTAAGAAATCAAACAATCTATTTTGAGTTGCATATACTTCGTCGTTCATGATTGTTTTAGGAAACGCTACAATCTTCATTTTATTTGGTTGAACTACTATATCCACATCAGGATGATCAGAAATTATAATATCGCCATCCAAAGAACGACGAATTAAGAGTTTCATTTTTAAATCAGAAGGAGGAAGTTCTTGTTCTGGCTTATTAGGAAGTTGTTCTTCTGGTTCTTCCGCAGAAGAACCAATTTGGATGTTAATAGCCATTAGTCTTGAATCTCCTTAACTAGGGATTGAATCTTCAACACTTCACCAATTACTTCGTTGTCGATCGGCTTAGTTTTATAGGATTCTATTCTCTCTAAAACCAAGCCAGTCTTCTTTCTCATCGCAGAATCTTCACTAATTTCTTTTTGTTCAAGAGCTTTTGTAACATGTGTTTTAAGTCTTCCGATTTCTTCGTTTAGAAAAGTTTTTAATTCTACTCCATTATCGGAAAACGACATGACAAATTTCGTTACTAATTCTTTTTGCTCAGGAAGAAGTGATTTACCATATACAGAATTGTATTTCTTTACAAAGGTATTATATTCTAAATTATCAATAACTTTAAGATTTATTTCACTCTTCTTTTCGGGTTCTATTTTTAAGGTTTCAACAATCTTTTGTTCAAGCAACACCTTCTCTTTAACTGGAGTCGACTTTGAAAAAATTTGAGAAATACTTGCTAAACTTTTGTAATCTGGAATAAAGTTAGTAAACACCGTTTTAGGCAACTCGGTATTCATTTTTTTCAACAAATCACTTTGTTCTTTGAATATAACTGCATTATCTAAATCACCATAGGCTTGAATCACTTTATCTAATAACCTTCGTGCTGTCTCGTCACTTAAGCCAGATGATTCACTCAAGTTTTTGTAAAGTTCAAGTTCTTTAGACAGAATTTTTCCTTTTTTGAAAAACTTCTTAATCAAAGAGAGGCTAGCTCTTTTACCGGGTTCATTACCCTCGACGATACACTTAGTTAGTTCTGTGACTAACACCTCATAAAGAACAGCAGTATTGCGCTTTTTGTTATGCTTCGTCTTTATCATCTTTACTCTCCGTCGCGGGCGATTTTTTAGAAACTACGTTCTTCGAGAATGAAGTTTCTAGATCACTCATTAACTTCGTTAACTCATCTTCGTTTTTGAATAACTTAGATTCTTCTAGTTTATATATCTGTTTTGAAACTTCAAGAGTCTCTTCGAGTATTTCTCTCTCTTTTTTATAATTAGCTTCATAGGCTTCAAAAATTCCACTACCTAACGATGACAGCTCAGAAGAGCCCGCAAAGACATTTCTCTTAGTGTTTTTTCCTTTTTCGTTTGCCGCTTGTGCTAAATGATGACGCTTTCGGGCACCTGCTTTGCGACGGTCTCCACCAGTGTGTTTCACAGGAAGATAGTTTTTACCTTTCGAACGAGAGGTAGAAGTCATGCGACTATCATCTCTTTTTCCAGGTGCAGCTAGAAGGGTTTCATCGTCAGTTCCATCAGAACCGCCGCTGCCGGAATCATCACCACCAATATCCCCAAGATCAATTTCGCCGTCGGCGCCTTCTTCACCTTCGTCTCCTAGATCTATCTCTCCATCAGCCAAACCAGTGTCATCTGAGCCGAGATCTAAGCCTCCTCCGCCTGCGGCACCTTCAGCAGACAAACCTTCTGATTCAGCATCAAGAGCAGCTTCAAATTTACGATCGTAAAACATTTCTCTCTGGTTTCTCATAAACTCTTCATCAGTTAATCCGAAGATGTTCATAGCGACCCATCGTTTGCTAAAGAAACCATCTGTTGCAGCGGACGCCACGTCAAAACGTGTAGACCAATGTTCTAACTCTTGCAATTCTGCAATCTTAGAAGGATTATTCAATGTCAATGTGTGGGCAATCAAGTCATCGCCGCGAAAACCTAGTGAATAGAGATGAATAGTTCCAATTTTCTCTAATTCTGAAACAACTGAGCGCTGTAAGCGTTGAATCGTTCTAGCAAATCTGATATCTTTTTGTGCAAGAGTCGCTTTGTCTTCGTCAGCACCTTCACCACGGGACAAATAAGATTGTGGAACTTTTAAAGCCGAAAACAATTTATCTCTTAGATATTTAACATCATCGATGTCGCCAGTGTAAGTTCCTCCAGGAAGGGTTTCGATTTTTGTTGAAGTATTTGCACCGTGCGTAGGAAGGAAATAATCTTCTTCAATACTCAAAGGATTGTAACGAAGATCCACTCTACCAGTTTGATCATCAATTACTTGATTTCTTTTCATAGTAGTAATAACTTTTTGCATGTATTGCTCTACATCTTCAGGAGGAATGTTTCCAATATCAATGTAAAAGACACGACGCTCAGGTGACCTAACAATACGATACGCCATCATAGCGTCTTCTAGGAGCGTTAATTGACGCCAAATTCTTCTGGCGGGCTCAAGAACAGAAGTTCCATAAGGAGCGTACTTATCGTTTCCAAGAATTCTGAAATGTGCCATTTGCCAGTTTTCAAATGTCATTCCACCAGTGTTCCATTGGAATTGAATGTAGTTTGGATTGGTTTTATCTTCACCCTCTAGGCGCTCGACTTCCTGTGCAGGCAAACCGATAACATTTGTAATACCATCATCAGCATCGACGTCGAGGTAGAGGAAGAAATCTCCATATTTACACATTGTTCGAGCCCAACCAAACAGGTTGAACTCAACATTTAAAACATTAGTGTAAAGACTTTTTAGAACAGCTTTAATTTCTTCATTTGGACAATCGATTCTAAGCATCGGCTCTAATGAAGTTGATGTTGTCATTTCATCAGCATAGATGTCCATACTTGAGGCGATTTCTGGAGTGTTGTGAGAAACAACACTGTCAGTGGCAAAATTTTTGTACTTATCCACTGTTAAGTCATAAAGATCAATAAACCCGTGGTATTTCACAGTTCTTATTTTGTGATTAGAATAACTCTCTTTCCAAGAAGTAAAATTCTCGAATCCAGCTTCGCGGAGTCTATTCTTGATCTTTACGTAAGTTGTGCCAAGTATATTAGCCAACTTGTTCGAAGACATATCTTTCTCGTAGGCATCGCAAATCTTTTGATAAGTTAAAAGATGGTCATATCTAGGATTCTTTTCTCCCCGGTTATCTTGACCTTCGTTTTTCCACTCTGGGTTATAAGTCTGGGCAAATTGCTGAAAATCAGTAAATCCCTTAGAACGCAGTCTCCTCTTGATTACACCAGGATCAGTGTCCAGCATGCTACAAATATTCTTTTGACTAAAACCGTATCGATCGCACAAAGATAGAATAACTTCAAAATTAATATCTTTCCTTTCGGCAGGATTGTTCTCTTTCATCCATGCAGAGTGCCTTTCCGAAAACTCTTTCCACCATCCGTTTTCTTTTCTCTGTTCGTTCAAATGATTTTGGTGATAACGCAAATGCTCATCATTGTCCATGATAAGAAGATTTTCTGGATAATTATCGTTCTTTTTGAAATTCAGATGGTGAACAACTTCGTTTTCACCGATACGACGACCAGCAACCCACTCAGCAACCAGAAGGTGTTCAGCAATCCAGCCAGGACGACGGGCGGCGTCATTGTGCATCGTATAGATCCATCTATAACCGTCTCCGGTGTCTTCTTTTGTTCCGAGAAGATCTTTTCGGTAAAAAGGCATCAAGCTATCACCGGATTTCAGTTGCTCGATGGAACGATAAGTTCCATCTCGCATCATTAACCGGTGATCAGCAGTGCCGATTATTTCCTGACCATTTTCAAATACAACTTTCCAGGCATGGTCTGTTCTCGTTTTACGAGCTTGACGTCCCATAGCTGGAACCATTTCTTTTTTTTCGTGGTCGTAAGAATATACTATGAATTCTTCCTCTAAGCCATACTCTTCAGACAATTCTTTCAAAGTCTTGTAACCACCGGGAACAGCAATCTTCGTATCCCCGTGTAAACAATATTCCATTTGATCAAAATCGACATACCTTTCAGCACGATTTTGATTTGCCATTGAGTTGGCTTGAAGTTGTTCAAAAGGACTATAAGTAGCTTTCTTAAATTCTTTACCAGAAGCAGACGTAAATTTATATTTATCTAATCTCTTGCGCTTCTCTTTTCGATAAAGTTGCGTTCTTCGATTCGTAATCGGACCAGAAAACAAGCGAGTCAAACGCTTGAATAACGCATTGTCTTGGTCTCTGGGATTTCTTGATTTATCAGCCAATTTGATACCTCGTCAGTTTTCTAATCTCTTCGTTCACTATAACCGAAAAACTTCACTTCTTTAAATAGAAAGGTGAGCTTTTTAACCCTTATACAGCCAACTATAAGTTTGGTGTTGTCTTTTTACTTCTTTCATCTGAACATTATCCATATCTAAATCTTTTCTGTATCCGCTCATTCCAGGTATAGCAGTTGACATTTTAGTGTTGGATTGCACAATCGCGTTTAACATAGCTTTACCATAAGCAATATCCTTCCCAGACTTTTGTAGGGCAGTGTCTCGGACCCAACACCCAATAGCCAATGCCATAATTAAATCGTCGTTGCTACCTCTCATCGCTTCAGGTTTGCCGCTATCGGACCAAACAAATCTTTCTAGTTCATGCACAAGACGTGTTGAATAACATCTGATTATATTGTTTCTTAAAAATTCTTCCATCTTAGCAATTAAGAGTGGTCTAGTCTTAGGAGATGTTGTAAAACCCGGTACTGTTCCAGAACGATATTCCGCTTCACGTTCACTGATATATTCGTGAGTACCTTTAATTGAATGATAAAGATTCGGATATTCAAGCTCTTTTAACTTAGCTAAAGTTGCATAGCCGACGCTGGCGTTTTCTACCACCATCATTGCGTCTCCGTAAGAACGACCGATAGTATTAAGCATTTCCCCAAAGATCTCTGGCTTCGGTTTGCCTTGATATTCCGCAACAATCTCCATAGTATCAAGTTTAAAGATGTGGAATGTAGAAAAATCGAAACCATCCCCACGAGCGACATCTCCTGAAACAAGGTAAGAAGAACCAGGTACTGGGTTTTCCCAAATCCAATAGTTCCTATCCCATCCTGTTCTGTACTCTGGCAGTTTTGTCTTCAATTTCATTGCTTCAATAATCTTAGGATCAACTACTGTGTCACCTGACATGTTGAAGTTACAATTATGAACTATTAAATTTTCTGCAACATAGGAATTATCCTCTTCAACTTCGATGTTGAATACTTTTATTTCCCCAGTTTTTTCAAAAGGCTCAATTTTAGCATTACCCCACCAAACGCCATCGAATAAAATTGTTTTCTGTTGTTTTTTATCTTCAACGCCGTTGGAAGTACATTCATCAATAGTTTTTCCATCTACATTGTTTAATTCCAAATACCATTGTTGTTTGTGTCCCTCTTTTTGTGGAGCTTTATCCGACAATCTAGGGTACAATTTGAACATAGACATGAGAGTCTTAATTTGATAAATCAATTCTTTATTAGCTAAAGAGAGTACATTCTTTTTTCCCGGAGAATGAAGCCCATCACCGAGCCACGTTCCATCAATGATACCTCTAACGAATTCATCATTAGTAAGATATATTTTATCTTTTATCTTTTTGTCATAACAAGAATTACCTTCTACAAAAATATCGATGATTGACGATAAAAACTTATTATTCAACAACAAAACATCACAAAGAGAATGTTCTCTTTGAACAGTGTTTAATCTCATACTGTTTTTTTCAGCCCATCCTTTGATAAAATCTTTTATTTCATTTTCGTCTCTATGAAGTGAAAATTGAACTCTTTTATGATTTTTGTTTCCTTCCGATAAGAATAGACCAATGATTTTACCCAAGTCGTAATCCACCGCGATAAACCTTTTAGTAAAACCTTTTTGTCTAAAATACCTACACGAATCCTCGGTAACATCTAATGAATACTCAAAACGAGATAAGTCTAATTCTTTAAGAGAATTTTTAAATTCGTCTTTTGAAAGTGAAGGAAACAATCCAAAAGAAAATCTAGGAATTCTTGAGGTATATTTATCATATTTTTTTTGTAACTCTTCGATAGACTTCCAGTTTTTGTTTACAGTCCTATTTTTCAAATTATGAAAAATAGTTTCACCATTTACAAGACGTTCGGTCTGTGCTTCTGCTGTAAAAATTGGATGGTTTCTTGTAATATTTATTTTGTTTCTTCTTGATTTTGGAGTTGAGATAGACACAATCTCAGACGAAGAGACTATTTTTTCCATAGTCTTAACAACTTTTCGGAATCTTCCCCGGTGAGTAAGGACATATTCACCAATTTTTATATCTTCAATTTTTCTGATGCCATCTCTCGTTACAATATTGGTTCCTGATGTTAAACACTCATACTCTTGAGCAATTTCTCTAGCGGTATACTTTCTTTTTTCCTCTTCGAACCATTTTTGGTCTCGATCTGGATGGACACTCCACATAAGCTCTACAGGGTGAAACTGGTTTTTCATGTCTACAGCATCAACATAGTTTCTGTGAAACCAGTTACCAACGCCATTAGGAGTAGAAAGAGCAATACAGCGACCACCAGTCGCCAAGGTAGGACCAATAGCCATCCACATCTCATCTAAACCGTCGACGTGAGCTGCTTCATCAATTACTAGAAGTGATAATGCTTCAGAACGACCGGCATCGGCTGATGTAGTTGAAGCTTGAATTTGGGAACCATTTGTAAGAGTAAAAGCCGTTTCGTTGTTCACTTCAATCTCAGCGATCCTTAACCATTCAGGAACGTGCTTGAACATCTTCTTAACTTTCTTTACTAAGTTTGCTGCTGTTTTAAATTTGGTAGCAACAACCAATACATTTTTCTCTCTACGGAAAAGCATCATCCATACAATATATCCGGCTGTAAGAGTTGAGATACCAAGCTGTCTAGCTTTTAAAATAATATTAAAACGATAATCATTAAACTCTTGTAACAAGTCTTCCTGAAAATCATATAAGTGAAAAGGAATAAGACCTTTCTGTGGATGTTGAATTCTACAGTAGTGCTTAATAAAGTATACGGGATCTCGCCCGCATTTCTTTATCTCTTCCTTCACTTGTTTTTTGGTTAGCTTAAAAGCCGCCATGGTCTCATCCTTGTCTCTTTCTTTTCGAGACCTTATTTAAAACCTTTGCTTTTACTCTTTCCTTGATCGAGAAAATCTCTGATAGCCTTATCTGCGCTGTGTTTTTCAGCTGAACTTTCTAGACCTTTGATTTCATAAATACACTGAGCAGTAACAAACGAGCGAATTCTAGAAGTACTTTCAACGTTGAGGACCGGTTTTCCTTTCATTGTCAAGCTAACCGATTCTCCAGTAACTTTTTTATATTCTTTTTTCAACCAAGTTATGACGTCGCCAATAACACCAGTAATATTATCTTCAAACTTCTTATCATGGTATTCTTTCATTGTTATTTCGGACTGATAATTCAGTATCATCTTGTTGTCCTGAATTCTGATATTGAACCCATCAATGAGACGATGTCCTGATAGGTAGCTGCCTTCTTCACGTTTCAGACCGGTTTTAATCGGTTTACCTTCGTCGGTTAATGCGCCATCATAAGCGTTTGAAGCTGCTTGTTGTAAACCTTTTAAGATTTTAATAACATCCTTATCCATTTATTCGCTCTCCTTTCTAGTGGTCAAAACTAATTGTCCTAATTCTTTCAGACTCTCTCGTCCAAGAGACGCGTCCTTGCGCAGTCTAATACCAGCTGATACATTTCCTTTGTCAGCTTTTTCAGCGTCGCGTTTAGCAAGTTCTAAATTATTAATAATTTGTTCAAGTTTTTCCAAAATCGTCATCTAACAACTTCCTTTTTTTATCTTCCCATTTTTCTTCTCTACCTTCTACATGAAGGATAAAACATCGATAACAACAAGAAAATTTCTTGATATAAACATCGTCTTTTGTTTCAAAAGAGTACTTTTTACAAATGGGGCAATTTCTTGCGTCATTCCTATTAAGTAGTTTTCGGCTTACAAGAAAGCCATCGGCTTCCATTTTCTCTCTTTTTGAGCTTTTTTTGTCATCTTGCTTGTTCTTTTTTTGTTCTAGATATTTTTCCTCTTTATCTTCGCTCCAATCCGACCGAGGATCTTTAACCGCATTTTTACCATATTTTTTTTGAATAGCTTTTTCTACGTTTTCGATATAATCTAATTCTTTGTTCATTTCACGACCGGTCCAGTTTGACTAGCTTGGACTGCTGCAAAGAAAATAGCAGTATTGACAAGAGAAGTAAGCAGGACACCCACAACTATTGCTCCTAGGGTTATATAAGGACCATATTGTCCAGTCTCACTCTCTAGTTGAGAATATAATCTATCAATCTCTTTATCTTTTATGGAAATAACTGTTATCGCCTTTTCCCTTTCAGCTTTTAAGTCAGTTTGAAGGTTTTTGATTACAAGCTGTTTTTCAATCTTTGTAAGATTAGAAGCATGAACAACTTTCTCTTCACAACGTTCCACTGAAACTCTTTTTTCAGCCACTATTTTGGCTGCTTCTTCTACTGAGAGAAGTACACCGTCTTCTTCAACAATGTCTCCGATTTTTACATTAGTTGAAGCTAGTGAGGAAAGTGCAAAAAACATCACTGATGTGATGATAGCTACAAATCTCATAAATCAAACTCCTTATCAAGCTCAGAGGCTAGATTTTTCTCTTCTTTTAAGTTTTTGACCAAATCTATTTTTTCTTGTTCAATAATTTTGTTCTTTTCTTTATGCCTTTTTTTCTCTTCTTCAAGTTTTTTCTTGTTGATATTCAAATTATGATTTCTTTCGTTTATTTGTTTATTATGAATATCATCGATCTTCTTAGCTTGTTCTTTATACCCTTCTCTGTTTTTCGTCACAACTTCTAATAGAGAAGAAGCTTTCTCTTTGAACACAATATACATTACACCAACAAGAACAAGACTTAAAGGAATATACCAGTGATGCCTAATCCACAGAAAAGATTTTTTAAGCCATTTCTTAATAGTTAAAAGAATTTTCATCATTCAGAACTTCCATTTTTAGAACTCAAGTAAGTTGCCAACATATCTATGCTGGCTTGTGAACCAATGTAAATTAAACAAATATTAATCCATTCTTCTGGCGGTACGATGCCATAGAACAAAGCAGTAGTAGCGGTTGCCCAAACTAGTAATTTTCTGCTTACAACTTTTGATAAAGTTTTATCTAAAAAACCCTTTGGGTCTCTTTTTACAATTTTCTTTTCGTTATCTGACATTATTCATCTAGCTCCCTGTTTTTTAGTTTTTCAATATCACCTGTACTTAAATCTAACATATAACCATCAAATTCAATTTTGTCGTCGCGCTCTGAAGCCATCATCGCACTGGTTCTTTCTCTCAACGCTTTGTTCCAAATTTCCAAAATCACGATTTCTTTTTTTCATTGTTGTGATGTCTGTTTTTATTGCTGTCATTTGTTTGTTGTCTGGTGCAAGCAACATACCACCAAAACCAGCAGTGCCAGCAATCAAACTAATTATTAGTCCGATGCCAG